>Ga0111538_10011072_pt1 | contig 11974 bp, 7 predicted proteins | sample SoiMethybrSBSTD1_FD_79669 | JGI IMG/M metagenome (GOLD analysis project Ga0111538, IMG submission 79669) | Bulk soil microbial communities from a Populus tree surrounding site in Tennessee, USA - Soil MetaG P. TD hybrid SBSTD1 (version 2)... | ecosystem: Environmental > Terrestrial > Soil > Tree...
GGACGACAAGCCGATTCCGCTGACTATGTGCTTCGGTGTGCCGCCGGCCTGCACGCTCATGGCGGGCGCTGGCTTCGACTATGCGGTGCTGCCGATGGGCTGCGACGAGATCGGCATTGCGGGCGCGGTGCAGGGCACCCCGATCCGCATGGTGAAGTGCCGTACCATCGAGGCGTACACGCTTGCCGATGCCGAGCTAGTGCTCGAAGGCTACATACATCCGCGCGACCGCCGCTACGAGACCAAGGAGTCGGAGGACGCCGGTGTGCAGGGCCGCTTCCATTTCCATCCCGAATGGGCGGGCTACATGGGCAAGGCCTACAAGGCGCCCACCTTCCACGTCACTGCCATCACGATGCGCAAGCCGGAGAAGAAACCGATCATCTTCGCGCTCGGAGTCCACACGCTTGATGACCACAACATCGACACCACGGTGCGCGAAGCGGCGCTCTACGAGCTATGCGAGCGATTGCAGCCCGGAATCGTGCAGAACGTGGTGATTCCCTATTCCATGACTGACTGGGGCGGCTGCATCATCCAGGTGAAGAAGCGCCACCAGATCGACGAGGGCTGGCAGCGCAACTTCCTCGCCGCCGCGCTTTCGTGCTCGCAGGGCATGCGGCTGGCGATCGCCGTGTCGGAAGATGTCGATCCCTATTCGATGGACGACATCATGTGGTGTCTCACCACGCGCGTGAATCCGCGCACCGACATTCTCAACCCGATCCCCGGCGGGCGTGGCCAGACTTTCATGCCGGCCGAGCGCATGACGGCGGGCGAGAAGCAGTGGACTGCATCGAACACCCAGTTCGAGGGCGGCATGGGCATCGATGCGACAGTGCCGTTCGGCTACGAGAGCGACTTCCTGCGCCCGGTCTATCCGGTCGACAAGGTGAAGCCGGAAGACTTCTTTACGAAGAAGGATATCGAGAACGCCAAGTCGCGCATGCACGGCTGGGTGCATTCGTTGGCAAGAACCGGGCGGTGATTTTCTTCGTAGCCCGCATTGAGCGTCAGCGAAATGCGGGAACGACTGAGCCATTTGCGCCGAGGGGTCCCGGATTTCGCTGACGCTCAATCCGGGCTACCGCGGCCGTTCTGCGCTTTCCATCGCTCCGCCAATGCACGGCGATCGAGCTTGCCACGCTCGGTCTTGGGCAATGCAGTGCTCACTACGATCTCTTTCGGTGCCTTGAAGGCCGGCAGCGCTGTCCCGCAATAGTGCAAGAGCTCGGCGACATCGATCAGCGTTCCTGGCCGCGCCACCACATAGCTCACGACCTCCTCGCCATAGATCGCGTGTGGCACGCCGACGGTCGCGACTTCAATCAGCTCCGGACGTTGCATCAGGATGCTGTCGATCTCGAGTGGCGAGATGTTCACGCCGCCGCGGATGATCAGGTCCTTCTCGCGGCCGGTGAGCCGCAGGAAGCCATCGGTATCGAGCATGCCGAGGTCGCCGGTGCGATGACGGCCATGGCCGTTGACGTGAACACTCCCGTCGTCGCCGAGATAGCGATAGTCATGCTCGGCAAAGCCGCCGATCACCACTTCGCCGATCTCGCCTGGTGGCAGCCGCCGGCCGGCCGCGTCCACGATCGCGAGATCATGGTAGGGGAACGGCCGCCCGACCGTGCCCAGCCGCCGTTCCTCGCCGCAAATGGCTGCCATCCAGCCGGTCTCGCTCGAGCCATAGCCCTGCGCAATCGGGATGCCGAAACGCTCCTCGAAGCGGCGCCATTCCTCGATCGTCAGCGGCGCTGAGCTCGACGTGATGAAGCGCAGGCTCGGCAGGTTGTCGCGGTGCGCGTTTCCTTCGGAGTTGAGCAGGATGTTGATGGTGGTCGGATTGCCGGCCGCGACCGTGACGTGGTGATCGCGCACATGCTGGAAGAAACGGCTCGCCGAGAATTTCTCCGCCATGACAAGCGTCGCGCCGCGATTGACCGGCACCAGCGCGCCCAGGAGTTGCGCCGAGGCCCAATTGAACGAGCGGAAGTCGTAGACGCGATCGTCGGCGGTGATGCCGAAGCCGTCGGCGGTCGGATCGATGTTGCCGAGATGCTCGCGATAGTTCAGCACCACTCCCTTCGGATGCGCGCTGGTGCCGGAGGTGAACAGGATCACCGCGTTGTCGCCCGGCCCGGCGGCCGTGATGGCGTCGCTTGGCGCAAGCTGCGCAAGCGCGCCGTAGAACGTGTCCTCATCGGAGCCCCGGCGCCCGAGCCGCAGCCGTGGCGCGGCGACGCCCTCCAAAAGGTCATCGAGTCCAAGCCCGTCCTGATGCAGCACCAGTGCTGGCTTGAGTCTGGCGAAGATGTTGCCGAGCTGGTTGCGATTCATCTCCACATGGACGGTGCAGATGGTCGCCCCATAGGCCATCACGCCGAAATAGCAGACGAGGTGCTCGATCGAGTTGGTCGCTAGGAGCACCACCCGATCGTTGGCGCGGAGGCCGTGCTTATGCAAAAAGGTGGCGATGCGGCCGGTCGCCTGCCGCAGCTCACCATAGGTCACGGTCTGTCCACCGTCGGCGAGCACGATCCAAGGCTTCCCGGGGTCGCGGCGGGCGGCCCGGTCGATCCAGTCTCGCAGCAGCGTCGGGTGGGCTTGCATCGGGAGCCTTCTGGACAATTGCTTAGCAATATAAGTAATTTGGCGGCAGCACAAGCTGGGGGAGGACGGAGGACCAATCTGCAATTGCGGTGGTGCGCGAAGCAGAGCGAACTTTTGCTTGTGCGGTCATGACCCCGGTGTAATGTCGGGCTCACAAAGACAACGATGTGAAACGCTTCTGGATCGAATATGGCCAAGCAAGACGCGCAACCTGATGGGATGTCGACTCCGCTCGGTGGTGGTGGAGTTGCCGGCATCGGCTCCAATACGGCCCCGCATCTTGCCTATCACGATATGCGCAAGTGGCTCGAGGAGGCGCAGAAGCTCGGCGAGGTGAAGACCGTCAAGGGACTCTCCTGGCAGCGCGACATCGGCATGGTGTCGGAGCTTGCGGCGCACACCGACAACGCACCGTGCTTCGTGTTCGAAGATATCCCTGGCACGCTGCCCGGCAGCCGCTTGCTGATCAATTTCTTCGACGGCAAGCGCAAGAACATGACGCTCGGCTTTCCGACCGATCTTGGCAAAGTCGAGCTGAGCGAAGGCTTCCGGATTCACTACGCTGCCAATCTCAAGCGGATCCCGCCGAAATATGTCGAGACCGGCCCGGTGATGCAGAACGTCGTGACCGGCGACCAGATCGACATCAGCAAGTTTCCGGCGCCGCAATGGCACGGCAAGGACGGCGGCCGCTATGTCGGCACCGGTTGCTACACCATCATCCGCGATCCCGACGAAGGCTGGATCAACTGCGGCACCTATCGCGTGATGATCCACGACGCGGCCTCGTGCGGGCTCTACATCTCGCCCGGCAAGCAGGGCCGGCAGATGCGCGACAAGTACAAGGCGCGCGGCCAATCGATGCCGATCGCGGTCGTGCTCGGCGGCGATCCGATGAGTTTCCTGATGGGCTCCAGCGAGGTGCCCTATGGCGTAAGCGAGCTTGAGGTGATTGGCGGCATGCGCGGCACGCCGGTCGAGGTGATCAAGGGTCCTGTGACGGGGCTGCCATTGCCCGCCAATGCCGAGATCATCATCGAAGGCTTCGTCGAGCCCGACAAGATGCGCACCGAAGGCCCATTTGGCGAGTGGACCGGCTATTACGCCACCGGCGCCGCGCAGGAGCCGGTCATCGACATCAAGGCCATCTACTATCGCAACGAGCCGATCCTGCTCGGCGTCGTGCCCGAGCGGCCGCCGGACGAGATCTCCCGCTATCGCGCGATCGTGCGCTCGGCGCTGCTGCGCGAGAACATTGAGAAGGCGGGCGTGCCGGCTGTCACCGCGGCGTGGGCGCATGAGGTCGGCAATGCGCGGCTCCTGCTCGCCGTCGCGATCAACCAGCGCTATCCGGGCCATGCCAAGCAGGCCGGGCACATCGCGGCGATGTGTCATGTCGGGGCCTATTGCGGGCGCTACGTGATTGTCGTCGACGACGATATCAATGTGTCCGATATCAACGAGGTGTTGTGGGCGCTGCTGACGCGCTCGGATCCGGCGACCTCGATCGACATCATCCGCAACGCCTGGTCGACGCCGCTCGATCCGCGCATCGAGCCGGAGAGGCGGGCGGTCGGCGACTACACCAACAGCCGCGCCGTGATCGATGCCTGCCGGCCGTTCCATTGGCGCGACAAGTTCCCGGAAGTGAACATGCCGACACCCGAGGACAAGGCGCTGGCATTGCGCAAATTCGGGCATCTGTTCACGAGCTGACGGGGCGGGAGCAATCGTTAACGACAGCCGTGGCAATATCCCCGGTGCAAGTTGAAATGTGCTAAAAAAGGTCAACAAACGAGGCTTGCAATGCGACGTCTCATCGTCGGCATGACCGGATCGACCGGCGCCATCTTCGGGGTTCGTTTCCTGGAGGCGCTCAAGCATGCCGATGTTGAGTCGCATCTCATCATCAGCAAGTGGGCGCAGCGCACCATCGAGCACGAGACCAACTACACGGTCGAGCAGGTCCGGGCGCTGGCGAGTGTCGTGCACAGTCCGGGCGACATGGGCGCAACCGTCTCTTCGGGCTCGTTCCTGACCGAAGGCATGGTGGTGATCCCGTGCTCGATGCGCACGCTCGGCGGCATCGCCCAGGGTGTGGGCGATCATCTGGTGCATCGCGCTGCTGACGTGATCCTGAAGGAGCGCCGCAAGCTGGTGCTGGTGGTGCGCGAGACGCCGCTCTCAGAGGTTCATCTCGAGAACATGCTCAAGCTTTCGCGCATGGGCGTGACCATGCTGCCGCCGATGCCGGCCTTCTACAATCATCCGCAATCGGTCGACGACATCGTCAATCACATCGTCGGGCGGGTGCTTGACCAGTTCGGCATTCCGGCGCCGTTCGAGAAGCGCTGGGACGGCCACATGCACACGGCCGCGAAGATTGCGGCGCTCAGCGGCACGACCGCGAAGAGTGGGACGTAAGGGAAGTCCTCTCGTTGTCGTACCCGCGCAGGAAAATGTAAAGCAATGACTCCACTGTGGTCCCCGCGTTCGCGGGACGACAGCGGCTTGGTTCTTGCCAAGGAAACGTGAGCACGCTGGATTCCCGCTTTCGCGGGAACCATACGCCGTCGTCTCACGATGGGGCGAATTCGTCTATGACCGCCCGGGGGGAGCCGGCGTCGGTGCGGTCGCGTTGGGCGGCCGCTGACCATCCGGTTGTGCAGCAGCCGTCGAGAGGGGGTCTAATTTCACTTTCAACGACATAATGTATCCGCCGATCAGTCTGCCCACCAGATAGTCTGCCACCTCAGCCTCGATGGTCACCGGCGGCGGCGGCGGAGCGGCGACGAGCCGATCAAGCCAGCCGTTTCCCTGCAATAACCCCGCTGTCAGTGTCATTTCGAGCTTGGAATTGGGGTCAACCACTTTCTTTTCCGGCTCATCCGCCGGATAGAACAGGAGCGTTCCTGTAAAAGCGCTCCGTCCGGCCACGGAGACCGGCGCGAATGGGACCTTCGGACGCCTTAGATTTGCGGTCACGTCGTCCCGGGCGCTGAACCATTTTGCTTCAGCCGTGTAAGCACTCTTAAATCTCTTGCTCTGATTGGTCGTCAGATTCTTCACGTCAAGCGACAGCGTGAGGACTGTGCCGTCACGGGCGCCGCGATTGGCGAGAGTGACAGGTATTATAAGGACTTCATAGCTGCCATAAGGGTCGCGTGTGAAGTGGATGTTATCCGACACATGGAGCTTGACTTCCGCCTGTTTGATCGTGGTCTCCCACAGAGACACGACCGAGCCAATGAGTGCGACAGCCGAGATCGCAGTCGGCAAGAAAGCACGGAATCTAAGGATGGTCTTGTCGACCGCGGTGCTGGCTTCCTGCGAAGTCATAGAGCAATCCCTGCAATACGAGTTGCGTTACCAAGCTCACTTCAGAACTAGCTTGCGCGACACGGTTATGAAACTGCGGTGGCGATTTATTCGCGCGCTGTACAATGCTGCCTTTGATTGCGGGATGGGCAGGGTGTGCGCAGTCGCCCATCATCCGAATGGATGATGCGTCACATCAATCCAGTATTCAGATTCAGTCCAGGGTGAGACAGCGCTGCGTGCGCCAGCGTCGGCGGTGGGGCTGACAGGGATGCGCTCAAGCAAGCTCGTTGCGAGAGGACCGCGACGGCACCTTGAGGACCGCGAGATGCAGCCAAGCGGCGAACGTCGCAGCGCCCAGTGCGAAGTACGGGAGCCTACTGACTGACGGCCATGCAATCTTGAAATATTTTCGCCTTTTCGCGTATTTGCTCCACGTCACCCGTCGGCGTCCCAGACGCTCGCGCCACCGCCTGGCGAAGGTCGTGCCAATTTTGCGCTATCAATAACTGTTGCATTTCTGGCCTCTTGGGTTCTGGAAAATAATCCGCCAGAAAGATTCTTGCGTTGATGTCGGGGATGAATATCAGTTCGGGATCGTTCACAAGCCCCGGGGCCTCCTTTTGGTGTTTCAAGTAACTGTCCTTCCAAGTCACCATGGCCAATCCCCGACCGCGGTAAAGCCAGCTGTCACCGTTGTTCGCTCCGTTGCCGTGGACTCCACCGTAGACCTTCTCCGCCAGTTCACGTGGTTTGCGGACGTATAATCTCTCAATTTCGGCGTCCGAGATGTCTCTAAAGGCGCCAGGCCATCTTGCCCTTATTGTCTTTGGAGAAGTGTAGTCAAGACTCTCCCGCCGAGTTCGGAAGTCGTTTGTTTCGTAGGCGGCGGTTGCCATTACGTAGGCCAGCAACTGTTCTTGCTCATGGCGGTGCACTTTTCGCCACGCGGCGAGCAAGGCTCGCATGTTGCTGGTTTGCTCAAGCTGAAGGTTCTGCACTTTTCCCAACGCAATAGAGAGCTCCTTTCGATAGCATGCCAGGGCCTTCTCGTCGGGCGTCACCGTGTCTAGGTTTCTGCTAATCAGGTAGCTTGACATTGCAATGTGCTCTGCAACTGTCGCCACCGATCGATTTAGATCGTGATAGAGCAGGAGTTGAACGCAATCGGCCTGTGAAAGACTCCAGTGTTGTGCTTGCGCAAAATTGGCATCAGGCGTGCACTCCCAGAACCGGCCGCTTTGATGCTCTATTATTGCTTGCGTTTGGGCCGACAGCATCCAGCCTAGCGGAAGTGGGTAGAAGCGGCTTTCGAGAGCAGCTTTCGTTAAGGCGGGTTTCCGGATAACGTGTTCTTTGTCAGCGAACGTGACACGCTTCACATCGACACTTGGCAATTGCTCTTGCGCCCTCCCGATTGCCACATAGGCTCGCGATGTCCTGGCGTTTAGCAGGGCGCGGATCGGCTCCAAAGACTCTCCTAACGCAAAACTCTTGCGTACGGGGAAATCACCTCCGCTCAGCACGATCAGGCTTAAATTGATGTTCTCTCGCTTGATTATTCCATCGAAAGAATCTCTCAGGTCTAGAATCGTCTCCACGCCTGAGTTGTCGACAAATCCGCCATCCACCAACTTCACTCTATTTGTGTTGGGAAACCGGCGGTCCTCCACTGTCGCTGGTGGCGTGACCCACGGAAATCGCGCGCCTAATACGGCCGCAGTGCTGAGGCGGAGGTCACGTTCTGCTTTGCTGTCCGGGTCCCAGAATTGATAGTCGACCAGGGCGCCGAGTGACGCATCGGGCTCATTCCGCGCCATTCTGAAAGGTGCGATCAGAAAGCGCCGGCCGCTGCCGGCGTCTGTCGTGTTCATCAGCAAGGCAGGAATTGATTCCGGCGCACTTGCGTTCCAAAGATCGAGAATGCTTGTCTCGAATGGATTGACTTCTGAAGGCTTTTTCCCCTCGAGACCTTTGATGAAAGATGTGCCAGCGTCTTCGAGCGTGTATTCGAGCGCCCGCGCGCGGTCAAATGGGCCGACCGGAAAGAACAAAAACCGTTGAGTAAAATCCGGGAAAAGCGCCGCTGCGACGAGCGGCGAAAGAAAGTCCCGCCTCAATGCTTTGCGGACCGCATTCTCCAGGGGGCCAGGACGATCTGCATCCCTTGGAAGCGCTGCTTCTTGGTTGTATGCCGTTATCGCTGGGCATGGGTCGAACGTGGTGGGTGCTGGTACGAGTGCTGGTGCAGAAGTTGGTGCATCTGGAACTGTATCAATGATCTTCTGGTCAAGTGCTCGAAGCGCAGCCACGAACGTTGCTGCACCGATGCTCCCTCCTGATACCCCGCTAATCGCGAACAGGTGATGCCGAAATGATGGGCAGATATCCTGCATTCGAGCAAGAAAGATCGCTGTGTGATAGGCTGCGTAGATGCCGCCACCCTGGGCGGCGACGACATAAACCGGATACGCGCCAGGATACTTGTCTCGGTCCGGCCGACTTTTCAGCCACGCTTCAAATTCTGCGCTTGCTGTGCGCTGGGAATGACCTTTTGCCATCTGGCTGGGTTTATCGGCGAGTCGGACGGCGTGATTGTCCGTCCAGTCTAAGAGCGAGAAGAGCAGCGCCACCGAAGTAAGCACGGAGATGATCGGCGCCTTGAAGCGTATGCTGAGCAGAGTGAAGTTGACGACAAAACTTGTCAGACAGATTGCGAACAGCATCACAACAAAAAACGGTCTGATGGCCTGTGGCAACAAGACCGGCTCAATGACAAACACGGCCGTGATCAGGGTCAGGAGCAGCAATGTAAATATGATTCCCGGCCAATGGCCGTAATAAACTTGATTGAGCCGCTTCGCGAAGTCCTTTAGACGGTCGGATGCCCTTCGCCATTGGGCCGCGATAACGACAACGACGATGAGTTGGATCAAAGCGCCGCCGTAGAGGCTGCGGCTGATGGTTTTGAGCACATCATCATACTGTTCCCAAGCGCTCCCGACGAGAGGCGGGCTCGGCGTGACCCGGACAGGAACGGCTTCGTACAAGCCCCATACGCATCCCAACAGGGGTATTGTGAACAGCAGCGCTGGGAGTATCTGGGCGCAAATGACGAATGCAGGCTCAGGATCTTTGATTGAAGCGCGGGTTTCGGTGACGATCTGGTTGGCCCCCCACCACACGATCAACCCGATCAGGATAATCGGCACGTGTAAATACATGAAGGTAGACAGGGACGTCAGAATATCTGGAGATGTGACGCCATTTGAAGAAACGATGATGTCCGAGTAAGCGATTCGATAGAGTTCCTTACTCTGGTCAGGTAGCCCAAGAAGGGCTGCAACCACTAGGCTGACCGCGATAATCCACTTGGAGTCCTTAAGCAGTAAATAAATTTGTTCGCGAGCCGCAACGAGGGCCCAGATAGCGGCGACCGTCGTTGCGTAGAAACGCTTTGTGGGCTTTGTCATAAATGAATCTGTCCGCGCACCTGCTGGACTTAAGGACGACAATCACTCAAGAGACGTTGGAAATCTGATGGCGCAACATAAGCGCCTTGCATGCGTTCCGCAACACCTCGCTCCGAATCCGCGATAAAGCCGTGGCGTGCAATGAAAGAAGTGCGTCGCCCTACTTGTCCCCGTACGTCGCCTTCGCAGGACGAGCAGGGTGTGCGCAATCGTCCATCATCCGAATGGGCGACGGCGTCACATCAATCCAATATCCAGATGCAGTCGAGAGTAAGACAGAGCTGCGCGTGCGCAGCGCTCGTCTGCCTTACTTCTCCCCGTACGTCGCCTTTGAAATATCCGGCACAGGAATGCCGCCGTCGATCGCCTTGCAGCGGACGTCTTCCGCCCTGGCTTTCTCCTCGGCCGCTGCCAGCACCTCCATGATGCGGTCGCGCGGGATAAAGCACACGCCGGTGTCGTCGGCGACGACGAGATCGCCGGGCGAAACTTTCACATGACCGATCTGGATTGGGCCGTTGATCTCGGCCGCTTCGAGCCGCCACTTGCCGGTGACAGGCGTGATGTCACTTGCCCACAGCGGATAGCCGACCGAGCGCGAATGCGCGATGTCGCGGATGCCGCCTTGCACGATTGCACCGACCTCGCCCTGTCGCTTGCCGGTCTGCGCCGAGATGCCGCCCATGTTGGACACGTCAGGCACGCCCTGGATCACCAGCACGTCGCCGGGCTGTGCCAGGTTGTGGCACTCGAACTCCGCCATCTTGTTGACCTTGTCGTGCGCGCCCTTGAGCGGATCGATGCGCTGCAGGATGTTGCGCAGCGTCAGCGCCGGGCCCACCATGGTGGTGCCCGGCATGGTCGGCCGCAGCACCGAGGCGCCGATCACGCCGGAGGGGATGCCGAGCTCATCCATGGTGTCGGAGATGATGCCGGTCGGATCGCCCAGCGCCTTGAAGCGCTCAACCGCGCCTTGCGGCGGACGCGGCGTTTCCATGAGCTTGATGTGCTCGGCCGCGATGCGGCCGGTCAGTCGCTTCTCTGCCACGGACATTTCCCCTCTGCTGCGGCGCGCCCGAACGCGCGAAGACTGGCTTTCCGGCCGCACTCTATAGCGTTCCTGCGCGGGGAATACAGCAGCGGTTTGGACAGCTTGGCCTGCGGCGGGCGGCCGCTTGCTCGGTGCGGCCGTGGTCGGTACCGTGAGTGGTCCCGAGCGAGGGAAAGGCCGTCCATGATCGACTTTTATGCGTTGACCAGCCCGAACGTGCAGAAGATCTACATCATACTCGAGGAGACCGGGCTGCCCTACAGGGAAATCTTTGTCGACGTCTGGAAGGGGGACAATCACCAGCCGGAATTTCTCAAGGTCAACCCGAACGGCAAGATCCCGGCGATCGTCGACCACGATGGGCCGGGCGGCAAGGCCTATACGGTGATCGAGTCGGGCGCGATCCTGATGTATCTCGCCGAGAAGAGCGGCCGCTTCCTGCCCAAGGACATGGCGAAGAAATATGACGTGCTGCAGTGGCTGATCCTGCAGGTCGCCAATGTCGGCCCGGCGTTCGGCAACTTCACCCATTTCAACATGTTTGCGCCCAAGGCCGGCAACGAATATTCGTTCAGCCGCTATCGCACCGAGATGAAACGGCTCTATGAGCTGATCGAGAAGCGGCTTGGCCAGGTGCCGTATCTTGGAGGTGACGAGTATTCGATCGCTGATATCGCGACGTTTCCCTGGACGCGCAACCACGATGCCCAGGGCGTGCGCTGGGAGGACAATCCGAATCTCGCGCGCTGGTTCAATGCCATCGCGGAACGGCCGGCGGTCAAGGCGGCGCTGGCCAAGATCGCCTTGATCAAGTCAAACCGGGAGACCGCGTCCGACGAGCAGAAGGACCGCTTCTTCGGGCGCGGACGCTACGCGCGCGCATAGAACGAACAGAGCGTGCGACTAGTGCCGCCGATTTGAAGTTCCTACAGCAGCGGCGGCAAATTCAGTTAGGAACTTCAAATCGAAGCGGCACTAGAATCATAGAGTTGCCAGTGCCCCTTTGCTTCCGAAGTTCGTTTCAGGTGATGCTGCGATGTATCACGAACTTCGGAAGCGGGGCACTGGTTCGGGAGGACGCCATGAAGGTCATCGCACTTGCGTGCGCGCTCGCGCTATCGGCTTCTCCAGTTGGCGCGCAGACCGTTTCAGATTTCTATCGCGGCAAGCAGATCCGCGTCATCGTCGGCTCGTCTCCGGGCGACTACGACACCTGGGCACGGGTCATCGTGCGGCACCTGCGGCAGTATGTTCCCGGCAATCCTACGTTTGTGGTCGAGAACATGCCGGGCGCCGGCTCGGTGATCGCGGCCAATTTTCTCTACAGCAAGGCAGCGCAGGACGGCACCGTGCTCGGCTCGGTGAGCCGCAACATTCCGAACTTTGCCTTCATGAAGAGCCCGAACGCCAATTTCGATCCGCTCAAGTTCAGCTGGATCGGCAGCCCGGAGATGACGCATCGCGGCTGCTTCGTGCGCACCGACAGCGGCGTCACCGCGCCCGAGCATCTGTTCGA
>Ga0111538_10011073_pt1 | contig 11973 bp, 14 predicted proteins | sample SoiMethybrSBSTD1_FD_79669 | JGI IMG/M metagenome (GOLD analysis project Ga0111538, IMG submission 79669) | Bulk soil microbial communities from a Populus tree surrounding site in Tennessee, USA - Soil MetaG P. TD hybrid SBSTD1 (version 2)... | ecosystem: Environmental > Terrestrial > Soil >...
GCACGACTATCTGCTGTGCAACGACCTGCCGACGCTGCTGTGGCTCGCGCAATCCGGAACGCTCGAGTTCCACGTCTGGCACTCGCGCGCGAAGCCCGGCCCCGACACGCCGAACCGGAACACGGACTACTCGTCGTCGCTGGAAGCGCTCGAAGCATCGGTCGCGAACTATCCGGACTACATCGTGTTCGACATCGACCCGTACATCTACTCCGGCAAGGAGAAGAAGGGCGAGGAGCCCGAGCTGAACACGATCGCGTTCGAGAAGGGAAAGGAGATCGCGTTCCATCTGCGCGAGCTGCTGAACACGATGTCGCTCGAGCCGATCGTCAAGACGTCGGGCAAGACCGGCCTGCACGTGTTCGTGCCGATCAAGCGCACGATCAATTTCGACGAGGCGCGCCGGATCAGCGAGCTGGTCGGCCGCCACCTGATGCGGCTGCACCCCAAGGACATCACGATGGAGTGGAGCGTCCCCAAGAGAACAGGAAAAATCTTCATGGACTACAATATGAACGTCCGCGGCAAGACGCTGAACGTCGCCTATTCGCCGCGCGGAGCGGCGGGCGCGCCGGTGTCGATGCCGCTTACGTGGGATGAACTGGCAGGCGCGCACCCGCTGGATTTCAGGATCGCGAACGCGGCCGAGCGCCTTGGCGAGAAAGGTGACCGATGGCGCGACGCACTGAAGGAAAAGCAAAGCATCGAGCGGGCTCTCAAGCGCGCGAAGGCGTGAACGGATCGGAGGAAGGCATGGCTGCACGATCGATTGCAACGCTGACGGTGTCGTTCGGGATGGTCTCGATACCGGTGAAGCTGTTTTCAGCCACCGAGGCGAGCCGCGCGATTTCATTCAACCTCCTGCACAAGGGCTGCGGCTCGCGGCTGCGCCAGCAGTACTTCTGCATCAAGGAGGACGTCCCCGTCTCGCGCGACGAGATGGTCAAGGGCTACGAATTCTCCAAGGACCAGTACGTGCAGTTCGAGCCGCAGGAGCTGAAGGCGATGGAGGAGGCCGGAACGCACACCGCCGACATCACCGAGTTCGTGCCGATCGAGGCGGTCGACCCGGTGTACTTCGACAAGGCCTACTACCTCGCGCCCGACAAGGGCGGCGCAAAACCGTATGCGCTGCTGACCAAGGCGCTGCAGGAGTCGAACCGCTGTGCGCTCGGCCGCTGGGCTGCACGCGGCAAGCAGTACATCGTGATGATCCGCCCGGTCGAAGACGGCCTGGTGATGCAGCAGCTGCTGTACGCCGCCGAAGTCCGCTCGATCAAGGACATCGAGATCCCGAAGACCGAGGTGAAGCCCGCCGAGCTCAAGCTCGCGCAGCAACTGATCGAGCAGCAGGCCACCGACACGTTCGATCCGGCGCAGTACAAGGACGAGGTGCGCGAGCGAATCGAGCGCGAAGTGCAGAGGAAAGTGGAGGGCCAGGAAATCACGATGCCGGAAGCGCCCGAACCGACGGCGCAGGTGATCGACCTGATGGACGCGCTGCGCGCGAGCCTCGACAAGAAGAAGCCCGCGCAGGCCGAGCGCAAGCCGGCCGAGGCGGCGAAGAAATCCGCCGAGGGCAGGAAGCCGCCGAAACGCGCCCAGCACGCCGAGCCGGCAGCACGCAAGGCCGCGAGGAAATAGCGCGCGCGCTCGATGCACCCGTACGGCGTCCGGGACGTCGAGAAGCTGCTACGACTGCCGCGCAGTACGATCCGCTCGCTGATCGAAGCCGGCTTCGTCTCGCCCGCGCGCGGCCCGCGCAACTCGTGGCGGTTCTCGTTCCAGGACCTCATCGTGCTGCGCACCGCGGAGGCGCTCGCGGCGGCCAATGTCCCACGCCGCCGGATCACCCGCTCGGTGCGCGAGTTGCGCCGCCACCTGCCCGATTCGATGCCGCTCTCCGGACTTGCGATCAGCGCGGTGGGAAACCGCGTCGTCGTGCGCGAGGGCGCGAGCCGCTGGCAGGCCGAGTCCGGCCAGTACCTGCTCGCGTTCGAGGGCGACCCGGCGAGCGACTCGCTGGAAGTCTTCGAGCGCACCAAAACCAAGCCTTCGCGGGACGCGCTGGAGTGGTTCGAGAAAGGGCTCGCGCTCGAGGAGGAAGACATCGAGGCAGCGCTCGATGCGTACCGCCAGGCGCTCGAAGCCGATCCCGAATTGCTTGATGCGCAGCTCAACCGGGGCCGCCTGCTGCACGAAGCCGGACGGCTCGCCGAAGCCGAGGAGGCCTACACCGACGCGATCACCGCGTGCGGTGCCGAGCCGCTGCTGCTCTTTAACCTGGGCGTGCTGCTGGAGGACATGGGCCGCACGCCCGAAGCGATCCAGTCGTACTGCGCCGCGCTCGACAGCGACCCGTCGCTTGCCGACGGGCACTACAACCTCGCGCTGCTCTACGAGACCCTCAAGCAGCCGAAGGAAGCGATCCGGCACATGGCGCAGTACCGGCGCCTGGTGCGCGGCGGCAAGTCCTAAGCGCTATTTCCCCAGGTCGGCGAGCAGGCCCACGAGATCGTCGGCGTGCTCCTCCTCCATCGCGAGAATTCCTTCGAGCATGCGCTTCGTCGTGCTGTCCTTGTCGCCGATGTACTCGATCATCTCGCGATAGCTGTCGATCGCGACGCGCTCGGCGACGAGGTCCTCCTTGATCATGTCGACCAGGTCGGTGCCTTCGACGTACTCGGCGTGGCTGCGCGACAGCAGGCCTTCCGGCGAGAAATTCGGCTCGCCGTTCAGCTGCACGATGCGGGTCGCAATCTGGTCCGCATGCTGCTGCTCCTCGTTCGCATGCACCAGGAACTCGGCGGCGACCGGATCGGCGTTCATGCCCTCGGCCATGAAATGATGCCGCCGGTAGCGCAGCACGCAGACAATCTCGGTGGCGAGCGCTTCGTTCAGCAGCTTGATCACGGTCGCCCGATCGGCGCGATAGCCGGCCGTCACGGCGCCCTGCTGGATGTGCTGGCGCGCACGCGCGCGGATCGTCTTGACGTCGGTGAGGAAAGGCTTGTTCTGGGAAGGTCCGTTCTTGGGCACGCGGGTCTCCTGTGGAATGCCGATATCCTACTAAATGGACCCCGCCGAGCCGGTAAAATTCTCCGATGCCGGCGACAACCCTCTTTGAGAGCCCCCTGCTCTCGGTCATCGACTACCGGTGCACCCAGACCCCGTCCGACCGGCCGTTCACCGAATCGCACGGCCGCTATTCGCTGGCGTACGTCCGCAAGGGCAGCTTCGGCTGCCGCGCGCGCGGCAAATCGTTCCAGCTCGTCGCCGGATCGTTCATGGTCGGCTTTCCCGGCGACGAATACGTCTGCACCCACGACCACCACGATCATGCCGATGAGTGCCTGTCGTTCCAGCTCGCGCCGGAGTTGGTCGATGCAATCGGCGGCCCCTCCGGGCCATGGCGCTCGGGCGCGCTGCCTCCGCTTGCTGAACTGATGGTGCTCGGCGAGCTCGCGCAGGCGAGCGCCGAAGCGAACGCGAACGTGGGGCTCGACGAGGTGGGAACCGCGCTCGCGGCACGCTTTCTCGAGACCGCCTCCGGCGCGCGGAGCAAGGCCGGCACGGACCGCTCGGGCGATCGGCGCCGGGCAGTCGAGGCCGCGCAGTGGATCGACGCAAATTCCAGCGACCAGATCGACCTGGGCGACGCCGCGCGGGCCGCCGGGCTCAGCCCATTCCATTTTTTGCGCATCTTCTCGGGCGCGCTCGGCGTCACGCCGCACCAATACCTCGTGCGCTCGCGCCTGCGGCATGCGGCGCGGCTGCTCGCCGACGAGGAGAGGCCGATCACCGATGTCGCGCTCGACGTCGGGTTCGCCGACCTGTCCAACTTCGTGCGCACCTTCCACCGCGCCGCCCAGGTGTCGCCGGGAGGGTTTCGCAGGGCCGCGCGCGGTGACCGCAAGATTTTCCAAGAAAGGCTTGCGGCCGCCCTCTAGCATTGCCTCCTCGACCACGAAAGGAGGCTTCATGTACGACCATATCGGTTTGCGGGTGAAGGACATGGACGCGAGCGTGCGCTTCTATACGGCCGCGCTGGCGCCGCTCGGCCACGTGCTCGGCCCGAAAGGCGACGGCTATGCCGGCTTTGGACCCAAGGATGCGCCGCGCCTTTGGCTGCACGCGCACAAGGGCGCAGCGGTCGTCGGCGCGCACGTCGCTTTCAAGGCGCCGAATCGCGAGGCGGTCAACCGCTTCCATGCCGAGGCGCTGAAAGCCGGCGGCAAGGACAACGGCAAGCCGGGGCTGCGCACCGATTACAGCCCGGACTACTACGGCGCGTTCGTGATTGACCCGGACGGCAACAACGTCGAAGCGGTCTGCCACAAATAGGGAACGCCGATGGCTTCGATTCGCAGGGAAATCCGCGTCGATGCGCCGGCCGAGAAGGTCTGGGACGCGGTGCGAGACGTCGGCAGCATCCATAAGCGCCTCGTTCCGGGATTCGTCGCCGACTGCCGCATGGAGGGCGACGACGCGCGCATTGTCAGGTTCGGCAATGGCCTGGTCATCAAGGAGATCATCGTCGACCTCGACGAAGCGTCGCGGCGCCTGTGCTGGTCGGCGAAGAGCGAGCGGCTCATGCACCACAACGCGTCGCTGCAGATCTTCGCCGACGGCCCGGGAACGAAGGCGGTCTGGATTGCCGACCTGCTGCCGAACGAGGCTGCGCCGGCGATTGGCGCGATGATCGACCACGGCATGGGCGCGATGAAGAAGACGCTGGAGCGCCCGGACTAGTCTTGCTTCAGAATCGCGTCCATGACGGACGCGGTCGCTTCGCGCACCGCGCGCGGCTTACTCTTCGCGCTCGGGGCGGGCGTGGTGTTCCAGTGCTTGAACGTCGCCGTGAAGGCGCTCGTGCTCGAGCTGCCGCCAATGCAAGCTGCCTGGATGCGCTGGATCTCCGGGATCGTGTTCATCACGCCGTTCGCGCTCGCCGCCGGACCCGGCGCGATCCACACGCGCGACCTCAAGCTGCACGGGCTGCGCTCGATCTTTCACTCGAGCGGCTATGCGCTCTGGTATTCCGCCGTCGGGCTAATTCCGCTCGCAACTACCGCCGCGCTCTCGTTCACAGGGCCGCTGTTCGTCACGCTCGGTGCAGCGCTCTTTCTCGGCGAGCGAGTGCATGGAGCGCGCTGGGTGGGCGTGCTCGCCGGGTTTGTCGGCGTGCTCGTGATCCTGCGTCCGGGAATCGCAGAGCCGAATCCGGCCGCGCTGGTCATGCTCGCCGCGGTTCCGCTGATCGCCGGCTCCAACCTCGTTGCCAAGGTCGCCGCCGGCCGCGATACGCCGGTGCTGGTCGTGTTCTGGCAGACGATGTTTGCTGCGGTCCTCTTCGCGCCGTTCGGCTTGTGGTTCTGGCAGCAGACGACCGCAGCTCACTGGGGATTCGCGCTGCTCGCCGGTTTCTTCGGAACGCTCGGCTACTTCCTGATCACCTGGGCCTTCCGGCTGCTCGACATCTCGGCGGTGCAGCCGCTCGCGTTCCTCAGCATCGTCTGGGCTTCGCTGTTCGATATCGTGTTCTTCGGCGGGACCGCGGACGCGTGGACATTCCTCGGCGCCGCGATCGTCGTCGGGGCGAGCACGGCGATCGCCCACCGGGAAGCGTCCCGGCGGCGGATGGCGTAGCGGCTACTTCTTCGGTGCCGGGTGGATGTTGTCCACCCAATGCACTTCTTCCGGCTTCTCGACGACCGGGATGTCGAGGTTCACGACCACCGGCTCCTGTCCGCTGCGCACGAGCACGCAGGAAAGCGGCTCATCGTCGTTCGCGTTGATCTCCTGGTGGGGAACATACGGCGGAACATAGATGAAATCGCCGGGCCCGGCTTCCGCGACGAACTCGAGCCGGTCGCCCCAGCGCATCCGCGCCTTCCCGCTGACGACGTAGATCACGCTCTCGACCGGGCCATGATGGTGCGCGCCGGTCTTCGCCTTCGGATGGATCACCACCGTGCCCGCCCAGAGCTTCTCGGCGCCCGCCCGGGCGTAGGTAATCGCCGCGGCCCTGTTCATACCGGGGGTTTGCGCTGTATTGATGTCGAGTTCGTTCGAGTGGACGACCCGAACGCCCTGAAACTTCCACTTGGATTCGGCCGATTCCGCCATGTTCGCCTCCTTGCACGCGATTCGCAGCTGCAACGATCGGAGGATTATATTGTCGAACCATGATGCACCTGGCCCTCGTTTGGCTCATCAACACCGTATCCCTGGTCGCGGTCGCCTACCTCATGCCGTCGATCAGGGTCGCGGATTTCACGACCGCGCTGATCGCTGCGCTGGTGCTCGGCCTCGTCAACACGATCATCCGGCCGGTGCTCGTCGTGCTCACGCTGCCGGTGACGCTGCTCACGCTCGGTTTGTTCATTCTCGTGATCAACGGGCTCCTGTTCTGGTTCGTCGGCTCGTTCATCAAGGGCTTCGTTGTGGAAGGCTTCTGGGCCGGATTCCTCGGCGCGATCGTCTACAGCCTGATTTCCTGGCTGCTGGCGAGCCTGGTGCTGAAGTAGGCCGCTAGCCGCGGCGGAATCTGCGCATCACCCACGGCAGCACGATCAGTGCAGCCGTGATCGCGAGGAATGTCGCCGAGATCGGCTGCGTGAAGAACACCGTCGCATCGCCCTGGCTGATCGATAGCGCGCGGCGGAACTGCGTCTCGGCGAGCGGCCCGAGGATCAATCCGATCACCGCGGGCCCGACCGGAATGTCCCAGCGCCGCATCGCGAATCCGAGCAGGCCGAAGACATAGAGCGTCAGCAGATCGACCCACGATTGGTGCAGGCTGTACGCGCCGAGCGTGGCGAAGACCAGGATCCCTGCGTACAGCAGATCGCGCGGGATCGATAGCACCTTCACCCAGATTCCGATGAGCGGCAGGTTGAGGATCAGGAGGATGATGTTGCCGATGTAGAGGCTCGCGATCAGGCCCCACACCAGATCGGTCTGCGACTGGAAGAGCAGCGGCCCCGGCTGCAGGCCGTAGTTCTGGAACGCACCGAGCAGGATCGCCGCCGTCGCCGAGGTCGGGATGCCGAGTGTCAGCAGCGGCACGAGCACGCCGGTTGCCGCGGCGTTGTTTGCGGCTTCGGGTCCGGCGACGCCTTCGATCGCGCCGTTGCCGAATTCCTCCGGATGCTTCGATAGCTTTTTCTCGATCGCGTAGGAAAGAAACGTCGGAATCTCGGAGCCGCCCGCGGGAATCGTGCCGAATGGAAAGCCGATCGCAGTCGCGCGCAGCCATGCGGGCCACGAGCGCTTCCAGTCCTCGGCCGACATCATGATCGAGCCCGACATGCGCTCCATCGTCTCGGTGAGCCGGCTCTGGTACGCCGCCACATAGAGCGCTTCGCCGACCGCAAAGAGTCCAACGGCGAGCACGACGACGTCGACCCCGTCGAGCAACTCCGGAACACCGAACGCGAACCGCGCCTGCCCCGTCTGGCTGTCGATCCCGATGATGCCGAGGAAGAGCCCCAGGAAGAGGCTCGTCAATCCGCGCACGGTGGATGAGCCGAGCACGGCCGACACGGTGATGAACGCGAACACCATCAGCGAGAAATATTCGGCCGGGCCGAATTTCAGCGCGAGGTCGACGACCAGCGGCGCGACGAGCGTCAGCAGCACCGTGGCGATCGTGCCGGCGACGAACGACCCGATCGCGCTGGTTGCGAGCGCCGGCCCCGCGCGCCCCGCTTTCGCCATCTTGTTTCCTTCGAGCGCGGTCGCGATCGAAGCGGATTCGCCGGGCGTGTTGAGCAGGATCGTCGTCGTCGAGCCGCCGAACATCGCGCCGTAGTAGATGCCGGCGAACATGATCAGTGCGCCGGTGGGATCGAGCTTGACCGTCAGCGGAAGCAGCATGGCCACGGTCAGCGCCGGACCGACGCCGGGAAGCACCCCGATGAATGTGCCGAGCGTCACGCCGATGAAGCCCCACAGCAGGTTCATCGGTTGCAGCGCGATCCCGAAGCCGTGCAGCAGTGCGTCGAGCGCTTCCATGCGCCTAGATTCCGGCGGCGCCCAGAAGCGGCGCGAGCCAGCCGGCGGGCAGGCCGACGTTGAGCAGTTTCACGAAGAACACGAATACCGAGAGAGAAAGCACGAGTGCGATCGCGATGTCGCGCACCGGCCGCGCACTGCCGAAGCCCCGCGCGACGCAGGCAAAAAGCGCAACGCCCGCGACGACGAAGCCGCCCGTGCCTATCAACGCCATGTGAGCGAAGAGTCCGATCGAGATCCAGGCGAACGATGGAAGATGAAACGCATGTTCGCCACGCTCTGCCGGATCGTCGGGCGGCGCGCCGCGCCAGCCGCCGGCGAGCGCTTCATAGGTCAGCCAGCCGCCGAGCAGGACAAGGCCTGCGCCGACCACGCCTGGAACGAAGTTCGGGCCGATGCCGGCATAGCCGCCTTCCGAAGGCAGCATGGAGGTGCCGGCGGCCACGCCGATGCCCAGGGCAAGCACGCCGAGCGAAAGGGCGACCTCCGCCGGCGAGCGTGCCTTCACGTCGCTATTTCTTGAGCCCCAGCGATTCGATGATGCCGGCGACGCGTTTGGTGTCTTCCGCGAGGAACTTGCCGAACTCGTCCCCGCCGAGGAAAACCGGCGTCCAGCCGAGCTTGTCGAGCGTTGCTTTCCAGGCCGGGGTCTCGGTTGCGCTCTTCACGAGCTTGATGAGCGCATCGCGCTGCTGCGGCGTGATTCCCGGCGCGCCGAATATGCCGCGCCAGTTCCCCAGCTCGACGTCGATGCCCTGCTCCTTCAGCGACGGAATGTTGTCGGTCTTCGAGGGCGCCGATTGGGCAAGCGCGCGCATCTTCCCGGCCTTGATCTGTTCGGCAAATTCGCCGATGCCCGAGACACCCGCCGTCACGTGCCCGCCGAGGATCGAGACACTGGCTTCGCCGCCGCCCTTGAACGGCACGTAGTTGATCTTGGTCGGATCGACGCCGACCGCCCTCGCAATCAGGCCGACCAGGATGTGGTCGGTGCCGCCCGCCGACCCGCCGCCCCAGGAAACCTTGCCGGGGTTTTCCTTGAGCGCCTTCACCAGGTCGCCCATGGTCTTGTGCGGCGAATTCGCCGGAACGACGATGGCTTCCCACTCGCTCGTCAGCCGCGCGAGCGGCGTCACCTGCGTCAGGTTCACCTGCGACTTGCCGAGGATGATGCCCCCGACCATCACCATGCCGCCGATCATCACCGCGTTCGGATCGCCCTTCGCCGAGTTGACGAATTGCGCGAGGCCGATGATCCCCGCGGCGCCGCCCTTGTTGTCGAATTGCACCCCGGAAACGAGCTTGCCGCTCTGCATCGCGGCAGCGAGGTTGCGCCCGGTCTGGTCCCACCCGCCGCCCGGGTTCGCCGGAATCATCATCTTCAGCGCGGGTTGCGCGCCGGCGGCGAATGCGAGCAGCGCGGCACCGAGCGCGAGGCCGAGCCGAATCACGAATCCGGACATTTGCTCCTCCTTGCTGACTGCGGGGGTTTTTCGCACAGTATAATCCGCCCCCTTGAAAGCACCCCCCGCCCCATTGCGGCACGCGGGCAGGGCGAATCGGGCAAGGATGATCCGCATCGAGAACCTGGTGAAGACGTTCGGCGCCAAGCGCGCCGTCGACGGCATTTCGTTCGGCGTGGAGCGCGGCGAGGTGCTCGGCTTCCTTGGCCCCAACGGCTCGGGCAAGTCGACGACGATGCGCATGATCACCGGCTTCTACCCGCCCACCAGCGGGCGGGTGACGGTCGGCGGGCATGACGTCGCCGAGAATCCGATCGCGGCCAAGCGGCTGATCGGATACCTGCCCGAGAACGCGGCCTCGTATCCCGACATGACGGTCGAGAGCTTTCTCGGATTCACTGCCGCGATGCGCGGCCTGGACGGCGCGGCGCGCAAGAGGGCCGTCGGGCGCGCGATCGAGATGTGCTTCCTGTCTGCGGTCGTGCGCCAGAACATCGACACGCTCTCGAAGGGCTACAAGCACCGCACCTGCCTCGCGCAGGCGCTGATCCACGATCCCGAAGTGCTCGTGCTCGACGAGCCGACCGACGGCCTCGATCCGAACCAGAAGCACGAGGTGCGCAACCTGATCCGCGAGCTCGGCAAGTCGAAGGCCGTGGTGTTCTCGACGCACATCCTCGAGGAGGTCGACGCAGCGTGCAGCCGGGCGATCATCATCGATCGCGGCAAGATCGTCGCGCAGGGCACCCCGAACGAGCTGCGCGCAAGGTCCAGGCTGGAGGGCGCGGTCACGCTGCAGGCCGACGGGGCGACCGCCGAGAAGCTTTCCGCGCTCGGCCGGGTCGAGGACTTCGCTGGCGCGTTCCGCATCGATCCGCGCGATCCGTCGCACGGCCCGGAGCTCGCCGCCGCGGTGATCGAGCTCGTCAACCGCGAAGGCTGGAAGGTGCACGGCATGTACAGCGAGCGCGGCGAGCTCGACGAAGTGTTCCGCAGCCTGACGCAACCCGACACGGCCGCCGCATGAGAGCGATCCGGATCATCTGCGCGCGCGAGCTCGAGGCGTATTTCACGTCGCCGGTCGCGTACGTGTTCCTCGTGATCTTCCTGCTGCTCACCGGGTTCTTCACGTTCACCGCCGGCGCGTTCTTCGAGCGCGGCGAAGCGAGCCTCTCGGCATTCTTCGGCTGGCATCCGTGGCTGTACCTCGTCCTCGTGCCGGCGGTCGGCATGCGCCTGTGGGCCGAAGAGCGCCGCGCCGGGACGATCGAGCTCCTGCTGACGATGCCGATCACCGCGTGGCAGGCGATCATCGGGAAATTCCTCGCGTCTTGGCTGTTCCTCGCGCTCGCGCTCGTGCTTACCTTCCCGGTCGTGCTGACGGTCAACGTGCTCGGCGAGCCCGACAACGGCGCGATCGCCGCCGGCTACGTGGGCAGCTTCCTGCTTGCCGGCACCTACCTCGCGCTGACCTGCATGACCTCGGCGATGACCCGCAACCAGGTCGTCGCGTTCATCCTGTCGGTGGTGATTTGCCTGTTCCTGATCCTCGTCGGCTTCAACCCGGTGACCGACCTGCTCGGGCGCTGGACCAGCTCCGCGGTGGTCGACACGGTTGCCGCGTTCTCGGTGGTCACGCACTTCGACGGCTTCCAGAAGGGCGTGCTGGATTCGCGCGACCTGATTTTCTTCTTCTCGATGATCGGCTTCGCGCTCTTTGCGACCGGCGTGATCATCCGCGGTCATCGCGCAGGGTAGGCCGATGAAGAAGTACGAACACTTTCTGTACTCCGCGATCGGGCTGGTCGCGCTCTTCCTCGCGCTGATCGCATTCAACTACCTTGCTTCGACCGCGCCCGTGCGCGCCGACCTGACCGAGGGCAGGCTTTACACGCTGTCGGACGGGACGAAGAAGATCCTGCAGAGGCTCGACGCTCCGGTGAAGCTGCGGCTCTACCTGTCGCAAGGCGAAAGCGTGCCGGTCCAGCTGCGCAGCTACGCGCAGCGCGTCGAGGACCTGGTGCACGAGTTCAAGTCGGTCGCCGGCTCGAACCTGGTGATCGAGAAGTACAACCCCCTGCCCGACTCCGAGGAAGAGGATGCGGCGCAGCTCGACGGCATCGAGCCGCAGCAGCTGATGTCGGGCGAGCAGTTCTACCTCGGCCTCGCGGTGAATCGCCTCGAGCGCAAGCAGACGATTCCGACGCTGAATCCGGCGCGCGAGCGGCTGCTCGAATACGACCTCGCGCGGGCAATCGCGCGGGTCGGCATCGCCGAGCAGCCGACGATCGGCCTGATGAGCGCGCTGCCGGTGCTCGGCGAGAGATTCAATCCGATGACGCGGCAGAGCTCGGAGCCCTGGGTGCTCGCCACTGAGCTGAAGCGCGATTTCAACGTGCGCACGGTCAACATGACCGCGACCTCGATCGACCCGGATTTGAAGGTATTGCTCGTGATCCATCCGCGCGACATCGCGGAGGCGACCGAGTAC
>Ga0111538_10011079_pt1 | contig 11970 bp, 13 predicted proteins | sample SoiMethybrSBSTD1_FD_79669 | JGI IMG/M metagenome (GOLD analysis project Ga0111538, IMG submission 79669) | Bulk soil microbial communities from a Populus tree surrounding site in Tennessee, USA - Soil MetaG P. TD hybrid SBSTD1 (version 2)... | ecosystem: Environmental > Terrestrial > Soil >...
GCATCGTGTTCGAGGCGTGGACCAAGCCCGAGCTGTTCAGGCGGTGGTGGGCGCCGAAGTCGATGGGCATGTCCCTGCGTTCCTGTGAGATGGATGTCCGTGTCGGGGGCAAGTACCGTCTCGAGTTCGAACACGAGGCTATGGCGTTCTTCGGCACGTACCTCGAAGTGACACCGCCCTCGCGCCTCGTGTGGACCAATGAGGAAGGTGGTGAGGGTGGGCCCGTCACCACGGTGACCTTCGAGGAAAAGGGTGGCAAGACGCTGCTGGTCATGCACGAGCTTTATCCCTCGAAGGAAGCTCTCGACGCTGCCGGCACCGGGGCGGCGGATGCGATGGTCGAGACGTTCGCGCAACTGGACGAGCTTCTCGCCACTTTTCAATCTAGCTTACGACCGATGGCATAACGCACTCAGAACCGCGCGGATGTGCCGCGTGAGGAAAGGGAGGGGTATGGCTAGGCTCGTGTTCGGAATGAACCAGTCCCTGGACGGCTACGTCGACCACACGGCGTTTGCGCCAAGCCCCACGCTCTTCCGCCACTTCATCGAGGAAGCTCAGGGGCAGGCGGGCAGTGTCTACGGTCGCCAGATGTATGAGGTGATGCGTTACTGGGACGACGATCATCCTGAGTGGGAAGCAGAGGAACGCGCCTTCGCGGCGGCGTGGCGGAACCAGCCGAAATGGGTGGTCTCGCGCTCGTTGAAGTCGGTCGGCCCCAACGCCAGGCTTGTCGAGGATGATCTTGAGGGCGCGATCCGCGAGCTGAAGGCCGAGCGCGACGGGGAGATCGAAGTGGCTGGCCCGGACCTGGCGCAAAGCCTGACCGAACTTGGCCTGATCGATGAGTATCGGATCTACCTGCACCCCGTCGTGCTTGGTCACGGCAAGCCATATTTCGCCGGGCCCCGGCCGCCGCTCCGCCTGAGGGCGCATGATCGGATTGGCGAGGATGTGATCAGGTTGGCCTACGTTCCTGCGTAATCAGCCACTGGCGACAGCGCCAGTCCTTTGCCAGCCAGGTTCGCGGCGGCTCTGACGTCCACTCCAGTTTGACCGGCGCCTGTCCCAATACCTACAATGTAGGTATGTCCGACATTCCAGGTACGTTCGAACAAGCCGTGATGGTCGCGATCGTGCGGCTGGGTGCGGAGGGATATGGTCGTCGAATTCTGAGCGACGTGCAGGAACGGCTCGAGCGCAACGTCGCGGCGGGTGCGGTGTACTCGACGCTCGATCGTCTCGAGGCCAAAGGCCTGTTGACCTCGAAGCTCGCGCCGGGCACGGCGCTGCGCGGCGGCCGCGCGCGGCGGTACTACGGCCTCACGGTTGCGGGCGTACGCGCGTTGGATGCGTCGAGGACTGCCAGCGAGAATATCTGGCGAGGCCTGGCTTGGCCGCGGAGGAGACGAGCATGACGACTGTCGATCCGTCGCTGCGTGATTCCAGCGCGCCGCCGTCGTGGGCACAGGCGCTCTTGACCTGGCTGGTCCCACTGTCGAGCGAGGAGAGTATTCCAGGGGACCTGCTCGAAGAGTATCGCGAAGCGGTGCATCCGGCGCGCGGCCAATGGCGCGCGGATCTCTGGTACTTCAGGCAGGTGGTCGGATTCTTGTGTCGTCTCACGTGGATGTTCGTCGTGCTCCATGCCGCGGCGGTGATTGTCAGGACGATCCTCGATACATTCGCGCCGCCCGGTTTCGGACCGCATAGCTATCAGTTACGATCGGCTGCGTCGACCTACGCCGCCGTGGGCACTTTCCTTCTGGCGGGCTGCTACGCCGGATATCGAATGGGGCGAGCACGCGCCGGCGTGCTGGCGGCAGTCACGGCGTCGGCCGTCGGATTCGCGCTGGCGCTGGGGTTCGAGCTCATTCTGTTCCGTGCCGTCATCCGGGACGACCCCGCCAGGCTCAACATTTTCTACGTGACCGGCGGCTGGGGCGAAGCCATCGGCCTCCCCGTCATCGTCACCTTCATTGCCGCGCTACTCGGGGCACTGGGCGGCTTGTGCGGGAAATACGTGAGCCGGTTGCCAGGCCGGCGATTCGCGACCCGGCCCTGGGTCTGATCGTCCGTGGGGAGGGCGCGCCGCGGCGTTTCGCTCGGACGAGGGCTGTGTGTTACCTATGTTCTGCACAGCGTTCTCGAGCAACTACCTCGGTGAAAAATGAGCGTCCACACACACCTCCTCGGCGCCGCAACCTTGGTCTTGATCGCCGTCACCTCGACAGCGGCGCAATCGCGACAAACGCGTACGGACGAATACACGCGCCACGAACTGCTCCCGCCCGACACGTCGTCTGTGAAGATGACGTACGAGGTGAGCGCAACGACCGAGGGGGCGCGGACCTATGCCGACGCGATTCCCGCGGGCGCCACGGCGAGCGACGTCGCGGTCACCGACATGATGACGGGCGAACCGCTGAAGTTCGTGCTCTCCCCCACCGCGATCACGGTCACACTCGCGCGGCCGGTGCCGTCCAGGGGCCAGGGCCGGATTCGCATCACCAAGACGATCAAGAACACCGCGGCGTACAGGCTCAATAGCGGGGTCGGCGTGCTCTCAGTGCCGCTCGGCGCCGGCCGTCATGAGCTCGTGCTGCCGTCAGGTCATGAACTTGTCGGCTGCAACGTTCCCGTGCGGGTACTCGCGGAGGCCGACGGCCGGACGAAGCTCGATCTCATGAACGTCGCGCCAGGGACGACGACGATGGTGGTGCAAGTACGAGCCGGGGCGTTGACGGGCGATGCCGCGAAGCCGAAGGCGCTCACCGACAAGCGCAGTTGGGAGCCGCCTCCGGCGCAGGGGGCGACGGAGCGTGCACGTCTGGCTGGGCGTGCGCGTCTCGATCGCGACATCGTCTATTTCCTGCAGGAGCCTTCGACGAACGCATTCAGTCTCTACCACGACTATACGGAGTCGCGGCCCGGCACCGACAAGTACATCAATGTCGTGCGCGCCGGCAGCCGGTCATCGAACCCATCCGCCTACATTCTCGATACCGGCGAAGTGTTGAAGCACGAGACGCTCAAAGGCGCGGAGATCACCGCGAAGCAGATTCAAATCGGCGAGGCCGTGACGCCGGACACTGAAATCGTGGTGCTGTACTTCCCCGCCGTGAAGCCCGGCCAAACGGTGCGCCTACGCATTTCCGAGACCTACACCGCGCCGCAGAGCTACCGCCTGGACGACGCCGACCTCGTGTTCGAGCGCAGCCTGGGCCGCTCACGCAACTCGGTCGTCCTGCCTCCAGGCTGGTATCTCACCGCGTCGTCGATTCCCGCGGTGGTGTCCGAGACGCCGGACAAGATGATTCGGCTGGATTTCGTGAACAACCGGCCGGACAGCCTCGAGGTGTACATCAAGGGGCGGAAGCGGGCGGGACGTTGAGTAAGATGTGCAGCGGAGGTGCGTCGTGAAGCGTTTGATGGGAGCCCTGTTGGTCAGCTCGCTGTGCGCGGTACCTGTTGCCGCGCAGACGGCCGGCGCGCGCGGGCAGCGCCCGCCGATGACACCGGAACAGCAAGCCGAAGCCGCCAAGCGGCGTGACGCCGAGATGAACGCGCCGCGGCCGATCGACGCGCTCGACAGCGTGTGGACGGAAGAGCTGACCTGGATGGAAGTCCGAGACGCGATCAAGGCCGGAAAAACCACTGGCCTGATCTTGACCGGCGGCGTGGAATCCAACGGCCCGCACCTGGCCACCGGCAAACACAACTTCGTGCTCAAGGTGATGGGCGAAGCGATCGCGCGGAAGCTCGGTAACGCGTTGGTCGCGCCGATCCTGACACTCGAGCCTGGGCGGCCCGATGGCGAGCGTGTCGCGCCTGGCAGCGTCGTATTGTCGGCAGCGACGTACCGCGCCGTCCTCACCGACATGGCGAGCAGCCTCAGAGGCATGGGCTTCACGACCGTCATCCTGATGGGCGACAGCGGCGGAAATCAGGGCGCGATGAAGGAAGTGGCGGCGGCGCTCGATGAGAAATACAAGGGCGCGGGCACGCGCTTCTATTTCATTCCCGAGTATTACGACTACTCGTCCGTGCAGAAGCTCATCAAAGAGAGCGGGATTCCCGAGCAGATCGAGATCGGCGCGAGCCAGGGCTCCGATCGCATTCACGAAGAGTACGGGATCGACGCGATCATGGCGCTCTACGACCCGAAGACGATCCGGATCGACGAGCGCACCAAAGCCAATCGCGCGACCATCAACGGCGTCAGCTTGCTGCCGATGAGCAAGACGCTCGAGATGGCCAGGAAGATCGTCGAACTGCGGACGAAACTCACCGTCGACGCGATCCTCAAAGCGACCGGTCGGCAGTAAGTCGACTGCACAGAGGCTGCCGATGAATCGCGTCCCGTGCTCGTCTCTCCGGTGCTCATATCTGCTGATCCTTGCCGCCGCGATTCTGCCAGCGACCGGGTGCACCCGGTCGCTCGACATGGCCGCGCTCGATCGGTCGATCAGCGACGGCATCAACACGCAATTGCAGCTCCCCATCGCGACGATGAGCTGCCCGGCGGGTGACCGGGCAATTAAAGCCGGCGACAAGTTCGACTGCACCGCGACGCCGAAGGAAGGCGGCCGGCTCACCGTCACCGTCACGCAGAAAGACGGCGCCGGCAACGTGTCGTGGGAGGTGACCAGGACCGAGGGCCTGCTCGATCTGGACAAGGTCGAAACCTCCGTCAAGGAAGGGCTCAAGGCCCAGGCGAATGTCGAGGCCATCGTGGCCTGCGAGGGCCGCTGGAAGGCGGCGAAGGTCGGCGAGGTCTTCCAGTGCCAGGCCACGTCCGGCGAGCACAAAGCGACGATCGAGGTGACCACCAAGGACCTGGAAGGCAATATCAGCTGGAAGGTCCAGTAGCCGAGACGCCATGCGATATCGCAGCAAGCTTTTGATTGCCATCGCGGCGCTCGGCGCAGCGCCGCTGATCACCCCCACACTCGTGCAATCCACGCTGACAGCTGGGCAGGGTCGCGAATCGAGCGGCAGCACAACCGCCGACCCCGCCGCGCACTGGCCGCGTTTTCGTGGACCGAGCTCGAATCCGATCTCCGAGAATCCGAACCTTCCGGTCAGCTGGTCGAAGACCGAAAACGTCGAGTGGGCCGCCGACGTGCCGGGAGTCGGCTGGTCCTCGCCTGTGGTGTGGGGGAATCGCGTTTTCATCACCGCGGCCACGAGCGACAAGCCAATGAAGCCGCCCTCGCTCGGCGTCGAGTTCAGCAACGAATACCTCGCCGAGCTGCGCAAGCAGGGGCTCTCGGCGGCGGAGGCCAACAAGAAGCTCTATGAACGCGACCGCGAGATGCCCGACGAGATCGTCATCAGCCTGATGCTGTTCTGCTACGACCTCGAGACCGGAAACAAATTATGGGAACGCGAGATGTACAAGGGTCATCCCGCCGGCGGGCGGCACAGCAAGAACAGCTTCGCGTCCGAGACGCCGACGACGGACGGCGAGCGCGTGTATGTGTACCTGACCGACTACGGGCTCTTCGCGTACGACTTCGGAGGGAAGCAGTCGTGGGCGACGCCGCTCACGTCTCACGCAACCACGCGTGACTGGGGCACGGGCGCCTCCGCCGCGCTGTACAAAGATCGCCTGTTCGTCCTGAACGACAACCAGGAGCAGAGCTTCGTTGCGGCCTTCGACACGCGCACCGGCAGGGAGCTCTGGCGCACGCCCCGAACCGTGCAACCGGAGCGGAAGACGGGATGGTCCACGCCGTTCGTGTGGGAGAACCGCGTGCGCACGGAGCTGGTCACGCACGGGCCGGGCGTCGCGATCAGTTACGGTCTCGACGGCAAAGAACTGTGGCGCTTGAATCGGATGGGCGGCTACGCGATTCAGAGTCCCTTCGCCTGGAAGGACTTCCTCTTTGTCACTTCCGGCGCCGGCGGCGACGATAACAGGCCGATTGTCGCGGTGCGCGCCGGCGGTTCCGGCGACATCACACCGCCAGGCGCAGAGACCCGGAATGAGCACGTCGTGTGGTACGACCGGACTGCCGGCGGCACGTACTTGCCCACCCCGGTCATCTACAAGGATGCGCTCTACGTGCTGAACGACAAAGGCATCTTCTCGCGTCGCAACCCCGAGACCGGCGAGCGCATCTATCAGTCACGCGTGGCGCCGGGGGCAGCTAATTTCACGGCGTCTCCGTGGGCCTATAACGGTCACGTCTTCGCGATGAACGAGGAGGGCGACACCTACGTTATCGAGGCGGCCAATGAGTACCGGCTCGTGCGCAAGAATTCCCTCGACGACTTCTCCATGGCGACGCCCGCGATCGTCGGCGACAGGCTCTTGATCAGGACCCAGCATCGACTCTATTCGATTCGTAATCGCAAGTAGTCGGCGCCAGCTGTCGGCGTCCGTCGCTGATGCCAAGACATGACGCGCTGGCAGGCGCTGGCGTCGAGCGAGGCTTTGTAGAGGCCGCCACACTCCCGGCAGCGCTCCCGTGTCAGGCTCTCAGCTCCCGTCAGGTCTGAAACCCCGTCGGGGCGACAGCGGCGATCAGCTGACGGATGGCCCCCTCAGGTACGAGTCCGCTCGCGCGTCCAGGCTGGAAAACGAATCCGGTCAAGTACAGGCCGGAGGCACCGCGGCGCGATTGGGTGTGCACCGCGGCGGCGGTCACGTGCACCGATGGCCCGCGGGTCCCGGTCAGCCGAAAGTCCAGGCGTTCACCCGACCGAAATCTCACTTCGCTCAGCACCGCGAAGCCTGTCCTGTTGAGGTTGAAGATCGTGATGGGGAACCCGACCGGCACCAGCTCGCCCTTGACACGCAATAGCACGTCGATACGAGGCGACCGCCGCTGATTGCGCGACTGCAGGCCCAATCCCATTCCGACGGAATGCGCAACTCGTATGCCAGCGCCAGAGCACGGGTTCGACCGTGACAGAACCCGGGCCGTTCACAGATGCGTGCGCGCGATGACAGAATCGAGGCTGGCTATCAGCCGGGCCGGCCCAATCCGGCGCAGCGTCTCCGGTTGGCGGTCCTGGAGCGCGCCCTAAGTCTCTTTCAGCACTTCGACGGGATCGACCCGTGCCGCGCGACGTGCGGGCATGACGCATGCGAGAAACGCGGCGCTCATCAGCAATGCGGGCACCGCGATCATCGTCACGGGATCGGTCGCGGAGACTCCGAACAACACGCTGGAGACGGGCTTCGTCGTCAGGAACGTCGAGCCGATACCGAGCAGGATTCCAACAGCGACGACAGTCAGCCCCTGCAGCACCACTGAGCGGCCCACATGAAATGGGTCGCCGCCAAGTGCCAGGCGGATGCCGATATCGCGCCGGTGCTGCTGCACGAAGTACGGTGCCAGACCCCGAAGTCTGCGGTGCCTTTGTCTTTCTCAGCCGCCACTTTGTCGATGTACTTGAAGTAGAGCGCGGAGATCGCCTTCGCCTGCTCCACTGAAACGATCTGGTCCCTAATCGCCCAGATCGTCAGCGTGGCGTCGATGTCGATCCCGCCCACGAGCACACGGTGATCGCGCACATGATAGACATAGGGGAAGAAGCCCAGTCGATCCTGAGACCGACGAGATCCATAGTTCAAACAACGTTACTGCGGCCGCTTGAACAACCCGCCGTACACGGCTTTGCCGAGGATGTGGCCCTGGATCGCCTTGATGACGTTGGCGCGTGTCTCGAAGGCGTCGGCCGTCGGCTTGAGATCGAGCATCGTATCCAGCGCATAGAGCTCGAACACGTAGTGGTGCAGCGGCCCGCTCGCTGGCGCACCCGGACCGCGATACACCTGGCCGGTGACGCTGATCTGATAGCTGCCGTCCGCCAGCTGCACGCCTTTCGGAACACCCTCGGGCAGCCCGGTCGCCGAGGCTGGAATATTCCAGACCACCCAGTGCACTTGATCGTCCGACGTCTTGTTGCGCGTGACGTCGAGGTCGTGCATGTGCAGCACGAATGACTGCGTGCCGGCCGGCACGTTGGCCCAGGTCATCGCCGGCGATGTGCCTTCGCCGGGCGCCGCGCCCGGCGCGGCCTGGCTGAACTTCACCGGAATGACTCCGCCGTCGGGAAATCCGGGAATGGCGAGCGTCATCGGCGGCGCCGCGGGTTGACCGGCCGGTGCGGCGGCGCGTTGGCCGCCGGCGTTCTGCGCCGAGAACGCGACCAGGAACAGCATCGGACCAGCGACCGTGACAAATGGAAGTTGATTCATCTGCGCCTCCAACTCACGCGGAACGGATGTCCCGTCGTCATGCGTCGCTACCTGGTGAAAAGATGGCTGGTCTCGAGGTCGCTCAGCAGCTGCTTCATCAGACGGAGGGCATCCTCCGGCAGCAGGAATCGCCGGCGCACGAGATCTTCCGCCGTCACGAATGCGGCCGAGTAGTACGACCACAAACTCGGATACCGCTCCTCGATCGAAAGTCGCGGATCGCCGGCCGCCAGGCGCTCAGCCTTGGTCTTCGCAAACGGCAGATAGCCGCCGGCCAGCGCGCGGTCACGTCCCTTCAGCGGTCCTGTCGCAATCGGATTCCATCCCGTGTACGTGCCAAGCGGCATGCTGAGCAGCAGCGACTTCACGCCGGCGATTTCATTGCCGTCATTGTCCACCTTCGGCACGAGCGTCGGAATGACGTGTTTGACCGTCGGCGGCACGTTCGCGACGACACCCGAGTTGTCGTTGTACCGGAACGTCGCACCGTAGTCGTAATCGAGCACGGCGTTCACGACGCCATCGGGCCTGGGCGCTCCAGGTATCGCCGGCCATCCCATGGCTGCCGAGGTCGCTGGCACGAGCGTGCCGTCAGTCACGCGAGGATACACGCTCGGCGGCGGCAACCTGCCCTTCATGACCCAGTCCACCAACGCGACATAGAGCGCGCGGTCCGTTTCGCGCTCGGGATTCGGATTGTTCGCAAAGACACTCGACGTCGCCGACGCCACGCCGAGCGTGAATCCGCCGGGCCCACCGCCGTGCGTCGTGCCTGGATGGTAGTAGCGCCGAACATTTTCCGGCAGTGACAGGTCCTCGGTGCCGGTCGTGCCAGCAATGCCGACGCTGCCGCGGCTGTACCAGAGCTCCGGTCCGCCGTACGTCTCCGTGATTTTCGGACAGGTCTTCGTCGCCGTGCAGCGGTGCAGGATGCCCCACCCGGGCCGGCCGCGCGCGCGGTCCGTGTAGTCGCCCCACCAGAGCGGCCCTTCGGCGCCTGCGTCGTACATTTCCGCGATGTCACCGGGCTGCGCGAACCGTATGTTGAAGCCGCCCAATTGCCCCGCGATCCGCGCGTTGAAGCCATCCCAGACGATCCGGCCGTGCTCGTCCTGATTGAAGCCGAGGTTTATCAATGCCTTGCCGAACCGTCCCGACTGCGAACTGCCCATCGCAATCACGTGCGGGATGGCGCCGGCGATCGGATTGGCACTGCCGGATGCGTCCGCCGTCGTGTATCGGAAAAATGAAACGAGGTCGCGCGTCGCCGCCATGCCGATGCCGAGCACATACGGGTCCTTGGCGGTATAGACGAGCTCGTACAGCAGCTCGGGATTGAAGCCAGCCTTCAAGCAGATCCGCGTCGGATCCGGCGTGCCGGGAAATGGCACCGATCGACAGTCAGCGAACGCCCATTCGGTCGGCGCAATCTTCTCCACACCGCTCTTTTCCCCTGCCGGCGTTTCGGCCCGCGCCGAAAGGAGCGACGCCTGAGCTGTATCGAGTGTCGCGGGCGCCCGGCCCGCCGCGCCCGGCAGCGACTGCGTGTTCACCCGGCCCGGCACCGCGATGAAGCGCGCCCACACCCGGCCCGTGACGGGAGAGCCATCCGGGTTCTTCGCAATGGGCACATCGATGCCTTCCTGCGTCGCGCCGACCGACGCGATCGGCATGTCACCCTGCCAGCCGCTCCACAAGATGGCGTGTCCGAGCTTGTAGAGAAAGCCGTCGCCCGGATCGCCGCCGACGTGCCACGTGTTCGGTCCGTTGTGGTTGCCGCGATTGACGATGTTGTAGAACAGCACGCCCGGCGACTTCGTCATGTCCACCGGCTTCAGCAGCGTGAACGTCGTCCGGTACTCGACCCGTCCGCGCGCGTTTTTTGGCGCGAGGTCAAGATCGGTGATGACCGCGTTCTTCGGATCGCGCGGATCGATCTCGCCGTAGGCGAGGCCTCGGATTTCTTCGTACGGTCCAGCCGGACCAAACACCTGACCGTTGAGCGCCGGCTTGCGCGAAATGATCTCGATCCGGACGATTTCAGCGGCGGCGGGACCGGCGAGCCCAGACAGCACGGCACACGCGCCTGCGATCCGCATGAGTCTCATGGCCTTGTCCCGGCGGATGTTAGCACCTCGCTCGCGGCGTCTCCACGATTCTTCCCGGTGACGAGCCCTGGAAAAGGGCAAGACGCCCGGCCACAAGTTTGCGGCTCCGGAAATCAGCAACTCGATGTCTGACCGACTTGGTCAACGCCTCCGCCGCGGAATGCGACCGAATAGGTTTTGCCGCCCTCGGAGACGCCGGTTGTCCACACGGTGGCCGTCCTCCAGCGGAGTTGTCTTGGCCGGCTTCAAGCGCCGCGGCATCGCCGCCGAGAGCGATGACCTGCGCGCCGGTCAATTTTTTCATCGCCGCGTGTCCCTGGACGTGATCAAAATGCGCATGGCTCGAGATGATCATCTTGATGTCCTTGACGTCGAAGCCCAGTTTCTTGACGTTCGACACGATGACGTCGTGCATCTCGCTGGTGCCCGTGTCGTGGAGGATGTGGCCCTGCGGAGTCGTAATCAAATAAGAGCCATACTCGCCGCCCACCCAATGAATGTTGCCGATGATGCGGAACCCTCCGGGCGGCGGCGCCTGATTCTGAGCCTGAATAGGTTCCGCGCGTCCCGCAGCGCCGATTGGTGCCATGATCCCGATCGCTGCACCGAGCATCAATGCACGAACTTGACGCATAACACCTCCCTACACCTGAAATGACGGCGGTTCATTTTATGGCCTCGCCTGCTGTGAACGTTTGACGAGCGTGACAGCGCCGCCTGGTAGCACAAAGCGCAGGCGTGCAGTTTCGGTGTGGTGGTGAGCGGCGGTCAGGCCGATAGCTCTCTCGAGGTGCCGACGTGAGTCTCCGCGTTCTCATGGCCATGATCCTCGCGGGTACGAGCCTGGCTGGGCCGGGTGCTCTGGCCGGGCAGGAACCCAGCCCTCTCGCGGTGGACGATCCGGAGGCCTATCGAGTGTACGCCTTCCTCCTGTCGACTGAGTGGCCTCGTAACGCCGCCAGGCCGAAGGTCCTGCTGATTCAGCAGGAGACGACGAGGTGGGACTGCTTCGGCAAGCCTCTTGAAACAGCGCTCGCTGATCGTTATACAACCTGGAAGCCCGTCCTCGACGCCTACCGAGCCGCCAATCAAGCGGTACGCACTCTTCTTCCAGGCCAGGAGTTGGGATTCCCGTACAAGGTCGCGACGGCACGCGAGATCGGGCGCGCCTACTCGAATTGGGGTGGCGACATTCAGGTGTCAGCGGTGGGATTTGACGCTGCTGGGATGCGCGCGATGCTCTATATGGCGCACCCTTGCGGTGGCCTCTGCGGCGGCGGCAGTCTCCACCTCCTCGAGAAGGTCAATGGCGATTGGCGACAAGCAGCCAAGCTGTGCGAGTGGAGGGCATAGGCGTTCGAGTGCCCTGGAACACTTGAGAATTTGCGCTCATCTGGGCACACCTGACAGCGCGGCTGTTGCGCCCGCGGCCAGCATGGATTTAGCGACGTCCCACTGCCCGACACTCCTCGCAGCCATTGCCCCACAAGCCGTTGCGCCAAGGCCCGAGGACTAGTTCCCCGCCCCGTTGGTAGTTGCTAAACCTCAGCGCCGGACCAGTTCGATGTCGAATCTCGTGTTGCCGTTGATAGTGATGGGTATTCCGAGCGACTGAATCGGACCGTCGTACTTGAAGCCCGTCTTCCC
>Ga0111538_10011082_pt1 | contig 11969 bp, 12 predicted proteins | sample SoiMethybrSBSTD1_FD_79669 | JGI IMG/M metagenome (GOLD analysis project Ga0111538, IMG submission 79669) | Bulk soil microbial communities from a Populus tree surrounding site in Tennessee, USA - Soil MetaG P. TD hybrid SBSTD1 (version 2)... | ecosystem: Environmental > Terrestrial > Soil >...
GGCCGGCATCGTCGCCGACTCCGACCCGCGCTCCGAATGGCTGGAAACCCAGCACAAGGCGCGCGCGCTGCTGCGCGCGGCCGAGCTGGCGGACGCGGTCGAGTAATCTGGGCTAGAATTCTTCGCGTGAAGTCGTTCGTCCATCTGCAACACCTCCTCTGCTGGCGCTGGCGCTCGCGCGCCTAATCGGTCTTCGGCCGCGCCGGGCCCATCGGCGTACCCGCAGTACTTAGATCAGTAGAATCAACCGGATATTTGCGTCATGGTGTTGATGATCGACAACTACGATTCGTTTACCTTCAACCTCGTGCAGTACCTCGGCGAGCTGGGCACGGAGGTGCGCGTGGTTCGCAACGACGAGCTCGAGGTCGACGAGATCGAACGACTCAACCCGTCGCACCTCGTTCTCTCGCCCGGCCCGTGCACGCCGAACGAGGCCGGCATCACGCTCGAAGCCATCGAGCGGCTGGCGGGACGCATCCCGATCCTCGGCGTGTGCCTCGGCCATCAGGCGATCGGCCAGGCGTTCGGCGGCAAGGTGGTGCGCGCGAAGCAGGTGATGCACGGCAAGACCTCTCGCGTCCGGCACGATGAGCACGGGGTATTCAGAAAAATCCCCAACCAATTCGTCGCTACGCGCTATCACTCGCTGGTCGTCGAGCGGGCTTCGCTGCCGGCCTGCCTGCAGATCAGCGCCGAGTCCGAGGACGGGGAGATCATGGGTCTGCGCCATCGCAGCCTCGCGGTCGAGGGCGTGCAATTCCATCCCGAAGCGCTGCTCACCGAGCACGGCCACAAACTGCTGCAGAATTTCATCCAGGGAGCCAAGACATGAAACAGATCACCATCGCCGAGGCGATCCAGCGCACCGTCGAGCACCGCGAGGTGTTCCACGACGAGATGCTGCACGTGATGCGCCAGATCATGCGCGGCGAGCTCACGCCGGCGCAGATCGCGGGCTTCATCATGGGCCTGCGCGTGAAGAAGGAGACCATCGGCGAGATCGCGGCCGCGGCACAGGTGATGCGCGAGCTGGCGACGCCGGTCGAGGTGGCCGACGACAAGCACCTGGTGGACACCTGCGGCACCGGCGGCGACGCGGCGCACACCTTCAACGTCTCCACCTGCGCGGCGTTCGTGGCCGCGGCGGCGGGCGCGAGAGTCGCGAAGCACATGGGCCGCTCGGTGTCTTCGTCTTCGGGCAGCGCGGAGGTGCTGGAAGCGCTCGGCGCGAACATCGCCCTCACGCCCGCCGATACCGGGCAGGCGATCGACAAGCTCGGCCTGGGCTTCATGTTCGCGCCCGCGCACCACGCGGCGATGAAGCACGCCGCGCCGGTGCGCAAGGAGCTCGGCGTGCGCACGCTGTTCAACATCCTCGGCCCGCTCACCAACCCCGCGGGCGCCAAGAATCAGGTGATGGGCGTGTTCCACTCCGACCTGGTCGGCATCCAGGTGCGCGTGCTGCAGCGCCTGGGTTCGAAGCACGTGATGGTGGTGTACGGCCTCGACGGCCTGGACGAAATCTCGATCTCCGGGCCGACGCTGGTGGGTGAGCTGGCGAAGGGCGAGATCAACGAGTACCAGCTGCATCCGTCGGACGTCGGCATGGAGCTCTACGACCGGCGCGCGATCGAGGTGCACACCGTGGCCGAATCGAAGGCGATGATCCAGGCGGTGCTCGAGAACCAGCCGGGTCCGGCGCACAACATCGTGGCGCTCAATGCCGGCGCGGCAATCTATGTCGCCGGCGTCGCGCCAAGCTTCAAGGCGGGGGTCGAGCGCGCGGCGCAGGCCATCAAGAGCGGCGCCGCCAAGCAGAAGCTGGAGGCATTCGTCGCCTTCACCCAGAAGCTGAAAAGGTGAGCATTCTCGAAAAGATCCTGGCGGTGAAGCGCGCCGAGGTGGCGGCAGCGAAGCGCGCCGTCGCGGACATCGAGGCACGCGCGCGTGCCGCGCCGGCGCCACGCGATTTCGTCGGCGCGCTGCGCGCTCGAAATCCCGCGGTGATCGCCGAGATCAAGCGCGCGAGCCCGTCCAAGGGCTTGCTGCGCGCCGACTTCGATCCGGCGGCGATCGCGCGCAGCTACGAGAAGGGCGGCGCCGCCTGCCTATCCGTGTTGACCGACCGGGAATTCTTCCAGGGCTCTCCTGAAGACTTGATCAAGGCAAGAGCCGCGTGCGCGTTGCCCGCCTTGCGCAAGGACTTCCTGATCGACCCGTACCAGGCGTTCGAGGCGCGCGCGCTCGGCGCCGACTGCGTCCTGCTGATCGTCGCCTGCCTGGAGGACGCGGAGCTGCGCGCGCTCGAAAAGGTGGCGCATGCCCTGGGCATGGCGGTGCTGGTGGAAGTCCACGACGCGCAGGAGCTCCAGCGCGCGCTCGCCCTCGAGACCCCGCTGATCGGCATCAACAATCGCAACCTGCGCACCTTCGAGACGCGGCTCGAAACCACGCTCGAGCTGCTGCCGCGCGTGCCGCAGGGCCGCATGGTGGTCACCGAGAGCGGCATCCTGGCGCGCGCGGATGTCGCGCGCATGCGTGCCGCTGGCGTCGACACGTTCCTCGTGGGCGAGGCGTTCATGCGCGCCGCCGATCCCGGCGCGGCCTTGCAGGCGCTCCTGCGCTGATGCCGAAGGGCGCCATCGAGGCGCTGCAGGAGGCGAGCGCGCTGTTCGCCGCCGGACGGCTGGAAGAGGCGCGCCGCGCGTGCCGAAAGCTGCTGACCAAGCGTGCGGACATCGCCGAGGCGCAGGCGCTTCTCGGCGAGATCTACCGCCGCACCGGTGATGAACCGCGCGCGCGCGAATGCGTTGCGCGCGCCCTCAAGCTGCGTCCGGGCTGGGGCGAGGCGCATGTCCATCTCACCGTGGCCGATGTCTACGCCGATTTCCAGCGCCTGGACGAGGCATGCCAGGCCTATCGCGCCGCGCTGGCGCTCGATCCGGGCCTGGCCGACGCGCGCTACAACCTCGCCGCAGCGCTTTGCGCCAGCGGACGCGTGCCCGACGCGATCAGCGAGCTGCAAGCGCTCGTCGAGCGCGAGCCGGCTGCGGCCGATGCGCGCGTGCAACTCGTGCACCTGCTGCAGGAGGAACGTCGCTTCGCCGAACTCGAGGCGGCGTGCCGGGGCGGAATGGAGCTCCATCCGTCGGCTTCGCTTTACCCGAACAAGCTCGGACTGGCGCTTTGGTGGCGCGGCCAGCACGAGCCCGCGCTGGCCGCGTTCCGGCTCGCCGCGGAGCGGGCGCAGCCGGCGAGCGATGAGCACGCCGATGCCTGTCTCCTCGAGGCGAGCGGTCTTCTTGCGCTCGGCCGCTACGAGGCCGGTTGGGACGCGTATCGCTGGCGTCGCACGAGAAGGGATTTGCAGGGCCGCGCGCAACTCGTGCGGGACCCGCGCCTCATTGCGGGCGAAGCTACGCCCAGGCGACTGCGGATTCTTTGCGAGCAGGGCCTGGGGGACGAGATTTTCTTCCTGCGCTTTGCCGCGCGATTGCGCGAACGGGGCCATGCGCTGTCGATCTCGTGCGATCCCCGGCTGGCCCCGCTCCTTCGCTCCATCCCGCGGCTGTTCGAGCGCGTCAACGCCGAAGACGAGACTGCCGACTTTACGCTCGCGTCCGGGGACCTGCCGCTCGCGAGCGGGGTGCCGCAGGCGCCGCCGATTCGCCTTCCAGTCGAAGCGGAACGCCGCGAAGCGATGGCGGCGCGGCTGCGCGCGTTCGGGCCGCCTCCCTATATCGCGGTGACCTGGCGGGGCGGCTTGATGCCCGACGAACGAAAGTCCCCGGCTGCGCGGTACTGGGTCAAGCACTCGCCGCCCGACTTGGTCGGCCGCGCTCTGCGTCTCGTCGATGCGCGCATCGTCGTGCTGCAACGCAGGCCGCAGGCAGACGAGGCGCGTCTCTTTGCCCAAGGACTCGGCCGCGAGTCGCTGGACCTCAGCGCGGCGAACGACGACTTGCGTGATGCTCTCGCCGTGTTATCGCTGGTGGACGAGTACGTCGGCGTCAGCAATACGAACATGCATCTGCGCGCCGGCCTCGAAGGCAAGAGCGCGCGAGTCCTGGTGCTCATGCCGCCGGAGTGGCGCTGGGGACTGGAAGGCTCTTCTTCTCCCTGGTTTCCCGGGTTCACGCTGTACCGCGCCGCGCCCGGGCGCGACTGGTCCGCTGCCCTGTCGCGCCTTGAGGACGAGCTGCGCGCTGCTGCGGCGCAGCAAAAATAGCGCTGGAAAAATCTGTTGGAAATTCGCAACGGCTGTCGGGGAATGCTCGCGCTTCCGTAACCCTTTCTTGGAGCGGCGGTGCGGCATTCGGCACACTCCTTGAGACTTCTCAATGGAGGGGTTGGCGGGGGCCGGTTCGGCGCTGCGCCATGTTCATTCAACAGGAGAGGAGCTCAAGGAATGCACAAGAAACTGTTACCGCTAGCGGTCGCCGGGGCGCTAGCCGCACCTGCCGTAGCGCTGGCGCAGGTGGAGGTGTACGGCACCATCCACATGTCGCTCAACGCGATGAACTACGGCGAAGGTACGCCGACGACACCAGGCGGCGCGAACGTACCCTCCGCGTCGAAATGGGACGTCGCCTCCCACGCTTCCAACATCGGCGTGCGGGCGCGTGAAAGCCTCGGCAGCGGACTCAGCGCCTGGGCCCAAGTGGAGACCAACGCGTCGATGGAGCGCTCGAACAACCTCGCGCATACCTCCAACTTCGCCTCGCGCAACTCCGCGGTCGGCATGCAGGGCAACTGGGGCAACGTGTTCGTAGGCCAGTGGACCTCGCCGTGGGCGGACCTCGACGCCCTGTGGGGCATCGGCACGGTCGCGACCTATGGCCCGATCACCTCGATCATCGGCCGTCGGGAAACGACGGGCTCGGCGCCGAACTGGAACTGCTCGAACATCTCCGGCATCGGCGGTGCATCGGGCGCAGCCCTGGGCGGTGTCGCTGTCGGCACGCTGGCGTGCGACTCGGTCGAAGGCCAGTCGGGCGTAGGCCATGCGTTCTGGCGCCGCATCTCCAACTCGATCCACTACCAGTCGCCGGTCTTCGCGGGCGTGCAGGCCAAGATCGCCTACCAGACCAACCAGGACAAGTCGACCGCCGGTGCGGTGACTGCGGATCCGCAAATGTGGTCCGCCTCGGTGACCTGGGCGGGCCTGGGCGGCAGGGTGCGTGTGGGCGGTGCGTTCGACGCGCATAAGGACTTCACCACCGTCGGCCAGACCGACAATGGCATTGCGCTGAAAGGTGGCTGGAACTTCGGCTTCGCTGACATCGGTTTCGCCTTCGAGCAGATGACGTACAAGGTGGCGACCGGCGATTGCAAGGCCAAGCAGTGGGGTGTCCAGGCCGCGGTTCCGATCGGCCAGGGTGCGATACGAGCCGCCTATTCGCAGGCGAACGACATCAAGGGTGACTACACGACCTTGACGGCAGCGACGGCCGGCGCCTTTACGGCTGGGGCGCTGAGTGGCTCGCCCGCGTCGTGCGGTGGATCGCTCCTCGGTGCAGACGTGGCCGCCAACAACGGTGCCAAGCAGCTGAACGTCGGTTACGACTATCGCTTCTCGAAGCGCACCACGGTCGGGGTGGGCTACGCGGCGATCAAGAACGATGAGGCTGCGCGCTTCACCTGGAGCGGCTTGTCGAGCGCCCAGGGCGGCCAGGACGTGACGCCGCCGGCGGGTGCCGATGTCGGCATCTTCTTCGTGAGCATGATTCACCGCTTCTAGACCTCTGTCGTAGCAGTAAAGACGGGCGCCTTCGGGCGCCCGTTTTTTTTGCGGTAGCATCGTCGGAGTGCAGTTCGTGGGCGACTTCTCGATCGATGCGGCGGTGTGCGACCGGCTGGTCGAGCTGCATCGTGCATGCGACCGCAAGGGTCTCGCCAGGCGCGGCCGGATGGGCAAGGGCGGCAGCCTGGTCGTCGATCCGGAAAAGAAGGACTCCTTCGACGTGGTCATCGACCTGGTGCCGCCCGACCTGCTGGCCCAGCACGGAATGAATGGCTACTACGCCGAGTTGCAACGCTGCCTTCAGCAATATCTCGAACAGCACCCGCTCCTCAAGCAGGTCGGCGTGTTCCGCGTCACCGAGTCGCCGGCGATCCAGCACTACCGGCCGGGCGGCGGCTTCAAGATGCCGCATTTCGAGCGCAGCGGCTACGATACGAGCACCCGGATGCTGGTCTGGATGACCTACCTGAACGACGTCAAGGACGGCGGCGGCACGCGCTTCGTGTACCAGAACCATACCTTCGAGGCGAAGAAAGGCCGCACGCTGATCTGGCCTCCGGACTTCACCCATACGCACGCCGGTGTCGTGTCACCCACCGAGCACAAGTACATCATCACCGGCTGGATGAACTTCGTCGCGCCGCGATGATCTCCTTCGATCGGCTGATCGGCGAATTCGACCGCGCGCTGCGCGCGCTGGCCGGCGTTGCGCATGCCGAGCGGCCGTCGCCCGCGGAGGGACTGAAAGAAACCGCGATTACCACGAACGACCGCGCGCACGCGGCTGCGCTGATGCGGGTGAACCATGTGGGCGAGATCTGCGCCCAAGCGCTTTATCAGGGGCAAGCGCTCACCGCGCGCGATCCGGGAGCGCGTGCGGCGCTCGAGCAGGCGGCGCGCGAGGAGAAGGACCACCTGGTGTGGAGCGGTGAACGCATCCGCGAGCTCGGCGGTCGTCCCAGCCTGCTCAATCCGGCGTGGTACGCGGGCGCGTTCGCCATGGGTGCGCTCGCCGGCGCGCTCGGTGATCGCTGGAACCTCGCCTTCCTCGCCGAAACGGAGCGCCAGGTCGAGGAGCATCTCGGCGGCCACCTGGAGGCGCTGCCGGCGGAGGACCGGCGCACGCGTGCCGTGGTGCAAGCCATGCGCGACGACGAGGCGCGTCATCGCGAGAGCGCGCTCGCGCTCGGCGCCGCCGAGCTCCCCTGGCCGGTGAGGCGGGCAATGCGCCTGGCTGCGAAGGTGATGACCACCGTCGCTTACCGGGTTTGAGCGTGCTGCCCATCTACATCGGGTACGACCCGAGGGAATCGGTTGCCTTCTATACCCTGGCCCACTCCATCCAGCGCCGCTGCTCCATCCCGGTGACCATCGCTCCGCTGATGCGCGGCCAGCTCGGCGATGTTTATCGCCGCGCGCGGGGCCCGACCGAGTCAACCGAGTTCAGCCTGACGCGCTTCCTGGTGCCCGCGCTTTCGGAGTACCGTGGCTGGTCCATCTTCATGGATTGCGACATGCTTTGCCGCGTCGACATCTCGCAGCTCGCACGCGAGATGGAGCGCCAGGCCGACAAGGCGGTGCTGGTCTGCAAGCACGACTATGTGCCCCGCACGGAGCGCAAGTTCCTCGACCAGGTGCAGACCAAGTACCCGCGCAAGAACTGGTCGAGCCTGATGCTGTTCAACAACGAGCGCTGCCGCGCGCTGACGCCGGACTACGTGAACTCGGCCTCCGGACTCGCGTTGCACCGCTTTGCCTGGATCGAAGACGGGGCGATCGGCGAGCTGGCGCTCGAATGGAACTGGCTGGTCGGCGAGTACGCGCACAACCCGAGCGCGAAGATCGTGCATTTCACCATCGGCGGACCTTACTTCGACGAGTATCGCCACTGCGACTACGCCGCCGAATGGTTCGCCGAATGTGAATCGATGCGGCACTGCGGATCCTCCCGGTGAGCGTTGGCAAGGGCGCCGCGGTTCCAGCGCGCTTCGCGTTCCTCCACGTGGGCGACGACGTAACACTGCCGGCCATCCTGGTGAAATCGATCCGGCGGTTCCATCCCGCAGCGACCATTGCCCAATGCACGGACAAGTCCTCGCCGGCTGTGGCGGGTGTGGATGAGGTCAGCAGGCTCGAGGGCGACAGCGACAAGCTGATGACGTTCCGTCTCGCGAGCTTTGCCGCGCTCCAAGCGGGGGCACCGACGCTCTTCCTCGACACCGACATGATCGTACTGGCCAAGCTCGACTTCAGCGCGATGCTCGACCGGCATGATGTGGCCGTTTGCCGCCGGCAATTCGACCTGAACGTCGAGATGAGCCCCCGCTTGCGGAACCTCGAGTTTTCCGAGCACGCGGGACGCACCCTGGGCGAGGTTTATCCCTATCTGGCGTGCACTACGCTCACTCGTGACAACGCGTTCTGGTTAGCGTGTCTCGCGGAGCTCGAACGGCTGGATGCAAAGCTTCACGTCTGGTACGGCGACCAGCAGGCGATCCGGGAAGTGGTGAACAGCGGCCGCTTCCGGGTGCGACTGCTGCCGGAATCGGTCTATGCATGCCTGCCGAACAGGCCGCAAAAGTCTTCCGCGCCGCGTATCCTGCATTTCAAGGGGCCGGCCCTGAAGCAGGCGATGATCGATGCCGCGTCCGGAAATCCTTACAAGGGGGAACGATGATCCTGCGAACAGCACTGACCGTAATCGCAACGCTGGCTCTCTGCAACGCGGCGTTCGCACAGCTCCTGACGGAGAAGAAGTTCTTCACCCTGCCGCAATACACCACCGCCGGCGGCAAGACCATCAAGAATGTGCGCGTCGGCTACGAGACCTACGGCAAGCTGAACGCCGCCGGCGACAACGCGATCTTCGTCGCGCATTTCTTCTCCGGCACCTCGCATGCGGCCGGGCGCTACCAGGCCGACGAAAAGGCCGCGGGCTACTGGGACGCGATCATCGGGCCGGGCAAGGCGATCGACACCGACAAGTATTTCGTGGTGAGTGCCGACACGCTCGCCAACCTGAACGTGAAGAGCCCGATGGTGGGCACCGCCGGCCCGGCGACGATCAATCCCGATACCGGCAAGCCCTATGGCTCGAGCTTCCCGGTGGTGTCGATGAAGGACTCGGTGCGCGTACACAAAGCGCTGGTCGATTCCCTTGGGATCAAGAAACTGAAAGCGGTCGCGGGCGCTTCGGGCGGCTCGATCCAGGCGATGGAGTGGGGCGCGGAGTACCCGCAACTGGTCGAGCGCGTGATCCACGTCATCGGGCCGGGGCTCGACATCCATCCCTACGTGATCGGCCTGCTCGACCTGTGGATGATGCCGATCAAGATGGATCCGAACTGGAAAGGCGGCGATTATTTCGGCGGCGCCGAGCCGAACGAAGGCGTGGCGCAGTCGCTCAAGACGGTGACGCTCACGGCGCTGCACTTCGGCTGGGCGGAAAAGGTGCACGGCTACAAGTGGGCGAGCGAGGGCAAGAACCCGCAGGACGCGATGGGCAACCTGTTCGCGATCGAGGACTCCCTCTACAAGACCGGCCAGGCGCGCGCCGGCGCGACCGACGCCGCGCACTTCGTGTGGATGGCGAAGGCCAACCAGCTCTACAACCTCGAGAAGGAGCAGTCGCGCATCAAGGCGAAGGTGCTGTTCCTGCCGGCGAGCACCGACATGATTTTTCCGCCCGCGCTGTCGCGCAAGGCGGCGGAGAAGCTGAAGGCGCAGGGCAACACCGTGGAGCTCTACGAGATCGAGGGCACCAGCGGCCATCTCGACGGCCTGTTCTCGATCGGCAAGGTCGCCGACCGCATCAAGGCCTTTATCGAAAAATAGCAGTAAGCGCGGCTTCTCGCGCTCCTTCTATTCGCTGGCGCGCGGCTGGGGCTTGGGCCGCCGGCCGACGCTGATCGTCGCGTCGACGTCCTGGCCCTGGCGCTTGAGCTTCATTTTCGCCGAGGAGCCCGGCGCCAGCGCCGCGATCAGGTTCAGCATCGCGGTCGGATCGGCGACCGGCTTGCCCTCGACCTCGGTGAGCACGTCGCCCGGCTTGATACCGGCCTTGTCGGCCGGGCCGCCGCGCAGCACCCCGGCGATCAGCGCGCCGCGCTGGCCGCCGAGCTTGAACGAGTCGGCGAGCGCCGGCGTGATTTCCTGCACCTCCACGCCGATCCAGCCGCGCGTCACGCCGCCGCTCTTCACGATCTGCTCGACCACCATCTTGGCGGTCGACACCGGGATGGCGAAGCCGATACCCATCGAGCCGCCCGAGCGCGAGAAGATCGCGGTGTTGATGCCGACCAGGTTGCCGCCGGCGTCGATCAGCGCCCCGCCACTGTTCCCCGGATTGATCGCGGCGTCGGTCTGGATGAAGTTCTCGAAGGTATTGATGCCCAGGCCGGTGCGGCCGAGCGCGCTGACGATGCCGCTGGTCACGGTCTGGCCGACACCGAACGGATTGCCGATGGCGAGCACCACGTCGCCGACCTTGAGCGCGTCCGAGGAACCGAAGGTGATGGCCGGCAGGTTGTCCGCATTGACGCGCAGCACCGCGAGATCGGTCTCCGGATCGTTGCCCACCACCTTGGCGAGCAGCTTTTTGCCGTCGGCGAGCGCCACCTCGATTTCGTCCGCGGCCTCGACTACGTGGTGGTTGGTGAGCACCAGCCCGCTCGAGCTGACGATCACGCCGGAGCCGAGGCTGGAGGCGCGCTGCGCTTCGTCGGGCAGCTGCTCGCCGAAAAAGCGGCGGAAGATCGGATCGTTCAGCAGCGGATGGCGCGGCGAGCGGATTTCTTTCGAAGTGAAGATGTTGACGACCGACGGCGCGGCACGTTGCACCGCCTCGTTGTACGAGCCGATGCGCACGGCCGTCGGTAGCGGCCCGGTGGTCGGTGCCTGCTGCACGACCGCGGCCGGCGAGCCCGCGCGCGACGGCAGCCATTCCGGACGGAAGGTCGACACCACGAACAGTGCCGCGACCGCGACAGTCGCGGCCTGCGCGAAGATGAGCCAGAGGCGGTACATGGGAATACGGGAGTCGTAAGTATACGAAATTCCCTTGAAAATTTAGTCGTTTACGAGCGAAATCGTGGACATTTGCAGGGGCCGTCGCTACAATCGCCCACTTTTACGCGGCCTGCCTTCGAGACCTAAAACAACTCCATCTCCATGAGCGAGCAAATAAAAGTGGATAAGCAACGGCGCAACCTGGTGGTCGCCACCTCGGTCGCCGGCGGCGTCGCCTCGGTCGCCGCGGCGCTGCCTTTCGCCGCCAGCATGCTGCCTTCCGACCGCGCCAAGGCTGCCGGCGCCCCTGTGGAAGTCGACCTGTCGAAGCTCGCCCCGGGCGAGATGGCCGTGATCGAGTGGCGCGGCAAGCCGGTGTGGGTGATCCGGCGCACCAAGGAAATGCTCGAGTCGCTGAAGGCGGTGACCGGCAAGCTCACCGATCCGGCTTCCAAGTCTTCCGAGCAGCCCAAGTACGCGGAAAACGAATACCGCTCGCAGAAGCCGGAAGTGATGGTGATGGAAGGCGTGTGCACGCACCTCGGCTGCTCGCCGCAGCTGAAGAGCGCCGAGGCCAAGGCGGAGATGGGCGGCGACTGGGCGGGCGGCTTCTACTGCCCGTGCCACGGCTCCAAGTTCGATCTTGCCGGCCGCGTGTTCCGCGGCGCGCCCGCGCCCGTCAACCTCAAGGTGCCGCCTTACACGTTCGTGAGCGATACCACGCTGCTGATCGGCGAAGACCAAGAAAAGAAGGGAGCGTAAGAATGGCCTCGCGTCTCCAGGCGCTGTGGGGGTGGTTCGACGCGCGCATGCCTTCGGTGGCGGAGCAGTGGAAGATCCACGCCGCCGAGTACTACGCGCCGAAGAACTTCAACTTCTGGTACTTCTTCGGCTCGCTCGCGCTGCTGGTGCTGGTGATCCAGATCGTCTCGGGCATCTTCCTGACCATGAACTACAAGCCCGACGCCGCGCTCGCGTTCGGCTCGGTCGAATACATCATGCGCGATGTGCCCGGCGGCTGGCTGATCCGCTACGTCCATTCGACCGGCGCCTCGGCGTTCTTCATCGTGGTCTATCTGCACATGTTCCGCGCCATGCTCTACGGCTCGTACCGCGAGCCGCGCGAGCTGGTGTGGATCTTCGGCGTGATGATCTACCTGACGCTGATGGGCGAGGCGTTCTTCGGCTACCTGCTGCCCTGGGGCCAGATGTCCTA
>Ga0111538_10011083_pt1 | contig 11968 bp, 8 predicted proteins | sample SoiMethybrSBSTD1_FD_79669 | JGI IMG/M metagenome (GOLD analysis project Ga0111538, IMG submission 79669) | Bulk soil microbial communities from a Populus tree surrounding site in Tennessee, USA - Soil MetaG P. TD hybrid SBSTD1 (version 2)... | ecosystem: Environmental > Terrestrial > Soil > Tree...
GTCGCCGACTACGACCTCGTGGTGGAGCTGTCGCGCGACGTCGGTCTCGGCGACTGGATCTTCGCCGAGTCCACCCCGGACAACGACGCAGGTTATGTCCGGTGGCTCAGCGAGCACCCGGTCGCTGAGCGCGACATCGAGATCGCGCGCCGCTTTCGCGCGCTCGTGCCATCGTTCCTCGATCGCTGGGCCGAGACGCTCGCCGCCGCGGCGCCGGCCGTGGTCGGCTTCACCACCGGCGCTGACCAGACCGCCGCCTCGCTGGCGCTGGCCCGGCGTCTCAAGGCTCGCCTGCCCGACGTCCGCATCGTCTTCGGCGGCGCCAACTGTCAGGGAGTCATGGGTGCGGCACTGCACCGCGCGTTTCCCTGGGTGGACGCCGTCGTCCGCGGCGAGGGCGAGCGCGTGCTGCCCGGGCTCGTCAAGGACCTCCTGGCCGGCGCGCCCTGTCGCCCGCAGCCCGGCCTGTGCTACCGCGACGGCGAGCGCTCGGTGGCCGTCCCGGAAGGCGGCGACCCGGTCGCGCTCGACGACGGCCCGGTGCCGCGCTACGACGCCTACTTCACGCGGCTCGCGGCGTCGCCCGCCGCCGCCGAGATCCGTCCCCGCGTGACGCTGCTCTACGAGAGCGCGCGCGGGTGCTGGTGGGGCGCGCGCTCGCACTGCACGTTCTGCGGCATCAGCGATCAGGCGCTGGCCTTCCGGAGCAAGCGGCCCGAGCACGTCGTGCAGGAGCTGCTCGAGCTCACCCGACGCTACGACACCCCGCGGGTCCTGGTGGTGGACTACATCCTCGACCGGCGCTACTTCCGCGAGGTGCTGCCCCACCTGCGCGACGCGGGCGCCGGCCTCCGGATGTTCTGCGAGACCAAGGCCAACATCACCAAGGCCGACGTGCGGCTGCTGCGCGAGGCGGGTTTCGTCTCGATCCAGGCCGGCGTCGAGAGCCTCAGCGATCCGATCTTGAAGGCGATGCGCAAGGGTGTCACGGCGTTCCAGAACGTGCGCCTGATCAAGTGGTGCGGCGAGTCAGGCGTGAAGCTGTTCTGGAACGTGCTCTACGGCCTGCCCGGCGAGCCGCCCGAGGAATACGCGCGCATGGCCGACGTCATGCGCTCACTCGTGCACCTGGAGCCGCCGCGGCTGGTGCCCCTCGCGCTCGACCGCTTCAGTCCCTATCACGAGCGGCCGGAGGCCTTCGGCCTGATCCCGTTGGGGCCGCGACGCGACTACGAGTTCATCCATCCCACGCTCGACGCGGGGACGCGCCAGGCCCTCGCCTACACGTTCGAGTATCGCCACGCCGACGGGCGGGAGCCCGCGACCTACGTGCGTCCCCTGCGCGAGGTGGTCGAGGCGTGGCGCGCGAACAGCGAGACGGCGTTCGGCTCCCTACGCTATCGGCGTCACCGCCGCGGGCTCACGGTGACCGACCGCCGGCCGGGGCTTCCCGCCGCCGAGTATCGGCTCGGCGGGGCGGAGGCGGCGGCGTACCTGGCGTGCGATGACGGCGCGACGCTGGCGCGAGTGGACGCCGCGCTCGGCGCGGCCGGTTTCGATCTCGCCGAAGGCGCGCTCGAGAACTTCCTCGGCGACTGCGTCGCCGCGCGGCTCGTTCTCCGTGACGGCGCGCACTACCTGGCGCTGGCGTTGCCGACGGCGGGCAACGCCGCGTCGGCCTGACGGCGCGCTCACACCAGGTAGGACAAGGGCTTCGCAGTCTCCTACGTCGCCAGACCTTGCGCGACTCTCGCTCGGCGGCGCGCGGCGATGAGCCGGCCGGTCGGTGTCCGTGCGCGCACCGCCGCCAGGTAGGCCGTGACGAAAGCCCGCAGGTCGCCGGCGGCGGCCAGCGCTGGGGCGGGCCGGAACGCCACGCGCGTACGGCGGCGCGGCACCGCGGGGCCGTCCTCCGCCGGGGTCAGCAACCGCCAGGCGACGATGTCGTGGACGAGGACATCGCGCCGTGGGGCGCCGCAGCCGAACGTCGGCGTCACCAGGCGCTGATAGCGCACCGCATCCTGCAGCAGCGCGGTATCCGCGTCTCGGAAGTCCTCGCGCACGAGAGCCCTCACCTCGTCGAAGAACGCCTCCCCTGCGCCCAGGGCCGTCACGACCACGGCGTCCTCGACCGCCCAGAGGTGATCGCCGGTCTCCGCGAGTGGAAGGGCCATCGCCTCACCGGCGAGCACGGCGTCAGCATTGCGCTCCAGCACGGCGCGGATCCGGGCGAACGCGCTCGCCGGCGACGCATCGGTCATACGGGCGAGCAACGATTCGACGAGCCGGCGCACGGGTACGCCGGCTGCCCGCCACGCCACCTGCAAGACCACATCGAGCAGGCGGAGACTGTGGGCGGCGGTCAGCAGGTAGCCGAGCGCGAACGCGCGGCGCCAGTCGGCCACCGGCAGGCTGCGCGTGGCGACCACCACGTCTTCCACCTCGGCGACGGCCGGCGGAGGGGCGGGATGGTTCGGCACCCGTCGGGTCTCGAACACGTAGCGTGGGCAGCCGACGGCCGCCCGCAGTCGCCCGATCTCGCGGACGATGTCCAGGTCGCGCCGGCGCATGCCGTAGTTGGCGTCGACGATGTAGAGGTACGGGATCTGCCGCCGCGCGATCCACTCGAGCTCGCATTGCAGGCGCGCCAACGGCAGCTCGCGCACCTGGCTCTGCACGGCCTGGCCCCAGTCGCAGAACGTGCAGGCGAACGGGCATCCCGGGTTGGTCTCGACGATGGCAGCGGGGGGCGGGGCGTCCGCCGTCACGAGGCTGTCGAAGGCGCCGTCGAGGTAGGGCGAGGCCGTCTCGGCGAAGTCGGCCATGCGGGTGCGGGGCGCGGTGAGCATCGCCCCCTCGGGCCGCGCGGTCGCGCGGAGGGCGAGGCCGGCGACGCCGTCGAGCGGCCGTCCGTCGAGGAGCGCCCGGAGCACCTCGCGGAAGAGCAGCTCGCCCTCGCCAAACGCGAGTGCGTCGACGTACGGGTGCTCGCGCAGAAAGCGAGCCGCGCGGTCGGGCCGCCGGGGCACGGACGGGCCCCCGAAGAGCACGAAGGCGCCGGGCCAGCGCGCTCGCGCGCGACGGGCGACCTCGAGCGAGAGGCGCTCGTTCCACGCGTACGCCGAGAACGCGAGGACGTCGGGCTGGTGGTGACTCCCCGCCACCGCGTCGGGATCGAGCCGTGCGGTGTGGATGGACAGGGAGGCCGCGGCGGCGATTGCCGGATCTTTCCGCGCAGAAGCCACGAGGAGTCCCGCCGCCAGCGGCAGTGCGGGGATCGTCGAGACGCCTTCGAGCTGGTGAACAACGACGTTCATCACCTGGTTGCCCTATTCGAGGCTCGCCGCGCGATAGCGATACGTGGCGGACAGCCGCAGCGCGCGACCACTGACGTTCGGCAGCGCGCGGTGCACGGTGAGCCAGCCGAAGAAAATCGCGTCGCCGGGCTCGAGGTGTGATGCCGCCCAGTCCGCATCGTCGGCGACGTCCACGCCGCGGCGCCACGCAGTCTCGCCGGCATGAGGCAAGAGCCCGCGCGCGTGCGAGCGAGGCAGGACGGCGAGCGGGCCGAGGGCGAGTGGGCACGATCCCAGCGGCACCCACATCGACCATCGCGGCGCGCCGTCCGGCAGGTAGAAGCGATCCTGGTGCGCCACGGTGGTGTGGGTCGGATCGTCGCGCGACACGACCCGACAGAGATCGCCCGCGTCGGGCTCGGGCGGCGCGCCGAGGATCGCGGTGAGCAAGGCCATCACGGGGGGCGCGGTGCGCACCGCGGCAAATGTCGAGTGGGTCAGCACGGCCTGCAGGAACTCGATCCACCGCGGATCATCGTAGGCACCGAGCCGGACGCCGGCGCTCGCGAGCGCAGCACCGGTCGGAGCATCGGGGTCGAGCCAGCCGAGGTTCTCTGCCACTGCCAGCGCATGGGCGCGCAGGGCGTCGATGCGATCGCGCGGCACCAGCCCCGGCAGAAGACGTACCCCTCACGCTCGGCATGCCGACGGATGACGTGCGATCCCACGCCCGGATCCGAGACGCGCAAGGGCGTCGGTGCGCGTAACTCAGGCTTCCTCGTCGTGCGCGTGCCGCCAGCCATCGCCAGTCTCTCCTGACCGTGTCCTGTCGCACCTTGCACTGCGGAGCAAGCGTACGGTGGTCGTCGGCCCGAACGCCACCCCCACGGTCGCACGGCGGGCCGCTCCCCTGGCCCGGATCGCCGGCTCCCCGTCCGCGTCTGGTACGCTGCAGCCGTGAGCGCGCTCTCGGCCTATTTCGTGCCCGATGGCGAGCGCTTCGTCGCCACCGAATCGACGCGGGGCCCGTGGAGTCGCGAGCACCAGCACGGCGGCCCGCCCGCCGCGCTCCTCGTCCGCGCGATGGAACGGCTGGCGGGTGAGGCGGCCCTCCTGGCGCGGATGACCTTCGACTTCCTCCGTCCGGTGCCGATCGCCCCGCTGACGGTCCGCGTCGAGGTGACGCGCGCGGGAACACAGGTCCGCCGACTGCAGGGCGCGCTCAGCAGCGCAGAGGGCACGGTGGTGCTCCAGGCCTCGGCCCTCGCCCTGCGCACCGCGCCGGTCTTGCCGGAGTCGATTGACGACGGGGCTGCCGCCCCCGATCCCCCGGAATCGGCCGCGCCGTTTCAGTTCCCGTTCTTCCGTGACCCCATCGCCTATCACACCTCGGTGGAAACGCGTCTCGTCCGGGGCACGTGGGGCAAGGGACCGGTGATGGCGTGGATGCGCCCGCGCGTCGCGCTGGTGGAGGGTGAGACCGCATCGCCGCTGCAACGTCTGCTCGTCGTGGCCGATTCCGCGAGCGGGCTGGCCGTGGTGCTCGATCCCGACCGGTACACCTTCATCAACGCCGACCTCACCGTGGCCGTCCATCGTGCTCCCGGGGGCGACTGGGTGGGGATCGATGCCGCCACGGTGGCCGAGTCCCACGGCGTCGGCCTGACCCGGGCGCGCCTCTGGGATGCGCAGGGCACCATCGGCGTCTCGCTGCAGAATTGTCTCGTGGGACTGCGCGCGAGGTGAGGCCGCAGCGCCACGTTGACCCCGACACCGCGACGGGCTATTTTTACCGGGCCTAGATGCCCGACCCCTCGTTCGTCTTCGCCCAGTCCCTGAGCGGCCTGACTGCCGCGATGTTCCTGTTCCTCATCGCCTCCGGTTTGTCGCTGATCTTCGGGGTGCTCCGCGTGCTGAACTTCGCGCACGGTACGTTCTACATGCTGGGCGCCTACGCGGCGTACCAGTTCGTGCAGTGGCTGGGGGTGGGCGGCGGCAAGTTCTGGCTGGCCGCGCTGTGCGCCGCGATGGCCATCGCCGCACTCGGCGGCATTGTCGAGCGGTTGCTGTTCCGCCACCTCTACGGCAAGGAGGAGCTCTACCAGCTGCTGTTCACCTACGCGCTGGTGCTGATCCTGAGCGACGGGGCCAAGATGATCTGGGGCACGCAGCAGAAGTCGGTGAGCCGGCCCCCCGGGCTGACCGGCAGCAGCATGCTCTTCGGCGCCACCATCCCGCACTACAACCTGTTCATCCTGCTGCTGGGCCCGGCCATCGCCCTGACGGTCTGGTTCGTGCTGCAGCGCACGCGGGCGGGGCGATTCATCCGGGCCGCCGCGCTCGATCGCGAGACGCTGGGCGCCCTCGGCGTCAACGTCAACGCGCTCTACACGTGGGTATTCGTCATCGCCTCGTTCCTGGGCGGCCTGGGCGGCGCGCTCATCAGCCCCATGCGCGCCACCACTCCCGGCATGGACACCGAGATCATCGTGGAGGCCTTCGTGGTCGTGGTCATCGGCGGGCTGGGCTCGTTCTGGGGGACATTCCTGGGCGCCCTGATCTACGGCCAGGTGCTGTCGTTTGGAATCCTGTTCTTCCCCCGGTTCTCGATCTTCGCGGTCTTCGCCCTCATGGCCGGGGTGCTGATCATCCGGCCCTGGGGCCTGCTCGGGCGGCCGCTCAAGTGATGGGCCTCCTGGCACGCGTGCCGTGGGGCCTCGTGATCTTGGCGGCGGCGTTCTTCGTCCCTGCGGTCGGCTCGCGCTTCTACGTGTTCCTGGCCAACGACATCGTGATCTGGGCGCTGTTCGCCACCAGCCTCAACTTGCTGGTCGGCGTCACGGGCCTGGTGTCCTTCGGCCACGCCGCCTACTTCGGCATCGGCGCCTACACCACCGGGCTGCTCATGAAGAAGCTCGCCGTGCCCTTCCTGCTCGCCTTCCCCGCCGCCGGGCTCCTCGCCGGCGGCTTCGCGCTGTTCTTCGGCTTCTTCTGCGTGCGGCTCACGCGCATCTACTTCGCGATGCTCACGCTGGCGTTCGCCCAGATCGTGTGGGCCATCTGCTTCAAGTGGAACGAGGTGACCGGCGGCGAGCAGGGCATGCCGGAGATCCCCTACCCCGATTTCGACCGGATCGCCGCGCTGCCGCTGCTCGGTGGCTGGCGCACCGCAGAGTACTTCTACTTCCTCACCCTGATCGCCGTCGCGGTCTGCCTGTGGCTCCTGCGACGGATCGTCGGCTCGCCGTTCGGCCGCATGCTGACCACCATCCGGGAGAACGCCGAGCGCGCGGAGTTCATCGGCGTCAACGTGCGCCGCTACGAGCTCGCCGCGTTCGTGCTGGCCGGCGCGTTCGCCGGCCTGGCCGGCGGTCTCTTCGGCATCTTCAACCGCGGCGTCTTCCCGGACTTCGCCTACTGGACCAAGTCCTCCGAGGTCCTGATCATGACGCTGCTGGGCGGCATGGGGACGTTCTACGGGCCGGCGCTGGGCGCGCTGGTGCTGATCCTCCTGAACCAGCAGATCACCTCGTACACGGAGTACTGGCCGTTCGTGCTCGGCGTGATCCTCGTGGTGCTGCTGTTCGTGTTCCCGGGCGGGCTGGCCGGGGCGGCGCAGGCGGCGGCGCGCCGGCTGGGAGGCGCCCGGCGTGCTTGAGGTCCGCGACATCCGCAAGAGCTTCGATGGCTTCCTCGCGGTGGGCGGGGTCAGCGTCAAGCTCGATCGAGGCCGGATCGCCGCCATCATCGGGCCCAACGGGGCGGGCAAGACCACGTTCTTCAACCTGGTCACCGGTCATCTCAAGCCCGACGCCGGCAGGGTGTTGCTCGACGGGCGCGACATCACCGGTCTGGCGCCCCACGACGTCTGTCGCCTCGGCATGGGGCGGTCGTTCCAGCGCACCAACATCTTCCCCAAGCTCACGGTCCACGAGAACGTGCAGGCGGCCTTTCTCTCGCATCGCGGCCGGGGGCGCGATCTCTGGAGCCGGGTGGAGCGGCTCTACCGCGAGGAGACGGAAGGCCTGCTGGCCTCCCTGGGCCTGCTCGAGCACGCCAGCGAGACCAGCGGCTTCCTGTCCCACGGCGCCCAGAAGCAGCTCGAGCTGGGGATCGCGCTGGCCAGCGAGCCCTCGCTGCTGCTCCTGGACGAGCCCACCGCCGGGATGTCGGCAACCGAGACGCGGGAGACGATTCGCCTGGTCGAGCGGATCGCGCGCGAGCGCGGCCTGACGCTGCTCTTCACCGAGCACGACATGGAGGTGGTGTTCTCCATCGCCCAGCGGATCACCGTGCTCCATCAGGGGTTGGTCATCGCGGAGGGCACGCCGGCCGAGGTCCGCGCCGACCCGCAAGTGCGCCGCGTCTATCTCGGAGAGCGCCAGTGAGCGCCGTCGCGCCGCTGCTCGACGTCCGCGAGATCCATACCGCCTATGGGCTGTCGCGCGTGCTCTTCGGCGTCTCGATCGACGTTCGTGCCGGCGAGTGCGTGTGCTTGCTGGGCCGCAACGGCGTGGGCAAATCCACCACGATGCGCTCGATCATCGGGCTCACGCCGCCGCAGGCGGGTCGCGTGAGCTGGAAGGGCACCGACATCACCGGCTGGGCGCCCTATCGGGTGGCGCGTGCCGGCATCGGCTTCGTCCCCGAGGATCGCCGGATCTTCGCCGAGCTGACGGTCTGGGAAAACCTGGATGTCGCGGCAAAACAACGGAGCCACGCTCCGCTCCAATGGACCACGGAGCGCGTGTTCGATCTCTTCCCCAAGCTGCGAGAGCTATCCTCGCGCCAGGGCGGGTATCTGTCCGGCGGCGAGCAGCAGATGCTCACGATCGCCCGCACCCTCATGGGCAACCCCGAGCTCCTGCTGCTCGACGAACCGTCCGAGGGGCTGGCGCCGCTGGTCGTGGACCACCTGCGTGACCAGATCGAGCGTCTCAAGCGCGAGGGCCTCACCATTCTGCTGGCCGAGCAGAACGTGCAGTTCTCGCTGGCGCTGGCCGAACGCGTCTACGTGCTGGAGAAAGGCTCGATCCGCTTCAGCGGGCCGGCGGTCCGCCTGCGCGACGACGACGCCCTCCGCCACGAGCTCCTCGCGCTCTAGAGAATGGGGCGCGGCCCCTCGGAGGGGCCGCGCCCTCGCCCTCGTGGCCCGCACGTGCAATTGTTCACGGGAGCCGGCTCCCCGGCGTTACCATGGGCGCCGACGTCACGCCGCGGGCCGGAGGGCGACATGCGGATTCGCTTCTGGGGCACGCGCGGCTCTCTTCCCAAGCCCGGGCCCGCCACCGTTCGCTACGGCGGCAACACCTCCTGCGTCGAGGTCCGTGGTCCCGACAACACGCTGATCGTTCTCGATTGCGGTAGTGGGGCACACGAGCTGGGGCAGCATCTCGTCGTGGGCGGCCGGGTCCGCGGGCACCTGCTGATCACGCACACGCACTGGGACCACATCCAGGGCTTTCCGTTCTTCGCCCCTCTCTTCGTGCCGGGCAACGAGTGGGACGTCTACGGCCCGCGCCAGGTCGGCCGCCGGATCGAGGAGGTCCTCGCCGGCCAGATGAACTATCCCTACTTCCCGGTGCCGCTCGAGACGCTGGCCGCCACCATCCGCTATCACGAGCTGGCCGAGGAGTCGCTCGACCTTGCCGGCGTGCGGGTCACCACGCGCTACCTCAATCACCCCTCGCCGGCGATCGGGTATCGCCTGCAGGCCGGCGGGGTCACGCTCGTGTACGCCACCGATCACGAGCCGCACTCTCCCCACCATCCCGAGGCCGCCGGCGGGCCCCGATTCGCGCGCGTGCATCGCGAGGACGAGCGCCACATCGAGTTCCTGTCCGGCGCGGATCTCGTGATTCACGACGCGCAGTACACGCTGGAGGAGTACCCGGCCCGCGTGACGTGGGGCCACACGCCGGCCGAGCTGGCGGTGGATTTCGCCGGCGCGGCTCACGCGGCACGCGTGGCGCTGTTCCACCACGACCCTTCGCGAACCGACGACGCGCTCGACGCGCTACTGGCCCGGTGCCGGGCGCGGCCGTCGGCCAGGGGGATGGAGGTCTTCGCCGCGATCGAGGGGCGTGAGCTGGTGATCGAGCCGCGCGGGCCAGTCGCCGGGGCGCTGGCGCCGGCGGTGCGATCATCACATCGGCGGGCGCCGGACGAGACGACGATCCTCGTGGTGGACGACGACCCCGACATCATCGATCTCCTCAAGGAGACGCTGGCCGACGAGGGCTACCGATTGCTCTCGGCGGCCGACGGGGAGGCGGCGCTCGACATCGCACGGCAGGAGCATCCGGACATGGTCGTGCTCGACTGGAACATGCCCAAGCGTGACGGGCTCTCGGTGTGCCGCGCGCTTCGCGCTGACGCCGATCCGCGGCTGGCCGACGTGCCGGTCATCCTCATCACCGGTCGCGCCGACGCGGCCGACACCGCCGCCGGCTTCGCCGCCGGCGTCACCGACTACCTCACCAAGCCCTTCAAGCCCAGCCACCTACTCGCCCGCCTCGAAGCCTGGCTCCTGCGCCCTCGCCCGCCTCTCTGTTAGCAACCCGCGGAACCGCCCAGGCTGCTGAAAGCCGCCTGCTAGTCCCGGCGAGGGGTGAAACTCCGCACCGACGTGTACTGATCGGGCCACGGCAGGTCGACGCCCTGCTCGCGGGCGGCGTGGTGGGTCCAGTACGGGTCGTAGAGGTGTGCGCGCGCCAGCACGCAGAGGTCGGCGCGGCCGGCGGCGAGGATCGAGTTGACGTCGGCGTAGGAGGCGATCGCGCCGACCGTCATCGTGGGGATGTCCGCCTCGTGGCGGATGCGATCGCTGAACGGGGTCTGGAAGAGCCGACCGTACGCCGGCCGTTGATCCGGCACCGTCTGCCCGGCCGAGACGTCGATGATGTCGCACCCGCGGGCCCGCAGCGCGCGCGCCACCTCCACGGCCTCGGCGGGCTCGAGCCCGCCGTCCTTCCAGTCGGTGGCCGAGAGCCGCACCGACATCGGCCGCGCGGCGGGCCACACCGCCCGGACCGCCTCGAAGACTTCCAGCGGATACCGCAGCCGCTTCGCCAGCGAGCCGCCGTACCCGTCGGTCCGGCGGTTGGTGAGCGGCGAGATGAACGAGGCCAGCAGGTAGCCGTGGGCCACGTGCAGCTCGAGCAGATCGAAGCCCGCCTGCACCGCCATCCGGGCTGCGAGCACGAAATCGTCGCGGACCCGATCCATGTCGGCCCGGTCCATCTCGCGCGGCACCTGGCTGTGCGGATAGTACGGCACCGCAGAGGCGGAGACGATCGGCCAGTTGCCGGTTGCCAGCGGCTCGTCGATCCCCTCCCACATCCGGCGCGTCGAGCCCTTCCGGCCCGCGTGCGCCAGCTGCAGACCGATCCGGGCCTGGCTCGAGGCGTGGACGAAGTCCACGATGCGCATCCAGGCCGCCACGTGCTCGGGCTTGTACATGCCGGTGCAGCCGGGACTGATCCGGGCCTCGCGGCTGACGTCGGTCATCTCGGTCATCACGAGGCCGGCGCCGCCGACGGCGCGGCTGCCGAGATGGACCAGGTGCCAATCTCCCGGCGTGCCGTCCTCCGCCGAGTACTGGCACATGGGCGAGACCACCACGCGGTTGGCCAGCACGCACTCGCGCAGGCGAAACGGCGTGAACATCGGCGGTGGCGGTGACGTCGCGGAGACGCGGACGCCGCTCTGCCGCGAGGCGTGATCGGCGAACCAGCGGTCCACCGCGGTCACGAACGTGGCGTCGCGCGCCTTGAGATTCTCGTGGCTCAGCCGCAGGCTGCGGGTCAGAAGGCTGAAGGCGAACTGGGCCGGCTCGAGCCGGCCGTGGTACCGCTCGGTCTGCTCGAACCACTCGAGGCTGGTCTGGGCCGCGCGCTGCAACGTCTCGACTTGCGGCCGGCGCTCGGCCTCGTAGGCGGCCAGCGCCGTCTGCAGATCGCGGTGCTCGCCGAGCGCCCGCGCCAGCGCGATCGAGTCTTCCATCGCGAGCTTGGTGCCCGAGCCGATCGAGAAGTGCGCCGTGTGCGCGGCATCGCCCACCAGCACCACGTTGTCGTGGTGCCAGCGCGCGTTGTGGACGGTGGGGAAGGCGCGCCACAGCGAGCGGTTCTTGAGCACCGGGTGCCCGCCCAGCTCGCGCGCGAACAGCTTCTCGGTGAAGGCGACGGTCTCGTCCTCGCTGGCGCCGTCGAGCCCCGCCCGCCGCCAGGTCTCCTCCGTCGTTTCCAGGATGAACGTCGACGAGTGCTCCTCGTAGCGGTAGGCGTGCACGCGCCAGAGACCGACGTCCGTCTCCTTGAAGATGAACGTGAAGGCGGGAAACGGAAACGTCGTTCCGAGCCACACGAACCGGTTTGGACGCCAGTCGATCTTCGGCTCGAAGTGCGCGGCGTAGTGGGAGCGGACCCACGAGTTCACGCCGTCAGCCGCGACCACCAGGTCGGCGCCCGTCCACACGGAGGGATCGACCACTTCGGTGGAGAAGGCGAACGTCACGCCGAGACTGCGCGCCCGACGCTGGAGAATGCTGAGCAGCTTCTGCCGGCCCAGGCCGGAGAAGCCGTGGCCGGTCGACTTCAAGACTTCGCCCCGGTAGTGGACATCGATGTCGTCCCAGTGTGCAAACGCCTGGGTGATCTCGGTATGGGTAA
>Ga0111538_10011084_pt1 | contig 11968 bp, 4 predicted proteins | sample SoiMethybrSBSTD1_FD_79669 | JGI IMG/M metagenome (GOLD analysis project Ga0111538, IMG submission 79669) | Bulk soil microbial communities from a Populus tree surrounding site in Tennessee, USA - Soil MetaG P. TD hybrid SBSTD1 (version 2)... | ecosystem: Environmental > Terrestrial > Soil > Tree...
CAACATCGGCGTGTCGACCTTTGTCAGCCTCGGTAACAAGGCCGACGTCTCGGGGAACGACCTGCTGCAATACGGCGAGAGCGACCCGCACACGAGCACAATCCTGTTGTATCTCGAGTCGTTCGGGAACCCGCGACGGTTTGCTCGGCTGGCACGCCGAATCAGCCGGAAGAAGCCCATCGTCGTGGTCAAAGCTGGACGCACGCGCGCGGGATCGCGGGCGGCTGGCAGCCACACGGCCGCCTTGGCGGCCAGTGACGTGGCGGTGGACGCGCTCTTCAGGCAATCCGGCGTCATCCGCGCCAGCACCATCGACGAAATGTTCGACATTGCAACGTGCCTGGATCTGCAGCCGTTGCCGCTGGGATCGCGCCTGGCTGTTTTGACCAATGCCGGCGGCCCAGGGATTCTCGCTGCTGACGCCTGCGAAGCAGGCGGACTGGCGATCGCAGACGTGTCGGCGGACACTCGCCTTCGTCTCTCGAAGAGTCTTCCGGCCGCATCCAGCCTGGGCAACCCGATCGATCTGCTCGCCTCGGCTGGAGCAGCGGAATACCGTGAAGCAATCGAGGTGGCGCTTGCGGCGCCAGAGATTGATGCGCTGCTGGTAATCCACGTACCCGTCGAGCGATCGCAGTCCGATGCGGTAATGACCGCGATCGGCGAGGGTGTAACGGCGGCGCGCGCGTCCGGCATTGGCAACAAGCCGGTGCTGCTGTGCACCATGACTCAATCGAACAAGTGCACGCCGGTTTCGGCGGGGTCCGAACAGATTCCGGCCGTTGCCTTTCCGGAGAATGCGGTGCGCGCGCTGGGCAAGGTGGCCGCGTATGCCCGATGGAGACGCGAACCAGTCGGCCTTCCCTGGGGATTCGACGACGTGCAGGTGGACGAGGCGCGCGCGCTCTGCCGGGGGATCATTGCGGCCCGCGGCGACACCTGGCTGACCCAGGAAGAACTGCTGAGGGTTTTGAATGCGTTCGGCCTGCCGATGGTCCCATCGCCCGCAGCGCGGAGCGAGGACGAAGCCGCAGCGCTAGCCGCTCTGATCGGATTCCCGGTGGTCATGAAGGTGATGTCGCCGGAGATCGTGCACAAGACCGACGCCGGCGCCGTGATACTCAATCTGATGAGCGAGGCGGCCGTCAGGTCCACATTTCGACAGTTGACCGCAAAGGCTCCGGCCGCGTTGGTTCCTGGCTCCGGCAGCACCATCGTGCTGCAGCCGATGATTGTCAGCGCCGTCGAAACGATCGTCGGTGTGACAGCGGATCCGTTGTTTGGCCCGCTGGTCGGCTTTGGGCTTGGCGGCGTGGCAGCCGAGGTCCTGCGTGACGTCGCCTTCCGGATCGCGCCGCTGTCTGACAAGGACGCCGAAGATCTCATCGGAAGTGTTCGCAGCTTTCCACTCCTGGCGGGGCATCGGGGACGGCCGGCGGCCGACCTCACCGCGCTGAGCGATGTCGTTCTGCGCGTGTCGTTGATGAGCGTCCAGGTGCCAGAGATTCGAGAATTGGACCTTAATCCGGTGATGGCGCTGCCGGCCGGCCACGGCTGCCGGATCGTCGATGCGCGGATCAGGGTCGGCGGCTAGAAAGAACGCCTCTTGTGTCCGGAATCGACCCATTAGGCAGTGGTCGTTGCCTCAGTCTCGGGCATCGAATCTGTATTGCGTGGTCAAAAATGGGACGCGATGGCGGAATCTTTGAGTTGACGCAGTTCCCAGCTTTACTCACTTAAGCCCTCTTCGTCTGTGCGTGCCGACTCGTTGAAACCGGACTTCGCTTTGCTTGACCGGGACCGGTGGCTCGACGTGTCGGATCTCCGGTCTCGTTCGCGAGGATGTCCAGGCTTGCGCTTGGCTCCATTGGCGCCAGCATTGCCGTCGCCATCATCGACTCGCGCTACGAGCTGGGGTGGGGCAGCCTCGCGCTGGCGGCGGTGCCGGTCTACTTTACGGTCCGTCTCTACGCAGTCCTGCTGAGTCGTCGCAACAGCGAGCGTCGGCATCGCGAAGTTGCGGCGTTGCTGGATCAGCCGTTCTCGGCTATCGATAGCTCAGGCCGGGTCACACAGTGGAATGACCCCCTGGCGCGCCTCGTCGGCTGTCCGCGCGAACAAGCAATGGGACAGCCTCTTGCCCACGTCATGCGAACACGCGCTGGCGACGAGTTTCAGCGTGCGGTCGACGACGCATTGAACAATGGCCGGTCGCAGAAGCTGAAACTCAGGCTGACCCCGGGAGATCGTGCCGTCACCCTCGAGATCTACATCCTGCCAGACGACGACGGTGCAATGCTCATCTGGCGTGACGCCGCTGAGCAGGGACACGCCGAGCACCCGCTGAAGCAACGCGCAGAGTGGCTAGTGGCGCTCATGGAAGGGGCCAACGACGGCCTCTGGATCTGGGATCGCCGAAGCCGCGAGTTCTATCTGTCGTCGCGGTGGCGCGCCCTGCTCGGAATGCCACCGCAATCCGGCGTCGGCGGCCGCGAGGACTGGCTCGATCGCGTGCATCCCGATGACGTGGTCAAGCTGAAGGAGTCGCTCGACGCGCACCTCGCCGGCCAGACGGGTCAATGGCTCCACGAATACCGAATTCGTCATGAAGACGGCACCTACCGATGGTTCCTCGGCCGCGGCGTAGCCTCGCGAGGCGCGGACGGCCGTTCGGATGTCATCGCCGGATCGCTGACCAGCATTGCCGAACAGAGAACCGTGCGGCGAGGTGCCAGTGGGGCTGCGGGTGATGATCCGCTGACCGGACTCTGCAACCGGGCGGTGTTCGTCGAGAAGGTTGGCGACAGACTGACGAAACCCAAGCAGTTTCACGCTGGACGGTTCGCCGTCCTTTATCTCGATCTCGACCGCTTCAAAGTGATCAACGACAGCCTCGGCCATCTGGTCGGCGACGAGTTGCTCATCGCCGTGTCGCGCCGGCTGGAATCGTGCGTTCGGGACACCGACGTGCTCGCGCGCCTGGGCGGCGACGAGTTCGCGATTCTGGTCACCTCGGTTGGCGATGACATGCAGGCCAACGTGCTGGCGATGCGTATCCAGGATGCGCTCACCGCGCCGTTCTCGATCGGCGGCCGCGAGGTCTTCACCTCCGTCAGCATCGGCATCGCCTGCAGTCGCGTCGAGCACACCAATCCTGAGGAGATTCTGCGCGACGCGGACACCGCCATGTATCACGCCAAGGCGAGCGGCAAGGCAAGACACGAGCTGTTCGACGCGGACATGCACGCGCGGTCGGTCGACCGTCTCGAATTGGAAGGCGATCTACGTCAGGCGGTGAAGAGCCAGACATTTGAGATGCACTACCAGCCGATCGTGTTGCTGGAATCATCGATGTGCGTCGGGTTCGAAGCGTTGGTGCGCTGGACGCGGAATGGTGCTCCGGTGTCACCGGCAGATTTCATCCCGGTTGCCGAAGAACTGGGACTGATGGAGTCACTGGGCGGGTGGGTGCTGCAGGAGTCATGTCGGCGGTTTACGCAGTGGCGCCGGCAATATCCGGCCGCCTCGCTCGAATACATCACCGTCAATGTGTCGGCGCGGCAGCTGATGCAGCAGGGCTTCGTGCGCTTCGTCGAAGACACGGTTCAGGAAACCGGAATCCGGCCTTGCGACCTGCGCCTCGAGATCACCGAAACCGCCCTCATGCACAATCCGCGAGAGGCGGCGCAGGTCCTGAACGGCCTGCGTGACTTCGGGGTGAAGATTTACCTCGACGATTTCGGGACCGGCTACTCGTCGCTGAGTCACCTGCACAAGCTTCCGGTCGACGCGCTGAAGATCGACCGCTCCTTCGTTCGCAGCATGCTACTCACCGACCGCCCGGCGATCGTCGAGAGCATTCTGGCGTTGGCGCGGACGCTCGATACCGGAGTGGTCGCGGAGGGTGTGGAAGGCGAGCAGCAGGCGCGAGAGCTCGCGCGGCTGGGCTGTCGCTACGCGCAAGGGTACTTTTTCTCCCGTCCGCTGCCGGTTCGGGCGGCAGAAGAGATTCTCGCCGCGAATTGCGAGCTGGGCAGGCCGCAAGCGCAGGGATCACGTCAGCGCCTTGCCGGCATCGTCTGAGCTGGATCGCCACAGCGCTCCAGACAGGAGCTTTTCGACCTCACCAGGCGCTGACATCAACGCAGAGACTGCACGAGACGACACGTTGGGGTACCAGTTCTTGACACCTCATCGCCCGCTCCAAATGACAAAGTTTGGCGGCACGTCGTGTCCGGAGCCGCGAGGCACGTGTAACTCGACGGAAGCCGAACGAATGAGCCTGGCAGAGTCCTTGCCACATGCAGATGTGAGGGGGTGTTTGTGCGCTGCGTCGGATGTGGAATGGAGCTCCAGAGCCATGCCCGCTATTGCGCGGGCTGCGGCTGCAAAGTGGCCGAAGATCGGATCGAAGAGACGCAATCGGTGGGCGGACTCAAAGACAGCCCGCCCTCGACCGAGCCGGCGACAGAGCCGGTGGCGCCGTCGACCAAGATAGAGACGCCGGCCGCCAACGCCGTCGCCGAGGATTTTTGGTACGCAGCGGCGCCGTCAGCCTCGCTGCCGCAGGCCCCTTCCAATAACCCGGTCCCCGCGACAGCGGAGCCACCGCAGACGGTCTCGGCGGCGGCGACGACACTCCCACCAGACAAGGTGGTGGACGCCAGAGTGGGGACGGTTGCGAGCGAGGCCGTCAAGACGGAGGCGAGCCCGCTCAAGCGGGCGAAGAGCGATGCTGTTCACGCGCAGCAAGCGTCGAGCTCCGCCGTCGTCAGCAAGCGTCCAACGAATCCTGTCGCGTCACCGCGCCGGCGCCATCCAGTGGGTTCAGCCGCTATCGCAGTGGCCGGTTTGGCCATTGGCTTTGGCGCCTACCGCCTCGGCGTGCAAAAGGCGGGGGTGACCGATCCTGCGGAGCCGCCGGCGGTACTCGCCGCGAAGGCCGCAGTAACGAGGAGCGCGGACGGTGCCGGCCAACCGTCACCCAGACAGCGTCCGGCGGCGGCATCCGCCGCGATGCCGGAAGCCAAGTCCACCAAAGCGCCATCGCCGAAGGCGTCGACACCCAGCCGCGCACGATCCGCGGCGCCGCGCGCCGCCGCGGTGCCAGCGTTTGCGACCGCTCCTGCCACGCAACTCTCGATTGGCGATGTGGCAGACCGTCTCCCTGTGGCCGCACCACCTCCACCGCCGGCCATCGAGATTGCGCCGCCGCCGGCTGTATCCGTGGCCCCGGTCGGTCCGTTCTTCGAGGCGAAGGACGTCAGCGACTCGCCGCGCGTCGCGGCTCGCGTGGACCCGAGAGTACCCGAAGCACTGAAGGCACGTTCGAGAAACGAGATCGTCATCGTGCGGGCCCTGGTGTCACAGAGCGGCCACCCGTCACGCGTCAGTCTGCTGCGCCGATCAAAGGCCGGCCCGGAACTGGACGCGGTCGTCGTCGAGGCGGTGAATCAATGGACGTTCGCCCCGGCGCGGAGGAAAGGCGAGGCCGTCAGCTGCTGGCTGAACTTCGGGGTGCAACTGGGCGGAGCTGACTAGCGCCGATCTCGACACGACAAATTCCACAAGGTCCGGAAAATCCCGCAGCGGCACCTTACTGTGATGAGCTCGCCGCACTCGACTTGACGGCAACGGGACCGAAGGCCGGCGGCGGCGTCCGGTGATGTGTCGCCGACTCATAGGCCGTGCCGATCTTGATGAGCGTCGGCTCGTCACCTTGGCCCGCAAAGAAGGTGATCGCGATCGGCATCGGATGCGGCAGCTTGGTCTGCCGCGTAGTCGCGGCGATGGTCGCGACGTAATCCGTCTTCGCTTCATTCAACGCGTACTGCGGCTCGACGACAACGTCGGTCATGCCGGCGGGAACGACGACACGCGGAATCTGCAAGAACGGCGTGATGCCGTCCAGGCTGATGTCACCGACGTTTGGTCCCTGAATCCTCGGAGTGGGAACAGTGTTCTCCGGATGCACGAATGCCGCGATGCCGTTTTCCGCCATCACGCGCTGCAGTGCCAGACGCCCGATGTAGCTCCGCGCCAGGCGGTCAGCCTTCCCGGGCGCGAGATGATCCTTCAGCGCCACCCAGTTCTCGGCGCCAGCCCGCGACGCGTCGTCGCGGAACCGCGCATGAGCAACCCAGTCAGCGAAGGTCTTGATGGCCGCGTCGTTGCGCGCCGCTAAATAGCGGTCGATGTCGAACGCGACATCGTTGCATTGGACGACATAGCAAGGCTCCGATGCGTACGTTGCAAAGTTGACGATCGAGATCTTGTCGGTCAGCGGCGCTTCGCGGCGGCTCAGCTTCCGGAGGTAGTCGTACGACGTGACGTCGTAGCCGGGTATCGCAAATAGGAGCTGTCCCTTGTCATTTCGGCGCTTGAAGAGTTCCGGCATCAGCCGCGGCAACAGTTCACTGAGCGCGTCGGAGAAGCTGTACTTCACGTTCGGCACGTCCGGATCATCCGGGTAGGCCGGTGTGATCGTTTCAACCAGTTCGGCGCCAAGCTGGTCTCGCAAGACGGTCTTGATCTCGCGATCCACATGGTCGGAAATCGCCTGGTGGTTCGGCGTACGCTTCACCATGTGCTCCCGCAAAATGGCAATGCGCATCCCCCGCAGCGGCTTGGGGCCACTCGCGACCGCCGCATCGTTCACGGCAAAGCTGGCATAGGGCCGGTCTGAGATCAGAGCCGTCGGCAGCGCGGTGAAGGGATCGCGTGAGTCGTAGTAGCCGCTCGACGCGTCCTTGACTGCATCGAGCACCTTGGCCGCGTCGATCAGCGTGCGGGCGTGGATGCCGGCGCGGTCGATGAACCACTGGTTCCCGATGCCACCGCTGTCGGGGAGAATTCCCTTCGTGGTCAGCAGCGTCGCGATGCCGTTCCGCGACGCGGGTCCCTGGCATGACGCCCCAGTCTGCTCACAGATCCCGATGGTCACGAGATTCGCGGACACCGCGACTCCCGATCCGCTGCTCGATCCGCGCGGCACGCGCTCGGTGTCGTACGGGTTGCACGCCTGTCCAGCCCACGCGCTGATCGCCTGGCCGCCGGCCACTGCGTTCGTGCGGCTCTGAGCGGTTCCACCTGGATCGCCCGGCCCGGCGTTGAACTCGTGCGCGTTCGACTTCGCGTAGATGATCGCGCCTTTGGCGCGCAGCCGGGCGACGACGGTCGAATCGAACGGCGGGACGTCCATGGCGAATGCCACGTCGCTATTGGCCGTCGTCCGCATATCCTTGGTGTCGAAGGGATCCTTGAACGCGGCAACGACGCAGTACATCGGGAGCGCGGCCAGGTCGGGATTGCGCCCGTACTGCGCGTCGAGTTCGGCGGCGTGTTCCAGGGCATCAGGCTGCTGGCGAAACGCCTCGCACGCGGCAGGCGCACCGGGCGGCAAAGGCCCGGCGGACGGGTGGGTGTCGAACGGGCCTTTGCAGGTGACCGATCGTTCGCCGCGGATGTTGAGCGTCGCAAGCGCGTTCACCTGGCCAGCGTCAGGGATCCCGACGCGCATGCCAGCCTGCGCCGTGACCTCCGGGTCCGAGACGGTCCGCTCCATGCGTCCGAAGTCGAGCGGCTTGCCGCGGTATCGATCGAGGTCGGGGAAGATGGCCGACGCCTTGGTCGTCTTCGTGGGAAACGTCAGCGCCGCCCCCGCACGAATGGCGCCGATCGCCGGTGGGATGTCCGCACCGTCCGCGGTAACAAGGCTCGTGCAGATGCCGTTGTAGGCTCGTGCCCGATCGATGTAGTCCCGAACGATCGCCTGGCAAGTGGCCTGGCCGGACCGGATGGCGGCATGAATGCCGTCCACGGTCGCCTCTTCGATGGCGAACGCTGCCGACGACAGGAGAGGTGTCGCCGCAGCGGGCGACGACCCCGACGGTGCACCGCTCCCGCACGAGAGGCTCCCTGCCATGGCAGCGGCCACTATCACCAAACGAAGCAGCATCCCTCCGTTCCGTGGTCTCAATGCCCTGCCTCCTGCCGCTCGGCATTGTCTAGCCAGAGACGCGGTGGGTCAACACTGTCAGGTCCTTGATTCGGTTGATAGACGACCCGCGAACATTGACTATAAGGCGGTGGGTGCCGGCGGGATGCCGCCGAGCGATGCGTGGCAGGCGCGTTGACGTGAGAGGCAGCAAGGCTCTGATTCCGGTAACCGCAATGATCGAAGAATCCGTACGACTGACCGAAAACCGTCGGAACAGGAAGATCTGGAAGCGTTGGGGGCCGTATCTCGCCGAACGGCAGTGGGGCACGGTACGCGAGGACTACTCGCCCCAAGGCAAATCCTGGGAGTACTTTCCTCACGACCAGGCGCGCAGCCGCGCCTACCGCTGGGGTGAAGACGGCCTGCTCGGCTGGTGTGACCGACAGTGCCGTCTCTGTTTCGCGCTCGCCCTGTGGAACGGCAAAGATGCCATCCTCAAGGAACGGTTGTTCGGCCTCACCAACAATGAAGGCAATCACGGCGAAGATGTGAAGGAGTGCTACTTCTACCTGGATGGGACGCCAACGCATTCGTACCACAAGGCACTCTACAAGTATCCCCAGCGTGAGTTTCCGTACGCGCAGCTGCTCGAGGAGAATCGCCGGCGCTCCTCCGCCGACCGGGAATTCGAGCTCACCGACACTGGCATCTTCGATGACAACCGGTATTTCGATGTCTTCGTGGAGTACGCCAAGGCCGCGCCGAACGATACGCTCATTCGAATTACCGCTCACAACCGCGCGCCAGAAGCCGCCGTCCTTCACCTGATCCCATCGCTGTGGTTGCGGAATTCGTGGTCGTGGGGGCGCATCGACGAGGACTTCACCGCCTCCCCGTTTCTCGTCGGCATCGACGAGGCGACGATCGACGCCAGCCACAAATCGCTCGGCCGCATGCGACTCGTCGCGGCACCAGGGCCCGGCGGCCGGCGCCCGACGCTGCTATTCACCAACAACGAAACGAACGTGCAAAAGCTCTTTGACGTGCCGGACGGCATCCCGTACGTCAAAGACGCCTTTCACGAGTTCATCATCCGAGGCAATCGAGATGCCGTGAGTCCTGAGCCGCGTGGCACCAAAGCCGCGTTTCACTACGAGTGCGACCTGCCCGCCGAAAGTCAATGCACCCTGCAACTCCGACTGTCTTCCGCTGACGAAGCGCCGCCCGATCCGTTCGCATCGTTCGACGCGATCTTCACCGCTCGCATCCGAGAGGCCGACGATTTCTATGCGTCGGCGCTCATTGGACTGAGCCACGACAATGCCTCCGTCTCGCGGCAGGCCTTTGCCGGCCTCCTATGGTCCAAGCAGTTCTACGAGTACATCGTCTCAGCGTGGATCGAGGGCGATCCCAAGCAGCCGCCGCCACCGGCCGAGCGCAAGGGCCAACGCAATTCGCGTTGGGGGCATCTGCACTGCAGGGACGTCCTGCTGGTGCCCGACAAGTGGGAGTTTCCGTGGTTTGCCGCGTGGGATCACGCCTTTCAGCTGGTGACGCTCGCCGACGTCGATCCCGATCTGGCCAAAGACCAGGCGATTCTGTTTCTGCGCGAATGGTACATGCACCCCAACGGACAGCTTCCCGCGTACGAGTTCGCGCTCGACGACGTCAATCCCCCGGTGCATGCATGGGCGTGCTGGCGCATTTACAAGACGACGGATCGTCGAGGACGCCGCGACCGCCTCTTTCTGGAGCGTGCGCTGCAGAAGCTGTTGCTGAACTTCACCTGGTGGGTCAACCGCGAAGACCGCGACGGAAGGAATCTCTTTGGTGGCGGCTTCCTGGGACTGGACAACATCGGCTTGTCCGATCGCTCCGTCGCGTTGGCGCCGGGCATGACCTACGCCCAGGCAGATGGAACGGCATGGATGGCGTTCTACTGCCTGACGATGCTGGCCATGGCGCTGGAGCTGGCACTCCACAATCCGGCCTACGAGGATATCGCCTCGAAGTTCTTCGAGCACTTCGTCGCCATCGCGGACGCCATCAACCACTTTGGCGGCAATGGGTTGTGGCATGAGGAGGACGGGTTCTACTACGACGCGATCGAGAGCAATCTGCGCACCGAGCCGGTGCGGGCGCGGTCGATGGTGGGACTCGTCACGCTGTTCGCGGTCGAGGTGCTCGACAACGCGGTCATCGATCGCCTGCCCGGCTTCAAGAAGCGGCTGGACTGGTTTCTCCAGAACCGTCCCGACCTGGCGGGGCAGATCGCGTGCGCCGTTCCCGGGATGGGCCACGCGACGGAACGCCGGCTCCTCGCGATCCCCTCGCGCGAACGCCTTCAGCGAGTGCTCGGCTACGTGTTCGATGAGGCGGAATTCCTGTCGCCCTACGGCGTGAGATCGATGTCAGCCGTGCATCGTGAGCACCCGGCCGTGCTTCAGACCGAATCCGGCCAGTTTCGCGCCGAATATGCGCCGGGAGAGTCGAAGACCGCGGACTTCGGCGGCAACTCGAACTGGCGCGGGCCGGTCTGGTTCCCGGTGAACTACCTGCTGATCGAGGCCCTGCAGCGGTACGACTATTTCTACGGCGACACCTTCACCGTCGAACTACCTACCGGATCGGGACGCCGGGTGACGCTCAGAGAGGCTGCGCTCGAGCTGTCCCATCGACTCGTGAGCCTGTTCCGCCCAGATGGAAACGGTCGACGCCCGTGTCACGGCGACGAAACGCGGTTTGCCACCGACGCTCACTGGCGCGACCTGATTCTGTTCCACGAGTACTTTCACGGCGATACGGGCCGAGGGTGCGGCGCGAGCCATCAGACCGGCTGGACGGCCCTGGTCGCGCGACTGTTGCAGAAGTTCGAGCCGCCCAACCATCAGCCTTAGGGATTCTGTGTGGCTCAGGCACAAATGCGCCCTTTGCCGAGCTCGCGGACGCTCCTCGCCGCCGCGACGCGACCGCCTCGCGCGTAGGCGTCATGATTGGCCTCGACTTCGGCGAGCTCGTACGCATAGTTCACGGTGATACCCAGCGACCGGGCGATGCCTGCCGGCGAGTTGTCGCCCATCCAGTTGATCCGCAGCACGCTCGCCCCGTTTGCCAGATGGAATCTGGCCACCCGATCGTGCGGAAATGCACCCCGTTTGATGTGCATCAGATAGTGCGCGCACCATTTCACGACTTCGTCGCTGAGATGTGCCGGAATCGAACCCGCTTCCGTCACAGTGCCCGCTCGTAAGCGCTCCAGCACAGTCCGCAGATCGGGCGAGAAGCCGATCGGATCGAGACTGATCAGCCATTCGGTGAACGCCGGCACGGGAGAGATGGTCGCGAACCGCAGGGCCTGAAACTCCGCGCCAAGGTCCTCGACCACTTGTTTGATCAACAAATTGCCGAACGAAACCCCTCGCAGCCCGCGCTGGCAGTTGGTAATCGAGTAGAAGATGCCGCTATCCGCGTCGCGCGGGTTGACCACCGGCGATTCGGGATTGAGCAGCGGCTGAACAGAGGCCGGAAGGCCTCGGCTGAGCGCGACCTCGACGAAGATGAGGGGCTCATCGACGAGCGCAGGATGAAAGAAGGCGTAGCATCGTCGATCCTCATCGAGCCGCCGTCGCAGGTCCGCCCAGCCCTGGATCTGGTGCACTGCCTCGTACTGAATCAGCCGCTCGAGGATGCACGCCGGCGCGCGCCAGTCGATCCGACGCAAGGCGAGAAAGCCTCGGTTGAACCACGATCGAAACAGGTGCAGGAGGTCGAACTCGATCGCCGCCCAGTCGGGGTGGTCGGGAAGGGTCTCGAGCAGCTGCTGTCGCAGGCGCACAAGTGCGGTAGTGCCGCCGGGGGCCATGTTGATCCGGCGGAACAGCTCCTGGCGCGGCGGCTCGACCGCCTCCTGCAGTTGAATGAGTTGTGAAGTGGCGGGCGACTCGAGATATTCCTGAACGATTCGCTGCACTGCCGCCGGGTCTGGTGAGTAGTCGCTCACGAGCATGTCGAAGAACGCCGACTGACCCG
>Ga0111538_10011086_pt1 | contig 11968 bp, 10 predicted proteins | sample SoiMethybrSBSTD1_FD_79669 | JGI IMG/M metagenome (GOLD analysis project Ga0111538, IMG submission 79669) | Bulk soil microbial communities from a Populus tree surrounding site in Tennessee, USA - Soil MetaG P. TD hybrid SBSTD1 (version 2)... | ecosystem: Environmental > Terrestrial > Soil >...
TACGCGAAACGGTGCGGAGGGCGTAGCCCGAAAGTACTTTCCTTCAATTGGCGGGGGCACGCCCAAGTATCGTTATCGTGAATCATTATCCATGTGGAGTTGTCTTTGGAAACCGCCGCATAGAATGGAGGCCTTGCGGACAAAGATCCTTCGCAGTGTTTAAAGGTCGTCTATTTGTTGTAATAATGGTTATTCGCAGAAGCTGTATTCATTCTACAACAACAGCTCAGGATGACGGAGCATTAAAAGATAATCTTTGCTTTCTTATTCTGCCACTTAAGGCAGCATTACGAATTACTAAAGGAAAGTCTCAGAAGGATTCTTCTTGTTTTTTCCTTCAATAAAAAAGAACTTCCTATCTCAACTTTCACAACCAAATGATTATCCCCAATTTCAAATGCCGCGACATGGACGAGGCCATTGCATTCTATACGAAGGTCCTTGATTTTGAACTTATAGGTCGTTGGCCCCCACAAGGTTCACCGTCATTCAGCGAATTGAACCGTGAAGATGATATGCTTTATTTATCCACTCACAGCGGTGATGGCGCGTTCGGCAGCGTCATAACTATTCCAACAGATAGCTGTGATAAGTTGTTTAACAAATTTATTAGCCGTGGACTAGATACATCTCATAAGAAAGAATCACCGGTACATCAGGGACCCGTTGATCAGTCATGGGGCAACAGGGAGTTTTATGTAACTGATCCGAGTGGGAATACCGTGAGGTTTGTCGAATTAACCACCCCCTAAGTCCCCCTGAAGGGGGACTTAAATGCTCAATGTTTAACGCCTCGAATTTATTTCCCCTCATGGGGGCAAGGGGGTACGCACTTACAACTTATAACACACGATCTCATTGGGAGTAAGCCGGTAGTACACGTGGTTGAAAATCTCATCAACATCATACTCGGGTTCCTTATCATTCTTAATATCGATGGCCCGAACTATTTCGCCGTTCGATTTATTTACCTGCACTAACTGATTTCCTTTCTTCTCCTGCTTTGTCATCATGATTACGAATTCCGGCGTGGACTGAGATGCTTTGTAACGCGCGTTAAATTGCTTCATCGCGTCTTTGGAATAGTTGAAGCCAGCGTCACTCAAGTCAGCAAATCCTTTTGATAATTCTTTGCCAACTTCTCTTCCGACTGGATCGGGCGTCTTTTGAGCTGCGTCAGCAAATGCGGCCGAATAAGCAGCAGCAGCCGCACCGATGTAGGCTGCACGAACGGCCTGTGCTGCATAAAGCGCTCTTACAAGTGCAGGTTCCCGAGGTGCAGGATAATAACGTGCGTATCCAACATTTCCATTTCCATCGACCTTCATGATGTTCTGTTCGCTATAAACCACGAGACCGTCATTGGCCACGTCAATAAACGTAGGTAGTTCTTTGCCCTCGAATGTAATCTTTGCAGCCGTCAGTTTACGGTTAGTGCCTGCTACTTTGTCCACTTCAATAACCGAAAGGTCCTTAGGTGAGTATACATACAGCTTGTCTCCCTTCTGCCCAACAGGGAATGGTCTTACTTTGTCACTCATTGCTGAACCGCCCGCTTCGATTGAATTGGGCCAAACCAGTGTCCCGGTGTTAACGTCAAGAATATTGATTTCCCGTTTTGTTACAAACAATAAACCTTTTGGAACGAGCTCGCTATAGACGAGGTCGCCTTTAAGCTTCACCGATTTTTCATATCTAAAGAGCCCGGTTGCAGGATCAAGCACATTCAAGTAATACTCCTCGGCCTTGTTGTTCCAGACATTATCGAAAGCTGTGGTCATTAGGATACCTTTCTCAGTTTGAATGTAGCTTACTACACTACCCTGAGCCTTGTTTCCCTTTCCTTTTTTACCCCAGGTTGTCAACCCACTTTGATAGTCAATAAAATTGACGGTAGGCTTCTGGGATGACTGGGGACAAACTATCATTCCTTTTTCGAGAGGGATCACTTGGTTCAAGTGATCTTCTTCTTTTGCAGGTTGTTTCCACAACGGAGCACCAGTGGCACTGTTGAAAGCATAATACTGATTTATATAAAACTTATTGGGTTCGGCGGGCTTTGTCCCTGAACTGCTGCTAAAACCAGATCCTGATTGGGTCTCAGACTCCGTTCCGACGAAGGTGACATCGTTCTTGTGAGGTGAAAAGAATATCCTGGCTTTCTGTGACGGTGTGATCGGGCTCTTCCATACAAGGTCGCCGGTTGCCGACTTCAGCTTCATTACAAAAGACGGGTGTGTGATGAGCACAAATTCATTGCCTTCTTCATAGGGTTCGCTGGTCAATTTTTGCAGTCCGCTCATTTGAGCTCCAAACGTTTCAAGAGCACCCAATATTCCTTTTGATTTCGGAGCTTCAGGTTTGAACAATTGATCATTCATCCATAGTTGTTTTCCGGATTGTATATCGTACATAAAGATGGATGCGAAAAGATCTTTCAAGTCTACGCCTTGTTTGGCACCCATGATTAATAGCCTGCTTGACCGGGGAAGGACGTGACGGCTCAGTACACCGATCCCTTCCTTCTTTGAATCAAACAATACTTTGCCGTCCAGGACTTTGATAATAGCCTGCAGGGGTATTGAAGAAGCTTGATCCGTCTTGTATGAGATTGCCAGGAACTCAGTTCCGGGAATCTCCTCCATCATGGACGGATTCAATGCGGCAAACGACTTGTTCTCCCAGCTGATGGTCCCATCAGATGGGTTAACGCCGTAAAGAGCGTTGTTTGTGCTTACGATGATTGTTCCAAGCGAGTGTATTCGTTGCCAGTTAATAGGACTGGTAAACTTCGCGGACCAGGCCGGAGGCGCTGACTTTTGCTGGGCATAAGCAAACAATGGAATCATCCATGCCAGGATGAGCAGTGAACATAATTTTCTCATATGAGTTGGTTTAGGCGTGCCGGATTGGGAGGAGAGCATATGATTTACTCTTCAAATTTAACAATTACGCGAGTGAGGTGTTATCCATTGAGCGACGTTTTTGCGCGTTAGGACGGTGTGTAGGTCTGCTGGGGCGCACCAGTACTCGCAAAACGGCAGGGAGGAATTAACCTCGTTAGCACAGATGGTGTAACGGTATAGATATACGCCAATTCTCTTAAATCGCTGGATAGTACTTTAAAAGGCATGCGCGGATAGTATTAACAAATTGGTAAATGGCTCTATTTAATGCCGCCTATGTAAAAGTCTAATTCCCCGAAAAAGGAAAGGGAGCGCAGGTGTAACCTAGTTATCTTTTATCAGTATTTAATTCCAAGACCGGTGCAACCTCCGATCAAACACTTTGTCATTTGTTCAGTAGTGAAACTACTCTGTTCACAATGGAACAGTTGTAGCTTGCCAATGCCTTAAATGAGGCGAAAGTATGGATGGCACAACTATGGCCGCCTTGTGTTATCCACCTCCTAGTATGACCGCCAAAGGAAAGATTTTACTCACTTCTAAAACATTCTGTTATGAAGGCAAACTTTCTTTTCGCAACGCTGATGATCCTTTCATCATGCGTTTTGTTCGCGGAAATCAGAAATGGCTATGAGGCTGGCCTGCACAGCGCGATTGCAGCTCTTCAACAACTCAGCACTCGACTGTCAAGTGATAAGAACCTATCACTCCTGGAAAAGCAGATCATTCGGTCCGAAATAAAAAAGGTGACCGACATCATTTCGCATTATGAATTGACACGGCAACTCATAAATCAATTTAGGATTGTGTCACCGGTTATCTACAGCGAGATGGACACTATTAGCGACAAAAGAAATAGACCGACTGATATATTTATCAAGCTGATTCCATACGAATACTCCAGAGTACAACTAATGGCCGCTAGCTTTTTCAGGCAATCACCCAGGGATAGAGACGCCAGTTTTTCAGAGTATGGAGAACACTCAGTATCAGTTAACATTTGTATTGGCCAAAACACATTGCAACTGTTATCTCACGAACTGGGTCATATCAGGTACGTCGTTCCAAACCTTGCCACGTATGCAAGTTTCTATATGAGATATTATCAAAAAGAAATAGCGGACTTCAGCTGCGTTGGCCATAGCCCATTTGATGAAAGTGGAAAGACTGCTATGTCATTTGAGCAACGCTTTCGCGCCGACCTCGCCTATTATCTCATTAACGGTGGGATGAAATTCGAATCAACGGCCAGCTTAATAGAAAGAATAAGACGAAACAGCAGAAAGCCTGGAAAAATTCTGCATCCGGAGTTATCATTTGCCTGGGCGTTCGCACGGCGGTAACTAATAACGAAAGACATCGCCACAGTAGACGTTGAGAATGTCGAACACCGAATTTCGAATGTCGAACGTCCAATGTTGAATAAATAAGTATAACCTACTGTGATATCTGTGACCAAACCCTATAACCATCACCCGGCACAAGATTTCCAGCGGCGAAATACGGAATCGCTTTGAAGCTCACGGTTGATGACCCCTGCAAATGAGCTTTCCCACTGATAACATTGGTACCTCCCAATATTGTAGGCTCGAATTTCATTTCCATTGCTGCTTTTGTGTCAATCTTCATAGCATTCAAATCCTTGTTCTGATTTTTTTCAAAACAATAGACAAGGGGCCCGGATGAGATGGCCACCATACCCGTCAGGTCTACCACTTTGTCATTGGCGCGAACAAGACGTGGTTCCATTGGTAACATCAATTCAATTTTGTCGCCCTGACTCCATGTGCGGTTAATTATAGCGTATCCGTGAACTGGCGTAAATGCGGCCCTTGTTCCATTTACTGTCAACGTTAGCCCGGATTTGACATTCGATTGATAAAGTCCGAATGGATTCTCCACTCCCCTTGACCATCCCGGAATACGTACCCGGACAACAAAATTTTCTTCCAGGTCCGGGTTTATCGTAAGAGTAACCTTTCCTTCCCAGGGGTAGTTGGTCTCCTGTATAATTTCAACGGTACCCCTGGTGCTCTCCACTATCCTTGCCCGACTTCCGATAAACAAATTGATATCGATGGTATCGTTTCTTGAAGCGTATATAAAATCAGGCACTACAGAAACCATTTTCAGGAACATGGGTGGGCAACAGGGACAATCATGCCACCCCCAGCGGTGATGATGGTCTGAAGACAAGGGATTTTGATAAGTATATTGCTTGCCTTCTAATGAAATACCGGTCAGTACGTTATTATAGAGTACGCGCTCAAACTCGTCCATGTATTTTCCGTCTCTTGTAAGCTGGTTCATTCGTTGGCTGAAAAATCCTGCTCCAACTGCCGCACAAGTTTCCAGGTACGCTTCGTTGGGAAGATAGTAGTCTGCGCCAAATTTTTCATCACGTGCAATTGCGCCTACCCCACCAGTTATAAACATCCGCTTTCCGACCATGTTGTCCCACAGATCATGTGCAACGTTAATGTACCGGGGATCGCTGTTTTCCATGGCTGCTGTTGTAATGCCAGTTGCTAACAACGTAGCGCGAACGGCATGGCCTTCGATGGTTTTTTGTTGAAATACTGAAATGGAATCCTGCGCGTAATCTCCCCACGAAGGCCGGCTGTGATCGCCATATTCGGCCGATGTATACAACGAGTCCCTAATCCATTTTTCGGACTTTTCATCTCCCCACTCTTTCCAATGAGGAAATCCTGCGTGGTTCCCCCGGTTTTCAATCCAAAACGTGGCAAGAGCGAGGTACCTGCTCTCGTCGATGAGAACCTTCATGCCGGTCTTCAAATCCGGTTGTTCCCGAAAGAGCCGATATAACTTGATCAGTGCTTCTTCGGGACCTGAATGTGCCGGCACAACATTTTTCTTCGGGGCAGGTCCCATTTCATCGCACATAAGGTTGGCATACTGAGCGGCAACCTCAAGCAGTTTCACTTTACGCGTTGCTCTATAATAATGAACGCCAGCTTCCACTAGCATCCCCGCATTGTATACATCATGTTGCCAACGCAACATTCCGCCATGGAACCCCCAGCGATGTTTGGGTTCCATTAACTGCGTGTAGGTGTTGAGGTATCCGTCTCCCTGTCCTGAAGCTTGTGCGGCGGCGATTCGATCAATGTATCCGTCAATGCGCGCTTCAAGGACGGAGTCAGGCCTTCGCGCCAAAAGATCTGAAGCGCCTCGGATAGTTTCATAGACAAGTCCATCGTACCACGGAGGACCGTCGTGGTTTCCTATTCCTCGATAGCCCTGTGCTACCACATCGAAATTCTGAAAAGCATTTCGGGTCCGTCCCATCGCCTTAAAGTCTTCTTCAAGTTGAAAGCCTTCTGGCGCATACTTTCCTTCGAACTTATCAAAGACATCATTGACGGTTAAAGCCTGCCAACGATCAAACTTCGGACTCCAGAATGCATCATTTACCTCCACCTTCGATACGGTGAACACTGAATGGATTTCTTCTGACACCGAAGATGGTTGGCAACCTGCGTAAAAAATTCCCAGGCTGAAAAAGGCAAAGGCCCGTAATTCCGGGAATTTGATATCAACAAGCGTCATAAGACTTTCGAATAGATGGTCCTTCTCAGCGTACTTTTATTTATTACAGAAGGGGGTTAAAGTGGGGAAACCAAAAATTTCAAAGGATCATCTAGCCTAATTGTTTTTGCCTAATTAGGGACAATTCTAAGTTTACCCTACTGATCACAAAATCTTAGAAATCGGCATAACTGTGACTCACCAGTTAACGCAACATTTTGTGGGCTCCAACTCCCACTGCTAAGCTACCCCAAGATCCGGCAACCGCAATAAAATTAATGGGAAAAGTTGCAGGCATTTCAACTTTGTACTGTATTGACTTCGAAAAAAGTCTACGAAAATGGAGCGACCCACTAATTAAGAATGTGCCAACTATCAAGAAGAGCGGAGACAATGTCGAATGCACTGACTCCGCTTCTTTTTTCTACTTGATCTTGAAAGACAAAGTGGAATGTGTGTTTCCATCGTAACATTCAATCTTATTTGAAAATTGATTTCGCATTTAATATTGCGCATACAAATGAATAAGGGTTCGACGGTATTAGTTATTGGGGAAAACTTTACCGTTAATGGCTATTTAAATGCTCATTAGTCAGCATCAATTCCACGTGCCAATGTCACTTTATGGTGGAAGATATATAAGCTTTATTTTCAATCATTTGCAACGTTAAAACTAGACAGTGTGTTTTAACTCGAGGGCTTCGCTCATTTGCGGGCAAAAAATCATGAGAATAAAAATATTAATGTACGTACTGTTTTTACCGGCGTTATTGGTCACGATCGGAAATGTAGCGGCACAAGATCCAAGGGCGTCCCGCGAAGAAAATTTACGAATGGACAGTCTGGCGAAGACATATATTGACCGGGAACTAAAAGCAGACAAGGAGCAAGCTATTAAGGATCAGCAAAAAAACTCCGATAATCTTTCGGATTTGAAATCTGAGAAAAGTAAAACAAAAGCAACCGCTAAGGAAGCGCAACGGGTGGAGAATAACGCTAATGCTGCTGCCCACGAATCAAAGGTAGCTTACCGATCAGAGAAAAAAGCACAGAAGGCACGTGCAAAAGCCGACAAGCAGGCAAAGAAGGCTGCAAAGGCAAGAACTGACAACAATTGAGAATTGAGTATGCAAGACTTTCACACATTAACCATCACTGAACTAAACCCCCCGGCGGGAAACCCGCCGGATCATTAAATCGTCTTGCGTGCTCCTCAATTATTGGCGATAGCGTCATTAACTCTGCAGAGGAGAGCTTTGGGAAGATCAAGGACGTTATGATTGACACCAATCAATTGGTTCAAATAGCCATGGGAGGTAGTTAAGTGGACCGGCTTCTCAGAGTTGTTGGTTTGAAAACGTTTCACAATTTGTTATGACAAAGCTTCCTTTATATTTCAACTGCAGTTTTTTTAGATCGTTGGGATTGAAAGCTGTGTATTCATACAAAATAGACAGTAGCAACATTGTTGCCCATCCATATCAATTGTTTAGGCGCCGGAATGAATTGTGGGAAAATCTTTCAGTATATGCCTCTGTCAAGGATGCTGTTATGATTTTGCTGAAGGAACTTTTCTCGAGCGAACTAGCAGAAGAAGTAAATCATGGCCAGGCCATCATCAACCCCGCCGAAGTAATGGAGAAAATCAGCCTTGGTAACAGACCAGTTTCCATTCACGGCACTTCAAACAACGAGATGTTCAGAATAGACGTCGATGTAAACTTTGAGGATTTGGTGGAAAGAAAACAGGGGACGGACATAAATGCAGAAAAATGAAAGGAAAAAGATATATGGACTCCCTTAGCTTTGTCCTAAAAAAATTGAAATTGAAAGGTCAGGGAGGCGAGGCCGTGTTCAATGCCCGCGGTAATCTCACTCTTAATGGAAACACCTATCAGCAGGATGAGGTTGTGATTCTTCGGACTTACCGTTTCGAAGGAGAATCAGACCCTGGGGACGCAGCTATTATTTACTTAGTAAAGGCGAATGACGGAAGTACAGGTTATTGCATGGATGGCTATGGAATATACAGCAGTCATACGAACGATCTGCAAAGTGAATTTATTCGCAATGCAATTATTGCAACAAGTCACCGCGGTTGAGCGGATAGTGTGCTTATTGCCAGCTCGAGTTCGCTGATTCTAAACGCATAAATTCAGATGGCAGTTGATGAGCAAAAAATTGCTGAAGCTCCAGTAGCCGCATTCAATCAATCTTTTTGGTTGAGACTCGACAACGCGGCCAAAATTTATCCAGCCATTCAAAATAGCGAGTTGACAGCAGTCTTTCGATTGTCTTGTATCCTTAAAGATCGGATCAGATTAAAGCCGCTCCTTGCAGCCATAAAACTAATTGAAGACCGGTTTCCTTATTATAAGGTAAAACCGAAAGCTGGATTTTTTTGGTACTATCTCGAGTTTCATGACGAGCCAATTCCTTTGCGTCCAGATCTTACAATACCATGCAGATCTTTTAAGAAGGGTGATCTGATCTTCAGGATTTTAGTTAAAGACAACCGGATTAGTGTGGAGTTCTCTCACATACTTACTGATGGTGGTGGTGCATTTGAGTTTCTTAAGACACTCATGTTGGAATATTTTGGTCAGTGTTGTATCACTCTTGGAGATGAAGTTATCGCACTAAGACCAAATGAAATTCCCGATATTGAAGAATTCGAGGACGGTTTTGCCAAATACTTTCAAGGGAATATTCCATCACCGAAGAAAAAACCAAAGTCGTTTCACCTCGTGTCAAAGTTGAATGATCCGCCCCGGTTCAATACACTGATCGCAAAGCTCCCGCTCGACCAAACCTCGCATAGGGCAAAGTCATATAGCGTGTCTGTAACCGAATACCTTGTTGCAGTTTATCTATACACGCTTCAAAAGATCTATTATGGCCTGTCGAATTTCCGAAAACGTACCGTACGTAAAATCTTCAGGATACAAGTACCCGTCAATCTGCGAAGGATTTATCACTCTAAAACCATGCGCAATTTCTCCCTCTTTGTAACACCGGAGATCGATTTGTCGCTTGGCGTTTATACGTTTGAAGAAATAGCGAAGACGGTTCATCATATTATGCAACTGGAGACGGATAAGAAGCTAATCAATAAAATGATTGCAAGAAATGTGGGTGCTGAACGGAATATATGGTTTAAAAACATACCACTATTCATTAAATCACTGATTCTGTTTTTCACATATACCATCGCGGGCACTAGCCGGTACAGCGGTGTAATCACAAATCTCGGAAAAGTGTCGTTAGGGGAAGCTGATAAATTGATCGACCACTTTGTATTTATACCACCTCCTCCGAACAAAACACTTAAGGTAAACTGTGGTGTTCTTGGCTTCTGCAACAATTTAGTGATGAGCTTTGGAAATATAACTCAATCACGGGAACTCGAGCGTGAGTTCTTGAGATTTCTGGTAACACAGGGAATAGATGTTAAGGTTATTAACCACTAGGCTAGTGAGCGATGAAAATATGCCCTGAATGCGGTGTGGAATTGGATGAAGACATGATAACATGTCCGCTCTGCGATACCCTTGTCTCCTATAATGGCAATCGACCGGAGAAAAAGAATGCACAAAGTCGACGGCAATCCAATAACGAAGACAGGAAGCATGTGATGCAGAGGATACTCTGGCAGATCACAATGGTATTGTTACTGTCAGGCATTTCAGCAACCTTGATCATCAATTTGTCTATAGTTGGAAAGATCACATGGGCAATTTATCCGATAACCATTTGCGTTTTGCTGCTCGGATATGTGTCCTTAATGGCCGTATGGAGAACAAGATTTATTTTTCAATTATCAGGAGGATGGCTGATTTCAACGCTACTGCTTGTCATTATTGGACAGTACACGCGGGCAGACTGGCCATTATTGCTTGCTCTCCCGGTTGTGTCTTCAGTCAATATAATAGGGATACTCCTTTGTCTACTTTTGGCTAAGTTAAAAAGAAAAGGACTGAACGTATTGGCAATAGTATTCGTTTCAATGGCGGTTCTCTGTCTCGTTGTTGAATCTATTCTATCAATCTATTTCAAAGGATCAATCAAGTTGGGTTGGAGCGTTATTGTTGCTGCATGCCTGTTACCCGTCACTGCGGCCATCCTTTTTATGTATTTCAAAACGAGAAATAACCCTGAACTGCAAAAGATCTTTCATACCTGATGGTGTCATCCATGACCTCTAATTAAAACGAACTTGGCAAGTCTAGAGAGCAAGTTGTTTAATCTTTTGTTGATCCTGATCAACAAAAAAAACTTCCTTGAAATGCAGTTTGCTTTCGGAAAGTTTGATTTTTATAGCAGTAAAGAGCCCCCGAAGGAAACTCGTGAATTTTGCCATGTTGAAAAACGACAGGTCTCAGGGCGAAATGTTTTTACCCTCAGTTCGCGTGTACAAAAATCATCCCGACACATATTGTATCTGCACGGTGGTGCATACGTTCAGACTTTTGTAAGACAGCACTGGAAGTTTCTGGCGATGTTGGTGAAAGAAACACATTGCACCATAACAGCTCCTGATTATCCGCTGGCTCCGGAGTTTACTTTTCTTGATGCTTATTCGATGGTCGTTCCATTGTACAAAGAGATCATTGTACATGCAGGAGCCGAAAATACGATCCTGATGGGTGATTCGTCAGGTGGCGGTTTTGCGCTCGGTCTTGCTCAGAAAATGAAGGCAAATGAGAACGTTGTCCCATATAAAATTATTCTTCTTTCTCCCTGGCTTGACGTAACGCTTGATAATCCTGAAATACCAAAGAGCGATCAAACAGATCCGTTTCTAAGTGCTAAAGCATTGCGAAAAGCTGGGTTAGTGTTCGCGGGCAGCTCCGATCCCCACAATCCAATGTTAAGTCCTATCAATGGCTCCCTGGAAGGACTCCGTGGAATATCTTTATTCATTGGATCATGCGATCTCCTGGCAGTAGATGCACGTAGACTCAGGAATCGGGCACTGGAGCAAAATGTCCCAATTAACTATCGCGAATATGAGGAAATGGGGCACGTTTGGATGCTTTTAAATTTCCGGGAATCGAAACAAGCCAAAAGAGAAATAATCGACCTCATTATTGATCGTACCGATCAGCACGCGTGACGAAAAGCATTTAAAACAATAATTCAGGTATCTGCAACTATAACTTGTAATGGTTCGTTGTCACAGTATCCTTTCTTTATTTTAAGCCCCGCACGTGGGCCGGCCTTAACATAATTACAGAGCGTTTTAGTAATAAGCCATTATGGCTCAAATCACCTATCATTTAAATTCAGCAGCCAAATCTGCTGATGCAAAAAACAATGCGCACAAGAATAAAATCAGACAACATGTATGCAGAGGGTATTTTGATAACAGCAAAAAACAATCCATCGTTAGGGCTGAAAATCATGACTTATAATCAACGCATCTACTACTGTGCAGTCGTGGGAGACGAGGAGGGAAAACAACAAGCGTACTACGAACGCGAATTGATAGCACCGGCAAAACGAGACGA
>Ga0111538_10011089_pt1 | contig 11967 bp, 7 predicted proteins | sample SoiMethybrSBSTD1_FD_79669 | JGI IMG/M metagenome (GOLD analysis project Ga0111538, IMG submission 79669) | Bulk soil microbial communities from a Populus tree surrounding site in Tennessee, USA - Soil MetaG P. TD hybrid SBSTD1 (version 2)... | ecosystem: Environmental > Terrestrial > Soil > Tree...
CGGAGCGGCTCGAGCGCCGCGAGGAACCGGCGGAACACCTCGGCGCGGATCTCCCGCGAGGGCCGGTCGACCCGCCCGCGGTCGTCGACCGCGACCTCGCCGCGCAGGTCGGGAGGCAGGGCCTGCGCCTTGACGGGGTGGCGGGTCATCAGGCCGAAGGCCTTGACGTGCATGACGAACCCGTCGGGCAGCATCGCGGCCCAGCGCTCGACGAGCCGTTCCTCGGGCAGCCGGTAGTAGGTCGAGTTCGCCTCGACGACGTCGAAGCGCTCGGCGTAGTAGCGGAGCCGGCTCTGCGAGGCGACGCCGTCCGGGTACCAGGCCTTCACGAAGCTCTCGTCCGCCCACGAGCACGTCCCGACCCGGATCACGACGTCACGCTACGCGGTCATCGGCCCGGAGGCGAGCTGCCGTTCGAGGAGCGTGCCGAGGTCGGCGACGACGAGATCGGCCCCGTGCGCGCGGAGCGCGGGCGCCGCGCTGTCGCGGTCGACGGCGACGACGAGCTCGAATCCGCCGGCGCGGCCGGCTTCGACTCCGTCCGCCTTCGTCTCGAAGACGACGGTCCGGGCGGGGTCGACGTCGAGGTGCCGACACGCGGCGAGCAGCATGTCCGGCGCGGGCTTTCGCCGCAGATGCTCGCTGACGGCGGTGTTCCCGTCGACGTAGTCGTCGATGAGCGCGTCGAGGTGAGCCCGCTCGCACAGCATCCGGGTGTTCGTGGAGCCGGAGACCACCGCGCTGCGCATCGACGCGTCGCGCACGAGCTCGAGATAGAGGCGGGCGCCGACGTACGCGTGGGCGCCGTGGTGCGCGAGCACCTCCAGCAGCGCCTCGTTCTTCCGGTTCGCGAGCCCGTTCACGCTCTCGGTGCCCGGCGGATCGCCGGGCCCCCCGTCCGGGAGCGTGATGCCCCGGCTCGCAAGGAACTCGTGGACGCTTCCGACGCGCGTCTTCCCGTGGATGAGCCGCGGGTAGTCGATCCCCACGCTGAAGGACGCGAACGGCACACCGGTGCGCTCGATCTGCCTCGCGATGAGCTCGTCGAACGTCATCCTCCACGCCTCGGCGTGGATCGCGGCGCTCGGCACGATAACGCCGTCCACGTTGAACACGCAGGCGACCGCATCCGTGGGAACGCCGAGCAAGCGCTTCGACTCCCACGAGGTCGCGACCAGGCGCACGAGGAACCGTTTCGTCTGTCGCTCGCGGGCGAAGTCGTCGAGCAACCGCGCCGTCCCCGCCCGCTCGTCCGCCAGGCGACGGCTGCGGGCCGCGTACTCCGTCGCCGGGAAGTCGTACCGCCCTGCCTCGAGCGCGGCGCGCGCGGCCTCGAACGCGCGGCGCCACTCCCCGATGAGCGCGTCGAAATCGAGAGGTTCGACCGCCACGCGGGCAGTCTGAACGCGTTCGAACCGGGCCGCGTCGGTGTTTTCCGCCGGGCGAAGCGGGGCATCGAGCCTGCATGGCGCGCGGTTCCTTCTCGCCTGAGGCGACGCTGCGAGGAGCCCGGCCGTGATCGACCACGCCTGCTCGACCGGCCGCAGACACCTCGAGGACTCTTCCGGCGCGGCATCTCCCGACGCCCCCTCACGGATTCCTCTCTTGTATGTCGGCGTGTTAAACCCTCGCGGAGTGGGTAGCGCCCATGGTGGCCATCCGACAGAAGGGGAGGAGTCATGCGATCTCTTGGTGCGGCGCTCTGTGCGTCACTTGTTGCGCTTGCCAGCGTCGGAGTCGCGTCCGCTGCCGAGATAAAGATCACAGACCAGCCTGCTGGTTACGTGCGGCACGACGGACTGTCGGACATCACGATCGCGAGTTGCAGCAGCGATTTCACGGATCCGGCGCTGGATGCGCCGACGCCGACGCCCGCAGCTGACGAGGGCGCCGGCGAGCGGCAGCAGAACGAGCCGGCCGCCGCGATCGACCCTGTGACGCCGCAGCACATGACGGCTGGTTCGAACGACTACTGCACCACACCGACGACCACGGACGCGTGGGGCGGGTTCTACTACTCGTCGAACGGCGGCGGAGCATGGACGAACAGTCTGCTTCCCGGCTACCCGACCGACACTTCGACCGAAGGATCGAACTGCTCGATCACCCCGCAGCACTGCTTGGTCGTGAGCTCAGGCGACCCGGTGCAAGCCTTTGACCGCTGGGGTCACGTCTTCTACGGAGTGATCGGCTTCAACCGAGTGCATCCACAGAACGGCTCGATCTTCGCCGCGCGGTACGACTGGCCCGTACCGTCGACCACTCCGGATTACAGGTTCACGGCTCTTGTTGCTCGCGGAGCTCCTGCTCTTTCGGGGAAGTTCGAGGACAAGATCCAGCTCGAGGTCGACCGTGGCGTGAACAGCCCCTATGCGGGCAACGCGAGCCGGCCGTGGGGAAACGTCTATGTGTGTTGGGCGCAGTTCGTCGGAAACGCCGGCAACAACGGCGTCTTCTTCTCGCGCTCGACCGACGGTGGGCAGACGTACTCCCAGCCACAGAAGATCTCCGAAGGTGTCCACGACAGTCAGTTCTGCGACATCGCGGTAACGAGCGTTGGGACGGTGTACGTCGCGTGGCGCTCCTTCGAGGGTCGCGGCTCTACGCAAGTCGACGGCGTCGTCGTAGCCAAGTCCACTGACGGCGGCGCACGCTTCACGAAGCCCCAGGTCATCGCGGAGTTCATCCCCTGGGATGTCGGCGACGAGGCAGGCGTGCCGGCGGAAGTCCGCGAGCAGGCGATGGAAGAAGCCTGTGCGCAGGGCGACGGTATCGAGTGCGCCGAACGCGAAGGCGGAGCGCAGGCCGAGCAGACCCCAACCCGCGACTGTGGCGACGGCCCCTTCGTCTGCGAGTCGGGCTATGTGTTCTTCCGTGAGGACAGCCAGACACGGATCACCGCAGATCCGACGGATACCGCGCATCCTCAGGCCGCATACATCGTCTACAACGCGACCGTCCCCGGCAGCGAAACGCCGACCGGCACCAGCTACGGAACCGTCGAGCCGGGAATCGGAAGCCAGGGACAGGTGTATTTCACCCGCAACCTGAATGGGACTGAGTGGTCGACCCCGACACGGGTCACTCCCGACCAGGCCAAAGGCCACCAGTTCTTCCCGGACATCGACGCAAACGCCGGCCGCCTGCACGTCGTGTGGCAGGACAGCCGAAGCGACACCGCAACCGGGCCACCCACGACGCCGAGCGGCGGCGACTTTCGCACCGTTCCGATCTCGAACCAGTGGGACGCGACAAACCCACCCGGAAGCGTGTCGGCGGGAGTCGGTGTCGGAGTCGAGACGTTCTACGCCGTCTCGACGAACCTCGGGGACAGCTTCACGGCGCAGGCCGTGTCCACCCGATCGCAGATGCCGCAGTACGAGCAGTTCGGGAACCGCGACATCCCGTTCTTCGGTGACTACAACTCGATCGCAGCAGTCGGAAGCAAGGTCCTGATGGACTGGACCGACCAACGCGACCCGATCGAGACCAAGCCTGGAACCGATCCGAGATACCCGCTCGACGGCGTGGACGGGTTCGACGTCCTGCAATGCCGCACCGCCACGGGCGCCACGTTCAGCGCTGACGGCTGCCCCAACGCCGGCGGTCTTGATCAGAACATCTTCGGATTCGTCTCCGGGTAGCTCGAAAGCCCTCGCAGCCAAGAGAAGGGCCGGCAGAGCCGGCCCTTCTCCGATGAACGAGTTCTCAGAGCCACCACATGCCGTTTGCCGGGGCCAGTTTGCCTTGGCCGGGCCTCGGAGATTTCTCCGACCTCGGGCGGATTGAGGTGCGTAGGGAAACTACGCAGCCCTATGCTCGGAATGGTCCTTGTGCGCCGCGTGAGCGAGGGTGATTCGGTCCTCGAACTCGCGCCGGGCACATTCCGGACAGAACGGCAACAGCGCGCCGAAGCCGTCGCTCCACCACGCCCACTGCTCGGCGATCGTGAACCGCGCGTCCGCCTCGCGACTGCACTCGCTGCAGTTGACGACAACGAGCTCGCATCCGTCGCCGCTGGCCGCAGGGCGGGACATGCGTGAAGCCTACTCCGGAACGGGAGGCATCAGATCGACGTCTTCACGCAGTTGGGTCTCGTGCCGGGAGCCAGCTGGCGGGGCGTGCGACCGCTCGAGTGGTGCGTCGCCGGTGATGTCGAGACGGGCGAGTGCCCTCGGTCGGTCAGCCGAACTTGCGCTCCGCGGGGGCGAGCGCCTTCTCGACCCAGGCGGCGCATGCGAGCACGCGAGCGTCGTGCCCCGGTGGGCCGACGAGCTGCACGCCGAGAGGCATCCGCGACGGCCCGAGGCCCGCCGGGACGGTGATTGCGGGACCACCGAGCGCAGACCAGACGCGATTGAAGATCGGGTCCCCGGTCGTGGCGACGTCCGGCGCCTCACCCGGCGCGGCCGGGACGAGCAATGCGTCCACGTCGTGGAACACCGCGCCGAGCATCGCTCTGCACTCGCGCAGACGGTCGCAGGCGGCGTCGTACTCGGCGACGGGCATCGCGGCCCCTTCGTCGAGCATCCCCCGCAGTGGCTCGCGGATCAGCTCCCGATGGCGCCCGTGCTCATCTGCCAGGCAGCGGGCGATCTCGAACGTCCAGATCGTGCCCTGGGCGGCTGCGAGCCCTGCGAAGGCGTCCGGCAGGGCCACCTCCGTCGATCGAGCACCCGCCCGTTCGAGCAGCCCGGGGAGCGCGTCGAAGAGAGCCACCGTCTCGGGCAAGGCTGCTCCCCACTCGTGGGTCGGACAGATTCCGAGGCGAGGGACGGCGAGCTCGCTCGGAGGCTCGAGCGAGCGGCTCGACAGAGCACCGACGACGAGGGCGGCGTCGGCGACGGTCCGGGTGATGACGCCCACCGTGTCGAACGATTCGGAGATCGCCTTGGCCCCCGAGGTCGGCAGGGTTCCGTGGCTCGGCTTGTAGCGCACGACGCCGCAGAACGCCGCCGGCCGGCTGATCGAGCGCGTTGTCTGCGTCGCGAACGAGACGGGCACCATTCCCACCGCGACCGCCGCAGCCGAGCCGGACGAGGACCCTCCGGGGGTTCTCGAGACGTCGTGCGGGTTCACCGTTGGGCCGGGCGGCCAGGCAGCGAACTCCGTCGTGACGAGCTTCCCGAGCGGGAGCATCCCATGCCGCCGCGCGATCGCGACGCTCGCTGCGTCGACCGTTGGGCGGTGCCCTGCGTAGATGGGTGACCCGTAGCTCGTCGGCATGTCGTGCGTGTCGAGGATGTCCTTGACGCCGATCGGGATCCCGTGCAGCCGGCCACTACGCGTGAGTTCCGCCCGGTCGAGCTCACGGGCGCGCGCGAGAGCCAACTCCGGGTCGACGTGGACCCACGCACGCACCCTCGCGTCGTCCGCGTCGATCCGCTCGAGGAGTCCTCGCGCCGCCGACTCGACCGTTCCGCTCCCGTCGTCGAGCGACCGGACAAGCTCGAAGACGGTGTCGCCTGCCCAGGGTGGTGACGATCTCCGGCTGGTGATCGCCCCACCCTAGTGCGCCGTCACAGCGCGCCGCTCAGCTTTCCGCCTCGGCCTCGCGCTGCTGCTCCGCCGGAGCGCGGAGGGCCACGCGATGCGACCAGACGAGATACGCGGCCGCGCCGGATCCCACCGCGAGCGCGAGAGCCACGAGCAACGCGGTCGGCGACGGGCCGATCGCCGGCTGGTAGAGGACGTCCGGCGGCAGCAGCTTGGCGATCGGCAGCGTCACGATCGTCAGCACGAACTGGAAGATGGACGCGCCGAGGCTGATCGGCGTCAGCTCCCGCTCCCGCCGCCCCCAGCGAACGACGAACTGGAGGACGTCGACGTCGGGGCGGGCCACGCCGCCGCGAGCGACAACGGCGGAGACGGCGAGGACGAACCAGGCGAGCGCGAGGACGAACGGCACGAGCAGGAGCGAGACGGCGGCAATCCCTTCCTGCCACCCGGCGAGGCCGACGAGCACCAGGCCCGCGGCCGCTCTGGCGAGACCGCCCCAGTGTGGGAGGAGCATGGCCGAGGCGGCGAGCTTCACGTCCGTCCGCTTGCTCGTCTGCAGCTCAGCCACCGGTAGCCGCCAGATGTTCGGCGAGAGGACATTCGCGAGCCCTGACGCCGCTTCCACCACGCCGAACATCCCGATGAACTGCCAGCGTGACCACGGCTCGATCCCTCCGAGCGCCGTCGCGGTCACGAGGATGCCGACGAGGTTCACGAACGAGAGCGCGAACACGAGCGCGAGGCCCCGAAACGCCCGCCCTCGCGCCGCACCGCCCGAGCGTCGAGCCGCCGGCTGACGTTCGGCCGTCGAAGACACCCCCGGTGATTCCCGCACGGCGGCCGGGGCAAACTGGCGCGCGAGCACCGACTCGTGACGTTGACTGCGCCCGGTGGCTCGGCTGGATCTCGGCGACGCGATCCAGGAAGCGCTGGCGGATCCGTGACGTCTCCGTGCCTCAGCGCATCGCACCACCCGTCTCGGGGGTCGTGAGCGGCGGTTCGTGAAGCCCATCTCCCTCCCGGTCGACTGGCGCACCACCCACCGGCCGCCTCGAGCGTACGGTCGATCGCGATCCGCCCGCGCCTCGGGGGTCTCAGGTACGCGAGCTCCTCCGGCGACAGGCGTCAGATCATCGCCGAATCGCCCGACCCGGCGGCGAAGGTGGCCTCGTGCGAGGTCGAGACAGGCCCATGCTGAGGACTCGGCGTCGTGTCCGCGTGCCGCCGTCGCCAGAACGGTGCGTCGGGCCAGCGTCGCTCGAGCTCGTAGTACTCACGGCGCTCGTGCAGGTAGTCGGCGAGCTGGTCGTCCAGCCAGCGCTCGTACGCCGGAGTGAGGTTCACTCCGTCGGATGCGTGCCGCACGACGACGTGCGCCGCGGCTTCCCCCATCGTGAGGGCACGCATGATTCCGCTCGACGACAGCGGGTCGACGCCTAGCGCCGCGTCGCCGACCGCGAGCCAGCACCCGTCCGTCCCGTGTCTTCTGAGCCTGTGGGTCACTGCCGACACGGTCGTCGGGCCCCAGACGCGGCGGGCGCCGGCGAGCCGCGCCAGTGTATGCGTGGTCCGACGGAGCGTCGCCTCCCACCCGTCGACCATGGCCGCCGCGGGGAGACGGCGGCTGCAGATGTCCGCGTCGCTCATGAACATCACGACGAGACGGTCGCGAGGCACCGGTGCGGAGTACCACCACCCGTCCTCCACCGATTCGACGAGCGTCGACCGACTGTCGGGACGGGGCGCATACTGCGCGGCGACGCCGACGAGGTGGTCGAACAACTCCCGGCGTGCGGAGACCCGGCGGGCGACGGACGAGCGCCGACCGGTCGCGTCGACGAGGAACGCCGCCCGCACCGTCCGCGGCGCAGCGCGAGCGCCTCCGCGGATCCGCAGGCTCCATCCACGCTCGAGAGGCATGCAATCCGCCAGGGCGGCGCATCGCGTGACGTGCGCCCCGGCCGACTCGGCGGTCTCGACGAGGATCGCGTCGAAGCGTCGCCGGTCTACGTGGTGGCCATCGCCGTGGGCGTCGAAGACGAACGCGTTCGACCTGAGCTCGGCATCGCCCCACGCGCTCTCGTTGCCGAAGGACGGAACGGCACCCGAGCCTGCCAGCGCGCCCTCCAGACCGAGCCGCCCGAGGACGGCGGTCGCGATCGGCGGAAGCGTCTCGCCCACCCGGGTTCGGTCGTAGCTCGACCGCTCGACGAGAATCACCGACAGCCCGGCGCGCGCGATCTCTAGCGCCGCGACCGCGCCGGCGGGGCCTCCGCCGGCGACGGCCGCGTCGTAGACGTCAGTCATCGGTCTGGTTCGTGGAGTGGCCCGCCTTGCAGTAGGCCTCGAGGCAGCGCCGGAGCCGGGCGACGTCGACCCCGTCCTCGCGCAGACGCCGCTCGACGTCCGCTCCGATGACGCCCTTGCCGACGATGCACCTGAGGAGGGCGCAGAGGCGCTCGTCCCAATCGTGAAGCCAGTCCACCGCCCCGCCCCCACGCGGATCGGCTCCCTGGTCTCCGCCGCGCCAGACGCCGGCCGTCAGGAGCTGCTCCCGCTGGAAGGGGTATCCCGCCGCGCTCACACCGCTCGCGCGGACGCGCAGGCGGTAGACGCCGGCAACCGTCGTGGCGACCTCGCCGGAGAACTGGCCCTGGTCGCCCTCGGCGAGGTCGACGGAGGCGAACGACGCATCTGGCCGCATCACCTCCACCCACACGCTCGACCCGGCGCGGGCAGGGGCCCCGGCTTCCGCGAGGCCTGCGTGCACCCTGAGCGTCGAACCGGGCTCGAAGCTCGACTGGTCGAGCGAGGCGCGGAAGGAGAGGTTCGAGTAGCTGTGGACGACGAGGCTGAACGGCAGGCCGTGGGCGGAGCTGCCCGCAGCCGCCAGCGCCTGGTTCTCCGCACTCGGTCTCGAGCCGAGGAAGCGCGCGTACTCGACGATCCGGTTCCTCTGGTAGTCCTCACGTTCGTCGCCTTCCCTCGGATCTCGTTGCCGCCCGATCCGCAGCACTGCGTGCCAGGTTCCCGGTTGCTCGAATCGGGCCGGCGAGAGCTCGACCGGCAGCACGAGGCGGTAGTACGCAACGCCGTCCGAGAGCACGTGCGCCATGCCGGGCTCCGTCTGCGTCGTGCCGGGGTCGATGATCATGCCGATCGGGGTCTGCACGCGGAAGTCGACGATCTGCGGATACGGCGTCAAGAGGATCACGTCGGCTCCGGCGTCCGCCTCCGTCAGCCTGAACGGGATCCGCTGCTCCGTACCCGGCACGAGCAGCCCGTCGGGATCGAGCACGATCTCAGCGTTGCTGATCCCCGCCAGGATCTGCAGGAAGTACTTCTGCAGCAGGAAGCGGTTGTCGGCGGCGACAGCTCCCGTGATCAGCAGGTAACCGCCGTTGTTCCCCGAGATCGTCTGGAGCGCTGCGGCGCTGATGTTCTGCGGAGTCCCGAGCCCGACGGCGTACGTGAGCTCGTTGATCTGCGCCGCGACGTCGGAGATGTAACGGGATCTGTTCTCGACGCCGTCCGTGAGCACCACGAGCGACTTCAGGTCGTACGATCCGACGGCGTTCGTCAGCAGCTGGCGTCCTTCGAAGATCCCGTCACCGATCGACGTCGCACCCCCGGGGTTGAGGCCGGGACCGTTGATCACGTCCTTGGTGTTCTGACGCGAGAGGTCGAACGGATCGCCGGGCGGCCCGAGCTGCGTGACGCTCTGCAACGGCTGGGCATCCTCGTTGAACCGGACGATCCCGATCCCGTCGCCCTCGAGCATCACGTCGACGAAGATCGATGCTGCCTGCGTGAGGCTGTCGTGCTTCGATTGCCCGTCGCCGCGATCCTCGGACATGCTGCCCGAGCGGTCGAGCACGAGCACTGCTGCCCCCACCTTGCGGGCGACGGTGTTCGCCGCGATGGAGACGGTCCAGGTCTCGCCGCCGGCGACGTGGCTGACCGTCAGCTGGTCGTTCACGACCTCCCCGACAGCCCCGGTCTCGTAGATCACCCAGAGTCGCGCCGTCGTCACCGCGTTTCCGACCGTGGGGCCCACGGTGACCGTCGAGTTCGCGAGGGTGAGGCGGGGGTGGCTCGGCCCGTTGCCCGAGAGCACCTCGAGCGTCACCGCACCGCCGGTGGACATGACCTCGAAGGACACGGCGAGCGCCGTCTTGCGCGCCATGCCCATCGGGCCCTGGGGGACGTCCTGGAAGACGAGGTTCGGTGTGAGGAGCTGGATAAACGAGGTGTCGCAGCGCTCGACCTCGACGAACTGGCCCCCCTGCTCGACGACGAAGCCGAGCGTGTGCCACTTCGCGGCCATGTCCTCGCCGCTGCCGATCGTCCGGGCCCACGCCTGGTAGGAGGTCGTCCCCTGCGGGATCACGTCGTTCGGGCGGGGCACCGGCCACCAACTCGTCCCGCAGGCGTTGAAGTCGGCCTGCCAGGGCAGCGCCATGTAGCGGGTCATGTCACCCGGCCCGACCGCAGTGTGGTCGAGGCGCATCGGATCCGCGGCGCCGACGTACACCGCCGGGTCGATGATCGGCTTCGTCGGCTCCCCGCCGGCTTCGATCCCCGGGTAGAAGGCGGAGCCGACGGCGCCGGTCAGCGCGGCGCGATCGAGGCCCTCGGGGGTGAGCGGGTCGGGCCCGGGAGCTCCCGCCCAGTCCTGCCCGAACTGGTTGTTTGCCCATTTCTGCATCAGCTCGTACTGAGTCGGCGTCAGGTGCAGCGCCTCGCCTGCGAGCAGCGGCATGTTCCCGCTCCCACCTCCCGCGGGGTTGGCGAGCTTGCCGAAGATCAGTTGACGTTGCGATTGCCCGTACACCGGGTCGGCCCAGCTCGAGTGGTGCCCGAAGACGTCCTTCACCGCCGAGATCGTTCGTGCGCGCTGGAGGATCGGGAAGATGTCGTGCGTGTACGACGGCTGCGCGGGGGGTGCCACCCAGCCCTGGTCGCGCGCCATCTGGAACACGCGGTCCCACAGGGTGACGGCGGTATCGAGCGCCGGAGCGAACTTCGGCGGGCCGACGAGCACCCACGCGCCTTCGGCGTCGAACTCGTCGTTCGTGGCGAGGATCTTGACGTGCGCCGTCACCGGGCCGTCCGAGACGTCGTCGTACCAGCCGTGCGACTCGAGCCAGTACGTGATGCTCTGGCCCGTGGGCGACGCGGACTTGCCGAAGCCGCCGAGGACGAGCAGGTGCCCGTCGTCGTCCGTCCGCACCTCGCCGAGCGGCACCGTGACGGCCGAGGCACCGGGAAGCGTGATCTGACCGTTGTCGAACTCCTCGCGCTGATCCGGCCCGGCGAGCGTTCTCGGCCCCGGATCGATCGTGAGGTTCGCTGCGGAGCCATCGCCCGGGAACCGCGTCGCCACCTTCTTGTTGACCAGGTGGACCGTCCATGTGATGTCGGCCTCCGCGGCGGTCAGTTCGTCGACGGTCCCGTCGTCGTGGTGGGCGAACACCCGAAAGCGCGCAGCCTGGCGCTTGACCCTGCACTGAGCGTCCTTGAAGCCTCCCGGCGGAGCGGGTGGGTCGAAGAGCCGCTCGGGCCCGACGAAGAACGCGTCCGGACTGTTCCCTACACGGGCGACGCCGATCGCGGGGTGGATCTTGACGCTCGTGATGGCCACGGCGCACCTCCGGCTTGCGGGGCACCACCGGCAGCGGTACCCGAGATTCGACCTCCGCTCGAACGGAGGCCCTTGAGCCGCAGATGCGCCGGGACGAGGAGACGGCCTCCGACCGGCGAATGCAGATGCCGCCGGTTCTCTCGCGCGTGGCGGTGCGCTGTGGCCGTCGTGATCCCCCTGGCTTCCAGCCAACGTACGACTTCCATGCGACTCCGTCAAGACGAGCGCGGGTTCGACGTGCCCGCGGTTATCGGGCGCCGCGCGCCGCGAACAGCGGCTCCTCGCATGGCCTCGCGAGGACTGGAACCTCCGACACGCGCGGGAGCACTGGCGTCAACCGCGCCGCTGCCGTCAGCTCTCGCTCAAGCGCGCGGAGTGCGCGGCGATCTCCTCCAGTATTGCGAGTAGTCTCCTGCGCTCGGGCCGCAGCTCCTCCACAGCGGCGTAGAAGCAGCCCGTGCCGTGTGGAGTGGGTGCGATCTGCTTGACGCGCGCGTCCTCGCCGTCCCCGGTGCGCGTCACGAGGCCTGCGCTCACGGCCCGGTCGACCAGCTCTGTCGTCGCGTTCGGGCTCAGTTCGAGCAGACGCGCGAGCGCGCCCAGCGTGCGCATCCGCCCGGGAGCGCTGTGGAGCATCGCGAGCAGGTCGTAACGACGAGCGGTGAGACCCTGTCGCAGGGCGATCGCATCTGTCGCTCGATGGAATCGGCGCAGCGCCGCACGAAGCTCCGCGATCGCGGTTAGCTCTTCGATCGTCGGGGTAGGAGAGGGTCGTTCCATGGTTCGTATCACGAACTGTTCGTATTTCGACAAGAAAGTGTAAA
>Ga0111538_10011090_pt1 | contig 11967 bp, 11 predicted proteins | sample SoiMethybrSBSTD1_FD_79669 | JGI IMG/M metagenome (GOLD analysis project Ga0111538, IMG submission 79669) | Bulk soil microbial communities from a Populus tree surrounding site in Tennessee, USA - Soil MetaG P. TD hybrid SBSTD1 (version 2)... | ecosystem: Environmental > Terrestrial > Soil >...
CCGGCGCGGCCGACGCGCTGCTCCGCGGCCACCCGGTCTCCCACCTTCGGCGAGACGGAGCCCTTCATGAGATGCCCGAGGAGCACGAAGCGGCCGCCGCCCGCGTCGATGACGACGTAGTTCCCGAAGATCCACTTCGGCGCGCGCGCGATCTCGACGATGCTCTTGCGCGGGAACTCGCGCTGCTCGTCGTTGTCCGGGACGCCGTCCACCGCCTCGACCACCGTCCCCGCGACCGGGGCCAGGACATCGCGGCCGAAGGTCGGGCTGTCCTCGTTGCGGTGCGACACGGGGGGTCGCCCCACCGTGGCCAGGTCCCAGGCGAACTCGCCCGCGAGCTTCCCGCGCCGGTGCTGGGTGGAACAGTCGTGACCCTGCGTCACCCGCCAGGCTCCTGCGAAGGGAAGCTCGAGCACGAGCGGGCCTCCCGGGTCGCGAAGCGGCACCTCGAAGGCTTCGTCCCGCCGCTCGCGCTTGAGCCCGCGGCGGACGGACAGCGAGAGCTCGAAGCGAACGTGGTCCGCCCCCGCCGGCGGGACGAGGCAGAGCCCCGGGAACGTCTCGCGGGAGCCGCCCTCGATCTCGACGGGGAGCGGAGACCCGGCCGCGGCGAACACGCCGAGCCCCGGCTCGCTCCTTCCCGGATAGACGAGGCGAACGTCGTCCACACGGACCCTTTTGTCCGTCCCGTTGACGACGAGGAGAGAGACGACGGCGTCCCGTCCCGAGCCGCTGTCGAGGACGACGGGTCGCGCGGGCTGCGCCTGAAGGGTGAGCCACGGATCCCCGGCCCCAACGAGGCCGGGGATCGCAAGAGACGCTGCGAGTACAGCGCCGGTGAGCAGTCGGATCGGCGTTACTTCTTCTTGATGATGTCCTTGAGGGCCTTCGCCACGGTGAAGCGCACCACGGTCTTGGCCGGGATCTTGATCGCTTCGCCCGTCGCCGGGTTGCGACCCATCCGAGCCTTGCGCTTGACGACCTTGAACTTGCCGAGACCCTTCATCGGCACTTCGCCGCCCCGGCGGATCTGCTTCTCGACGACCCCGGTGAGGCCTTCGAGGAACATCTTGGAGCTCTTGCGATCGGAGCCCGTCGCATCGGCCAGCGCCTGAATCAACTCGGTCTTCGTCATCGAATTTCCTCCAGGAAGTGGGGTGACACGACCCGCAGTATGCGTATTCCCTAGAAAAAATCAACGGCAAAGAGATCGAAAGACGACTTCCGCTCGACGGGCGACCTCGTCGACGGATCCTCGACCGGCATCGACCGTCGCGTCGGCGAGCGCGTACGCCGCCCGGCGACGCTCGAACATCGCGCGTCGATCGATCGCATCCGCGCTCGCCCACAGCGGCCGCAGCACGTCGTCTCCGAGCCGCGATGCGATCACGCCAAAGGGAGCGTCGAGCCAGATCGACGTTCCGCGCTCACGAATCAGCGCTCGTTGCGCGATGCCCAAGAACGTGCCGCCGCCGGTCGCGACGACCGTCCCGCTTCGACGCGCCGCGTCCTGCAGGACGTCCCACTCGATCTCCCGGAAGCGTCCCTCGCCGCGCTCGCGGAAGATCGCCTCGATCGGAGCGCCCGCGGCCGCGATCGCCAGCGCGTCGGTGTCCTCGAACGAGCGGTCGAGGCGGCGCGCGAGCTCCCGCCCCACGACCGTCTTCCCCGCCCCCATGAAGCCGACGAGGAAGACGGGACCGTCGAGGTGTTTCGCCCTCACCCGGTGCGCTCCCCCGCCTCGACGCGCAGCGGCAGCGTGTTCTCGGGCGGCGTCACCGGGCACTGGAAGCGCTGCGGGTCCCCGTACGCGCACGACGGCGCGTAGGCGCGGTTGAAGTCGAGCGTGTACGGCCCGTCGCCTTGACCCTCGAGATCGACGTACCGCCCCGCGGGATAGGTCTCCTTCCCCGTCGTGCCGTCCTTGAAGGGGAGGAACAACCCCTCGCCGCCGTCGCGCTCCGGCATGTCGAGGAGGCGGTAGACCTGGAGCGTGAGCGCGCGTCCGTCGCGCTCGAACGCGATCTTCCCGTACCGCTCGCACGGACGCTCCTTCCCCGAGGTGGTCACGATCGTGAACCGATCGGGGGACGGGTAGCGCTCGATGAACCCCGCGTAGCGCCACGACGGGTCCGGCGCAAAGTACGTCAGGCCGCGAAACGCCGCGCGCTTCCCGGCGGGCAGGGGCGAGTCGGGATCGTTCGCGAAGCTCGCGTCCTTGGACGTGCGCCGGATCCTCAGGTCCTCCGCCCACGACTTCGGGGGCGGGACGACCGAGAAGCCGGAAGGCGGCGCGGCACAGGCGAGCGCCAGCGCGAGGACGAGGAGGATGGCCGGCCTCTTCACCACGTGGTCGGGATCCTGAGGGTGCGCCCCACCCTGTCGCGATGGAGGACGAACCCCTGCGTCGTGCCGAGCTCCCACAGGCGCTTGGTCATGTCCACGTCCTTGCGGCAGTAGTGCTCGATGAGATCGATGCGTCCCTCCTTCCACCACTGGAGACTTTGAAGCCCGTCCCCCGCCTTCGCTTCCCCGAGGTTCACCTCCGCGAGGTGGTTGAGCGACACGCGGAAGCCGACGGTCCTCCGGATCTCTCCGAGCAGGTCGAGGGTGCGGATGCGGCGAAGATCGCGGTCGGTGTACCCGGAGAGCACCCGCAGGTCGAAGCGGTCGATGTTGAAGCCGACCACGCGGTCCGCGAGCGCCAGGTCGAGGAGCAGCCGGTCCACGTCCGCTTCGAAGTAGGTCCGGTAGACCGCGCGGCCCACGTCGTACAGGACGGCCAGCGCGACCCCCATCCGCGCGACCTGATTCCACCCCCCGACCTCCTCGGCGCTGCGCTGCGTCTCGAGATCGAACACGACGACGCCGGCCTCGCAGACCGGCACCCCGCGGGTGATCCCGTGTTTGCGCGGTGCGGGCGCGGGAGCCGGAACGGGAATCGCTTCGACCGGCACCCTGATCCTGTCCGGCCTGACGACGATGCGCTCCTCCCCGAGGAGAACGCGCAGCACGCGCGAAGCCGCGGCCTTGTCGAGCGGCTTGTTCCCGTTCCCGCAGCGCGGCGATTGAATACACGCCGGGCATCCCTCCTCGCAGGGGCACGCCGCGATCAGCTCGCGCGTGCGCGTGAGCAAGCCCTCCAGCTCGCGGAAAGCGCGCTCGGCGAGACCCGCGCCTCCGGGCACACCGTCGTAGAGGAAGATCGCGGGCCCGCCGACCTGCGGGTGGAGCGTGTACGAGATCCCCCCCACGTCCCCGCGATCGGCGATCGCGAGCAAGGGGAAGAGGGCGATCGCCGCATGCTCGGCCGCGTGGATCCCGCCCATGAAGTGCAGCGCGTCCTCCGCGAACATCTCGGGGAGCTCGTCGGGGATCGCCATCCACAGCCCGGTCGTCTCGTACGTCAGCGGCGGCACCTCCAGCGGGTGCGTCGAGACCGGCTCGCCGTCGAACAGGCGCTTTTTCTGATACTCGCGGATGCGGACGGTGACCTCGAGCCGCCCGAAGCCGACGGGAACGTCCGAGACCGGAAGGCGCCGCTCCTCGAGCCGCTCGATGATCTTCGTCTCCTTCTCGCCGAGCACGACCGTGTAGTAGTCCACGCGCATCGCCTTCGCGATCACCCGCCGGTGGTCGGCGTCGAGCTGCTCGATCCGGTACGACTGCCCCGCGTGGAGGTAGATCGCTCCGGGGTGGCATTCGTGCCAGACGCGCATGCCGTCGATCGTGCCGAGCAGGCGTCCGCTCCCCTCCTCCAGGATGACGAACGGCGGCCCGGCGGACCGCGGGCTCACCTCGCGCTGGGGTCGCCTCCGATAGCTGACCAGACGCTCGCCGCGCGCATCCTCGGCGAGCCGGCCGGTCGCGACCAGACCGTCGACGACTTCGCGGCCACGTGGGGGAAACTCCTCGACCTCCGCCATCGAGAGCGGCTCTTCGGCCGCGGCGCACACGAGGTGCGCGCCGGCGACCGCGCGGTTCCACGGATCGAGCACCGCGCGCTCGAACGCGCCGTCGAACAGCTCCCCCGGGTGCGCCACGAGGTACTGGTCGAGCGAGTCGGGGAGCGCGATGAGCACGACGACCGCGTCGTTCCCCTCGCGCCCCACGCGACCGATCCGCTGCCAGGTCGACGTCCGCGAGCCCGGGTAGCCGACGAGCACGCAGACGTCGAGGCCGCCGACGTCGATCCCCAGCTCGAGCGCGCTCGTCGAAAGGACGGCGAGCAGCTCGCCCGAAAACAGCTTCTTCTCGATCGCGCGCCGCTCTTCGGGGAGGTAGCCCGCGCGGTACGGCGCGACCTTCCGCGTCAGCTCCGGCGCCTCCCGCGCGAGCCAGGTATGCAGGAGCTCGGTGACGCGGCGCGCTTTCGTGAAGGCGATCGTCCGCGCACCGGCGCGGGAGGCTTCGGCGACGACGCGGACCGCGGCGGTGTAAGGCGACACGGTGACCGGGTTGACGACGAGGACGTCACGGCCGGCCGCCGGCGCTCCCGAGTCCGAGACGACGCGGAACGGCTCCCCCACGAGGGTTGCCGCGAACTCGTCCGGGTGCCCGACCGTCGCGGACGCCGCGACGAACTGAGGTCTCGCGCCATGAAGCGCGGCCAGCCTCTTCAAACGTCTGAGGATGTGATGAACATGCGCGCCGAAGACTCCCCGGTAGACGTGCAGCTCGTCGAGCACAACAAAGCGAAGCCGCGAGAGGAAGGCCGACCAGTCGGCGTGGTACGAGAGGATCCCGGCGTGGAGCATGTCGGGGTTCGTGATGAGCACGTCGGGCGGGTCCTGCTTGATCTCGCGACGTCGATGGTCCGGCGTGTCGCCGTCGTAGATCTCGAAGCTCGGGGGCCGCAGTCGTCCCGTGGCGTCGGCCAAGGCGCGAAGTCCCGAGAGCTGGTCCTGCGCGAGCGCCTTCGTCGGATAGAGGAACAGTGCCGTCGCCCCGTCCCCCCGGAGGATCTCCTCGAGCACCGGGAGCGCGAACACGAGCGACTTCCCCGACGCGGTCGGCGTGGCGACGAGGACGTTCTCCCCCGCGCGCGCCGCGTCGATCGCCTCGACCTGGTGCGAGTAGAGGCGCTCGATGCCGGTCAGGGAGAGCGCCCGCAGGAGCTCCGTCGGAAGCGGTCGCGCCGGGTCGCCGAACCGCGCGGCGCGCCCCTCGTCGCGGCGGTGATGGGAGATCTTGCTCGCAAGGAACGGGTGGCCGAGCAAACGGTCGAGGACGAGGCTCATCGGGGCTCGCGGGGAGGATGGCGCGGACGGGCGGGATTATAACGAGAAATCGGGCGGGGTCGGAGCCTCGACGTCGATCTCTCCGACCGCGAGGCGCGCACAGTGAAGGAGCTGCCGGTGCGGCTCCCCTCTCTCCCGGCGAGCGTCCCGCGTCCCCGCCACGAGGTCGAGGTAGTCACGATCGGGGCGACCGTAAAGCCCGTCGCCGAGGATCGCGTGCCCGATCGCCTCGAGGTGGACGCGGAGCTGGTGGCGCCGCCCCGTCTCGGGGAACAGACGGAGGAGGGTCGACCCTTCCAGCCGCCGCTCGATGCGCCAGCGTGTCACCGCCCGCTCCCCGCCCTCGACGACCGCGCGCCGCACGAACACCTTCGAGCCGGGCGCGTCGCCGATCGGGAGATCGATCGTCCCTTCCTCTTCCTGCATGACCCCGTTCACGAGGGCGAGGTACTCCTTCTTCACCCGCCCCCGCTCGAACGCGGTGGACAGCGTGCTCGCGGTCCCAGCGTTCTCGGCCACGAGGAGCACGCCGGTCGTCTCGCGGTCGAGGCGGTGGGTGAGGCGAAGCCCTTGGATCCCCTCCTGGCGCCGGAGCATCCGGATGATCGTGTTCTCGCGCACCGAGTTCACCGGGTGCACCGGGATGCCGGCCGGCTTGTCCACGGCGAGCCATCCGTCGCCGCGCGCGATCACCGGGATCGGCACGTCGAGAAGCTCCTCCGTGATCGGCGTGTAGCCGACCTCCACGACGCCGCCCGGCCGCACCGGCGTCGAGGCACGTGGGGTCACGCCCCACGAAAGCGTGACGCGCTCCTCGATCGCGCGCTGGATCCTCGCGCGCGAGATCCCCGGGATATGCTCGTGGAGGAAGCGGTCGAGGCGCTTGCCGCGATCGCGCTCTCCGACGCCGAAGACGGTGCGCGGCTCGCTCACCCGAGCCGCCACTGGAGGGCACGGACGATCGCGCGGTTGGCTTCGGGCATCTCGACGGCTCCGAGGGAAGAGAGCGGAACGAATTGCCAGGGCCGGTCGCGGTCCGTGCGCGGCTCTCCTTCCGCGTCGCGCGCGACGAAGGAGTGAAACGTCAAGCGCCGGTCGGGGTAGTCGTGAACGAAGACGATGAGCGGCTCGAGGTGTGCGGCGTCGAGTCCGGTCTCCTCGCGAAGTTCACGGCGCGCCGCCGCTTCGGGCTCTTCCCCCTCCTCGACCTTGCCGCCGGGGAACTCCCAGGTACCGCCGAGGTGCTGATCGTCCGCGCGCCGCGCGACGAGGACGTTCCCGTCGCGCACGACGATCGCGAGCGCGATCTCCGCGGTCAGGCGGGATACTCGTAGAAGCCGCGGCCCGTCTTCTTCCCGAGCCACCCTGCCTCGACGTGCTTCCGGAGCAGCGGGCACGGCCGGTACTTGTCCTCGCCGAGCCCCTCGTGGAGCACCTCGAGGATGTAGAGGCACGTGTCGAGACCGATGAAATCGGCGAGCGTGAGCGGTCCCATCGGGTGGTTCATGCCGAGCTTCATGATCGTGTCGATCGCGTTCGCGTCCGCGACCCCCTCGTGGAGACAGTAGATCGCCTCGTTGATGAGGGGCATGAGGACGCGGTTCGAAACGAACCCGGGGAAGTCGCGGCACTCGACGGCGGTCTTGCCCATCGTCTCGGCGAGCGCCTTCGTGGCGGCGGTCGTCTCGTCGGAGGTCTGGAGGCCGCGGATCACCTCGACGAGCTTCATGACCGGCACCGGGTTCATGAAGTGCATCCCGATGACCTTCTCCGGACGCTTGGTCGCCGCGGCGATGCGCGTGATGGGGAGGGAGCTCGTGTTGGTCGCGAGGATCGCCTCGGGCTTGACGATGCGGTCGAGCTGTTGGAACAGGTCGAGCTTGACGTCGAGCTTTTCGACCGCGGCCTCGACGACGAGATCGCACTTGGCGAGATCCTGGAGGTCGGTCGTCCCCTTGATCCGCGCCAGCGCTTGGTCCTTCTCCGCGGCCGTCCCCTTCCCCTTGTCTACGGCGCGCTGGAGGTTCTTCGCGATCGTATCGAGGCCCTTCGAGACGAAGCCGTCCTCGATGTCGCGCATCACGACCGAGATGCCGGCCTGGGCCGCGACGTGGGCGATGCCGCCCCCCATCTGCCCCGCTCCGACGACGCCGAGCGTTCCGACCTTCATCGGAGCCGCCGGATCGCCATGCCCACGGCGTTCCCGCCGCCCAGGCACAGCGCGGCGATCCCCTTCTCCTTGTTCGTGTCCTCGAGGGCGTGGAGGAGGGTCGTGAGGATGCGCGCGCCGGAAGCGCCGATCGGGTGACCCAGCGCGACAGCACCCCCGCGCACGTTGTGCTTGGCGGGGTCGATCCCGAGCACGCGGCCGAGCGCGACCTGCTGCACCGAGAACGCCTCGTTGAACTCGTAGAGGTCGACTCCGTCCGCGGTCCAGCCCGTCTTCTCCCACAGCATCCGCACGGCCTTCTCGGGCGCCATCATCACGAGCTCGGGGGCGAGGCCGGACGAGGCGTACGCGACGATCTCCGCGCGCGGGGTCAGGCCGAGCCGCTTCGCCGCCGCCTTCGAGGTCACGACGACCGCCGCGGCGCCGTCGTTGACGCCGGGCGCGTTCCCCGCCGTGACGGTCCCGTCCTTCTTGAAGGCGGGCTTGAGCGCGCGGAGCGCTTCGATCGTGGTGTCGCGGCGCGGGCCCTCGTCGGTGTCGAAGCGGACCGGATCACCCTTCTTGGAGGGGATATCGACGGGCACGATCTCGCGCTTGAAAGCGCCCGCGTCGATCGCGGCGATCGCCTTCTTGTGCGAGTCGAGCGCCCACTTGTCCTGGTCGTCCCGCGTCACCTTCCAGCGCTCGGCGACGACCTCGCCGGTCATCCCCATGTGGTAGTCGTTGTACGCGTCCCACAGCCCGTCGTGGATCATCGCGTCGAGGACCGTCTGGTTCCCCATGCGGAAGCCGTTGCGGGCGTTCTTCATCAGGTACGGCGCGTTCGACATCGACTCCATGCCGCCCGCCACGATCACCTCGGCGTCGCCGCACTTGATCGCCTGCGCACCGAGGATGACCGCCTTCAATCCGCTGCCGCAGACCTTGTTGACGGTGAGCGCGGGAACGGAATCGGGGACGCCGCCGAAGATCGACGCCTGCCGGGCCGGGTTCTGCCCGAGACCGGCGCCGACGACGTTCCCCATGATCACTTCGTCCACCTGCTCGGGCTTGATCCCCGCGCGTCTCATCGCTTCCGCGACGACCGTCGCTCCGAGCCTTTGGGCGGGAACCGACTGGAGCGCTCCTAAGAACTTGCCGATGGGGGTGCGTACCGCGCTGACGATGACCGGGTTGTCCATGGAACCCTCCGTAACGGGCAATTCTATCAGCCGGCCATCGGCCGGCCGCACGCGGGGCAGGCGGCATGGGCCGCGGCGGGGGCCCCCGCCTTCTTCTTCGCGCGGAGGTTCAGGAGCTCCACGAACACCGCGAAGGCCATCGCGCTGTAGATGTACCCCTTCGGCACGTGGAAGCCGCAGCCGTCGGCGATGAGTGCTGTGCCGATGAGGAGCAGGAACCCGAGCGCCAGCATCTTCACCGTGGGGTGCCGCTCGACGAACTCCCCGATCGCGTTCGCGAAGATCAGCATCACGCCGACCGCGGCGATCACCGCCGCCACCATGACCGCCAGGTGCTCGGCCATGCCGACCGCGGTGATGATCGAGTCGAGCGAGAAGACGATGTCGATGACCATGATCTGGGCGATCACGGTCGCGAACGTCGCGGTCGCGCGGTTGAGGCGGTTATGGTCCCCGCCTTCGAGCTTCTCGTGGATCTCGTGGGTCGCCTTGTAGATCAGGAAGAGGCCGCCGAAGGCGAGCACGAGGTCCCGGCCCGAGAAGCCGTGGCCCATGAGCGTGAAGAGCGGCGTCGTCAGCTTCGCGATCCACGCGAGCGTCATCAGGAGAAGCAGCCGCGAGACGAGCGCCGCCGCGAGTCCCAGACGCCGCGCGCGGTTCCGCTGCTCCGCCGGAAGCTTGCCGGCGAGGATCGAGATGAAGATCACGTTGTCCACCCCGAGGACGATCTCCAGGGCGGTCAGCGTGGCGAAGGCGATCCACGCCTGCGGGTCGGTCAGCAGCTCGATCACGTTCACCTCGCTCGGCCGGTGGCCTCGACGATCTCTCGGAGCGACCGCGCGACCTCGGGGCTCATCTCCCCCGGCGCCATCGCCCAACCCCAATTCCCCGCCGCGCGGCCCGGGACGTTCATCCTGGCACGGCCGTCCTTCCCGAGGACGTCCTGCATCGGGACGATCGCGAGGTCCGCGACCGATCCCATCGCGACGCGCAGCACGCCCCGCGCGACGTCGTCGGGTGTGCCGCCCGCGATCGCGAGCACGCGCCTCTTCCCGCGCTCATCCAGTGTTTCGAACCAGCCGCGCGTCGTGTCGTTGTCGTGGGTCCCCGTGTAGACGACGACGTCGCGCGACAGGCGGTGCGGCGCGTGGTCGCTCCCCGGATCGAGGAGACCGAACTGGAGGACGCGCATCCCGGGAAGCCCCAGCCCGTGCCGCAGCTCCACGACGTCCTCGGTGATCACGCCGAGATCCTCCGCGACGAATGGAAGCCCGCCGAGCGCTGCGCGGGCCGCTTCGAACAGCGCACGCCCCGGCCCCGGCTCCCAGGCGCCGCTCTCGGCGGTCGGGGCACCCGCTTCGACCGCCCAGTAACCGGCGAAGCCGCGGAAGTGGTCGAGGCGGAGCGCGTCGTGGAGGTCGAGCTGGCGCCGGAGGCGCCGGATCCACCACGCGAAGCCCTCCTCCGCGGCACGATTCCACCGGTAGACCGGGTTCCCCCAGAGCTGGCCCGTGCTCGAGAAGTAATCGGGCGGGACACCCGCAACCTTGCTCGGCTTCCCTTCGGCGTCGAGGTCGAACAGATCCTGCCGGGCCCACACGTCCACCGATTCCAGCGCCGGATAGATCGGGACGTCGCCGAGGATGCGGATGCCGCGTCGTCCCGCCTCGGCCCGCACGCTCCGCCATCCGAGGTGCGCGCGCACCTGAGCCTCGCGGTGCCGTGCCGTCGCGTCCGTGAGCTCGTGCGAGGCGGAGCGCAGCGCGCCCGCCTCCCGTGTGCGAAGCGGCAGGTCCCACGACGTCCACGGGATCCGCAGTGCCTCGGACAACGCGGCGAAGACGCACCAGTCGTCGAGCCAGTCGCGGTTCTCGTCGAGGAAGCGCTCGCGCTCGTGCGGATCGCCCGCGCCCTCCTCCGGAAACCACGCAGGTGCGATCGCGAAGAGCGACGTCGCGGAGTAGGGCGAGCCGCCCGGGCCCGCAGGCGACAGCGGCAGCACCTGCCACACCGAAAGGCCCGCGTCGCCCATCCACGCGAGCAGCTCCCCCGCCCGTGCGGCGAGAGCGCCGGGCCCGTCGGGGAGCGAGGTCGGATGGAGGAGGAGGCCGGCCGCGCGGGTCGCCATGAACCGGCCTAGCCGGGGGGCCAGGCCATCGGACGGCCGCCGAGCAGGTGCAGATGCAGGTGGAACACCGTCTGCCCGCCGTGCGCGCCCGTGTTGGTGACGACGCGGTACCCCGAGGCCGCGATCCCCTCGCTCTCCGCGATCGCGTGCGCCGCCTGCAGGAGCCGGCCGAGGAGGGGCGCGTCCGCGCCCGAAAGAGACGCGACGTGCGTCTTGGGGATGACGAGGACGTGCACCGGCGCCTGAGGATGGAGGTCGCGGAAGGCCACCACCTCGTCGTCCTCGTGAACCTTGGTCGCGGGGATCTCCCCCCCCGCGATCTTGCAGAAGATGCAGGTGTCCTTGCTCATCGCACCCTCTCGATCGAAGCGCCCACCGCGGAGAGCTTCCGTTCCATCGATTCGTAGCCGCGGTCGAGATGGTAGACGCGGTCGACGAGCGTCACCCCGTCCGCGACGAGCCCGGCGAGGACGAGGGACGCCGAGGCCCGCAGGTCCGTGGCCATGACCTGCGCACCGGTCAGGGGTGTCGGACCCACGACCACGGCCGACCGCCCGTCGATGCGGATGTCCGCGCCCATCCGCTGGAGCTCGCCCACGTGCATGAACCGGCGCTCGAAGATCGTCTCGGCGACGAGCGCGGTCCCGTGCGCCTGGGTCATGAGCGCCATGTACTGCGCCTGCATGTCCGTCGGGAACCCCGGATGCGCGCCCGTGCGCAGGTCGCACGCCAGGAGGCGGTCGGGGCGGGAGACCGTCAGCCCCTTCGACCGCATCTGCACGGCAACACCGCACCGCGCAAGCTGCTGGAGGAGCGCCTCGAGATGGTCGGCGCGCACGCCGTCGATCTCGAGCTTCTCGCCGCACAAGGCGCCCGCCACGATGTACGTCCCCGCCTCGATCCGATCGGGGATGACCGTGTGCGAGGCCCCGGACAGCGGTGCGCCGCCCTCGATGACGATCTCCTCGGTTCCGGCCCCGTCGACCCGCGCGCCCATGGCGAGGAGCAGGTCGGCGAGGTCCACGATCTCCGGCTCGCGCGCGCAGTTCGAGAGGTGCGTCGTCCCCTCCGCGAGCACCGCCGCCATCATCAGGTTCTCGGTGGCTCCCACGCTCCGGAACGGGAACGTGACCGCCGTGCCCTTCAACGGGCCCGAGACCTCCGCCTCGACGTACCCGTGCTCGAGCCGGATCTTCGCCCCCATCTTCTGGAGGCCGTCGATGTGCAGGTTGATCGGACGCTCGCCGA
>Ga0111538_10011091_pt1 | contig 11966 bp, 11 predicted proteins | sample SoiMethybrSBSTD1_FD_79669 | JGI IMG/M metagenome (GOLD analysis project Ga0111538, IMG submission 79669) | Bulk soil microbial communities from a Populus tree surrounding site in Tennessee, USA - Soil MetaG P. TD hybrid SBSTD1 (version 2)... | ecosystem: Environmental > Terrestrial > Soil >...
GAACGTGATCGCCTGGGAGTCGGCCGGGTCGGCCGGCTTCAAGGGCTCGCGCAAGTCGACGCCATTCGCGGCCCAGGTCACGGCCGACGCGTGCGCCCGCAAGGGCATGGAGCACGGCCTCCAGAAGGTCGAGGTCTTCGTGAAGGGACCGGGCTCCGGCCGCGAGACGGCGATCCGCTCTCTGCAGGCGGCCGGCCTCGAGATCCTCGGCGTCAAGGACGTGACCCCGCAGGCCCACAACGGCGTGCGGCCGAAGAAGAGGCGGAGGGTCTGATGGCCCGCGATCTCGGCCCCAAGTGCCGTATCTGCCGCCGCGAGGGCATCAAGCTCTTCCTGAAGGGGGAGCGCTGCCTGACGGAGAAGTGCGCGATCGAGCGCCGCTCCTATCCGCCGGGCGAGCACGGTCGCGGCCGGATCAAGCAGAGCGAGTACCTCCTGCAGCTGCGCGAGAAGCAGAAGGCGCGTCGCTACTACGGCCTGCTCGAGAAGCAGTTCCGCACCTACTACACGAAGGCCGCCAAGGGATCGGGCGTCACCGGCGAGGAGCTGCTCCGGATGCTCGAGACGCGCCTCGACAACGTCGTCTACCGGCTCGGCTTCGCAGCTTCGCGTGCGCAGGCCCGTCAGCTTGTCCGTCACGGTCACTTCCACGTCAACGGCCGGCGGGTCAACATCCCGAGCTACCAGGTCAAGCCCGACGACATCGTCTCCATGTCGCCCGGCAGCGCGGCCGAGCAGGTGATTCGAGACGCGACCGACCTGACCGCCTCCGTCGCGCCCTGGCTCCAGGCCGACCACGACGGCCTCACGGGCAAGATCCTGAAGTTCCCGGAGCGCGCGGAGATCGACACACCCGTCCAGGAATCGCTAATCGTCGAGCTTTACTCCAAGTAAGACCTACGGCCCCGAGTTACCACGGAAGAAAGGCGACATGGCAGTTAGAACAAGCTTGATGGAGTTCCAGATCCCGAAGATCGTCCACGAGGAGGTCGACGAGAACCGCGGGATCTTTCAGATCGAGCCGCTCGATCGCGGCTTCGGCTACACGTTCGGCAACTCGCTGCGCCGGGTGCTGCTCTCGTCGCTCGAGGGCGCTGCGGTCACCTCGGTGAAGATCGAGGGCGTCGCGCACGAGTTCACGACGCTGCCGGGCGTCCGGGAGGACGTGACCGACATCCTCCTCAACTTCAAGAACCTGATCGCACGTCTACACGGCGACTCTCCCGAGATCGAGGTACGTCTCTCGAAGCGCGGCGCAGGCGCCGTCATGGCCAAGGACATCGAGGCTCCTGCGGAGCTGGAGATCCTCAATCCGGACCTCGAGATCGCGAACCTGTCCGACAAGGGCAAGCTCGAGGTGACGCTGACGATCGGCCGCGGCCGCGGCTACGTCCCGGCCGAGCTCAACCGCGGGCCCGAGCACACGATCGGCGTCATCCCGGTCGATTCGATCTTCTCTCCGGTGCGCCGCGTCTCCTACGACGTCGAGGCCGCGCGCGTCGGTCAGCGCACGGACTACGACAAGCTGATTCTCGACGTCACGACCGACGGTTCGATCGATCCGCGCGACGCTATCGGCCAGGCCGCCGAGATCCTGATCCGCCAGCTCGCGATCTTCACCGACCTCGACCGGATCGAGGGCTTCGGCGAGGCCGCGGCCGCGACCGACGGCGGCGCCGGTGCCGAGCCGGCCCTCGCGCACGGGATGGAGAACTTCCCGATCGAGGAGCTCGAGCTCGGCGTGCGCTCGTACAACTGCCTCAAGCGCGTCGGCATCGAGACGATCGGCGATCTCGTCGTCAAGAGCGAGAACGAGCTCGCGGCGATCCCGAACTTCGGCAAGAAGTCGATCGAGGAGGTCAAGGAGACCCTCGCGACGCACGGCCTGACCCTGCGCGGCGAGAACGGCGGCGGAGGAGCGGTCTGAGCCGATGCGCCACCAGCGCGCAGGGAGGAAGCTCGGGCGCGATGCCGCCCACCGCAAGGCGATCTACGCCAACCTGACCGCGTCCCTGATCGAGCACGGGCGGATCAAGACCACCCTTGCGAAGGCGAAGGAGGTCCGACCCGTCGCGGAGGAGATGATCACGCTCGGCCGGCGCGGCGACGTGCCGGCCAGGCGGCAGGCTTTGAAGTTCCTGCGCTCCCAGGACGTCGTCCACATGCTCTTCAGCGACGTCGGGCCGCGCTTCGTTGACCGCCCCGGCGGCTACTCGCGGATCGTCAAGCTCGGCCCGCGCCAGGGCGATGCGGCCGAAATGGCCTATCTCGAGCTTGTCGACTACGTGGCTCGCTAGCTGACGGGCGATCCGAGCGCGCTGCCGAGACCGGCGCTGATCCCCGCAATCACGACCCCGGCGAACGTCACGATCCCGAGTGCGCGGATGAACGTGTCCTCGAAGAAGCGCCAGCGGAAGTAGGCGAGGAGGAGCAGTTCGAGGCCGACGACCGCGAGGGCGAAGAACAGCGCGACCGTGTAGTGGGGGATCAGGAAGGGCAGCGAATGCAGGATCCCTCCGATGAAGGTGCCGACGCCGGTGATCGCCCCGCGAACGATCGGGTTCCCGCGGCCGGTCAGCTCGCCGGTATCGGAGAGCCCCTCGGAGAACCCCATGCTGATCGCGGCTCCAAGCGATGTCGCAAGACCCGCGATGAACGCATATCGCGTGTCATGAGACGCCAGCGCGACGGCGAAGATGGGCGCGAGCGTGGACAGCGAGCCGTCGATCAGCCCGACCATCGCGGGCTGGACGCGCTGCAGCAGGAAAACGTGGCGGTCGGTCACTTCGCTATAGTTTACCAGACGATATGCAAGTTGGGCGAGCATAAGGCAAACCTGACAAGCGCCGTCAGGAGACCCTGACGTGCGCTTGAAACCGCGGCGTCGCTTGCGATGCCGCTTGGAGGGCGTGCCGGCTTTGCCGGTGCCGCCGTCTAAATCCAGGTGGCGATGAGATCACAGCTGAACCGATGGCACGGCTGAAGCTAACGCTCGAGTACGACGGCACCGGCTTCAGGGGCTGGGCCGCCCAACCGGGACTCCGAACGGTTGAAGGGGCGCTGCGGGAGGCGTTCGAGGCCGTCTTCCCACGTTGGGACGGCCTCGCCGTGGCCGGCCGGACCGACACCGGCGTTCATGCGCTCGCGCAGGTCGCGAGCGTCGACGCCGACGAAGGGCCGCCGAGCGAACGCGCTGCCGAAGCGCTGAACGCCGAGCTCCCGGGCGATGTCGCGGTCACCGAGGTAGAGCCAGTCGACGCCGACTTCCACGCCCGCCACTCGGCGCGGGCTCGCAGCTACCGCTACCGCGTTTTCCGGCGCCGGACGCCCTCGCCCTTCGAGGCGAACCGCAGCTGGTGGTACCCGCGGCCGGTCGACGAGGAGCGGCTCGCCGAGTCGGCCGACCTGCTGCTCGGCGAGCACGACTTCCGCGCGTTCACGCCGACCGAGACCCAGCACCAGATCTTCACTCGCACCGTGGAGAGCGCCGTCTGGCACCGTCGCGGGGATGCGCTGGAGTTCGAGATCACAGCTGCGAGCTTCCTGCGCCACATGGTGCGAACGCTCGTCGGGACGATGCTCGAGCGTCCGCCCGAGGAGCTGGCGGAGCTGCTTGAGGGGCGCGACCGGGCCGCGGCCGGGTCGACCGCGCCGCCTGGGGGCCTGTACCTCGTGCGTGTCCGTTACTGACACGTCCGGGGTCTGACCCCAGACACGTTCCGAAGAGACGGGAGGCTCCGTCGCTAGCATCAACGCGATGGCGGCACCGGCGCTCAAGGACGTCCAGGCGCGGCTCGACGAGCTTCGTGCCGAGCTGAACCACCACCTCTACCGCTACCACGTCCTCGACGACCCGGAGATCTCTGACGCCGAGTACGACAGGCTCTACGACGAGCTGAAGGCGCTCGAGGACGAGCATCCGGACCTGATCACGCCGGACTCGCCGACCCAACGCGTCGGCGCACCGCCCTCGGACAAGTTCGAGAAGCTCAGGCACCTGACGCCCATGGGGTCGCTCGACAAGGTGACGACCGACGAGGCGCTCTCCAAGTGGGCGGACGACGTGCGCAAACGGCTGGGATCCGACGAGCCGGTTGCGTACGTGATCGAGCCGAAGATCGACGGCTCCGCGATCAACCTCGTCTACGAGAACGGCGGCTTCGCCCGGGGGGCGACCCGCGGTGACGGCTACCAGGGCGAGGAAGTGACCCCGAACCTGCGCACGATCTCGGCGATTCCCCTGCAAATGCGCAACTCCGGAGAGGCTCCGGCCGTGCTCGAGGTCCGCGGGGAGGTCTACATGCCGCTCAGCGGCTTCCGCGAGTTCAACGAGCGCCTCCTCTCCGAGGGGAAGGCACCGGCGCCGAACCCACGCAACGCGGCGGCCGGGTCGCTCCGCCAGAAGGACTCGTCGATCACGGCGGCGCGGCCGCTCTCGATCTGGGTCTACGGCGTCGGCCGGCGTGACGGCCTCCCGGCCGACGGCCACTACGAGACACTCGAGTGGCTACGCGACCACGGCTTCCGGACGAACCCGTACGCCGAGCGGCTCGAGTCGATCGAGGACGTGATGAAGGCCTGCGCCGAGTGGGAGCGCCGCCGAGCCGAGCTCGACTACGAAATCGACGGGATCGTCATCAAGATCGATTCCCTCGATCAGCAGCGGCGCCTCGGCTCGCTGCACGAGCGTCCGCGGTGGGCGCGCGCGTTCAAGTGGGCGCCGATGACGGCGCAGACGAAGCTCGACAAGATCGCGATCCGCGTCGGCCGCACCGGCGCCCTCAACCCCTGGGCGATGCTGGAGCCCGTCGAGGTCGGCGGCGTCACCGTCTCGCGCGCGACGCTCCACAACGAGGAGGACATCAACCGCAAGCAGATCCGCGAGGGCGACCTCGTGATCGTGCAGCGGGCGGGCGACGTTATCCCGCAGGTCGTCGGCCCGGCGGGGCCGCACCAGCGCGGAACAAAGGAATTCCGGATGCCGAAAAAGTGCCCGCTTTGCGGGACAAACATCGTCAAGCCCGAGGGCGAGGCGATGCACCGGTGCCCCAACCGGAACTGCCCTTCGCGCGGGATCGAGACGCTCAACAACTGGGTGATGGCGGCCGCCGACATCGAGGGCGTCGGCGAGCAGCTCGTCCGGCGCCTCTGGGACCTCGGCCTCGTCCGCTCCGTGCCGGACCTCTACCGGCTGACGAGGGAGCAGCTGCTCGAGCTCGACGGCTTCCAGGAGAAGAGCGCCTCCAACGTGATCGACGCGATTGAAGCGTCGCGACGGCAAATCCCGTTCAGTCGCGTTCTCTTCGGCCTCAATATCCCCGATGTCGGCTGGGTGACGGCGCAGAATCTTGCGCGCCACTTCGGGAAGCTCGACAACCTGATCGACGCCTCGCAAGAGGACGTCGAAGAAGTCGAGGGGATCGGGCCCGAGCGCGCCGAAGCGATCGTCGAGTGGTTCTCGGATCCCGACAATCGAGCTCTTGTCGACCAGCTCAAGAACGACATCGGGTTGCGTTTCGAGATCGATGAGGACGAGCTGCCGGTCGAAGGGCCGCTGACAGGCAACACGTACGTGATCACAGGGACACTGGAGTCGGTAACCCGCGAGGAGGCCGCGGCCGAGCTCGAGGCGCGCGGGGCCAAGGTCGCCGGATCCGTGTCGAAGAAGACCACGGCGGTGGTTGTCGGCGAGGATCCCGGGGCGTCGAAGTTCAACAAGGCCCGCCAGCTCGGAACGCAGCTGCTGGACGAGGCCGCGTTCAAGAAGATGCTTGCGGACAATCCGGCGCCTGCGGGACGCCCCCCTGTACCGTCCGCCCCGCCGACGCGGTTCGGCCGCTAGCTGGAGGAGGCCAGAACCGTCGCGAACCGGTCCTGGGCGCGTCGCGCCCACCAGTACGAGACCGGGTTCCCGTTCTGGAGCACCGAAAAGACGTAGCGCTGGCGCACGAACCCCGAGAGAGCCGAGGCGATCGAGGTCGTTCCCGTCTTGCCGACCACCGCGCCTCTCGCGGGCGCCCCGCGCAGCCGGTCTTTGAGCGTGCCGCTGCGCCCGGCGACGGCGAGGGCGGCGACGAACGACGGCCGGATCGTCGGTTCGTCCCAGGCGGCGTCGAGGATCCCGACGATCGACCGCGCCGTCAGCCGATCGAGTGGCGAGAGGCCGGAGCCGTCGGCGATCCGGACGCCGGCGAGCGGGATCCCGGCCTCCGCCAGCACCGATCGCACCCGCGCGGCGCCTCCGGTGGTCGTGCCGACGGCGCCCGTCGAGGCTCCGACCTGCTTGAGGAGCAGCTCGGCCGTGAAGTTGTCGCTCTCACGGTCCATGAAGCGGACGATCTGCGAGAGCGGCGGCGAGACAACGTCGCCGAGCGGCTCCGCGTCCGTCTTCGCGTTCCCGCGTGTCGCGCGGCCCGTCACGCTCACTCCCACTCGCCGAAGCGCGTCCTTGAACAACGCGGCGGCGGCTGCGGCCGGCGCGCCGGAATGATGGGTGTGGAACCACGTTCGGTCGACCGTGAGCGCGGACAGCGGGGCCGACTGGCGGATGTAGAAAGCCGGCTTCCACCCGGGCCCCGTGCGGCGCGAGTCGAAGTACGACTCGTCTCCGAGAATCGGCCCGACAACCCTGCGGATTCCGGCCACCCGCACCTGGCGCGCGAGGTTCCTGAGGTCGGCGCTGCTGAGCGTCGGGTCGCCGTGTCCCTGCAGAACGAGAGCCCCGCGCCAGGTCGCCCCGACCAGCTCGCCTTGGCCGAGGACGTCGGTCTCGATCCGGTAGTCCGGGCCGAGGATCTCGAGCGCCGCGTAGGTCACCGCCAGCTTCTCGTTCGACGCGGGGGCGAGGGAGAGGCCGGGGTTCCGCTCGAAGACGGCGGTTCCCGTCGTCAGGTCGAAGGCGATCGCGCCGGTCCGGGCGGCGGCGACATGCGGTACGGCCAGGGCCCGGGCGAGGCGTACGGTGAGCGGCTTCGTGCCCGCCGAGCTGTTCGCCGCCACGACCGACAAGGCCGCGGCGCAGGCGAGGACGGCTGTCCAGCCCCGGCGCATCCGTGCATTGTTCGAACCGACCCCGAAGAGGTCAAGCGAGATGGGTCTCGGCAAGCCCGAAAATAGTCCGGGCGGCCCATGTAACACCAGTTCCGCGGGCGTGATAATCGGATTCGGCATGACTCCCGCGGCCATCGATTTCGGCACGCTCTGCGATGAGCTCGACGCGATCATCTCGGGCCCTCCGGCCCGTGACGAAGCGGCGCGCGCCCGTTTCGAGCGGACGCTCACCGACGGGTACGCCCGCGCCCATATCCTCGAGGCCGAGCAGCTCCGAATCGAGCGCCGTATCGCGAAGATCGCGGGCCAGATGCGGCATCGCGACCGCGACGTCAAGGCGGACGAGCTCGCCGACCTCTCGCTACAGCTGAGCCGGACTTCGGTCGACCTGGTGCACCTCCGCAAGCTCCTTGCCGAGGCACGCCGCCAGGCGGTAACGGCCGCCTAGACGATCCCGCTTCTTACTGCGTAGACGGCCGCCTGGATGCGGTTGTCGATCTGCAGCTTCATGAGGATGTTCGAGATGTGGTTCTTGACCGTCTTCGGGCTGATGTGCAGGTCGGCCGCGATCTGAGCGTTGTCCTTGCCGTTCGCGATCAGTTTCAGGACTTCGATCTCGCGGTCGGAGAGCTCCGCCCGGATCGCCTCCTCGGCATCGGGTGACGCGGTCGCGGCGCGGACGCGCTCGAGCACCTTGCCGGCGATCGTCGGCGAGATCAGCGACTCGCCGATTGCGGCGGCCTGGATCCCGCGCATGACGTCCTCGATCGAGGCGTCCTTGAGCAGATAGCCACAGGCGCCGGCGAAGATCGCCTCCATCACGTCCGCGTCCTGGTCGGAAATCGTGAGCACGACGACGCGTGTCAGGGGCGCGTAGGCGATGATCTTCTTCGTCGCTTCGACGCCGGTCATGCCCGGCATGTTCAAATCCATCACGACGACGTCGGGCTGGAGCTCGCGCACGAAGCGCAGAGCATCGTCGCCGGCCGCGGCCTCGCCGACGACGTCGACGCCCTCCTCCTCGAGCAGGTTTCGGAGCCCCGTCCGGAACAGGTCGTGGTCGTCCACGAGCAGGACGCGAGGACTCGCCTGCTCCGGCGTGGTCGTCGTCTCGATCGGTTCGGTCACCTGGTCCCCTTCCCCCTCAGGGGTTCACTGCGGCGCGACCGAAAGTTTACTTTAGAGCCCCTTCCACAATGAGGCACTGAGCCGCCGGGCGCGGAGGCCCCATCATGAAAGGGGCTCTAGTGCACCGTGATCGTTACCGTCCGCCGGCCCCACGCGGCCGCCTGTGCGGCCGTCGGGAACCAGAGGTCGATGACCGCTCCCTGGATGGCGCCGCCGGTGTCCGCTGCGACGCCCTCACCGTAGCCGGGGATCGTAATCCTCGTGCCGAGCGGGATGACACTCGGATCGACGGCCACGACGCCGTAGCCGACCGGCGCCCCGGTGGCAGTGTTCCCCTGCAGGGTGTAGGCGGTCGCCGTCACGGTCATGGTCCCGGGCGCGGCGGGCGTCGGCGCGGCGACGGGTGCCGACGAGGACACGGTACTGACGGTCTGCGCGACCGCAACGCGGCGCGCGTTCGCCTCGATCGACTGGGCGCGCGATTCGAGGGAGCCGATCTGGTCCTGGTTCAGGCTGCGCTGCGCCGCCAGCTGTTGCAGGTAGGCGACCCGGGTCGCCTTGGCCGAAGCGAGGGCATTCACGGTTGCCGAGACGCTTGCCTGGAGCGTGCGGAGCTTTTCGGCGCGGGTCGCCAGCCGGTCACGAAGGACGACGTAGCGGTCGCGGCTCGCGCGAGCCCGCGCGACGATCGCGCGGTCTGTCGCGGCCGCGGCGTTCGCCGTTTGCATCGCTGTCAAGGCGTCGTCCAGCGTCTTCGCGCCGAGGACGATCGCAAGGGGATCGGAATCGCCCTGCTGGTAGAGCGCACGGAGTCGGCCGGCGAGGTCGGCCTGCGAGGCCGTCAGGACTCCCCTCGCGATCCGGAGCTCCCGCCGGGTCTCCGCCGCCTGCCGGTCGACAGCCGCTGCCTGCGCACGCACGGACGCCAGCCGGCCCTGCGCCTCTGTGAGCCTGCTGTCGAGCGAGTAGAGCATCAGGACGGCGGCGCGCGAGTGCGAGGCGATCGCACTGTTTTCCTGCGTCAGCCGTTGCGCCTGTTGTCTGAGCGACGAGGACGGCCCGGCTCCGCTTGCAGGTAGCGCGATGCCGAGCGCCACCACCGAACACGCCGCCAGGGCCAGCCGCCTCGGTCGCCGCACCGTCGGGTCCCCGGGCATGAAGGCGGGAAGCTAGCAGAGCACTTGTGCGCCTGCGCCGCAGCCTCGCAATGCGAACTTTAGGCTTGAAAAGCGGGTTGCGGGCGTCCGACCGGGTTGCTAGGGTGCCGAACTTGTGACGAACCGGCCCCTCCCGGGGCGCCGATCGAGCCCAGCGACCGGAACGATTCGCCGCTTGATTAGACGTACGGCGCCGGCAGTCATCCTCACGCTCTTCGTGGCTTTGCTCGCGACGGCTCCGGCTGCGGGTGACCCCTCGATCGCCTCGAAACAGGCCGAGGCACAGAGCGTGATGGGCCAGGTTCACCAGCTGGACGCCAGCCTCGACCACGCCGTAGAGGCTTACAACTTCGCGACGGTGAAGCTGAACAAGGTCCGCGCCGACCTGAAGGCGAATCACGCCCAGCTGCAGGTCGCGAAGCAGAGCCTTGGTCGCGCCCAGGCCGCGCTGGCCGCGCGGCTCGTCTCCCTCTACCGCTCGGACGGGCAGAACGACTCGCTGTCGGTGCTGTTGGGGGCGTCGAGCCTCGACGACTTGGTCAACCGCTACAACACCGCCAACCGGATCTCCGCGCAGGACACGCACGTCCTCTCGGAGGTGACGCGCTTCGACAAGCAGGTGAAGGCGCAGGAGGAGCGCCTGAAGCACGCCAGGGCCGAGGCTGCCGCACTGGTGCAGCAGCGCGCGGCGGAGCGAGCGTCGATTCAAGGTCAGTTGGCGTCACGACGTGCGCTCCTCTCCTCGATCCAGGGAGAGATTGCACACCTGAAGGCGCAGGAGGCCGCCCGCCAAGCCGAGTTGCGCCGCGAGCTCGCGGCCCGGGTCGCCCAGCAGCAGCAGCAGGCCCCGGCGCAGGCCATCTCGAGCACCGTCTCCCCGATCACCGACACCGGCGGCAACGGCGGCAACGGCGGCGCAGGTGCGGTGGGCCCGGCTCCGCCGCCCACGCACTCGAGCGTCGTCGCGATCGCTGAGCACTACCTCGGCGTGCCATATCGATGGGGAGGCGCTTCGCCCTCCGGCTTCGACTGCTCGGGCCTCGTCATGTACGTCTACGCCCAGGTCGGCGTCTCGCTGCCTCATAGCTCTTACTCGCAGTACGGGATGGGCAGCCCCGTCTCACGCGGCGACCTCCAGCCCGGTGACCTCGTCTTCTTCGACGGGCTCGGCCACGTCGGCATCTACGTCGGCGGCAACTCCTTCATCCACGCCCCGCACACCGGCGACGTCGTCAAGATCTCCAGCATCTCGGGCTGGTACGCATCGACGTACGTCGGGGCGCGCCGCATTTAGAGACGCCGGTCGCTTTGCAATTGGGGTTTAGACGGCCGCACCGGCAAAGCCGGCACGGCCTCTAGGTCGGCATCGCAAGCGATGCCTCCGGTCGGGGCCCGCCGGATTTAGCGACGCCTTCGCCTTTCAACCGGGGTTTAGACGGCCGCACCCGCGAACCTAGGCTGAGTACAGACTTTCGATCTCGTCCGCGAAGCGCTCTTCGATGACGCGGCGCTTCAGCTTCAGCGTCGGCGTCACCTCGCCTTCCTCGGCGGTGAACTCGCGCGGGACGATCGCGAAGCGCTTGATCTGCTCGAACCGTGAGAGCTCGCGGTTGACCTCGTCGACGGCCTGCTGCACGAGCGCCTGTACATCCCCGTTCGCCTTCGCCACCTCGGCCGCGTCGAGCGTGATCAACGCCGTCACGTAGGGGCGCCGATCGCCGATCACGAGCGCCTGCGAGACCCAGCGTGAGGTCTTCAGGGCGTTCTCGATGTTCTGCGGCGCCAGATTCTTGCCGCCCGCCGTGACGATGATGTCCTTCTTGCGGTCGGTGATGGTCACGAAGCCTTCCGCGTCGATTGCGCCGACGTCGCCCGAGCGAAGCCAGCCGTCCTCTGTCATCACGGCGCGCGTCGCGTCTGCGTCCTTGAGGTACCCGGCGAAGATCGTGTCGCTCAGGATCAGGAGCTCGCCGTCGTCGTCGGCCTTCACCTCGAACCCGGGCATCGCCGGACCGACGGTGCCGAACTTGAACCGGCTGGGCCGGTTGACCGCGGCCGCGGTCGTGCACTCGGTCAGGCCCCAGCCCTCGAGGATCGGTATGTCGAGCGCGAAGAAGAACTCGCCGATCTCCTTGGCGAGCGGCGCGCCGCCCGAGATGCCGATCCGCAGCCGCCCGCCGAAGCGTGCCTTGACCTTCGAATAGACGAGCCGGTCGGCCAGCCGATGCTGGAGCGCGAGCGCGCGCGGCACCGGCTTCCCCTGCCGGCGCAAGTCGCCGACGCGCCGACCCACTCCGATCGCCCAGCCCGCCAGCCGGCGCCTGGGCCTGGATGCCTCCTCGAGCCGGGAGACGACCGCCGCGTGGGCCTTCTCGTACAGGCGCGGGACGCTCGGCAGCAGAGTGGGGCGGACGTGTGGGAGCACGTCTGCGACCGCGTAGGGATCGGGACAGAACGCGATCGTGAATCCGGCGTAGGCGCCCCAGAGCGACATCAGCCGCCCGAAGTTGTGCGCGAGGGGCAGGTAGAGCAGCATCAGATCGTCGCCGAGCGCGAGATCCTCGATCTTCTCGATGCAGGCGGTCATCGAGTAGTAGTTGCGGTGGCGGATCATGCAGGCCTTCGGCGGGC
>Ga0111538_10011095_pt1 | contig 11965 bp, 15 predicted proteins | sample SoiMethybrSBSTD1_FD_79669 | JGI IMG/M metagenome (GOLD analysis project Ga0111538, IMG submission 79669) | Bulk soil microbial communities from a Populus tree surrounding site in Tennessee, USA - Soil MetaG P. TD hybrid SBSTD1 (version 2)... | ecosystem: Environmental > Terrestrial > Soil >...
CAGGACTGAAGCCAGCAGAAATATCAGAGTTCGCATTCCTGACCTCCCGTAGGATCCTTCGGGTTGGGTGGGTCGCCGGGTGGATCGCTGGCCGCGATACTGCACCCGGCGCCGGCTTCTGTCGAGAGGCGGGTCTTCCGACAATCCTGCCTGTCCGGCCGCTACTTCTTGACGAGCAGCCCGAGCCCTTCGGCGCATGCCCGCGCGACCTCCGAGTCGGCCTTTTCTTGTCCGGGCATCTTGTCCCAGCCGCCCTTTTCGATGTATTCACCCCTCGTCCAGCTACTGACTTCCCCGAATTCCTTGAGCTTCGCGTCATGATTGGGTTGCTTCACAAACTGGGCGACGCAGATCGCCGCCTGACTCGACACGACCGCTTTGGCGGTTGCCGCATTGGCGGTGCTCGAGGTCGTCCAACCACCCCACATGAAACCCAGGATCATTGCGATGACTGCCCCACCAACCAGACCCCAGAATCCATACTTCATCTTCGCGGCATTTTCTACTTTCATTCCCAAGCCTCCCGGCTGCTGCTAAAGGTAGCCTCGCGTCACCTGGACTGTCTATTAGACCTTGGCTCAATAGGGACCGGATTGAAGCCCGGCCAATTGCGCACCCCCAGGTCGTCGCGCCAGGCGCGCTCGAGCTCTTCGATGATCTCGCGGCGCTCCGCGAGCAGACGCCTGGCTTCCTGGGCGCGCGTGAGAAGGAGCGCGCCGAACCTGAGCTGGTGGCGCAACCGCCCCGTGCCGACGAGATAGCGGTACGCGATCAGGCCGCCGAGCGGGAGTGAGAGGAAGAAGGCGAGCGCCCAGCGGAACCCGGCCGCCCATTCGACGAGCAGCGTCTCGAGCGTCCACAAGAGCGGGAACGCGACGACGCTGGCGAAGAGTCGGATCGTCGCGTAGTCCGTCGGCTTGCGCGACATCCGCCCGGCGAGCCACCCGGGCAGATAGTACGGGAGAAAGTTCACGCCGGCACCGTACGCGAACAGCGGGAGGCCGACGATCGTCTGCCATGACCGGGCCACCCGCTGCCGCTCCGCCGGACGCTCCAGACGGGTTCGCACCGCCTCGTCACGGAGCCGGTGGGCCGCCAGTCCGGCGTGATAGCTCAGCATCCGCTGCCAGAGCCGCTCGACGCGCTCCGGATCTCGTGTGCGGAGACGCTCGACCGCGGCCGCGACCGACCCGGGGAGATGGCACGGGTCGGTCGGTTGCCCCGACAGGCCGCGCTCCCCCCACAGCTCACGCTCGAGCTCACCGCGATCGATGGCCTCCACGGCGCGTGCGAGCGCCGCCGTGTCGATGCGCTCGACGTGGACGACCTCGCGCTCCATCGCCCCTTGGATCACTGTGGTGAGCGTATGCAGCACCTTGGCCGGCTCCGCGCGGTAGCCGGCGAGGTGCGACGAGACGTCGACCGTCTCGCCGAACGAGACGAGGACACGCCCGCGGAACCTCTTGCGGGCCTCGAAGCTGAGCCCGACCGGCACGACTGTGAGGCGCCCAGGGGCGTGCGCCTCGTAACCGAGCGCGATCCGCGCCGCGCCCGTCTTGATCCGCTGCACGTGTGCCTCCGCGCGGGTGGCGCCTTCGGGATAGATGGCGATGAGCTGCCCATCATCGAATGCCTGGTGACACGCCGTGAACATCTCCACGTTGCGGTCCAGCTGGTCCGGATCGTCCGCCTTCCGGTAAACGGGAATCACCCCCAGGGCGCCGAGGATCCGCGCGATGAGCGGGTTGCGGAAGAGCGTGGCCGTGCCGAGGTAGTGCACCTTCCGCGGGAGGATCGCGCCCACGAGCAGCGAGTCGATCAGGTTGTTCGGGTGGTTGATGCAGAGGAGCACCGGTCCCCTGGACGGTATTCGCTCGGGATGCCGGACCTCGACGCGCTCGAAGAAGAACCAGATCCAGAACCGCGCGATCACTCTCACGACCGCGTAGAAGGGATCCACTACGGCGCCTCGTCGAGAGGCTCCTTCTCGGCCCGACGATACCATCGCCACACCCCGGCAACCAGCAACGCCGCCAGCGCCAGGAGGCCGGCGAGACCGAGCCAGCGCTCGGCCCGGTGTACATCGGCCATGATGGTTTTGATCTGGTCCGTGAAGAAGTAAGACAATCCGAACGCCACCGGGACGCCGAACAAGGCGGCGCCCGCATCGGCCACCACGAACTTCCAGAAGGGAACCTTCGAGGTGCCCGCGGTCAGAAACGCGGCGGCGCGGAGTCCCATGACGTGCCGGGCCGTGACGACGGTCTTCAGCGCGTGCCGTCGATACGCAGCCTTCAGCCACTGCTCCCGCGCGGGCGACAGGACCACCCGGACCAGTCGACACCTGAGGACCTGCTCGCCCCAGTGCCGGCCGACCCAGTAGAGCACCATATCGCCGGATAGCACCCCAAGCAGACAGACGGGCAGCGCGAGCCACCAGCGGACGAGGCCCTCGTGGCTCAACACGGCGCCCGCGATGATCGGCATTTCCTCGGGAATGGGCACGCCGAGGCTGCCGAGCAAGAGCACAGCGAAAATACCGAGGTAGGTAAAGTTGTTGACGAACTCTTGAAGGGCCTGCACGGAGTCACTCTCCGAACTCGCCGGCCGCGAGCTCGACGCCTACGGCCATCGTGCCGGCGCGTCGAGCTCGCAGCGGATCGCGTAGTCGCGAGCGGCGGCGTTCTGCTCGTCGTACTCGACGATGACGTCGATGTACGGGTCGAACTCGGTGTCCGCCCGCCGGACCCGCAGTCGGGCGCCGGCGGGCTCGGGGCCGATCGTCCGCTGCAAGAGTTTGATGTAGCGCCGGCACTGGGCGAAGGCGACTTCCGCATACCCGACCTCGCCGACGTGCGCGGAGGATTCCCCCGCCGGCACCGGTCTCAGCGTGATGACGCCACAGGCCATGGCGCTATCCCTGACCGCCGTCCTCGTGGTGCGAGTCAGCCTCTCGCCGCGAGACGTGGCCCTTGAGCGGCTCACCCTCGACGGTGATGAACACCACGGCTTGCGGCCCTCGCTGCCGGTGCACCCAGACCGCCGACGCCACCACTCCCGTCTGCGTATTGATGCCCTGCCACATGCCTCCGCCCGGCCGGCTACCGCGCCGGCTGGTCGTCAGCTCACGCTTGCACTCCTCGAAGCCATCAGTCGAGAGCGCAACCACGATGTCGTCCGGAGCCGCGATCCAGCCCTGCTCCGATTCGACCCAGGTCATCCTGCCTTGCCCGCGAAGCTCGTCAACGGCATTCATAGCCTGCATCAGGCAATCTCCTTCCCGCGCACCGCCCGTATCTCGAATCTACCGGGCGTCGTCCGAAGAGAGTATTGGACCTTGGTCTAGCCGCTGGCTTCGCGACGCGCCAGCCCGCCCGCACCCGTACGTCCGTAGAAAGCTGGCGCGTGTACCCCCGAGGGGCCTCCTCTGGGCCTCGAGGCGGGGTAAGCCCTCGTGTCGAAGAGCTACTGGTCGCCGGCGTGACAATCCGGTATAGGAGTGAAGGGGGGAACAGCTATGCCGCTGACACCAACTCATGAATCCGTCGATGCCAGGGGCTACCGGTACGTCGAGACGTCCGAGGAGTGGATGGAGGCCTGTCGTACATTGCCGTGCTTCCCGCAGCTTTGGTGGCCGGACTACGCGACGAAGATCATCGAGGACACGATCAACGGCAAGCCCGTGGTCATCCAGCTCTGGAAGGGCTGGTGCCAGCAGTTCCTGAATCTGAAGAACATGCCTGGCGGCGTGGGCGGCGAGGTCGGGGTATACACACGGATGCCCGGACGCCACATCGCCGAATCCATTCCCGATCTCCCCGACCCGTTCGTCGCCAAGATCCGGGAAAAGGTCGCGGGCCTCGGGGACAAGGATCTGTGGTGGCCGTATCCCGCATCGGAGCTGCAGACGACCATCGATTTCGAATTCATCAACCCGCAGACCGGCGAGACGGTGTTCCGTGCCGATCCGAAAACGACGTACTGGCGGACTCTCTGGATGGACCTTTCGAGCTACCGCAACTACGTCGACGCTCAGCCTGGCGTCTGGCCCTTCAACAAGAAGGCCCCGGCCCTCGCGTGGGACTACGCGCTGAAATACACAATCAACGGGAGGACCTACCCGGTCTGGGCCGACCACAACTGATCCCTCCGGGCACAGGCTGTTGCTCTGGATTCTGCCTGTTCTGACCTAAGTACTTTGCATAGAAAAGTACTTGACTTACCCCTCGCCGCCGCGCTATCCATTAGCCATGGCGGCGGAGCATCCGTCCACGGTCTCGACAGCCCAGGCGCCCGCGCTTCACGCGCGCGCGATTGCCGACCTCCGCTTCATCCGCGAGACGATGGAATCGGCCTCCGCCTTCACGACCTTCTCGGGCTGGGGTCTGGTCGTCATCGGCCTCGCGGCGCTCGTCGCTGGCGCAGCGGCGGGCCGCGATGTGGGCAGCCCGCGATGGCTCGGCGCCTGGCTCGTGGCTGCGGTGGCATCCCTCGCGGTGGGCGGCGTGTCGACCGCGATCAAGACCCGCGCCGTCGCGCGCCCGCTGCTCTCTGGGCCCGGCCGCAAGTTCGCCCTCGCCTTCGCGCCGACGGTGCTGGCGGGCGCCGTGCTCACGGTGGCGCTCGTGCGCGCGGGAGCGGTGACGGTGCTTCCCGCGCTGTGGCTGTGCCTGTACGGCGCCGCGGTGATCGCCGGAGGCGCCTTCTCCGTGCGGGTCGTGCCGGTGATGGGTGTGGCGTTCTTCGCGCTCGGCGTGGCCGCCGCGCTCGTGCCGCCCACCTGGGGGCACGCGCTGCTGATCGTCGGCTTCGGGGCGGTGCACGTGGGCTTCGGGCTCGTGATCGCGAGGCGGCACGGTGGCTGAGCCCGCACGACGCAAGCGTGACGAGACGCCACCGCCGGCGCGCAAGCTCGCCGGCGTGCGCGGGGCGGCGGCCGGGCGGGCGCCCGAGCTCGACGGTCTCGTCCATCATCGCCTGCGGCTGGGCATCGTCAGCGCGCTGGCGGCGGCGGAGGCGCTGACGTTCAACGAGCTCAAGGCGCTGCTCGAGACTACGGACGGCAACCTCAGCGTGCATGCGCGCAAGCTCGAGGACGCCCAGTACATCGCGTGCACGAAGACGTTCGAGGGCCGGCGGCCGCGCACCGAGTACCGCATCACCGCGCAGGGCCGCCGGGAGCTGCAGCGGTATCTCGATCACATGGAAGCGCTGATCCACGCGACCCGTTCCACCCTGGAGCGCTGAGCTCCGTCTCTTTTTTTCGTCGGAGACTTTGCGATGCAAAGCACTTCTGATCTGCTGGGGCCGACTCACGTGGCCATCATCATGGACGGCAATGGCCGGTGGGCCACGACACGCGGGCTGCCCCGCGTCACCGGTCACCGCCGGGGTGTCGAGGCGGTGCGGCGTGTGGTGAAGGCGGCGCCGACCCTGGGCATCCGCGTGCTGACCCTCTTCGCCTTCTCCGCCGACAACTGGAAGCGCCCGGGCGCCGAGGTGGATGCGCTCATGCGGCTCTTCGGCGTATTCCTGCTCAGCGAGCGCGAGCGTCTCGCTCGGGCCGGCGTGCGCCTCTCGCTCATCGGGCGTCGCGATCGACTGCCCGTGTCCGTGCGCGCCGCCGCGACGGCGACCGAGAGCGCCACCGCGCACGGCGCGCACCTGCATCTGCGGCTGGCGATCGACTACTCCGCCCGCGACGCGATCCTCTCGGCCGCCGCTGACGGTGTGGAAGGCACGCGCGCGGGGTTCACGCGCCGCCTCGGGGCCGCGTACGGTCCGGACGGGGAGGCGCCGGACGTCGATCTGCTGATCCGCACGGGCGGCGAGCGACGGCTGAGCGATTTTCTGCTGTGGGAGAGCGCGTACGCCGAGCTGCTCTTCGTCCCCCCGCTCTGGCCCGACTTCGGCATCGCCGATCTCACCGGCGCGGTGCACGACTTCCGCCGGCGCGAACGACGCTTCGGCACGCTCGGCCCGACGGGCCAGCCACTGCGCGTGGTGACGCGATGACACGCCTCGTGGTGCTCTGGCTCTCTGCGCTCGTCTCGGCCGCGCTCGGGGCGTGGGTGCTCTTCGACGGAGCCTGGGGGGTCAACACCGTCGTGTGGGCGGCCGTCGCCATGATCGGGCTCCTGCTGTGCGCGGCCGGCGGCGCTGGCGTCTCGCCGGCGCTGGCCCTCGCCGCGACCCTGGGGGTCGCGATCGCGGGCGTCACCGCTCTCACGGCCAATGGAACGTTGCACGGCTGGACTGCCCTCGTGCTCGTGGTGCTGCTCGCCGTCACGTCGAAGCTCGCGGAAGACGGTCGCAGCGAGCGGATCGGCTGGTCGTTCATCGTGCGGTCGCCGCTCTCCGCTGCCGTCCGCTTCCTCGGCGAGGCCATGCGCCGCGCCGCCCATCTCGCCGGACGCATGGTGGCGGAGCGTTCGCAGGGCTGGATGCGCGGCGCCCTCCTCGCGCTGCCGGTCGTCGTCGTGTTCGGCCTGTTGCTGGCCAATGCCGATCCCGTGTTCGCCACCCTTCGCCGGAGTCTCGAAGAGGTCCTGCGCCGCTGGGACTTCCTGCCGCGGCTCACGTTCTTCGGCGTGCTCTTCGTCGCGTCGCTCGGGGCCGGCGGCCTCGCGCTGCGCGGATCGACCGCCTCGGCGCCAATCAGCCCATCGCCACCCTGCCCGTGTCTGGGCCGCACCGAGCGGCTCGTCGTCCTCGGCGCGGTCGCCGGGCTGTTCGGCGTCTTCCTGCTCCTGCAGCTCACCTACCTGTTCGGCAACGCGCCCGCCGTGGTCGGCAGCGGCATCACGTTCGCGGAGTACGCGCGGCGCGGCTTCAACGAGCTGACCATCGTCGCCACCCTGTGCGCGCTGCTCCTGATGGCGCTCGACCGGCACGCGCAGCGCAGCGCCCGCGAGGGACCGGTGCGCCGCATGGCCTGGGCCCTCGTGGCGGAGACGCTGCTCCTGCTGGTGTCCGCATTCCGCCGCGTCTGGCTCTACGAGGACGCGTACGGCTTCACCACCACGCGCCTGTACGCGCAGACCTACATGATCGTGATGGCGCTGGTGCTGCTGCGGCTGGCGTGGGAGCTCCGCGCGGTCGTCGACACGCGGCGGCTCGCCCGCTGGGCCGCCGCCCTCGGCGTGCTGGCGTTCGTGACCCTCGGCTACTGGAACCACGAGGCGTGGATCGCGCGGACGAACATCGAGCGGGGCGTCCGGACAGGCGTGATGGACGCCACGTACCTCGTCCGCGGCCTGTCGCTCGACGCGGTGCCGGCCCTCGTCCGCGCCCAGGGCTCGGCCCCCGAGCCGGTAGCCGGGCCCCTGCGCGATGCGCTCCGGGTCCGCTACACCGGAGTCCGCGTGCGCGACTGCCGCTGGTTTGAGTGGAACCTGCGGCAGGCCCAGGCGGCCCACGCCTTGGAGGCGGCCGGGCTCGCACTGAATGCTCGGTCCGGACGGCAGGGGTGCGTCAGGCTCGAGCTTCCGTCGCCATGAACGGGGCGAGGATCAAGCGCGGCGGAGACGGCCGCTCCTCCCGGCGAGGATCACGGCGAGCGCGGCGAGCTCGAAGTCAGCGGCGGCGCGAAGTCCGCGAGGCGACGCGTCAGATATAGGCCGCGGGCGGGAGGATGCGACCTTGGTCCGATGGAAAACGCTCGGGGAAGCGCTAAGATTGTGAGGCCGTCCACGCTCGATGATTTCTCAGCTCAGGAGGCAAGGATGAAATGGATCGCGCTCGTTCTGATCACGGGCCTCACCACGGCCCTCACGATCACGCCAGCTCACTCCCAGGGCATGGTCATCTACCCGGCCAAAGGCCAGAGCCCGGAGCAGCAGAACAAGGATAAAGGCGAATGCCACGTCTGGGCCGTGCAGCAATCGGGCTTTGACCCGGCCCAGGCCCAGGCCCCCACCGCGCCGCCCCCAGCCCAGGGAGGCGAGCGCGCGAGAGGGGCCGCTCGCGGCGCCGCCGCGGGTGCCGCGGTCGGTGCCATTGGCGGCGACGCCGGCAAGGGAGCGGCCGCCGGCGCGGCGGCGGGAACGGTGGCGGGCGGCTCTCGAAAGCGCCAGGGAGAGAGGCAGCAGGAAGCCCAGACCCAACAGCAACAGGCGGCATACGCGCAGAGTCAGGCTGGATACCAGAAGGCTCAGGCGGCTTGCTTCGAGGGACGCGGCTACACCGTCAAATAGAGCCTAGGCTGGTTCTCCGGGGGATGGCCTACCGGACGCGGGCGGTGCGCTACGGCAACACGCTGGGTGCGCCGCCCGTTGCCACTCCCCCGGCACAGACGACACAGTACGCCCGGCGAAGCCGTCTCAAAGGAATCGCTGCATCACGTACGAGTCGACGTGGCCGAGCGTGGAGTCGTTCAGGCAATGCTCACTCATGGCGCGGCCGAGGCCGCGGCCGGGCGCTGACGGCGCCACCATGAACGACGCGTTGGCGACGTGCGAGCCGAGATCGCGCCGGTTGGGAATCAGCTTGTACATGCCGACGACAACGCCCTCTACTTCGGCCACCCACGACTGCACCTTCGCGCCGAGATGGTGCCTCTCGCGGGTTCCCTTCCGCCTCCTCCCCACCCGCGGGCACAGCTCGACCCTCAGTTGATGTTCACGGTCGCGCCCTTGATCGTCATCACGCGAGACTCCGGCGCCGACAGGGCGCCTCCGCGGGGACTCTTCGCGCTGGTCAGATCCATGCGCCGCGCGGATTTCGGCGCTCGGCTCTTCGCGCGGCGGGATACTTTCTTCTTTGCGGCCATATCGTCCTCCAGTTCAGAGCGCGTGTTCCGCTCCGGCCTTGTTCGCCTGTCCCCGATTGCGCCCGACGGTACTCGATGCTTATGTTCATTGTTCATCGCGCCCGGGTGACTGAATTCGCGGCCCGGCACAAGTTGCCCGCGGTTTATCCTTCCTCCTGCCTGTTACCGATGCCAACGGCCTCATGGCTTACACGGTAAAGGCCTCCGAGCTTGATCGAAACGCCGCTGCGTACGTCGACCGCATATTGAAGGGAGCCAAGGTTAGTGATCTTCCGGTTCAACAGCCGACGCAATTCGAGTTTGTGATCAACCTCAAGACCGCGAAGGCTTGGACTCACCATCGCCGCACCGCTGCGCCTGCGCGCTCGTGGGATCTGTTCGGTCCAAATCAGTGAGCGGGATCACGAGCGTCCAGCACGCCTGACCCCCGGGGCGAGACGACGCAAGGCGACCAGGGCGAAGAACAGCTCGATCCTGACCCGGGTCGGCAGTGAAGGCCGCCAGTTCCCGGCGAGGACGGCCACGATCGCGGGGTGCATGCCGAATCGGCTCCTGGGCGTGAACCACAGCTCACGGAACGCCGGGTCATAGAACCCGACGGCGAACCGCCGGAAGTGGTGATAGCGCTTCCGGACGACCCGCTCGTACCGGGTGAACGCCCGCGCCGACAGGTCACCGGCCCGCAGCCCGACGTCGACCGCCTCCGCGGCTTCAAGGCCTCCCTGCATGGCGAGCAACACGCCGGTCGAGAAGATGGGATCCAGGAAGGCGGCCGCGTCGCCCACCGCCACCCAACGGTCCCCGGCCATTCGGGTGGCCAGGTAGGAGTAGTCGGCATCGAAGCGAGCCGGAGAGATGCGCCGGGCCTGCTCGAGCAGCGGCAGAACAGGCGGCGTGTCCGCGAGATAGTGGGCCAGGCTGTCCTCGGCCGTCGCCTGCGCCTGCTGTCGATGAGTCGCTCTCGGGATCACGGCCCCCACGCTCATCACCGTGTCGGACAGCGGGATCAACCACAGCCAGCCCATGTCGGGGCGCGTGAACATCCGGATGTCGCCGGCGCGGCGCCCCTCTTGGCGCGGGATCCCCTCGTATTGGGCGTGGACGGCGATGTTGCGCAGGAGCGCGTCGTACTCGTGACGCCCGAAGCGCTTCACCAGGACCCCGGCGCGCCCCGAGGCGTCGACAACGGCCCCGACCCGCGCGGTGTGCTCGATGCCATCCGCGCCCGCGAAGCGGAGGGTCACGCCTTCCGCGTCAAAGGCGGCATCGAGAAAACGCTGCTCCTCGCGCACGGTGACTCCGCACCGCGCGGCATGGCGCAGGAGGATCTCATCGAATCGCTCCCGCAAGACCTGGAACGTCTGGGGAGTCGGAGTCTCCACCGCGACCTGGAAATCGGCATACTGCTCGGTGCCGCCCTCGGGCCGACGGAAGCTGGCGCCCCACTTCTTGACGAATCCGGCTCCCGCGATCGCCTCTTCCGCGCCGAGCGTCCGGATGACCTCGTTGCTCCACGGCAGCTGCGATTCGCCGATGTGGAAGCGGGGGAACCGCTCTCGCTCCAGCAGGACGACGCTCCTCCCGCGCCGCGTCAGCGCGGTGGCCGCGCTGGAGCCGCCCGGCCCCCCGCCCACGACCGCCACATCGAAGTCCCATCCATTGCTCGTCATGCCGACAGGGTCCAGCGAGCGTCGAGTAAGCGCAAGCGGTTACCCGGGAGGCGGTCTGCGCTCATCGAGAACAACACACGCCCGCACGATGCCGCTTCCCTCCGCCACGCTCACATCCCCACCATGGCGCGGAGCTTGGCGCCGTTGGATTTGAACCAATCGAAGAGAATGCCCACGTCCCAGCCCATGCAGAAGTGCCGCACCCCCATGTCGAGGTAGGGCCGCGCCTGCTCGGGCCTGTCGATCTCCACCCGCGGGGCCACCCCCAGGCGCAGCGCGGTCTTGATGACGTGCACCTCCGCTTCCTTCACCCTCGGGTGATCCCACTGCCCGGGAATGCCGATGCTCATCGAGTAGTCGGCGGGGCCGAACTGCACCATGTCCACGCCCTTGACCGAGAGCATCGCCTCCACGTGCTCCACCGCCGAGGCCTTCTCGATCATCACCGCCACCACCGCGTCCTCCAGGGCCTGCACGAAGGCGGGCGAGCCCACGTCCACCACGTAACCCACGTCGCGACGCATGCCCACCCCATGGATGCCGCCGGTGGCGGGCGTCTCCGCCCGCACTGCACGCACGCACTCGCGCACGTCGTCCACCGTGCGCGGGTCAGCGAAGAGCACGTTCTGGATGCCGCTTCCGATGGCGCGCACCGCGAGATAGGTACGGGGCTGCTGCTCGATCTTCATCATCGCCGTCATGTGCGGGAACGCCTCCACCGCCCGCGCGAGGTTCTCGAGGGCGAAGAGGTCGTAGGGCGCGTACTCGCCCACGAATTCCACGTAATCGAACACGCCGGCGTGCCCGGCCAGCTCGGCCACCGCCGGCCAGACCGTGTGGATATGAGTGCCGAAGGTGGGCTGACCGGCGCGAAGCCGCTCGCGGAGTCGGTTGGGACGCATGGGTTCCTTTCTGGCTAGAACTCCCGCAGGTGCTCCCGCAGCGTCGTGCCCGTGTACTCGGTGCGCACGGCGCCTCGCTGCTGGAGCAGCGGGATGACCTTGTCCACGAAGGGCCCGACGTAGCCCGGCCAGATGCCCTGCCGGATGGCGAAGCCGTCGCCCCCCACCGCGTCGATGGTGTGCGCCAGCTCGTCGGCGACGCGCTCCGCCGTGCCGATGTAAGGCTTGGAGTCGATGCTGACCTTTCGGGTGGCGATGTCCCGCAGCGTCGGCGTTCGCCCGGACATGTAGAAGCGATCGAGCTGGCTGCGGATGCCCTGGATGGCTCGGGCCTGGATCGCGGTGGGGAGCGGCTGGTCGAGGTCGTAGGTCGATAGGTCCATCTGGAGCATGGTCGACAGCGACGCCAGCCCTGCCTCCACCGGCGCATTGGCGTACAGCTCGTCGGCGCGCCGCTGGGCCGCCTCGTCGGTATCGCCGATGATCGGCTTGGTGAGGAAGAAGACCTTGCACGCGTCGGGGTCGCGTCCCTGCTTCTTTACCCGGGCCTTGAACGCATCGTAGTACTGCTTCATCTCGTCCACCGTCTCCCGGGACACGATGACGGCCTCGGCGTGGCGGGC
>Ga0111538_10011096_pt1 | contig 11963 bp, 5 predicted proteins | sample SoiMethybrSBSTD1_FD_79669 | JGI IMG/M metagenome (GOLD analysis project Ga0111538, IMG submission 79669) | Bulk soil microbial communities from a Populus tree surrounding site in Tennessee, USA - Soil MetaG P. TD hybrid SBSTD1 (version 2)... | ecosystem: Environmental > Terrestrial > Soil > Tree...
CTTGCCCGCCTCCTCGATGAGGCCCGCCAGCTCCCACGCCTGCATGTCGCCGGCGTGGTTCTCGACGGCGATCTTCACCCCCGCATCGACGGCGTAGCTCTTGACCGACTTGAACAGCTTCACGAGCTCCATCATGTGGCGCTCGATGCCCCCGTTCAGGCCGCGGTCCTCCTGTCTGCCCAGGTAGACGCGGGCGACCGGCGAGCCGAGGGCCTTGGAGACGCGGATGGTGGTTTTCAGGTGCTCCTCGGGGGTGCCCCACTTGTCCTTCCAGGCGGTCGAGCTGATGCAGACGCCGCCCGTGCCCGCATGGATCTCGAGGCCGAGATCCTGCGCCTTCTTGCGGAGCTCCTTCAGCGCCTCGTCGGTGGTGCTTTCATAGACGTCGAGGTCGGTGAGGTACATCGTGTCGAGCTTGAGCGACGCGGCGTGATCGAGGTGCTTCGCGGCCTTCCACCCGAGCGAACGGATGGCGAAGTTGTCGTAGCCGAGCTTGATCTTGCCGCGGCGGGCCGGTGCGGCGCCGAGGGCAAGTCCGGCGGTGAGGGCGGCGGCGGATCCCAGGAAGGCGCGGCGCGTCAGGTCGTTCTGCATGGGCTCCTCGAAATTAGGAAGGCTCAACGTAATAGAACGATGCCGACGCCGCAATGATTCCCCTCATCGGAGGGCCAGGAGCGCCCGGGCACGGGCCACGTGGTCCGCGGCCTTCCGGTACTCGATCGCGTTGAGCCGGGCGTCGCTCCATTCCTGCTGCTCCGCCTTGTCCCGCAGCTCCCGCTCCAGGGCGGTCAGCGGCTCCCGCAGGTCCGGGACGTCGATCCCGGCCCCGGAGAACGGCTTCGGCGGAGGCGCCGGATCGAACGCGGCGAGACGGCAGGCCGTCACATAGGCGTCCAAGGCCGCCCCGAATGCGGGCTCCCGGCCTCGGGTTCCGTGCAGGCGTCCGAAGGTCGCCAGCGTCCGCAGCAGGTCGATCTCCAGAGAATCCCCGATCGACCGGACCCGATTCGCCAGGGCGGCCTGCGCCCGTTGAAACGACTCCCCGAGGCCGAATTCCTCCAGCGCCCCGGGGATGGCCGCCACGCGGGCGTCGCCTTCTGCGTTCCTCCGATCGATCGCGGCCCGGTCCTGACGATCCCGGCGTTCCAGCGCCTCCCGGACGAAGGTGAGATCGGAGAGTCCCTCCAGGCCGGAAACGATCGTCTTCTCGTGGCGCCGCGACCGGCCGGCATGGGAGACCTCCACGGTGAGGCTGCGGAGCTCCCCGTCGATCACGGCGTGAGTCGAGACGCCCAGGTCGTCCTCGACGCTCCAGACCGAGACGCGGAACCATTCGCGGACGGTCCCCGCGGAATCCAGCGCGGCGAACTCGTGGAGGTCGCGCCACGGACCTTCGGGCAGTTCGTCGACCAGCGTGGAGATCACCGGCTGGGACGTGGGACCCAGATCGGCCAGGAATCCCGCGGGAGTCCGCCACGCGCGCATGTCGGGCAGTGTGCCGGGCCCGGGAGGGATGGGCAATAAAAAAGGCGCGGGCCTTTCGACCCGCGCCTTTGAAAAAACGAGGAGGCTCAGTCCGCCGAGGGCTGGCCGCCGACCTTGCTGTTCAGGTCGCGCGCCATCGTCAGGTGATCCCGGAGTTTCGGAAGGGTCTTCTCCGCCCAGGCCCGCACGTCGTCGTGCTTCGCGTCCTTCGACCACTTCTCGAAGAGCGCGACGGCCTTCTGATGGTCCGTGACCATCATTTCCGCGTACTTCCGGTCGAACTCCGCGCCGCTCATGCCGGCGAGCTTCGCCGCGTCATTCTGGTGAGCGTCGTCCGGCCTGGTCGGGAGCCGGAAACCGAGCTTCTCGGCGAGGGAGGTCAGCTGGTCGTTCGACGCCGTGTGATCTTCGACCATGTGCCCGGCGAACTTCTTGACGTCCGCGTTGGTTCCCTTGGACTCCGCCAGCCGTCCGGCTTCGATCTCGGCCAGGTTGGCCTGGCAGGCCAGGGTCATGAAGTCCTGGTCCGAGCTCGCCGTCGTCGCCCGGCTCGTGGTATGTCGGTCGTCCGGCCGCGTCCCGGTGGCGCGCCGGTCTTCCTGCCGGTCGCACGCGGCGACCGCCATCATGGCCAGCGCCAGGGATGCCGTCATCCACATTCGAATGCTCATACGATGCTCCTTTTCAGGGGGGATGAAGGGGGGCTCCCCCGCGGAGTCCCTCCATGAAGCCTGATCCTGCCGGCGAAGGGTCCGTTATGTCCGGGCCCGATCTCCGGTTCCACTTTTTACCGAACCACTTTTCAACCGAATTCCCCATTGTTCATGCGAAACGAGGTATACTCTAAATTGCACAGAGGGACTGTCGGCAGGCTTGGGGAGGGGGCGGGTATGGGAGTGGAATGGGAAAAGAGACCTCCTACAAGGCGCGCCACCGGGTTTCACCGCCCGACACCTACGTGGGTCGGAAGGCGGTCGAGCTCGGACTGATCACCGAGGACCAGCTCTCGGCCACTCTGGATTTGATGTCGGAGCCGGCCATCCCGGGCCAGGACGTCCCCACGACGATCAGCGCCGCCCTCCTCTCGAGTCACCTCCTCACCCCCCAGCAGGTCGAGGCGCTCCAGGAAGCCGCCCCGGGTCCCGAAGGGATGGGCCGGTACAAGCTGGGCCGCAAGCTGGGCCGCGGCGGCATGGGCGTCGTCTACGAAGCCGAAGACCGCGAGCTCGGACGGCGGGTCGCGATCAAGATGCTCCGCTTCACCTCCGACGCCCTTCCCTCGGAGATCGCCGAGGACGAGGAGCGGTTCGTGCGCGAGGCCCGCCTCACCGCGCGGCTGCCCAAGCATCCCCACATCGTCAGCGTCTTCGAAGCCGGCGTCCTCGGCGGACGCCGATACATCGCGATGGAGCTGATCGAAGGCGTCCAGTTCCAGGAATGGCGCGCGCAGAAGACGACCACGCTCCGCCAGAAGATCGGCGTCCTCCGGGACGTGGCGCTCGCGGTCGAGCACGCCCACCGCTTCGGCGTCATCCACCGCGACCTCAAGCCCGCGAACATCCTGGTCGACACCCAGAACGTGCCGCACGTCACCGACTTCGGCCTGGCCAAACAGGTCACGCGGGAGGTGGGCGGAACGTTGACCGAATCGGGCTATCTCCTGGGCACCCCCTCCTACGTCAGCCCGGAGCAGGCTCAGGGGGCGAAGGATGTCGACCGGCGCACCGACGTGTGGTCGCTCGGCATCATGCTCTACGAGGTCCTGACGGGCCGCCTTCCCTTCGAGGGCATGAACGCCCTGGACATCGTGCTCAAGACCATCCGCGATCCCATCGAGCCCCCGTCCGCGACCACCCGGCGCACGACGCTGGCGTCCACGGATCGGGCGCTCGAGACGATCTGCATGCGCGCGCTGTGCAAGTCGGCCGACGAACGCTACGCGACGGCGGCCGCGATGGCCGAGGACATGACGCGCTGGCTCCAGGGCCGCCGGGTGCTGGCGACCCCGCCCCGCAGCAAGCGACCCCGCTGGAGGATCGCCGCGGCGGCCGCGGCCGTCGTCGTCGCGATCCTGGGCGGGATCCTGCTCAAGGGCGCGCTCGCCGAGCCCGTCCCGACCCCGGAGGAGCGCGCGGCGGAGTTCGTGATGCACGGCCGCAAGCTGATGCTCCAGAACAAGTACACGGACGCCCTCATCGCCTTCGGCCGGGCGCTCGAGGAGGATCCCCGGAGCAAGACCGCGGCGGCCGGCAAGAAGGAAGCCCAGGAAAAGCTCATCGGGGTCGCGAAGCCCGAGCCGCCCAAGGCGGCCGCGCCGGCCGCGGCTCCGGATCCGCTGGCCCAGATGGTCGAAGCGGCTCCTCTAAAGGCCCACGCGAACGGCGTCCATCTGGTCCGTTATTCCCCGGACGGCCGGAGCCTGGTGACCGGAGGGTTCGACAATACCCTCCGCCTCTGGGACCTGGCGGGGCGCACGGAACGGAAACGGCTGTCCGAGTCGAGCATGCCCGTCTCCGCGGCGATCTCTTCCGACGGCCGCTGGATCGCCGCCGGATTCATGGACGGGAGCCTGCTCCTGTGGGACGGCGCCGGCTCGGCAAAACGTTCGCTGACGGGACACCGGCTTCAGGTCAACGGCGTCGCCTTCACGCCCGATGGGAACCTCCTGGTCTCAACGAGCACGGACGGCAGCGCGCGGCTCTGGGACACCTTCTCGGGGACGGAGAAAGCCGCAGTCCGGGACTTCCCCAAGGGCGCGATGTGTCTCGCGATGAGCCGCGACGGCCGGATGATCGCCGTGGGCGCTGCGGAACGGCTCCTCCGGGTCGTGAACGTCCCCCGGATGGACATCGGCACGACGTTGGAGGACGCGCACAAGAGCGAGGTCCTGAGCGCGGCGTTCTCCCCCGACGGCGCGTGGCTCGCGTCGGGCGGATCGGAGGGATCGCTTCTTCTGGCCGAACTGAGCTCCGGCCGCCGGCAGCAGCTCTCCGGCCACAGCAAGAAGGTCACCGGGATCGCCTACTTCCCGGACGGGCGGTGGTTCATCACCACGTCGGGCGACGCCACGGCCAGGATGTGGGACGCCCGCACGGGCGCCCCTTTGGGCGTGATCCGCTTGTCCGCGTCCGCGTTCGGGGTCACCTTCTCGGCGGATGGTCGGCAGATGTCGATCGGCGTCGGAGACGGCACGGTCCGGTTCTGGACCCTGCCGGCGGTCACCGCGGCGAAGTAGCCTCCTCCTACGGAAGGTACGCGACCAGCAGCGCCGGGCGCTTCTTCTCGTCGGCCGACTCCCGCGTGTGAATCCGCAGGTAGTCGCCGCTGTCGCCGTAGAGGAAGAACCCGTGGTTCGCATTCTTCCCCTCGACCCAGTGCTTCACCGCCTCGGTGAAGTCCCAGGACGCGGCGGGATATCCGGTCGGACCGTAGGCGAGGTACAGCGGCAGGAAGTCGGCGTCCTCGCCGTGATAGGTTCCGCTGACGGCCTTCCAGAACTTCCCCGCGGCGTACTCGTAGCAATTGGCCTCCTCCTCGACCCACGGCCGAGTGCACGGCTCGGCGACGAAGAGGTTCGGCTTGGACGGCTTTCCGTCCGTCGACCGGGACAGCACGAGGCGCGCCGCCAGCACCTTGGCCCCTGCGGGAATCCCGGAGAGATCGACCTGCATCAGGAGGCCCCGATGCCTCATGAAAAGTTCGAGCGAGGGCTGCTTGCCGTAGTTGCCGGGCGAGCGCGACGGATGGGGCCCGTCCGGCCCGTGGCAGTTGAGGTATGTGTCCCGCCAGCCGGAGTAGCCCTCCTCTCCGTCGCGGAGCACGGCCATCACCGCCTTCGGCTTCGTCTTCCGGAGCTCCGCAACAACCTTGGAGAAGTCCTCGATCTCCTGCTCGACGGTCGACGGCGCCGGCGCCTTCCAGGCCGGCCGGAGCAGCTTCCCGAGCTCGCCGACATCGCCGACCGAGAGGTCCGTCCCGGCCACGCGGAACTTCGGAAGGCTCTTGGTCCGGTCCCATTCGCGCGCCGTGGCCATCGAGAACCCGTCGCGGTAGAGCGGCGCATACCGGGAGGAGAGGTTCCCCGGCGGCGGCATCTCGCTCGCCAGCCGGAAGTGGTCGAAGACGAAGGTCTGGCCGGGCTTGGGCTTGTAGACGCTAAGGATGAACGTCGTCACCCGTCCCCGCTCGGGCACGATCTTGTAGCCCGTGTCGTGGATCGTGACGGCGATCTCGTTCCGTCCGGGAAGGAGATTGGCCGTGCGGTCCCAGCGGCTCTCCCCGCCCTCCTCGATCTCCCGCTTGCTCTTCTCCTGGAGGACGCGGAAGCCCACGATGGCGGGCTCCGTGACGGTCACGTCCACCTTGAGGATCTTGAATTCCTTCCAGTCGCCGGCGATGGGGATGTGCTCCGTGGCGACGGCGGGCCAGAACCCGCCCCCGGCGGTGAGTTTGAGGGCATGACGTCCCGACGTGGCGTGGTCCGTGGTCCGCTCGATCTTGAGCGCCGGCTCGCTCCCCTTCACCTCGGGGATCTCGCAAGGTCCCCAGTGGGCCACGTCCGCTTCCTCCTCGAAGTCGAAGAGGACCGCGTCGAGGGCAGGCGTCGGCGCCGCCGCCGGGAGAAGCAGGAGAGTCAACATCCCGATCGCGCGTCGCATGCCCGCCTCCGTTCGCTGCTATCTGTCTGTGTCCGCCGAAGCCCGGATCCGTCTCAAAAAACGATCTCGGCCGGTCCTGCGTAAAGAAATTGCTCTGTTTCCTGAAGGAAGAGTCGACGTCGATTTGTCTGTCAATTTGGGAACCGGATTGTACCTTCGTCGCGAACCATGAGACCGTTTCTCTTCGCCGCCCTGCTGCTCGCCGGTGCCGCGCAGGCCGCGGACCCGAACGCCGTGACCCCCATCGGCGACCCGGTGGCGGAACCTTCCTCTTACCGGTCGATCGCCACGTATTGGAAAGTGCGCGGAGACGCGAACGGCAACGCGCGGGTGGAGGTCCGCCTCCGAAAGACCGGAGAGACGTCCTGGCGCACGGGACTGACTCTCTTCCGCGTGCAGAAGGGTCCCCACCTCGGGGGTGAATTCGGAAGCCCCCTGACGCGCGAAGTGCCGTTGGACGGCTGGCTCCACGCCGGCAGCCAGCTGAATGTCGATCCGGGCGCCGCCTACGAGGTTCAGCTGCGACTGTCGGACCCGGACGGAGGAGCGGCGGAGAAGACGCTTACCGTGAGCACCTCCGACGAGCCGCGGCAGCCGGAAGGCGGCCGGACGCTTCACGTCGTTCCCGGAGACGGCGGGGGCGCCGGATCGCCTCAAAACCCCTTCAAAGGATTTGAAGAAGCCGACGCGAACGCGAAGGCCGGGGACCGGATGCTCGTTCACGCGGGTCTCTACCCTCCCCTCACGGCGACGAAAAGCGGCGAGCCCGGGAAACCGATCGTCTGGCAGGCGGCCGGAGACGGCGAGGTGCTCGTCGGAGGCGCCGCACCGGGTCCCGTAGGGATCCGGGCGGAAAAGCTTCACGACGTCTGGTTTCAGGGGCTGATGGTCCGGAAGAAGGACGTCGGGCTTTCCGGGATCGAATCGGGCCGGATCCGCGTGCATCGCTGCGATTTCCAGGGCGTGCGGAGCGGGATCCGGGCGGACAAGAACGATAAGGACGGCGTGCGCGGCTGGTGGATCACCGACAACGAGATCGAAGGCGTCACGGGATGGCCGCCCGCCGAAATCGAGCTCCAAAATCTGCCCAACTGGGGCATCCGGATGACCGGATCGGATCATGTGATCGCCCACAACCGGGTCCGCCGGTTCCGGGTCGGGATCGCCACGGCCTCTTCCATCCGCACGGCGAACCTGGACATCCTCGCCAACGACATCGGCGACGCTCGCGATGCGGCGATCGTCTTCGACGGCGCCGAGCGCAACGTGCGCTGCATGGAGAACCGCATCGTCAACGCCGCTTCGGGAATCCTCAACCGCACGACCTTCGGCGGCCCCGTCTACCTCGTGCGGAACGTGCTGGCGAACATCTCCGGGGAGCCGTTCCCCATGGACGCGCGTCCCTCGGGAGTCCTGGTCCTCCACAACACCGCCGTCCGGCCGGGCTCGGCGTTGACGCTGGAGGGCGAAGCGCCCATCGTCAATTGCGTCTTCCGGAACAATCTCTTCGTCGGAACCTCGGGCGAGGCGGCATGCCGGATCGTGACGCCGATGGAAAACTGCGACGTCGACCACGACGGCTTCACCGGCGGCCCGTGGATTCTCTTCCTGAAGCTCCCGGCCGAGTCCTTCCCGACGCCGGCGCTCGCGAAGGAGAAATCGACCGTCTACAAGGACGCCGTCCTGCTGCAACCGTCGTCCCCGTTCGCCGCCAACATTCCCATTCCGGAGACCGCCGGCACGACGCTCGACCGCCGTCTCGACTTCCGCCTGGAACCGGGCAGCGGTGCCGTCGACGCGGCGCTCCTCATTCCCGGCCTGAACGATCCGTTCGCGGGAAAGGCACCCGACCTGGGCGCCCTGGAGGTCGGCGCCGACCTCCCGCCCTACGGACCGCGTCCCGCCGCCCGCTGACGCCGGGGCTCATCAACTCTTTGCGAAACCGTGTTGCATTTTCATTGACCCATATCGCTCCCCATAATATGGTGCTCTGCATAAGTCACTTCTGTTTCCGGGGTGGAAGCAGAAACCGGGAAAATGCGCGGGCGGACTTCTGATTATCAGCTCGTGCTCGCGGGAGAGGGATCCGATGTTCCCGGTCTCTGACCCCTCTTTCTCCTGCGACGCGGCGGCTTCGGATGCGTTGACAGGAGCAGACCATGCGTTCTCATGTCGTTCGATGGGTCGTGGGCGTTCTCGTCCTGGCCGCCATCGCGACCTGGCTGGGGAGTCGCCGTCCCGTCCCGCCCCCCGCGGTTACCCATAGATCTTCGACTCCGGCCCCGGAGGCCGTCCCGCACGCTCCCCCGGCTCCCCAACGGTTCGAGCTGAAGTCCACGGACCCGACGCTGAAGCAGACCGCCGAGAAGTCGCTCGGGGTCGCGCGGAACAACATCGTCAAGGAGTCCGACGGCGTCTACGCCTTCAACTCCCAGAGCTACGGGGCGACGCTGGACCGGGGCCGCATCGAGGTCTCCCCCAATTACTCCCTGGAAGGAGTCGGCGCGCCGCAGATCTCGTACTCGCTCTCGGAAATCCGTGTCGGCGGCGAGGTGTTCGTGACCGGCGGCTCCGTGGAGGCGACGCCCGAACTGGATCGGAAGGCGATCGCGTTCAAGCGGGGACCGGTGGCCGAGCGATACCTGCTGAAGTCCGACGGGCTTGAACAGACGTTCCTGATCACCGACCTTCCCAACAATCGCGGCGCGGTGACGATCGTCGGCGCGGTCGACAGCAACCTCCAGCCGCCGGCGGAAGGAACGCGGGGGTCCTCCCTTCCCTTCACCTACAAGGGCTGCGAGGTCCTCTCCCTCTCGAAGGCGGTCGCGATCGATGCCGACGATCGGAGACTGCCTCTCGAGATGGCGTACGTGGGCGGCAAGGTGGAACTGACCCTGCCGGCGGACTGGGTCGCGCGCGCTCGACTGCCGATCCTCGTCGATCCGCTGATCGGCGCCCCGGTGATCCTGGACTCCTCCATCACCGCGTACGTCACGACCCTGAACAGCCAGTTCGTTCGGGTCTGCGACATCACGAACAACACGAACGGCGGCAGCTTCATGATCGTCTGGAGCGAACGGGTCGGATCCAGCACCTTCGATTACAACATCTATGCCCAGCGCATGGACACGTACGGCGCGCTGGTCGGGGCGGCCATCTCCGTTGCGACCTCGGCGAACGGCGAATACGAATGCGCCATCTCCTTCGCGCTCCCCGTCTTCATGTACCTGGTGGTGTGGCGCGACGACCCCGCCAACAACAACTCCAGTTCCGACCAGCGCATCATGGGCCGGCTGCTGGATTCGAGCGGAGGTCTCTACGGACCCGCCATGGTGATCGACGATCAACCGGGCCAGGATTTCGCTCCGGCCGTCGCCTTTGACACCTCGCAATGGTTCGTCGCGTCCACGAACGTCGTCAGTTCCACCAACTACAACGTGCGCGGCCGGTTCGTCTCGACCGCCGGCCTTCCCGGAGCGGCCGTCCTCCTCGATTCGGATGCCGACATGGCCGCTCGTCCCGCCGTGGCCTGGGGCGTAAGCAACTACGTGGTCGCGTGGGAGAAGACCTCCGGAACGGTCAACGCAATCGTCGCCCGGTCCATGGATGCCAACGGGTTCCTGCCGGGAACGATCACGCCCGTGAGCATGACTCCCCTCCTCGATTGCCGCAATCCCGACGTCTCCGCCGGCGATGGAAAGGTGCTGATCGTCTGGCAGCAGGCCACCACGGCGACGGACCGGGACGTGCTCGGCCAAGTCTGCGACGACACCTTGCGGATGGAGGGATCGCCCAAGGCGATCTTCAGCGGGCCGTCGGATCAACTCTTCCCCCAGGCCGCCTACAACTGGGAGAATCACGCCTGGTACGTGGTCGCCACCGACAGCGTCACGGGCGGGACCGACCTTTACGGCCGCTGGATCGGGATGACCGGGATTCTTGGAAATCCACCCGAGGCGATCACCGGGAATCCCTCCGCCGACGTGCGCCCCGCCCTGGCGCCGTCGATCAACTTCAATCGGTTCGCCGTGATCTTCCTCACCGGCGCGACCTCTCCCTACCAGCTGGTCGCCCAGCTCGTCGGCGGGCCGGCGCAATTGCCTGCCGGGAGTTTCGGTGCCTCCGGAGCCGCCGCCGGCTCCACCTCCATCCGCTGGTACTGGGGCGCAGGCTTCGTGAACCTTGCCGGCCTCACCGGATATGAGATCCTGGACGCCAGGAACTTCTCCATCGCCGTCGTTGCCAAGGACCAGGTCGAGTACTACGAGACCAATCTCACGCCCAATTCCATCGTTTCGCGGAAGTTCCGGCTCCTCCAGGGGCCCTTCAGCAACGGCATCTCCAGTCCCATTTACGGGGCAACGATGGTCGCCCAGCCCGACGCCTTGGCGCTGAAGCTGACCGCCCTGTCGGGCTGGCGCGTGGAACTGGACGTGGCGATCCCGCCGAACGGATTCGCGGGTCAGTCGGGCTTCCAGGGGCTGCGTTCCAAGCGATCCGACTTCGTCAACACCGACGGCTCGCTCCACTACGTGGGTCCGGGCGCGAGGCAGATCTACAACTGTGTCGACACGGGAGTCGTGCCCAACAGCACCTACTACTACAAGTTCCAGTACGTCGGCCAGACGGCGGAGCTGAGCAACTGGAGCGGCGGGCAAAGCATCCTGACGCCGAACGCGCCCCCGACCGCGCTCGGCGGATCCGCCTCAAGTCCCTCCAACATCACGTGGACCTGGAGCTGGCCGAGCACGGGTCCGGAATCCGCCCCCAACCAAGGGTTTATCTTGAAGAATGAGGACGGCGTCCAAGTCGCCGCCGTCATCACTCCCACCACCAACAGTTGGCCCAATCTCACCAACTTCACGGGGACGGAAACCGGACTTCTGGACAACACGCGATACACGAGAACGGTCCACACGATGTGGAATGCGAAGGCGAGCGATCCTTCCCCTGCCCTCTCCGTCTACACCCGGGTCCGCGACGCGACCCTGGCGGACTTCACGCTGACGCAGGCCCCGGGAGGGATCCGGGTCGACGTCGTCCCGCCCCGCTCGCCGTACGCCGGCCAGACCGGCGTCCATATCGTGCGTACCCCGGACGGCGTCACCTGGTACAACGCCGCGACGCTGATCGGCCAGTACAGCTTCGTGGATTCCAACATCTACGCGAACACGCAGTACACCTATGCCATCGCGTACGTGAACGCGGACCGGGTCGAGGGAGTCGCCTCCCCCACCAAGAGCATCAACACCGGCATCAAGGCTCCGCCGGTCCCGCCTGCCTCCTTCATCGGCACGGCCCTGGGACCCACGTCGATCCGCTACACCTGGACCGCTTCTCCGAGCGCAGTCAGCTATCCGATCTACAGCATCGAAACGAACCCCAACGTCTACCTGGGCGCCTCGACGACGACCTCGTTCGATCGCACCGGCCTTCAGGAGAACCGCGCCTATTGGGTGGCGGCGACGGCCTCGAACGTCTTCGGACAGAGCGGCTACTCCGCGTACAGCGGCGCCGCAACGCTGGTCCACAATGCCACCTCATCGGACTTCACGGTGACCGCCGTCTCCAATGCCCGGGTGGACGTCTCCGTCGTCGTCCCCGTCAACTCGGGGACAGGGCAGACGTTTTACGAACTCTCGCGGTTCGATGGCACGACCTGGACCGTTCTGACGCCGAGCGGATACACGTTCCAGGATACGACGGTTGTCGCCGGCAAGGCCTACCAGTACCGGATCCGCTATCGCAATACCGGCGGCTTCTACTCCGGCTATTCGCCCACCAAGACCGTGACGACCTACGGGGCGGCCACTCCGACCA
>Ga0111538_10011099_pt1 | contig 11960 bp, 8 predicted proteins | sample SoiMethybrSBSTD1_FD_79669 | JGI IMG/M metagenome (GOLD analysis project Ga0111538, IMG submission 79669) | Bulk soil microbial communities from a Populus tree surrounding site in Tennessee, USA - Soil MetaG P. TD hybrid SBSTD1 (version 2)... | ecosystem: Environmental > Terrestrial > Soil > Tree...
AGCCCCCTTCGCGGGGATCGGCGTTCTCCGCTCCGCGCGCTTGCTCAGCCGACCCCTTCTCCCCCGATATCGCGGCACGCTCGCAGGCGGCCCAGCAGAGGACGAGCGCGATCCCCAGCGCGCCCTCGATGAGGAACCGCTTCATTTGCTCCGACTCCCCTTCTTGGCGGTCCTGCGCTTGCCCTTCGCCCCTTGCTTCCCTTTGGTCGCGCTCGGGGCGCGGCGCGACGAACGTCGCGACGTCGCCGCCGCCGTCGATCGTGTCGGCGCCTTGCGGGCGTTCGAGCGTCGGCGCGCCGAGCGAGCCTGGTAGGCGAGCGCGCGGGGCGACGCGGCTTCGCGGCTTTCGCGGCGCAGCGCCCCCTCCGTCGCCGCGGAGCGTTTGGCCGAAACGGGCCTCGGGTGCTCTCCTCGCTCCAAGTCGCGTTGCGCCTTCTGTCGCGTGGTCTGGGAAATCCCTCGCCCCGTCTTCGGCGCCGGCAGTCGCACACCCGCACGCCGCGCCTTCGAAAGGCCGATCGCGATCGCCTGTCTCGGCGAACGCGCGCCGTGTTTCCCGCGACGCACGTGTTCAATCTCTTCTCGGACGAATTCACCAGCTACGGTCGTAGACGCTTTGCCTTCGCGCGCCGCGCGGCGTGCCCGGTCGATAGTTCGCTTTTCCGGCATTGTTCGTTCCTCCGCCGGGGTGTCCAAGCAAATCACGGACCCATAGCGAACGCGTTTTCTCCCACCGCGCAGCCGCGGGCGCGGGGATCGATCGCGCGCGCGTGTGCGCTTTCGTCCCGTTTCAGGAACGAAGAGAACGCGTGATGCGCACGCTCACGCGCCGTGCGGCTCGATTGCGCACGTCGAGCGCTCGACCGAACGGTTCATCTTTCACGCCGCAAGCGCGAAACGCGAGCGAGTCGACACGCGCGGGAGAAGGCGAAATCAAGCTGGATCGACGGCGTTCGCGCCGAGACCCACCGGGCAAGTCACGCCGGTACCACCGACACCGCAGTAGCCGTCGGGGTTTTTGGCTAGGTACTGCTGATGGTAATCTTCCGCGTAATAGAACGGCGGCGCTGCGGCGATCTCGGTCGTAATCGTCCCGTAGCCCGCCTTCCGCAATTGATCTTGATAGGAGGCTAGCGAGGCTTCGGCAGCACGCTTTTGCGCATCGCCCTCGTAGTAAATGGCGGAGCGGTACTGCGTTCCGACGTCGTTGCCCTGGCGCATCCCCTGCGTGGGGTCGTGGTTCTCCCAAAAAACCTTGAGCAGGTCTTCGTAGCGGATGACCTTGGGATCGAAGACGACGCGCACAACCTCGGCGTGCCCCGTGCGCCCCGTACAAACCTCGCGGTAGGTGGGGTTCGACGTCTGCCCCCCCGCGTAGCCCACCATCGTCGTGTACACGCCCAGGAGCTGCCAAAACTTGCGCTCCACGCCCCAAAAGCAGCCCATCGCGAAGACCGCGGTCTGCATTCCGGCGGGAAACGGGGGCTCCATCCGCGCACCGTTCACGAAGTGTTTTTCCGCGACGGGCATGCGCTCGCTGCGCCCAGGGAGTGCATCACCGACAGGTAGGCTCGTCTTGCTCGCGTCCGGAGACATGGCCGACATCATGTCCCGTGTCGCCACGTCTGGCCAGGCCCAAGAGAGCCACCTATAAGGGAACCTCTTGACTGCTCTCCTCCACAGTCCGCTGTCACTCTTCATCGTGCAGGCCGCGCTCATCATCGCGCTTTCGCGCGTGGTCGGCCTCGCTGCGACGAAATTCGGGCAGCCGATGGTCATCGCCGAAGTCGTAGCCGGAATCCTGCTGGGTCCGTCGCTCCTGGGCGCCGTGAGCCCGGCCACGATGGCCACCCTGTTTCCGCCGAGCTCGATGCCGACGCTCGGCCTCATGAGCCAGGTTGGGCTGCTGCTCTTCATGTTCCTCATCGGGCTCGAGCTCGACCCCAAGCTGTTGCGGGGTCGGGCCCACGCCTCGGTGGCCATCAGCCACACGAGCATCATCGTGCCGAGCCTGCTCGGCGGTGTGCTCGGCCTTTACCTCTACCCTCGCCTCTCGTCGCCCGACGTCCCCTTCGCTTCGTTCCTTCTCTTCATGGCAGTGTCGATGAGCATCACGGCCTTCCCCGTACTTGCACGCATCCTCGTCGATCGACGGCTGCTCAAGACGAAGGTCGGAGCCGTGACCATCACTTGCGCCGCAGTCGACGACGTCACCGCGTGGTGCCTTCTCGCGTTCGTCGTCTCCGTCGCCAAGTCGACCGACATCAGGCGCGCTGCCGTCACCGTGGGTATGGCGCTCGCCTACATCGCTTTCATGTTGGTGGTGGTGCGCCCGTTCCTGCGCCGCCTCGGCGCTCTTAGCGGGAGCCGCGAGGGACTGACGCAAAACCTGGTCGCGGTCACCCTCCTTTTTCTGCTCGCCTCCAGCTGGCTCACGGAGTTCATCGGCATTCACGCCCTCTTCGGCGCTTTCATGCTCGGCGCCATCATGCCCAAAGAAGGGAACGCGGGTCGTCTGCTCGCAGAGAAGCTGGAAGACCTGGTGGTCGTCTTCCTGTTGCCCATGTTCTTTGCGTATAGCGGGCTGCGTACGCAAATCGGCTTACTCGACAACCCGAGCGCGTGGCTCATGTGCGCGCTCATCATCCTCGTCGCTTGCCTCGGCAAATTCGGGGGAAGTCTGGTGGCCGGCAAGCTCACGGGACTGCGCTGGCGCGAGGCGACGGCCGTCGGCATCTTGATGAACACACGCGGGCTCATGGAGCTCATCGTGCTCAACATCGGGCTCGACCTGGGGGTCATCTCCCCCGCCCTCTTCACCATGATGGTGCTCATGGCGCTCGTCACGACGTTCATGACGACGCCGCTGCTGCAGCTTGTTTACCCCACGTCCGAAATCGAAGAGGAATTGCCGGCCAAACTCGTGACCCCGGCCCCCGAGCCGGTTTCGACCAACCCACGCTTCACGATCCTCATGTGCGTGGCCTTCGACCGTTCCGGGCCTGCGATGGTGAAGCTTGCCAGCGTCCTCGTGGCCGACCAACCGCAGCACCATCGACTTTACGCTCTGCGGCTCATTCGCCCTACCGACAGGGCCTCGTTCTACATCGTCGGACAGGAAGACGAGAACGGCATCCAGGGGCTCCAACCGCTCTTGGAAACGGCCGAGCATCTTCGCTTATCGGTGAACCCGATCGCCTTCGTCTCGCCGAGGCCCGCGGTCGATATCTGCAATGTGGCCGAGGTGAAAGGGGCCGATCTGGTGCTTCTCGGCTGGCACAAGCCGGTCGTCACCCGCACCGTGCTCGGCGGCACCGTTGCTGACGTCCTCGAAAAAGCGCCGGCCACGGTGGGGGTCTTCGTGGACCGCGGCCTCGAAACGGTGCGTAAAGTTCTGGTCCCCTTCCAAGGCTCGCCCGACGACAAGGCTGCCCTCGCCTTGGCCAAGCGGATGACGACAGCGAACGCCGAGGTCACCATCCTCCACGTCATCAAGCCTGGGCGGATGGAAGGGGAGCGTCTCGGAGCTCAGCAGGAAATCGATGAGACCTTCTCGGAGGGTGGCCCCTGGAACCGAACTTCGGTGCGCATGAAGCTCGTGAGCCATGACAAGCCCGCGGTCGCCGCAGTCGAAGAAGCCGGACGCGGCTACGATCTCGTGATTGTCGGCGCGGGGCACGAGTGGGGGCTCGAGCGCCGGCTTTTCGGTCTCGCTCCCGAGCTCATGGTCGAAAAGTGCCCAACATCGCTTCTTCTCGTGCGCCAGTACGACGCTCGCCGCGCCGCCGCCGAGGCCGCCGCCACGTAACAGGGCCGGCCCGGGAACCCGTTGAAAATCATCGGGTCTCCTTGGGATCTGGTTCTGTTGTCGGACACGGGTGAGCTTTTGATCAGTTTTGGTACGAGCCGAACACTAGAGCCATGAGGTAGGAGGCCTTTGGGTGGCTTCGGGGGCGCCGGGCTGCTTAGACATTTGGTTGGTGCCGTCAGTGGGAAGTTCGGTCGCGGATTGACGACAGTCGCGCGGGCCGAGACACGACGGGCGATTCTCGGAAGCCCAATTTCGGGCGTTTTTGACAACTCCCAACGCGGGGAGCGTTTCCGAAGCGCGCGGATGCGCTTTTCAGAGCGATGCGGTATGGTGATGCGACAGGAACCTGCATACATGCTGAAAGTGGTCGACGGCGGCAAGCCCGAGGCCCAGGAGCAGCCGCCGCGACCGGACCCGCTGGCTGACCTGGCGCTGCGGGCGAGGCAGGGGGAAGACGGCGCGATGCGCGATCTCCTGCGCGCCATCGGTCAACCGCTCCTTGCCGCCGTTCGCGCCATCGCCGGCCGCGGCGCGCCCGACGTCGAAGACATCGCGCAAGAAACGATGGTCGCCTTCGTACAGGCCCTCCCCGCGTTCCGCGGCGAATGCTCGGTGATGCACTATGCGTCGCGCATCGCCGTCCGCACCGCGATGGCCGCACGGCGCCGGCGCCTCGCGCGCGAGACGCGCGCCGATCAACTCGAAGACGCGCCGAGCAGCGAACGGTACGCCGCATCCCCCGGCGAAGAAGCGTGGGTCGCGCGCCGCCGCGAGCTGTTGCGCACGCTGCTCGACGAGCTTCCCCCCGTACAGGCGGACACGTTCGCGTTGCGCATCGCGCTCGGCTACTCGATGCAAGAGGTTGCCGACGCTACCGGCGCCCCCATCAACACGGTGCGCAGTCGGGTGCGCCTCGCCAAAGAGGCCTTGCGCCGCCGCATCGAAGAGGATCCGACGTTGGCCGAGCTCTTGGGGGGCGAGATATGAGCCACCCTGTCGACGTGCATCCTGAAGACCTGTTCGACCGCGAGCAGGCTGGGACGCTGACCGCCGACGAGCGACGACGGCTCGACGCGCACACGCAGCAGTGTGCCGCGTGCGCGCTCGTGCGGAGCGCCGTGCGCGACTTCGCCGCCCAGCGCAACGCGCTCCCCGGTGACGACGCGCTCATTGCCCGCATCAGCGGCGAAGCGCTCGGCAAGGCCGCGACGCTCACATCGCAGACCATCTCCCCCGCCTTGCGGACGACGTACATCGGCGCGCACACGCGGCGACGCCGGTCATGGGCCGTCGGTGCCATCGTCCTCTTCGCGGCAACGGGGGCCACGGCGTCGTTTTGGACGGTGCGGGGCTCGTTCGTGCAGCGGTTCCTGACGGATGCGCCCCTCGAGACGACCACGCCCTCCGCCGTCGAAACGAAAGCGCCCGTCGCGCGCCCCAAGATCACGGCTCCGCCCCCCCCAGTCGTCGAAGAGGCCGAGCCCGCGGAAGAGGAGACGGAGCCCGCGCCCCCCGTGGTGGTGACGCCGGTCGCGCCCCCGCCGGTCGTCGCAACGCGTCTTCGGGTGCCCGAGCCCATCAACGTGCCGCCGCCGGTGGTCGCACCGTCGGCCGACGAGATTTTCGCGGCCGCCAATGAAGCGCGCCGCCGCGGCGATCCGCAAAAGTCGTTCGAGCTCTACACCGAGCTTGCCCGCAAGTACCCGGGCTCGCGCGAAGAGACGACCTCGCGCGTGCTGCTCGGCCGCCTGCTACTCGATCGCGGCGCTGACCCGACGCAAGCACTCGGTCTCTTCACGCGCTACCTCGATGAGAGTCCGGGTGGTACGTTGGCCGAAGAAGCTCGCTTGGGGAGGGCCCTCGCGTTGACGCGTTTGGGCTCGGCCAAGGAAGAGCGCCAAGCATGGCAGCAACTCCTGGCCTTTCATCCCAACTCGATTCACGCCGAAAGGGCGCGAAAGCGGCTCGAAGAGCTTCACTGATCGGGCTGTTCATGTGGGTCCTCCTCTGCGCGCGTGAACGGACCGCGTTCGCCGAGGGTCCTCCGGGCGAAGCTCCGCCCCGCCACGTCGAGATCAAGATGGTGGCGCGCCAAGAAGACCGCGCGCTCGTCGCGGTTCTTTCCGAGCTGCTCGATCGGCTCCAAGTGACGACGACGTACACGACGGTGCCGGATCTCGAGACCGAGGAGATGTGGACGCCGCACCCGAACTCCCCCGGGGCGGTGGCGCGGGCGTGGATCGATTTGCGCGAGTCCAAGGTCGTCACCCTTTACCTTACGGGCGATCAGCAGGACCGCGTTCTCATTCGACAAGTCCCCCTCCCCATGAGCCTCGACGAGGTGGGGCGCGAGGAGATTGCCCACATCGTCGAAGCCGCGGTCGACGAGCTGCTGCGCGGCGGGCAGATTGGGATGGAGAAAAAGCACACGCCGGAGCTGCCCGCCCCGGTGAAGTTGCCGCCGCCGTTACCCGAGCCTCCGCTGCGCCTCGATATTGGCTTCGGCTACGCAGCGCAAGGATGGGCCAACGATTACCCGCCGCTGCACGGTCCCGCCGGCTTCGTGAGCTTCGCCAAAAAGAGCGGGCCATGGCGCCCCGGCGCGTGGCTCTCGGCCGAACTGCGCTTTCCCGAAACGGTGGAGAGACAGCCGGTCTCGATGACGCTCAGTCAAGGGGCTTTCCGGCTGCTCTTCATCGCCGACCGCAGCTTGTCGAACCGCTGGGTGGCGCGCGGCGGAATCGGCGGCGGCTTCGACTGGGTGCACGTAGCACCGAATGCAACCGTGAGCTCCAGCGAGGTGCAGCCCAACGGCGGTACCAGGCTCGTCCCGATGCTGCGCGCCCTCGCGCTGGCGCGCTATGGCTTTGCCCCGAAGAGCGAGCTCTTTTTTGGCTTCGCGGTCGACGTCGACGTCCAGGATACGCATTACGTCACCAAGATCGTCGAACCCGATCAACCAACGAAGACGCCCGACGTCTTGCACCCATGGTGGATTCGCCCCATGGCGATGATTGGAATTACGGCCGATGTCCTCGCGTATTGAAAATTGCCTCCGCTGGTTCGCGGTCTCGTGCACCGCTCTCCTTTGCACGAGCGGCTGTTCGAGCCGAGAAGACCTCATTGCAACCGTCACGTATGAAGCCGGGACGCGCGACGCAGCAAACGAAATCGTCGACTGCAGGCCGGCCTTTGCTGACCAGCAGGATATGGGGGTCGATCTTTACTTCATCATGGAGCAGTCGTGGGAAAACTTCTCCGAGTGGAGGCCTCTCACTTCTGCGCTGGCCCAACTTTTTGGATCGAGCGCTCCCGAGTTTGCCGGAATGGGCGTCGGGTTCGGCATTTATCCCAAGACCATCCCTCCTCAGCAGAGCTGCGTCGATGCTTGCCCTCAGCCTGTCAGCTGTAACTGCCTACGCAACTGCGGATGTTCGGACGCGGCGCAAGAGGGCCCGGCTTGCACCTGTTTTCAATGGAACCCGTCATGCAGCGAGGCCGATTACACGCCAACGCTCGATATCACTCGAGCGAGCGAAAGCCCGGACGACTTTTGGTCGGCGCTTTTTGCGACCCCCCCGGAACCGCAGAGCTTCACGGATGAGATGCCCTTGATCCCGGCGCTCGCCGCCAGCTTTCGGCGCCGCGACGAATGGGAAGACCAACATATCGGGCGGCGCATCACACAGGTTCTCATCGCCAACGCGCTCCGTTTCGGTTGCCCGGGGGACGATCACGACCTCTCCGACGTGGAAAAGGCCCTGAGCGGCCCCGAAAAGCCGAAGACCTATGTTGTCGGTGTGAATCCCACGGGGCCCGACGACGGCCGAGATTTCGATCGACTCGCCGCGGCGGGCCGAACGTCGCCCGCGTTGCAACTGACCGTTCGGACGAAGCCCCCCACCAACCCGACGGTTGCGCTGACCGAGCTCATTCAAAGGATCCGAGCGGCCGAAGGGCGCTGCGAATACCTCGCCCCCGCCCCCGGTCCGGGCATCGATTTCAAAAAGGTCAACCTGGCGGCCATCAGCGGTGGGCTGCAATTTCGCAAGGTGGCCAACCGCGACGCATGCGCAAGCGATGACCAGGGTTGGTTCTACGATACCGACGAGAATCCCGACTCCCGCGATGGTACGCCGAAGCGCATCATTGCCTGCGAAGGCGCGTGTAGAAGGCTTCACGGCGGGCAAGATGCGGGCTTTACGAGCGGTGCTGCCCGAGTTCAGACCGGTTGCCCCACCGTCTACTCGCGCGGCGCAGCCGGTCGCTGAACGCGCCGCAGATCGCTCAGTCGCCGAAGCGACGCGCGGGCGACCGCGTTCGAACCAGGGTGTGGGCGCCCGCGAAATCTCCTTTCCGATCCGTCGCGATGCGGGTATTCGAGAGCGAACCCTCCGGTGAGGGGTGGGGTCGATCGATCGACTCGTCGCGCGTCGGGGTCTCATGCATCGAGCTGGCCTGTGTCTCGCCGTTTCTCTGCTTGCCGCGTCCCTTCCGAGCGTCGCCTCGGCGCAAGCCGGTTCGCCCGACGTTCCGGCGGGCGATGCGACGAAACCGGCCGACGAGCCGGCGACACGCATCGAGTCGGTCCCATCGACGCCCGAGGAGCGCATTCACGATCTCGAGCGGCGTCTGCGCGCTCTCGAGACGAAGCGCGCCGACACGCGTGGAGCCGCGGAGTCGAAGGGGCTCGAACAAAAGGCGCTCGAGCGCAGTCCCGACAAGGGTATCGCGGTCGCTTATGGCCCCGAGGGGGTCGGCATCGCCTCGGCCGATGGCAAATTCCAGTTCCGTTTCCGCCCTCTGGTCCAGGCCGATGCGCGCATCTTCATCGATGACGGGACCACGACGTTCCTCGTTCGACGCGCGCGACCGACGATGGAGGGCACGGCGTTCGAATATTTCGACTGGGCACTCGTCCCGGAGCTGACTCAATCCCCCAGCGTGCTCGACGCATTTCTCAACATTCGGCTCTTTCGCGAGATCCAGCTGCGCGGCGGCAAGTTCAAACCACCGGTGGGATTCGAGCGCCTCATGGCCGCGGCGGATTTGCCCTTCCTCGAGCGCGGGCTTCCGACCAACCTCGTGCCGTCCCGCGACATCGGCGTCGAGCTGCACGGCGATGTCCTGGGGGGCACGCTGGTCTACGCCGGCGGCATCTTCAATGGCGCGGGGGACGGCGTCGACGGCAATTCCGACAACAACGACAAGAAGGATCTCGCGGGTCGCATCATGCTGCACCCCTTTCAGCCGACGTTCGTCACGGCGCTTCGCAAGCTCGGGATCGGCATCGCCGCGACGCGCGGCACGCACACCGGAGAGCTCCCCGCCTATCGGACGCCGGTGCAGACGCCGTTCTTTCAATACGTGGACGGCGTCACTGCAGGGGGTACGCACCGTCGCATCGCGCCGCAGGCGTCGTTCTACCTGGGGCCCGTCGGATTGTTCGGCGAATACACGCGGTCGACGCTCATCGTCGTGCGGCCGGGCCAAAGCGCTCGCTTGAACAACGACGCGTGGCAAGTCGTAGCTTCCGTCTTCTTGACGGGGGAGGAAGCATCTCCGACCACGGTCACCCCGAAGCGCGCGCTCAACCCGCGTAACTTCGGCACCGGGGCCGTGGAGCTTGTCGCGCGCTACGGCGAGCTCAAGATCGACGACGATGCCTTCCGCTTGGGGCTCGCCGACGCGACTCAAAGCGCCCGCCGTGCCACCGATTGGGGGGTCGGCGTCAACTGGCACATGGCGCGCAACTTCAAGTGGATGATCGACTTCGAGCACACCAGCTTTTCAGGCGGCGGCGCGAACGGTGATCGACCGAGCGAGATCGTCTTTCTCAGCCGTTTTCAGGCCGCGTACTAGCGGACGCGCAGCTCAGAACCCGACGTCGGGCTCGTTGGCCGTGCTGCTTGCCGCGGGCGGCGCTTTCGCCCGCGCGGGGGCCGGCGCGCGACGCGGTGCGACCCGCGGGGCAGGGCGCGGCGCACGGTCCGGGACCGCGATCGCCGCGCTTTCGACAGGCGGCAGAATCGTTTCCACGCCGTGTGCGCTCGTGTCCCCCGCGACCGTCTCCGCCGGCTCCGCGTTGCCCAGGGCCTCCGCGACCGTCGGCTCCGATCCGCGGCCCGGCGCCGTCAAGAAAGTCTGCGACGACATCACCGGCGCCGAGGTTCCGGGCAAGAACGCTCGCCATGCTCCCAGGACGAGTCCCAGCGCGACGACGCCGGCGAGCGGTGCAAACCGCTTTCGCTCGACCACGGCTCGGCGCGCCGCGACCGTCACCCTCGCCATCGAGCCGGCACTCAGTACCGCGGGTGCCGGGGGCAAGATGCTGGACGACGATGATCCGAGGCCCGTGCTGACGCCGTTCCAGCTGACGGGCCCCGTCAGTTCGACGTCGTCGAACGACGTGCTCGGATCGACCACGTAGCGGCAGCGATCGGCGATGATGCGCGATCGCGGGGCTGCAAAGGGGCGGAGCGCGGCCGCGAGCTCGCCGACGTTTTGAAAGCGCTTGGCAGGGTCCTTCCCCAAGCAGTGCCCGATGACCCACTCGAGATCGGGGGGGAGCTCGGGTTTGATGGAGCGAAGCGGCGCCGGCTGGCACTCCAGAATCTTGGCCGCGAGCTGGGTCAGCGAGGGCGCATCGAACGCCGGGGCTCCGCACAAAAGCTCGTAGAGCACGCATCCCAGCGCCCAAACATCCGCGCGCGCGTCGACAGTGTCCACCGCGCGAACTTGCTCGGGGGACATGTACGTCGGGGAACCGACCGCCGAGGTCGAGCGCACGGTGGGTCGCCGGCTGCGCTGCGGTGGCTCTGGCATCTCCAGCTTGGAGATGCCGAAATCGAGCACTTTGATGACGTCGACCCCCGGCACGCTCCGCGACAGGAACAAATTCTCGGGCTTGATGTCGCGATGCACGATCCCGAGCGAATGCGCGGTGGCAAGCGCTTCGCACGCCTGCAGGATGTAATCGATCGCGGCATCCGCCGGGAGGGCGCCGCGCTCGGACACGATGCGCCCGAGGTCCTGTCCCTCGAGCAACTCCATTGCGATGAACGGACCCGCGTCCGGCAACGTGCCTACGTCGAAGACGCGCGCCACGTGCTCGCTCTTGATCATCACCGCGGTGCGCGCTTCTTTGGCGAAACGCGCGACGAGATCGCGATGCACGAGAAGCTCGGGACGGAGGAACTTCAACGCGACTTGGTGGCCGAGCTCGATGTGCGTGGCCGAGACCACGTACCCCATCCCCCCCGAGCCGATCACCTTGACGATCTCGTATTTGTCGGCGATGACGTCGCCCGGCGAAAACGGGAGGTCGAGGGGGATCGCCACCGTCTGCGACGTCACGGGCGCGGGGCGCGAGTTCGCGCGCGCCACGCCCGATGCCTCGCGCGGCGAGCTATCGAGCCGCGCGCTGTCGACGGCGGCGCCCGCTGCGCTTTCCCGCGGCGCGGTCTTTTCGGCAGCACGTGGGGCGCTCTTGGCCGCGACGCCCGGTGCGCTGTCGCGCGCCGAATTTTCCAGCCATGCACCTTGTTCTGCCGCGAACGGCGTTTCTTCCGCGACGGCGGCGCGCAGTGCGCTCGCCGAGCCTTTCACTACGGTGGTGGGCTCGTCGTCAGTGGGATCGCCGTCGGTGGACTCGCCGTCGGTCGGCTCGTCGTCGATCGGCGAGCTTTTCACCGCGTCGTCGTGCAAGGAGGCCTCGGCTGTCTTCACCGCATCGTGGGTCGAATCATCCGCGGCACGCGCCGCGTCGCACGGGCGCGCCCCATCGTCGCTCTGGGGAAGCGAATCTTCGCGAAGAAGGGGCTGTGCTTTGGCTTCTTCCATAGGGCGAAACTTCCCTAAGCACCGGACACTAATCCTTACGCCCAACCTAGTGTGGCTGAGGGGGCGAAACTGATCCATAGCGAAAAACAAAAGTGTCGCGGACCTACAACGACCCCCGATTGTTTACGTTGCGCGACGGACACTGAGCCGCCTATTCCGTGCCGCAAAACGTCTTGGCTCTTGGAGAAAAGCACCACGGACGGACCGATCACGATTCACGCAATTCCGGCCGGGGCCATGAAATCGTCACGAAACGGTGCGCTCGCGCACCGATGGCGTACCAAGCGATGTGCCTCGTCGCGTGACG
>Ga0111538_10011100_pt1 | contig 11959 bp, 11 predicted proteins | sample SoiMethybrSBSTD1_FD_79669 | JGI IMG/M metagenome (GOLD analysis project Ga0111538, IMG submission 79669) | Bulk soil microbial communities from a Populus tree surrounding site in Tennessee, USA - Soil MetaG P. TD hybrid SBSTD1 (version 2)... | ecosystem: Environmental > Terrestrial > Soil >...
CATCGTCAAGCACGCCAATCCCTGTGGCGTGGCGACGGCCGAGTCACTCGTGGATGCCTACGACCGCGCCTATCGCACCGACCCCACGTCGGCCTTCGGCGGCATCATCGCTTTCAATCGCGAGCTCGACGAGGAGACCGCGGTGGCGATCGTCGGTCGTCAGTTCGTCGAGGTCATCGCGGCGCCGTCAATTTCGGCCGCGGCCGCGGCCGTACTCGCTGGCAGGCAGAACGTGCGCGTGCTCGCCATTGGTGCGCTCGCCAATCGCCCCACTTCCGAACTCGAATACCGCAGCGTTGCCGGTGGCTTGCTCGCGCAAAGTCGCGACACTGCACTCGCCGATCCGGCAACCTTCCGGATCGTGACCCAGAAGAAACCCACGCCCACGCAATTCGCTGACCTCTGGTTCGCCTGGCGCGTGTGCAAGTACGTGAAGTCCAACGCAATCGTGTTCGCGCGCGAGGGCATGACCATCGGCGTTGGCGCCGGCCAGATGTCGCGCGTGTATTCGACCCGCATCGCCGCCCTCAAGGCCAGGGACGAAGGCCTCACGGTCGAAGGCAGCGTGATGGCCTCGGATGCTTACTTTCCGTTCCGCGATGGAATCGATGTGGCCGCCGAATACGGCATCACGGCCATCGTGCAACCGGGTGGCAGCAAGCGCGATGAAGAAGTCATCGCCGCCGCGGACGAACATGGCATGACCATGGCGTTCACCGGCATGCGCCATTTCCGGCACTAGCGGCCAGGGAAAATCCCGCGTGAAGGTTCTGATCGTAGGCAGCGGCGGTCGCGAACACGCGCTGGCCTGGAAATGCGCGCAGTCGTCACGGGTTTCCGAAGTGCTGGTCGCGCCGGGCAACGGCGGCACGGCAACCGAAGCGCGTGTCCGCAATGTCGCCGTGGCAGCCGAGGATGTCGCCGGCCTCGTCGCGCTCGCGAAGGCCGAACACGTGGGATTGACCATCATTGGTCCCGAGGCGCCGCTGGTGGCGGGGGTGGTCGACGCCTTCGTGGCCGCGGGATTGCGCTGCTTCGGCCCGCACCGGTCGGCAGCCCAGCTCGAAGGTTCCAAGGCCTACACCAAGGAATTCCTGAAGCGGCACGGCATCCCCACGGCCGCTTATGCGACGTTCACGCGTGAAACCTTTGACGCGGACTGGGTTCGCCAACAGCGCACTCCCATCGTCGTCAAGGCCTCGGGGCTGGCGGCCGGCAAGGGCGTAGTCATCGTCGAATCCACGGAAGAAGCCATCGCCACTGCCCAAGCCATGTTTGGCGGGCAATTCGGCTCGGCCGGCGACCAGGTCGTCATCGAAGAATTTCTGCCGGGCGAGGAAGCCAGCTTCATCGTCATGGCCGATGGCCGGAACATCCTGACCATGGCCACGTCGCAGGATCACAAGCGCCTGCACGACGCGGACCAGGGCCCGAACACGGGTGGCATGGGCGCCTACTCGCCGGCCCCCGTGGTCACGCGTGCGCTGCACGAGCGCATCATGCGCGAGGTCATCGAACCCACCATCCGGGGACTCGCGAAGGACGGTACGCCCTATACCGGATTCCTTTACGCGGGAATCATGGTGCACCCTGACGGCACACCCAACGTGCTGGAATACAACTGTCGCTTCGGTGACCCGGAAACTCAGCCCATCATGATGCGGCTCAGAAGCGACCTGGTGGAGCTGTGCGAGGCAGCGCTCGACAGGCGGCTGGACCGAGTCCATGCCGATTGGGATGAGCGCGCGGCGCTCGGCGTGGTGCTCGCCGCCGAGGGTTATCCCGAGGCGGTGCGCAAAGGCGACGCCATCTCCGGGCTGGACGCCGCGGCCAGACTTGAAGGCAAGGTGTTCCATGCCGCGACACGCGCCGAGGGCGGAAAGATCCTGACGCATGGCGGCCGCGTGTTGTGTGCCGTCGGCCTTGGCAAGAATGTTTCCGAGGCGCAGGTGCACGCCTATAGGCTGGTCGACGCAATTTCCTGGCAGGGCATGCAGTGCCGGCGCGACATCGGATATCGCGCGGTGGCGAGGGAAAAGTCGCCGAACTGAATTGGGGAAACGGTGGTCGAAATGAGCATGAATCGTCACACCGAACAGGAATGGCAATTCGCGGCGCAGGACCTCGACACCACACGCCGTTGGCTCGCAGCCCAGCCTCATGAAGTTACCGAGCGGCGCTGCGCGCCGCAGCCCACGCTCACCCTGCAGGACACGTACTACGACTCCAGCGACTGGATGATTTTTCGCGCCGGGTTCGCGTTGCGCGTGCGACACGCGCGTGAGGCCGATGTCGATTCAGGCGCCACAGGAGAAGGCGGCACCGAGATCACACTCAAGTCGCTGCACGAAGCGCAACAGGGACTGGCGACCCGCGTGGAGATGTCCGAGCGCGTCGAGGGCGGGAATATCGAGGAGATAATGGCGCGCGCCAACGGCATTGGCGATCGCATTCGCGAACTGGTGGGACCGCGCGCGCTCAACCCGTTGTTTCACGTTCGCACCCGGCGCGAGCGGCAGCAACTGCTGGAAGCCGACTCCGAGCTGCCATTGGCCGAGGTCGACCTCGACGAGACCTCGATCGAGACGCCGTCTGGCCAGGGGCGCGAGCTGAGGCGCGTCGAGGTGGAGTGCATCCATGCCGATCCTGCGGCGTTGAGCGTGTGGGTGGAACAGATGCGCACCGCAGCGCAATTGCAGCCCGTGGAAGTCTCCAAGTTCCGCACCGGGCTCGAGGTCGCGGGCCTCGAACCCTCTGACCCGAATTCGCTGGGCAGTACCGACATCTCGCCGACACAAAGCTTCGCCGACGCGCAGCTCGCAATGCTGCGGCGTTACTTCTCCGCCGCCTTCGCCAGGGAGGCCGAGGTCCGAGCCGGATCTGCGGCTGCCGTGCACGAAATGCGCGTGGCCGCGCGGCACATCGACGTGCTGCTGCGCGTGTTTCGCGGCTATGGCCCGGGCTGGGCGGTGCATTCGCGCGGCCGGGTGCGCAGCCTCATCAAGACCCTCGGCGCCGTGCGTGACTGCGATGTGCACATCGCGTTCCTCGACAAGACCCTGGCCGCGCTCGAGCCGGAACAACGCGCGGCATTCGGTCCGGTACGCGCGCGGCTCGTCTCTCTGCAGACGAAGGCTCGTGGCCGCCTGCTGCTGGCGCTGGATTCGCCGCCGGTCCAGGCGCTGGTACGTGAATGGCGTGAGAACCTGGGCGCGGCCAGACCAGGCAGCATGCGCGCGCAGCGCAAGCTCACGGCCGTCGCGGCGCCCGAGCTGATCCGCGCCCAGGCGCGCGCCCTGCGCAAGCGTGCGCGCCAGCTCGATGAACACTCGTCTCCGGATGCCTATCACGAGGTCCGCATTCGCGCCAAACGGCTGCGGTACACGCTCGACGCATTTTCGAGCCTGTATGGCGACACAGCACAGGACTACATCCGCGCCCTGGCGAAGTTGCAGACCGTGCTCGGCGAATACAACGATTCGAAGGTGCGCGAACAACGATTTACGGAGCTCGTCGCCCGGGGGCCACGATTGCCGCCGTCCACGTCCTTCATGGTGGGCAGACTGGTCGAGCGCGACGCGCACGCAGCCGAAAAGCTTCGCAACGCGTTTGCGAAAGCCTATCGGCGAATCCGCCGCCGCCGCTGGCGTGAGCTCAATGCCGTCATGAAACGCGTCGCACAGGGCGTCGTGTCACCCGCCGGCGTGGTGTCCGCCTGATGGAAGTCATCCTGGTGCGCCATGCGGTCGCCCACGAGCGCAATAGTGCGCGTTGGCCCAACGATGCACTGCGGCCTCTCACGGCTGCCGGGCGCGAGAAATTTCGCAGCGCGGCGCGCGGACTGGCGCGGTGGCTGCCGAAGTCCGCGGTCATTCTCACCAGTCCGTACGTCCGGGCACGCGACACTGCCGTCCTGCTCTCCAAGGCGGCGCGACGCCGGAAGCCCATCGAATGCAGCGAGCTGGCGGGCAGCGCAGCGGCGCTCGAGGCTTTCGACCTGCTGCGCGCACGCAAGGAAAAGACGCTGGTGCTGGTGGGCCACGAACCCAACCTGGGCGAATTCCTGTCAGCCGCGCTCGGCGGCAAGAGCGCGGGCCTGAGCGTCGAGTTCAAGAAAGGCGGCGCGGCCTGCGTCGAATTCACGAAGAAAATCGAGCCCGGCCAGGCGACATTGCGCTGGATGCTTCCGCCGCGCGTCTTGCGCGCGCTGCGCTAGCCGAACGACGGCCTACGGCAACTTCGTGACGACGAAGTGCGATCTCACGGCCATTTCTCGCGCGCGACCAGCGCGCCAATCTCCGCCTGCGCGGCGCTGAGTTCCGGCGGCGCAAGCGTCGAGCCACTCATGAACACGGATATGAGGATGGGCCTGCGTCCCGGCGGCCAGGCGATGACCAGGTCGTTGTACGCGGTGTTCGGGCTGGTGCCGATCTTGTCACCCGCCTGCCAGTTGTGCGGCAAACCGGCGCGCACGCGGTCCAGTCCGTTGCGCGTCTGGCTCATCCAGTCGATGAGGAAGGCGCGCGAGGCCACCGACATCACGTCCTGCGTGAAGATCTTGAGCATGGTGTCCGTCATGGCGCGCGGCGTGGTGGTGTCGCGCTCATCGCCGGCTGGATTGATGTTGAGTTCGGGTTCGTTGCGATCGAAGCGCGTGACCTCGTCGCCGATGCTGCGGATGAAGCGGGTGAGCGCCTCAGGCCCTCCAATGCCAGTGAACAAGACATTCGCCGCGGTGTTGTCGCTGTAGCTGACCGCGGCGGCACACAGGTCGCGCACCGACATGGCCTCCATGCCGGCCGCGAGCCGCTGTTCGACCACCGGCGAATTTGGCAGGAGCTGCTCGCGCGAGATCGGCAACTCGTGGGTCAGTGGAAATGCGTCATGGTCCACCTGCCACAGCAGCGCCGCGGCCAGCGGCACCTTGCAGGTGGATGCCATCGGGTAGCGCGAGTCGTCGTCGTAGCCGATGCGCTTGCCGCTTTGCGAATCGAGGACGTGCACGCCCAGCCGGCCACCGATGCGCTTGTGGATGGTCTTGAGCCCGGAGCTGCCGCGCGGCGCGGCGTCGGCACCGCCCGCGAGGGCTGTAGCCAGCGCAATGCTCAGCAGGCTGCGTCGGTTCATCATCAGTCTTCCTCCTGGATCCACGTGGCCGGGAGTCTAACTGTTTGTCAGGGTTGGTTGACTGCGGCGGCGCTTTTTACCCAGAAACTCGCACGGGGAAATTCGTTTTCGATTACAGGCGGCAGGCGTCGCGAAGGCATGTGGATGACGGCCAGCCCTTGGGCTGAGTCCGACAATCACGGATCCGCCGAACCCGGCTTCCTCACCACGATGTCGATGCTCTCGGTATTGGGATCGAACACGATCTCGGCCTCGCGGCGCTCGAGCTGACGGCGAACCTGCAGGACCTTGGTTTCGAATGCGACGTCGCGCTCGCCGTAGTCGGTGCCTTCGCGCAGCACGAACGACTCGATGACGCCGGCGAGCGCGTCGGGCGACAGTTGGGTGTACGGCACCACGATGGGCGGCAGGGGATTTTCTGGCTCTTCGTTCAAGTCGCGTACTTTCTCACGAGCCAGGCGGCTCCGGCGAGCGAGCTCGACACGGCCAGCATGATCCACTCGGCGTGTTGACCGGGAGATCCAATGACGCGTGGCAGGTGCAACAGCACGGCGAAACAGGCCATCATGAATGCCGTCATCGTGGCGGCCAGCCGGGCTTGCACACCACTCAACAGCGCCAGCCCCGCCGCGATGTACCCGGCACCGGTTGCATACGCCCAGAAATGCTGGTTCGGCGGGATCCACGCCGGCACGAAGCTCGCGGTCCCGTCCGCATAGTGGAAGTGGACCGCGCCGAACATGAGTGCGAACGCGCCCGCCAGCAGGCGCGACCACTTGCGCAGTGTGTCGGCGGTGCGCGGCCCGGTCGAAGCAAGCAATGCCATCGCACCACAGGTCATGAATCCGATCTCGGCGATGCCGTTCCACTCGATGAGCGTACCGGGGTCGCCGAGAACCCTGATGCCATGCAGGACCACCGTCCAGAAGCCGTACATCCAGGCGAACAGCAAGGCACCGTGACGTTGCCACCTGCGCGACAGCAGCGCGCCACCACCGCCGATCAGCAACACGCCGCTGATATACGCCAGTGGCGTACGCAACGGAATGCCCGCGGGAACCGGCTGCCATTGCATGGCGAAGTCGCCGAAATATAGCGTGATGATGCCTAACAAGATGGCACCGCAGGCGTACAGCGCGGAGTTGTAGTTCATGTGCGTGATCCCTGGAAAATGGGGGACAGGAAAATGGGGACATCCCTATTTTCCGCTGCGGAAAATAGGGATGTCCCCATTTTCCACTACTTCAGCCACCAGCGGAGGATCAGGCTAACTACCCAAAGCAGGGACACGCTCATGGCCCAGATGAGGGCCATCCAGCCGAGACGCCGCGCGAACGAGGACGCCTCTTTCAATGGTAGCCCTCGTGCGCGACCTTGCCGCGGAACACCCAGTACGACCACGCCGTGTAGGCAAGGATCAGTGGAATCAGCAGCGCGGCGCCGACCAGCATGAAGACCTGGCTCGACGGCGGCGCCGCCGCCATCTGCAGCGTGATGCTGTTGGGCACCAGGTACGGGAACATGCTGATGCCCAGTCCCACGTTCGAGAGCCCGAACACCGCCAGGGTCAGCACGAAGGGTGCGAGCTCGTAGTTGCGGCGCAGGCTGCGGATGAAGCGCCAGGTGAGAATGCAGATGATCAGCGGCACCTGCGCGGTGAACAACACGCGCGGCATGCTGAACCAGCGCTGGAAATACTCGTTGCCGAGAAACGGCGTCGCCACGCTCACGGCGAGGAGCGCCACGAGCGTGAGCGGCGCCAGGATGCGCATGAGCCGCCGGGCATGTTCCTGCGTTTCACCCTCGGTCTTCCAGTTGAGCCAGCATGCGCCTAACAAGGAATAACCCACGACGACGCTGGCGCCGGTGAGCAGGCTGAACGGCGTCAGCCAGTCCCACCAGCCGCCCGCATAGGCCCGGCCCTCGACGTGCACGCCCTGCAGCAGCGCGCCCAGCATGATGCCCTGCATGAATGCGGCGACCAGCGAACCGCCGCTGAAGGCCAGGTCCCAGAATGCGCGATGTCCCGGATCGCGCCAGCGGAACTCAAAGGCCACGCCGCGAAACACCAGCGCCAGCAGCATGGCGATCAGCGGCGCATACAGCGCCGACATGATCACCGCGTACGCCAGCGGAAACGCCGCCAGCAATCCCCCGCCACCCAGCACCAGCCAGGTCTCGTTGCCGTCCCACACCGGCGCGATGGAATTCATGGCAGTGTCACGTTGCTTGCCGACGCCGAACATGGGAAACAGCACGCCGATGCCCAGATCGAAGCCGTCCATGACCACGTACATGAACACCGCGAAAGCCAGGATTGCGCCCCACACCAGCGTGAGCACCGTCGTGTCAGCCATGGCGCGACTCCCCCACCGCTGCGGTGAACGCCGGCGCGGACGTGATACCCGCCGCATGTGCGGGCGCATTGGCGGGTTCCGGTTCGTGCGGCTGCGGCGCACGTGACATGAGTCGCAGCAAGTACCAGCTCCCCATTCCGAACACCGAGAAATAGACGATCACGAAGGCGACCAGCGAGGCGCCGACCGCGGGAGCCGCCAGTGGCGATGCGGATTCCGCGGTGCGCATGAGCCCGTAGATGGTGAAGGGCTGGCGCCCGACTTCGGTGGTGATCCAGCCGGCGATCACGGCGATGAATCCCGCCGGACCCATGAGAACGGCAAAACGCTTCATCCAGCGCCACTCGTAGAGTTTTCCCCTGAGACGCGCCAGCAGGCTCCAGGCACCCAGGGTGAACATCAGCAGCCCGAGGCCGACCATCACGCGGAACGACCAGAAGATCACTTCCACCGCCGGACGATTCTCCGGTGCGATCGTGTCGAGACCCGCCAGCGGCGCGTCGAGATCGTGTTTGAGGATCAGCGACGACAGTCGCGGTACTTCGATCGCATGCGACATGTGCTGCGCGTCATCGTCCGGGATGCCGAACAGGATCAGCGGCGCGCCATGCGCGTGACTCTGGTAGTGACCTTCCATGGCCATCACCTTGGCCGGCTGATGCTCGAGCGTGTTGAGCCCGTGGAGGTCGCCGACGAATACCTGCACGGGCGCAACCAGCGCGGCCATCCACATGGCCATGGAAAACATCTTGCGTGCGTGCTCCTGCCTGGAGTCCTTCAGCAGGTGCCAGGCGCCGACCCCGCCGACCGCCAGCGCTGTCGTCAGGTATGCGGCGATGACAGTGTGCGCCAGGCGAAAGGGAAAGCTCGGATTGAAGATGATGGGCAGCCAGCCGGACGCGGGCACGAATTGCCCTGCGGCGTTGATGGCGTGTCCGGCGGGCGTCTGCATCCAGCTGTTGACGCTCAGGATCCAGAATGCCGAGATCATGGTGCCGATCGCGACCATGAGCGTGGCAAAGAAGTGCAGGCTCCTGCCCACCTTGCTCATGCCAAACAACATCACGCCGAGGAAGCCAGCCTCGAGGAAGAATGCGGTGAGCACTTCGTAGGCCATCAGCGGGCCGATCACCGGACCGGCGCGATCGGAGAACACCGCCCAGTTGCTGCCGAACTGGTAGGCCATGACGATGCCGGACACCACGCCCATGGCGAACACCACGGCGAAAATCTTCAGCCAGTACCGGTACAGATCGAGATAGAGCGCCTTGCCGGTTTTCAGCCACAGCGCCTCGAGCACCGCGAGATAACTCGCGAGCCCGATGGAAAACGCGGGAAAGATGAAATGAAAACTGACCGTGAAGCCGAACTGGATGCGTGCGAGTAGCAAGGCATCGGCGTCATGAAACATGCGCGCATCTTACGCCCGTGAGGCCAGCCTCACCGTGGTAGCATTTCGACGCATGCAGTCGGAGAAATCCGCTGCATCCCTGAATCGCGCTACTCCACGTACCTCAGCGTCGACCGATAGTCCTCGAGGTCGCGCTGGTACACCTGCAGATCGCTCTCGAGTTGCGGCAGGCGCGCCTTGATTTCGCCCTTGCGCTCGGCCATGTGCTTGGTGTCGACCAGCAACTGCGCGCGCTGCTCCTGGGTGAGCGCCGGATTCAGGATCTGGGTTCCGGCGCTGACCAGGCCGGCGTCGATCTGATCCGATTCGGCCCTCATGGAATTGATTTCGTTCGCTGCGCTGTTGACGCGCGAGCGCAGGTTGTAGAGCTGGCGCCCTGATTCGTAGGCTTCGAGGAACGGACCGTCGAGCGCGTCCGGACAGATGCCGTTATAGCCCCGGCCGTGCGCTCCGGTGCGAAACCCATTCAGCGGTTTGCAAAACTCCAGCAGCCCCTGGTCGCGGCCACTCTGGTAGGCGTTCAGATCCGGGGTGACGCCGTGCTTCGTGCAGGCCTTGCGGTACTGGCCGACGCGATCGCCCGAATATCCGGATACCCCGTCTTCATAACCGACGGTTCGCCAGTCAGTGGCCAGGCATTCGTTTGCGCTCATCGAGGAGCAGCCGGCGAGCGTCCACGACCCAGCGAGAATGCCGACCATGGTCAGCGTTTTGAGAGTACGCATGTGCAGAAGTTAGCGATGGCGGGATGTACGGGCCGTGAACGGCTTCACAGCTCGCGATGAAATGCACTGCTAGGAAGCCGTTCAGGCTGACTTCAGCCGCCGTTGGCCGGGCGCCCTGGGCGATCAGGCCTGGCGCCTTGGGCTGTCGTTATCCGCGCGCCTTCGGCTGTCGTTATCCGCGCGCCTTCGGCTGTCGTTATCCGCGCGCCTTCGGCGCGATGTTCGCATTCATGCGGAACAGGTTGTTAGGATCGACCTTGGTCTTGAGCGCGACCAGGCGATCGAAGTTCGCACCGTAGGTCTCGCGCATGCGTCCGGCGTCGTCGTTGTATTCGTTGACGTAGAAACCGTGAGTATGCGGCTCGATCATCGCCCAGGCCCCGCGCGCCCAGTTGCCGATTGATTCGCTCATTGCCGGATCATCCCAGCGGCTGAACACGAACACGTTGTGCTCCGCGTCGCGTTGCAAGAACGCGGTGGCGCCCGGCTTGACGCGCTTAACGGCGCCACCGCCATGCGGCAGGCTCACGGCCTGGATCGTCGGCAGGTTGGCATCCTGGATGGTGGCGAGCATGGCGTCGACCAGGGCCGCACTCGCCTTCTGCACGAAGCCGCCCTTGATGTAGTACTTGTGGCCGGGGGCGGTGTCTTCATCTCCCGATGCCTGGATTTTCACGTAAGGCGCAGGCGCGATGGAATCGCGCACGGGCTTGCGAATCTGACGCAAAGGCGCGAGCACCTTGTCAGCCAGCGCCGCATCGCCGCTGTAGCAGATGTCAATCGACATGAAACGCTGATCGTTGGGCAGGCGCACGAGCGCAGCGTCCAGGTTGAGTTCATCCGGTGTCGTGGGCGCGAACTCGAAGAAGAACTTGAGCACGGCAGGCGCGTCGGCCCATGCATAGTCGAGCGAGCCGCCCAGCATGATGGGGTTGACGTTGTGCAGCTGAAATTCAAAAGATGTAGCGACGCCGAAGTTCCCGCCGCCGCCGCGCAGTCCCCAGAACAGGTCTTTGTTCTGCTCATTGCTCGCGGTCACGAACCTGCCGTCGGCAGTCACCAGGTCGATGGAACGCACGTTGTCGCAGGAAAGGCCGAAACGGCGACTCAGGCGGCCGAAGCCACCTCCCAGCGTGAGGCCGCCGACTCCCGTGTGTGACACCGTGCCGGCGGGGGTTGCCAGGCCGTGGGCCAGCGCCTCGCGGTCGAGCGCGCCTAACAAGGCGCCGCCTTCGATGATTGCAATGCGTTTGGCGGGGTCGACACGCGCACTGTTTATGTCCGCCAGGTCGATCATGAGGCCCTTCTCGCACACCGACTGGCCGGAGAGGCTGTGCCCACCGCCACGCACGGACACCAGCAGCTGATTCGCCGCCGCGAATTTCACGGCCTCCATGACATCGGCCGCGCCACTGCAGCGCGCGATGAGCGCCGGGTGACGATCGAAGGCGCCATTCCAGGCGCGCCGCACCGTGTCGTAACCCGCGCTGCTCCGCAGCAGCAACGGACCGCGCAGGCGTGCCGCGAAGTCCTTGACGTCGGTTCCCTTGAGGATGATCTGTTTGCCGGTCCCGGTGACCGCCTCGACGTCGTCGAGAGTTGCTGCATCCGTGGCGGCAAACAACTTGCCGAAAGGCAAGGCTGCGGCGGGCAATGCAGCAAGTGCGGCGCGCACGAAGCGTCGACGACCCAGGATCATGCTCATGCTGCTCTCCCCGATTGTGGCGTCCACTGTACAGGTATTGAGCCGTGCAGAGGTGCGTCCTCGATACGGAGATGAAACAGAGCGCGCTGCGCGAGAGTCAACCGCGCGGCAGCAGCGCGCGCAGCCGCGCGATTTCTTCTTCGAGTCCCCGCACCCGGTCCAGCAGCCGGAGCGCGACGCCGAGCCCCGCCATGTCGAGCTCCAGCTCATCGCGCAACCGGCAGGCGGTGCGAGCCACGCTGATCACGCTCGCGCTAAACATGTAATTGGCGTCCTGCATGTTTCGCACCGGGATCGCGCCGGCCTGTGCCAGCTCGATGAGCTCCTCGCGCGACAGCCCGGATATTTCCACCAGTTCTGCCAGGCTAACTACCCGGTGTTCGTCGAGCCACAGGACTTCCGCTTCCATGTCACGCGCCCCCGGTGAAATGACGGCGCGGATCGAACGACGATGCCTCCTTGAGGCTGGCGAACAGCTCGCGTTCGCGTTCCGTGATCTGTGGCGGCACGACGATCTGCGCCACTGCATAAAGATCGCCGGCGCCACCGCGCGGCTTCGGCAGGCCCCGGCCGGACAGCCGCAGCTTCTGCCCCGAGGAGGTATTCGCGGGCACCTTGAGATTGACCGCGCCAG
>Ga0111538_10011101_pt1 | contig 11959 bp, 9 predicted proteins | sample SoiMethybrSBSTD1_FD_79669 | JGI IMG/M metagenome (GOLD analysis project Ga0111538, IMG submission 79669) | Bulk soil microbial communities from a Populus tree surrounding site in Tennessee, USA - Soil MetaG P. TD hybrid SBSTD1 (version 2)... | ecosystem: Environmental > Terrestrial > Soil > Tree...
CGGCGAAAGCTCCAAGTACGAGGCGCTCTGGAATTTCGTGTTCGACCATCCGTTCTGGCTGAAGCCGGGGGAGTCGCCGTACCTCGAGCAGGGCATCCCCGCGGGATTCCCGGAATGGTGCGGCATCGGACCCGACAGCGCCGTGATGCGCGAAGGCGCGTGCGGCCCGTCCGCGTGCTCGCTGTGAGCGTCAGTTCTTCTGCGCGAGGAAGAGGAACATCGGCACGAGGTCGATCCGGATGCGCCGGAGCAGCGCCGGCATGCGACGAGGTTTGGCGTCGAGCACGGGCAGAAGCGAAAAACCGCGCGCCTCGAGCATCTGGCAAATCGCGGAACCGAGCGGGAACGTTTCGGCGTCGTAGGTGGGGAAGCGCCGGACCTTGGTGACGTAGGCGCGTGAAAGCCACGCCGGGAGCGCGCTCACGCCGACGAGCTGGTAGTGCGGGTCGGACCAGAAGTTTCGCGGGCTGAAGCGGTTCGGGCCATCGATGTAGAGCACGCCGCCGGGGCGCAACACGCGGCACACCTCGTCCAGCAGTGCGGTCTTGCTCTCGACGTGCTCGATCACGTTGGAGGCGAGGACCGCGTCGAAGGCGCCGTCCGCGAACGGCATCGCGCACGCCGAGCCGGCGCGCACGTCGGCATCCATGCCGTGGCAGCGCATGCGAATCCTGGCGGCTTCCACGCAGCGCGCGTCGATCTCGATGCCGGTCGGCACCGCGCCGCGCTCGAGCAGGGCGACCAGGGTGGCGCCGTTCTGGCAGCCGATGTCGAGCACGCGCGCGCCCTTCAGCGGCAGCGCGAGCTGCAAGCGCTCGGCGTATTCACCGACTTGCAGCGGCTGACGTTCCTCCAAGTCGACCCACCGGAGCTTTTGTGGGTCGTCCGGGCTTATGATGTTTTGCCACCAGTACTCGAAGAACGGGCGCTCGACGCCGGAGAGAATCGGGAACTTGCCGGGATCCAGATCCGGCAGCGCGTGGTCGGTCATTCGCCCCCCGGCGGGCTCTCAGCCGCCGCGCTTGAGCTCGGTCAAGACCAGCTTGCTCACGGCCTTCAGCGTGTCGAAGACGCCGACGCCGGTGCGCGCGACGGACTCGTAGTCCGGCACTTGCATCGGGTTCAGAAGCTCGCGCAGCTCCGCGACGTCGACGACGTTCGGCAGGTCGCGCTTGTTGTACTGGATCACGTACGGAATCTTCTCGAGCGAGTAACCCTGCTCGGCGAGATTCGTGCGCAGGTTGTCGAGGCTCTCCTGGTTTGCCTCGAGGCGCTCGATCTGCGAGTCGGCGCAGAAGATCACGCCGTCGACGCCCTTCAGGATCAGCTTGCGGCTGGCGTCGTAAAACACCTGGCCGGGAACCGTGTACAGGTGAAAGCGCGTCTTGAAGCCGCGTATTTCACCCAGTGAAAGCGGCAAGAAATCGAAGAACAGCGTGCGCTCGGTCTCGGTGGCGAGCGAGATCATTTTCCCTTTCGCCTCGGGATTCGTGCGCTCGTAGATGTACTGCAGGTTCGTCGTTTTTCCGCAGAGGCCCGGCCCGTAATAGACGATCTTGCAGTTGATCTCCCGGGCCATGTAGTTGATGAAGCTCATCGCCCGGGATCCTCAGTCGTTGAACAGATTGTCGATGTCCTCGTCGGTAATTTCGGCGAACGGCGAGTCCGCGCCGGGTTCCTGGACCTTGCTGAGCAACGCCTCGAAGATGCGGTTCAACTCGTCGCTTGCCTTGCGCACGCGCAGGCGAACCAGGCCGAGGCTCGACTTGGAGTCGAAAATCACGACCAAGATCACCCGGTTGCCGACGAGCTGGATGTGGATGTTCGCCTTCTCGCCTTCGTGGAACTGAGTCGCGAACTCGTTCTCGCGCAGGAGCTTGGCGATACCGCCGGTGGCGGCGATGTTGCCGGCGGTGAGGGAGGCCAGCGAGGTGGTGTCGATGTTTTCGACTTCGCCGCTGGCGGCGATGAGCTGCCCGTTCTTGTCGACGATGAAGACGACCTTGGCGTTCGCTTCCCTCACCAGACGGTCCACCACGGCCTGGATCTGGTTGAACTCCTCCTCGTACATCACCATCTGGGGGTTGACCATCCGAGCCTCCGAGACCGCCTTTCTCGTCCTTGGTGGGGTGGGCGCATCGAGCGAACTGCGACACCCGCTACCGGACTTCGAACCGTATCGCTTCCTTCTATCTGAGCGGCATCGGGCCAGCAAGCACCGCATGACGCTTAGGCTTTTTGGCGCTCTTCGTAGTTCGCTCGGGACACGCTCGGGCTTGGGGCAGCAACCCCCGCTCGTGTGCTCGGGCGGGCGGAGGCGCCCCATTCCAGTGCCGAGGCTTCGACCCGCCCTTCCATTGGGTCCAGGCTTCCGCCACGATTCACCCGCCCAGCGCATGGTCCCATTTTCCAATCTGCGCAGATTGAGGACGCTCGTAGCGATCGTAGGCGCTCTCGCGCTCTGTTTCGTCGCGCCGAGCCTCCGCGCCGCACCTTCGCGCTTCCATCCCGATCTGGTACGCGCCCAGGAGCAGCTCGCGAGCGCGGATGGCCCGCGCGCATATGCAGCGCTGAGGCGCATCTGGGCGACCTGGGATCGCGCGGACCCGGCCCAGGTGGAGGAGGCATTGCTCGAGGCCGAACGTTCGGCCCGGACGCCGGCGATCCGAGCCTACGCCGGTTTGCTGTCGGCGTACGCCCGGAGCCGCCGCGGCGACTTCAAGAGCGCGCGCGAGAAAATCAAAAAGCTCGGCTATGTCGATCGCTGGCTGGTCGTGGGTCCCTTCGACAACGAGGGCAAGACCGGCTTCGACGTCGAGATCGGGCCCGAGCAGGACTTCGCGCAGGCGATCGCGCCGGGTCGCGCCTACTCGGGCAAAGAGCGGCCGGTGCGCTGGCGCAACGTCCCGCTCGCGTTCCCGTACGGCTGGCTCGATTCGGGTGCGCTGCTCCGACCGGAACGTCGCGTCTGTCTTTTCGCGACCACCTTCATTTCGGCGGCCAAGGAAACGAAAGTCCCGAGGCCGTTCAGCGCGTGGGTCGGCGCGTCGGGCGCGTTCAAGCTGTTTTTCAACGGCCAGCAGGTGCTGGCGGACGCTGCTTATCGCGGTCACGACGCCGATCGCCGTGCCGCGTTGCTCGAACTGCAACCCGGGCACAACAACCTGACGATCAAGGCCTGCGGCGAGGACACGGCGCCGGTGATCTCGCTGCGCCTGGCCGATGCCCAGGGGGCGCCGGATCCGAATCTGGCGATCGACAGCGACATCAGCGCGAGCGTCGACGCGGCTGCTCTGGTCAAGCGGCTGAACACCAAGAAGCCGGCGCCGGCGCGGCCGCGTGCAGCGGCGGCCGCGGCCGTGGAGGGGCCGCTCCAGAGCTTCGAGCGCATCACGGCGGCGAAAACCGCGCGCCCGGCCGACCTCCAGGCTCACGCCGAGTATCTCGTGCTCACCGGTGGCGACGATCCGAAGGAGCATGCCGCCCGCAACCTGGCGCAGCGAGCCGCGGCCGCCGAGCCGACCGTGGAGCGGCTCTTGCTCGTGACGCAGCTGGCCGAGGACCGGAACAAACAAGCGGAGTGGCTGCTGCAAGCGGAGCGCCTGGTCCAGCGCTCGGGCAAACCCAACGTGGAGTTGCTTCTGGCCCGCGCCGCGCATGCGCGCGGCGGGCCGAGCTGGCGCGACGCGTTTCCGTTCTACGACCAGGTGCTCGAGCTCGATCCCGAGCGGATTCCGGCGATCCGCGGGCGCGTCGAGCTCTACAACGAGGCCGGAATGCAGCGCACGGCGCTGGCGACGCTCGAGCGCGCCGTCGACCGCGCGCCGTACGCGGTCAACCTGCTGAACATGTACGCCTCGCAGCTGCGCGCGCTGGGCCGAGCCAGCGAGGCGGCGGTGGTCGAGGACCGCTACTCCGCGCTGCGCTTCGACGATCGGAGCTACTTGAACTCGATGATCGAGCTCGCGGTGACGCGCCGTGATCACCCGGCCGCCGAACGCTGGAGCCAGCGCCTGCTCGAAGCCGATCCCGACAGCCAGTGGGCGCACGGCGTCGCCGCGCGGGCGCAGCGTGCGATGAATCAGCCGGAGCGAGCGATCGCGACTTACCGGCGCGCGCTCGAGCTCGCGCCCGAGGACGTCGGGACGCTGCGGTCGCTTTCGGACCTTCTGGGCGAGCTCGGCCGCCGCGACGAGCAGCTCGGGACCTTGCGCGAAATCCTGCGGATTCGTCCGCAGGAGCGCGACGTGCGCGAGTACGTCGAGCACATCGGTCCCGGCAAGCCGCGGCCCGACGAAACCTACGCCTGGGAGCCCAAGGAATTCTTGAAGCTCCGGTACGCGCCGGCGATGGGCAACAACCGCCGCACGTTGCGCGATCTCACGGTGACCACGGTTTACGAAAATGGTCTCTCGAGCAAGTTTCGCCAGACCGTGTTCCAGCCGCTGACCGACGGCGCCGCCGCGGTGTCGCGGCAGTACGCGTTCCAGTACCAGGCCGACAGCGAGGTCGTGCAGCTGCGCGGGGCGCGCGTCTTCCGCGGCGACGGGCGCATCGACGAGGCCATCGAGTACGGGGAAGCCGCGGCCAACGACCCGTCGATCGCCATGTACACCTCGGCGCGGAACTTCTACGTCCAGCTGCCGCGGCTCGAGCCCGGCGACGTGGTGGAGCTCAAGTACCGTATCGACGACATCACGCCGCGCAACGAGTTCGCCGACTACTTCGGCGACGTGGTGTACCTGCAATCGAACGAGCCGGTCAGTAACGCCGCTTACGTGCTGATCGCGCCGAAGAGCCGCACCCTGTACATCGATAGCCGCGTGCCCGGGCTCAAACAGAGCGTCAAGGAGCTCAAGGATCAGCGCGTGATGAGCTTCTTCGCGGAGCACATCGCGCCGCTGCCGCCCGAGCCCGAGATGCCGGCCTGGCCCGAGGTGCTCGGCTTCGTTCACGTGTCCACTTACAAGACCTGGCAGGACCTCGGGCGCTGGTACTGGGGTTTCGTCAAGGACCAGTTCGATCTCGACGACGAGACGCGGCGGCTCGCGCGCGAGATCACCAAGGGCGCGAAAACCGACCTCGAGAAGGTCAGGGCCGTCTACGGCTGGGTCATCAAAAATACCCGCTACGTCGCGCTCGAATTCGGCATCTACGGCTTCAAGCCGCGCCGTTGTGTGCAGACGGTTTCCCGCGGCTGGGGCGACTGCAAGGACAAGGCGACCGTGATCGCGACCTTGCTCGAGGAGTTGAAGATCCCGTCCACGATCGTGATCCTGCGTACCCAGCTGCGCGGCGGGTTTCCCTCGACCTTGCCCAGTCTAGCCCCATTCGATCACGCGATCGTCTACGTGCCTTCGCTCGACCTATATCTCGATGGGACCGCCGAATTTCACGGCTCGGGCGAGCTCCCGGTGATGGACCAGGGCGCGCTCGCGCTCCACGTGAATCGCGGCGACAGCAAGCTGCTCACGGTGCCGGAAGCTCCGCCCGAAAAGAACGGCATCGAGCGGCGCGTGCTCGCGAACCTCGGGCGCGACGGTTCGGCGCGGCTCGAGCTCGACTACGCGACGCGCGGCCCGAGCGCGGCGGAATGGCGCGAACGCTACGGGGCCGAAGGTACGCGCCGCGAGCGCGTGCTCGCCGACCTCGGCCGTGAGTTTCCCGGCTTCAGCCTGACCGAGGGCGCGACCGGGATCACGACGAGCGATCTGGTCGACACCGAGCAGCCGGTCGAGCTCCACGCCCGCGGCACCGCGCCGAGCTTCGCGCGCCGCGAAGGCGCGCAGCTCAGCATGAGCGTGACCACGGGGACGCGCCTCACGCCCAAGTACGCGTCTCTGTCGCAGCGCACCCAGGACGTGCGAACGCTGGGCTTTTCGACCATCGACGACACCTTCACGGTGAAGCTGCCCGGCGGAATGAAGGTCATTTCAGCGCCGCCGAACGCGAGCGCGGACACGCCGTTCGGAAGCTACCTGGTGCAGGTCGAAACCCAGCCCGGCCAGGTCGTGGTCAAGAGCCGGGTGCTCTTGCGCACGACGCGCATCCGACCCGCGGACTACGCTGCCTGGAAAAAGTTCTGCGCCGCCGCGGACGAGGCGCTGAGCCGCCGTCTGATCATCGGTTCTTGAGCAGAATGCGAGCGGTCTCGTCGGTCGCGCTGGCTGGGCTCGCCGCGTTCGTCCCGACGCGTGCCGCCGCCGCGGAGCCCGCGGGCGACGTCGACGGTCCGTTCGAGCTCAGGGTAGGTCCCGAGCTGATGTTTGCTCAGACCATCATTTCGTCGCGCGAATACTCGATGGCGGAGCAGGGAGAAGCGTACGGCGGTGCCGTGGCCGGTTTGGTCAACGCCGCCGGCCCGCTCTGGATCGGGCTGGGAGCTTCGTACCTCCGGACCACGAGCGACACCCGGCACGACACGCCCACCGGACCGCTCACGGGCTGGCTGCTGCACGTGCCGGCGCTCGTCGAGGTCGGCTTTCGGTTCGATAAGCCGGAGAGCCGCGCCATCGTCGGGCTGGAGATCGGCGGACTTTTCGGCGGCTTCGACAACGTCGCGTACTCGTACACCAGCGACTCGGAGGCCGACGTTCGCGGCTTTTTCGTCGGGGTGCGCGGGGGCTACGTGCTGTCGATCGCCGACGACTTTTCTGTCGGCGCGACGCTCGGAGCCCGGGCTGGAGTCGTCGACCAGACGAACGTTGAACGGGACGAGTACAGCAACGACGACATGCTGTACATGTCCCTGCTGTTCGGGCTCGCCCTACACTTTCAGCCTTAGCCGCACCCCGTTCCGGGGGGAATCAACGAAAGTCAGTCGAATTGAGCGAGCGCTCGATGCAGGCCAGCGCCCCCGTACGATTCCTGACACCGAGCGTACGGTACAGCTCGTACAAGTAGGTCTTGACGGTACCCTCTCGCAGCTCGAGCCGCTCGGCGATCTCGCGATTGGTCAGGCCCTCTCTCAACAGGGCCAGCAGTTGCTGACTGCGCACGGCGAGCCCATACCGATCGCGCAGCGCTCGAATCGAGCTGTCGTGGCGGCGCACGGTCTCTTCGCGGAGCCAGATCAGCACCAGCGGGCCGGGCGCGTACTCCACGTCGAGCACGTGGACGGCGCGCCGGTCCGGCAAGACGACGCGGGTATTTCCGATCGGCTCGCTCGAGCGCAGCCGGGCCACGCTGACGACGTCGGCGGGCAGCTCGCCGCCGGACAGCAGGCGCTCGGCGCCCCCGAGGGTTGCGAGCACGCGGAACGCTGCGTCACAGACGGCCAGGCCGTTGCCGGAGCGCTGGAGCAGACGTTCGAGCGCCTGGCGGTGAAAATCATCGGGCAGCACGGACAAGGGACGAAGAATCGCGGGTTGCACGATCCCCCCCACTGCGAAGGATGTGCCGGCGGCACCGCGCGCCAACTCCCTGAAACAACTGGGCCTTTTTTCTCGCTTCTGCGCGCGCGCGCACGGGCCGCCCGCGCGCGCGCACGCCGCTCACGCTTCGCCGAGCTTCTTCATCAAACGGTGCAGGGCGTGGCGGCTGCTCAGACCGAGCTCGCGCCAGACGCGATCCTTGACGCCGCCATGGCGGTGCATCGCAGCGCGGAGCTCCGAGGCCGAGATGTCGCGCGCCAGGCGCGGCGGAGCCCGTTCGCGCAGCTGCGACCGCACTTCGGCCGTGAGCTCGAGCACGCCGCCGCGGCTCGACTGCATGCTGCGCCAGAGCAGCGCTTCGAGCTCGCGGACGTGAGCCGTGTAGTCCTGCAGCATCAAAGCTCGGACGAGGTCGGGCGCAATGCGCAGCTCGCCGCTGCGGCCGTTCCAGCCACGCAGGTAGCGCGCTCCGATCTGTGGGTCGCGGCTGGCAATCCGACCGACGATGTGGCGCGCCAGGAGCGGTACGTCTTCCAGGCGATCGCCCAGGCCCAGGACTTCGATCCGCATCATCAGCCGCGCGGCGAGATCTTCCTTCAGCTCGGCCGCGGCGCGGTTCGTCGCCGCGACCAGGCGCAGGTCCGAAACTCGCGGCCGCGCGTCGCCGAGCCGCTGGTACTCGCCCGAGTCGAGGACTCTCAGCAGATGAGCCTGAAGCTCGATCGGCAGCTCGCCGATCTCGTCGAGGAACAGCGTCGAACGGTCGGCCTGCCCGATCAAGCCGGGTCGCTCGGGCATGCCGGGATTCGGATAGTTGGCGACATTTCCGAACAGCTCGGCGTCGATCAGGGCGCTGGGAAATGTCGAGGCATTGCGGGAGATCAACGCCTTGCCGCGCCGCGCCGAGCTCTCGTGAATTGCCTGCGCAACGAGCTCCTTGCCGGTTCCGGTCGGCCCCGTGATCAGGACGTGTGCGTCGCGCCCCGCGCAGAACGCGATGCGGCGCCTGAGCTCCCAAGCCGCGGGACTCTCGCCCACGATGCCGTGAGTGTCCGAAGCGCCGAAATCGTGAAGCGACTCCGCGCTTTCGAGTTGCGGCGGCCGCGCCACGCACGAAAACACGTAGAGCCCCCGGAGCTCGAAGACGTCACCGGGTCGAACGTGCAGCTGCTCGAACTCGGCTTCTCCGACGCGCAGCGCTCGCTTGCCGAAGCACTCCACGGCCAGGCCTTCCTCGGTTCGGGCGATCCGCAGATGCCGCCGCGACAGAAACGGGTTTTCGAGCGGCTCCGAAACTTCGTTCGCCCCGGGGCGCTGGCGCATCAACACCAGTCTCGCTTCGGGATCACCCTCCACGTGCCGCCCAAACCATGCCGGCCCCTCGCTCGGCAGGAGCACTTCGCCGATCCGCTGCGGCTCGCCTTCCGACCACACGAGAACGAGTGCCGGCTCCTGCTCGTCGGAGTCGTCGACGGCGCGCGCCGAGTCGGGCGCCTCGAGCGTCGTGGTTCCGACGGAACCATGCGCTACCCAGGACCCGGAAGGGGGCGGCCGAGCCGATCGATTCGGCATCTCAGGGCCAAGATACCGCGATCGAGCGGATTTTCGAACGCATGGCGAAGGGACCGGCAAGGATTGCAATGGTAGCGTTTGCGAGGCGAGTTCGGGTTCGATGGCGCTGTCTCCAGTCAAAAACGGCGAGGTGATCGCCGAGCGCTACGTGGTCGAGCGCGTGCTCGGTTCGGGCGGCATGGGTGTGGTGGTTTCCGCGCTGCACCGCACGCTCGGCGAGCGCGTGGCGATCAAGCTTTTGTACGAGCACTGCGCCGAGCAGCCGAAGGTGGTCGAGCGCTTCTTGCGCGAAGCGCGGGCGGCCGCGCGCCTGCGCAGCGAGCACGTGGTGCGGGTCACCGACGTGGGCGTGCTCGACCGCGGCATTCCTTACCTGATCATGGAATTCTTGGATGGAAACGACGTGGCGTCCGAGCTCGCGCAGCGCGGCCCCTTGCCGGTAGCCGAGGCGGTCGACTACGTCCTTCAAGCCTGCGAGGCGCTGGCCGAAGCGCACGGCGCCGGGATCGTGCACCGCGATCTCAAACCAGCGAACCTGTTTCTGGCATCGCTGCCCGGTGGCTACCGGATCATCAAGATCATCGACTTCGGCATCGCCAAGTCGGAGGAGAGTGCCACGAGCTTGACCGCCACCAGCGGCACGATCGGCTCCCCGATGTACATGTCGCCCGAGCAGATCAGAAATCCGCGCACGGTCGACCAGCGCGGCGACGTCTGGTCGCTCGGAGTGACCTGCTACGAGCTCTTGACCGGGCGCCTGCCGTTCAACGGCGAGTCCGTGCACGGCACGCTCGCCAGCATCGTCGTCGATCGGCCCGTGCCGTTGCAGCGCGCGCGCCCGGACTTGCCGGCGGAGCTCGAACAGGCGCTTTTTCCCTGCTTCGAGAAGAACCGCAAGCGAAGGTACGCGAACGTCGCCGAGCTCGCGCGGGCGCTCTTGCCCTTCGCAGGCTCGAAGGCAGAAGAGCGGATCACGCGGATCGAAACCGTGCTCGGCGCCGCTTCGGCGCGCGTCGATGCCGAGCCTGAGCTCGGCGGCGAGCCCACGCTCGACGTGCCGATCACCGCGGTCTCGGATCCGGGTACGGTGGGGGAATGGACGCGTACGCCCGCCGCGCCACGGCGCAAGCTGCGCGGCTTGGTGCTCGTGCCGTTGGTGTTGGGGGGCGTTGTCGGGGCGCTGGCCGTGTCTTCGGGCGCATTCTTCGGGCGCGAAGCTTCCCCGCTCCGGCTTGCCGCCGGTTTTCCGAAACTCGTGGTGCCGGCGCCCGAGCCAGTGCCGGCGCCGCGGCCCACGCCGATCGCGTCCCCACCGGAGCCCGCTCTCGCGGTGACAAAGCAGCGACGTCCGGACGCGCCGGTCGCGCGCGTGCGGCATGCCCCGAAGCAGCCGCGAAGCGAGGCGCCGGAAAGCAAGCCGGAGCCGGCGGCGGACGTTCCGGTGCTGATCGAAGAGAGGAAATTCTGAGCGATGCGCTGTGCGAGCGCGGCGGCGATCTTCGCCGTCCTGGCAGCCGGCGCGTCGACAGCTCACGCCCAGGCGTCGGCCGGCGATGTCGCGCTCGCGGAGACGCTGTTCCAGGAAGCGCAAAAGCTGATGAAGGAAGGGCGCTACGCGGAAGCGTGTCCCAAGTTCCAGGAAAGCCAGCGCCTCGATCCGGGCGGCGGAACCTTGTTTCAGCTGGCCACCTGCCACTCTTTCACGGGTCGAACCGCGTCGGCTTGGGCGGAGTTTTCCGAGGTGGCCCTGCTCGCCAAGCAGCGCAATCGTCCCGACATCGAACGCGCGGCAAAAGAGCAGATCCAAAAACTCGAGGCCAAGCTGTCTTGGCTCGTGATCGACGTGTCGAAGGAAGCGGGCAGCAGCGGGCTCTCGGTGCGGCGCGACGGCACCTTGCTCGGGCCCGCGACGTACGGCACCGCGATGCCCGCCGATCCGGGCAAACACACGATCGTCGCCGAGGCGCCCGGGTACCGCGCGTGGTCGACGACCATCGATCTCGGCGACGAATCCGATCGCAAGAGCGTCGTCGTGCCCGCGCTCGAAAAGCTTCCGGAACCGCCGCATCCCGCGCCGCCCCAGCGCAAGGACGCGCTCCCAGCGGCCCCCGAGCCGCACCGGTATCCGCCCGCGCTCTTCTACGCCTCCGCGGGGGTGGCGCTCGCGGGGTTCGGTACTGCCGCTTACTTCGGCATTCGCTCGTACAACAAGGAACGGGAGGCGAGGAAGACGTGTCCGAACGTCCAGTGCGACGACGCCAACGGGGTCGCAGCCGGTGACGCCTCGGTCACCTCCGCGAACATCGCGAACGTCGCCGGAGCCGTCGGCCTGGTCGGCGCGGGCGTGTTCACGTATCTCATGTTGACGAATCCGCGCGCCGATGGCGCGAAGCGAAGCGCGAGCGTGCACGTCGTGCCGGGCGTTGCTCCGGGCATGCTTGCGCTCGGCATCCAGGGCACGCTCTAGCCGATGTTGACCGTGGCTTCCGCGCGCCGCGTGTAAAGGTCCCAGAACCGGTCCGCGATCGTGGCGGGCTCGAGCGTCGCGTTGCCGGTATCGAAAGGCGTGCCTTTGACCAGGCCGAGCACGACCACCTCGCCCACGTAGATGCCGTCGGCCTTCAATTTCTGGTGAAGCAGGCCCGTCGCTTTGTGCTGCGCCGCCTTGCCGATCGCGAGCCCCATCGCTCCCCATTGGGTCGCTGCGGCGTCGATGTTCGGATCGTAAAACGCGAAGCCGCCGCCGGTGACGAGCACGGCGCCCTTCTCTGCCTTGAGGTCCGGCAGCGCGGCTTGAACTGCGGCAAGCAAGCCGTGCACGGTGACGTCGAGCACGGTGCGAAGCTCTTCGGTCTTCGCCGTCGTCAGATCTCCGGCCCCGCCCGTGTACGCGTTCCAGTGCACGACACCGATCGGCCCGAGCGCTTCGCGCACGTCGGCGACCAGCTTCTTGACAGCGTCGGGGTTGCAAAGATCGGTGGGGAACGCCTGCGCCTTCACGCCGGCCGCGACGA
>Ga0111538_10011102_pt1 | contig 11959 bp, 7 predicted proteins | sample SoiMethybrSBSTD1_FD_79669 | JGI IMG/M metagenome (GOLD analysis project Ga0111538, IMG submission 79669) | Bulk soil microbial communities from a Populus tree surrounding site in Tennessee, USA - Soil MetaG P. TD hybrid SBSTD1 (version 2)... | ecosystem: Environmental > Terrestrial > Soil > Tree...
GCAACGGCAGCAAGGACCGGGCCCCAAAGCGCGACGATGTAAGCGATGTCGGGGTCGAGCCCTACGAAATCGAAGCAGACGATCAGCGCGCGCGAGGCAACCGCGACGCTCATCTGGCCCACAACGTGTCGCATCGCCCGGCGGTGCGATGCGAGATCGCGCTGTCGCGCTGCCAAGACTCCTAGGACCGTGCCTCCGGCGACGATTGCGGCGGAAAGCAGAAACCCTGCAGTAACAACATTGCCCCCTTTGGCGTCGAACGCGACGACGACGCCTGATGGCACCAGCGCGGCGAGAACGAGACCGCACGCGAACCGCCCAATCGTGCGATGCCACGCTGGGCGACGCTGGAGCCAACGGGTCATGAGCAAGAGGCAAAGGGGGAACGACAGCGAAGCGCTCGCGACGTGAATGCGCAGCGATGCGAGCCATAGCGTCTCGAAGCGCACTGGAAGCTTCTCGATGACGAAGGGAGGAAGCGTTGCGAAATCGAAGTATGCGACGCTCGAGGCGGTGATCAGGGCTGAACCGACCCACATCGAGATCCAGAAGAACCGCGGAAGAAGACGCGCCAAAAAGCCGGGCACGTCCACTAAGACGGACGGATCGAACAAAAGGTTCCGGGCGGCGGCTGTTACGACCATCGATCTCACCCCGATTAACGAGCGATCGGCCACGCCAGCCACAGTCTCCGTCGCCAAGCGTACAAGACCGCACATTTCGCGAGTCGGTGAGCAAGCGGCACATCATGCCGTGATTCGCGGTGTTTTCGCGCGTTTGCAGCTGGGCAGAGGCCTCGTTCGCGCTCCTTTAGAATTCGTTCGAGCAGACCGTTGAATCGTCCGTCATGCTTTCGTTGCGGGGGTTCTTCCATGGCTAACTCCCGGCCGAAGTTGCACGTCGAGCGAGATCCGGCGACGACTCCGGACGGGCCACGGCGAAGAAGCGCCGAACGCCCAACGTCGGCGCTGCTCGATCGCGGCACCGCCATCGGGCGCTACACGATCCTCGAGCACGTCGGGTCCGGCGGTATGGCCAGCGTCTATTCGGCGTACGACACGCAGCTCGAGCGAATCGTGGCTCTCAAGATGCTGCGCGCGGAGCTCGAGCTCGACCATGTGCGCGCGCGGATGTTGCGCGAGGCCCAAGCGATGGCTCGCCTCAAGCATCCGCATGTCGTCACGGTGTACGACGTGGGGACCTTCGAAGAAGACCGCATCTACATCGCGATGGAGTTCGTCGACGGCACGACGCTTTCGCGATGGTGCAAGCAGCCGCGACCCTGGCGGGAGCTTTTGAAGGTCCTGAAGGCCGCCGGGCGCGGTTTGGCCGCCGCGCACGATGCTGGTCTCGTGCATCGAGATTTCAAACCCGACAATGTGCTCGTCGGCAAGGACGGCCGGGTCTTGGTCAGCGACTTTGGCATCGCGCTCTCTCAAGAGCAGGCAGGCACCGAAGATCCCGAATCGGAGCACGAGGTTTGGGAAACGGGACCCCAACTACGTCCGCAAGACGGCTCAGCCTCCGCGACAGATCCGGCGTCTCCCGATAGCAGCACCCGAGACGACCATTCGACGTCGACTCGAGAGGTCTCCGGGTCAATCACCGAGCGCCTCACGCAAGAGGGGGCGATTCTCGGGACCACCGGCTTCATTGCGCCCGAGCATTTGCTGGAGGGCATCGGCGATGCCCGCAGCGATGAGTTCAGCTTTTGCGTGACGATGTACAAGGTGTTGTACGGAATGCGGCCGTTCGACTCTCGCAATCTGGCCGCATACTGCGACGCCATTCAAGGGCCGCCGAAACCACCCCCCGATTCGACACCCGTACCGCGCTGGGTGCAGGCCGTCATCATGCGGGGGCTGCAGAGGGATCCCGCGCGACGTTTCGCTTCGATGCACGAGCTGCTCGACGCGCTCGACCACGATCCGGCGCGGCGTTATCGGGCGTGGGCCGGCGGAGCCCTCTTGCTGGCCGGGTGCTTGACCGGGCTTCTCGTCCACGGGCGCCATCGGGCCGATCTGCGGCGGCAATGCGAAGCGGGCGCCGCGCTCATGGCTTCGACATGGAACGAAGAAGCCGCGCGTCGTGTGCGCGTGCCGCTCGAAGGCGAGAAAGGAGCCCACGGATCCGACCGAGCGGACCGCGTGACGGCTCGACTCGCCGCTTATGCGACCGCTTGGTCCGATACCTACCGAAACATCGCCGAAAAAACGCTCATTCGCCGCGAAGACGACGCCCGGGCCATGGATCGGCGCCTTCGCTGTTTGGAACGAGGGCGTGAGCAGCTCATTGCGTTGGTTGAGATCTTGTCCGGCGGTGACGCCCGCATCGGCCAACATGCGTTGGATGCCGCCATCGCGCTACCTGCTCCCGTGCGATGTGCCACGACGGATCTCATGTCGATTCCAGCGCTTCCCGCATCGCCCGAGTTGCGCACACGGGCCTTGTCGGCAGAGCGCGCTTTGGCGCAAGCGAAGGCGCACGCCGAGGCAGGGGACAATCGAGGAGCCGCCCAGATCATCGCCCGAGCTCTCCCCGACGTTCGTACGATTCCACTCCCACGCACGGAAGCCGAGCTCCTGCTCGTGGACAGCACCTGCAAGGCGGTGACTGGCGATCCTGCGGCGGCGCTCGTCGCGGCGGAGGCGGCGTTCGCAGCTGCCGAGCGCGGCTCCGACGACGGGCTCGCCGCGCGCGCGGCGGCGGTCGTCGCCAATCTACGCAGTACATGGCTGGCCGCGGCCGAGGAAGGCGAGAAGTGGATGACGGTTGCCGAAGCCATCGGTGAACGGTCGGGTCGCGACGAGGCGACCGAATTCATGCTTCTCAACATTCGTGTGGGCGTCAACGGCGTGCTCGGCCGGCCGGAGCGCAATTTCGAACTGCACGATAGAGAAATCGCGATCGCGAAATCTCTCTATGGCGAGCGTGATCCGCGTGTTGCGATCGCACTCATGGACCGAGCTGGCACCTATTTCCAGACCGGAAGATTCGATCGCGCGCACGAGGACGGCCGCGAGGCGGTCGCGCTGTTTGCCGACACAGCCGGTCCGCATCATCCCAAGCTCGCTATGCTGTACGCGAACCAGGCCTCCTTCCTCGAGCTGCTCAGTCGGCTCGAAGAGGCGAAGGAAGCCTACGAGCATGGGCTCGAAGTCCAGCGCATGTCGGAAACGGCTCCTGGCGCCGTCACGCTCGTTCTTCTAGGAGGGTACGCGGGCGTGGAGAATCGTCTCCGTCACCCCGATGCAGCCATGGATATCGGGAAGCGCGGATTGGAAATTGCCCGCGTTTCTGGGACGAAGGGATGGATCCTCTGGACCGTAGAGCTCGAGATTGCCAAGGCGAAAGGGCTTAAAGGCGATTTCGTCGGCATGGCGAGCGACTGCGCCGCCACGTTCGAAACCCAGAAAGCGGCCGGGTCCGTCAAGCCGGAGGTGCCCTACCTGCCCGACGCGCTCACCTGTCTCGGCGAAGCGCACCTCGGTCTGCGGCGGTTCGATGCGGCGATTCGCTACCTGGAACAAAGCGTGAGCTTGCCGGCGCGACAAGACAAGCGCGATCTCCCACGCGCGCGCTTCGCTCTCGCCAAAGCGCTGCGAACCACCGGAAAGGAAGCGCCCCGAGCGAAGGCGCTCGCCGAAAGCGCTCGGGACGATCTGCAGAAGCTGCCGGGCACGGCCGACGAAATAGCCGCAATCGAGCAGTGGCTGGGGCAAAGCCCGGGTCAAACCTCGAAGAACGCCGAGTGATTCGGCAATGCCCCGGATGAGACGGGGCACGCCACAAAAGACGATCAGGTGAAAGTTCCAGAGGCCTTACCGGGACAGGGTCTCAAGAGTCCCGCGAAAGGCCATGAAAAGACACCTCTCTGCCCTGCTTTGGCTCGCCCTTGGTGCGTCAGGCTGCCAGGGCAATTTTGGCGACCTTAGTAAGGGGGGCAGCGGCTCAATGGGCGGACCCGGGGACGCGGGAGGGCCGGGCGCGAGCTGCACCGACGGTACCGCTGCCGCACCCACTCTCCCGCCGAGAATTCGCCGCCTCACCAAGCTCGAGATTCGCAATACGGTCGCCGACCTGTTCGGTGTTACGGCTGCCAACCTCACGAGCGAAATCGAAGCCGATCCCCGCCCCCAGGGTTACTCGACTGGAGACGAGCGCAGCGTCAACCCCGCTTACATGGAGACGCAGCAGCACGTTGCTCGCCAGATCGCTGCCGATTTTCGCAAGACGTTCGACAAGACGAAATTCGCTCCCTCCTGTTTTGCGAGTGACACGTCCGCACGCGGCTGCGCCGACACGTTCGTTCGTGACTTTGGCAAGCGGGCGTTTCGGCGCGTCCTCACCGATGTCGATGCCAGCGCGCTACTGAACGTCTATGATGCAGGCCGCGCCACCGGCACGGACGGCGACGTCGCCGATCGCTTCGCGGCCGGACTTCAGTACACCGTGACGGCGGCGGTCCAATCGCCCGAGTTCATTTTTCGAAGCGAGCTTGGTGGTGATCCTGATCCTTCGACCGCGATCGTTCGGATGACTCCGACGGAGCTCGCGAGTGCCATTTCGTACGGGATCATCGCGTCGCCTCCGGATGAGGCGCTGATGAGCGCGGCCGACGCGAGCGAGCTCGCAACGCCGGAGCAACTGGGTACCCAAGTCCGTCGGCTCATCGACGCGCAGCCTGACCGATTCAAAGCGCAGGTTCAGCGTTTCTTGCTCGACTGGCTCGGCATCGACTTCGACAACCCCGTTTGGGCCGCCAAAGACAAGACGCTCTATCCGAATTTCTCTTCTGCGATGAAGGACGCCCTCCGGCAAGAAACGGGCATGTTCATTGACGATTGGACAGCCAGTGGACCGTTCTTGCCCACGCTCCTCACGTCGTCGAGCACGTTCGTCAACCAGGCGAATGCGCCGATCTACGGGCTTACTACCGTCGGAACCACGTTTCAAAAGCAAGCGCTCGATCCCAAACAGCGGGCAGGCATCCTTACGTCGCCCGGTTTTCTCGGAACGTACTCGCACATCGACTCGAGCTCACCGGTCTTTCGCGCCGTAGCCATCATGCGGAGGCTCCTCTGCAGAGAGCCTCCGCCCGTTCCGGCCATGGTTCCACCGCTGCCTCCGATCAGCAAGACCGACATCAAGACCACGCGGCAGAGGTTCGACCAGCACACGTCCGTCGCGTTCTGCCACTCTTGTCACAGCGCCTTCGACCCCTTGGGGGACGTGTTCGAGAGTTACGACGCCGTCGGCGCCTACCGAACCGAAGAGAACGGTATCGCGATCGACTCTTCGGGAGGCATCGTGGGCACAGTCAATAGCGACGCCAAATTCGACAACGCGGTCGATATGGTCAAGGCCCTTGCAGCGAGCCCAGAAGTGCACGAATGCTTTGCGCGACAAGTGTATCGATTCAGCCTCGGTCGCATCGAGAGCAGCGCCGATCAGTGCGCCATCCAAAACTACGCGCGCGTGTTCACCGAGAATAGCTTCGATCTTCGCGAGCTCTTGGTTGCGGTGGTGTCCTCACCAGCCTTTGCGGTTCGGTCGGCTGCCCCTGTGGAACCCTAGGAGATTGAGATGAAGCTCAGCATTTCGCGGCGCACATGGCTAAAGACCTTCGCCGGCCTAGCCGCAGCGGCGCCCTTCCAAGGCTTGCTCCGCGATGCATTCGCCCAAACGACGCCGACCTATCCCCGATTCGTAGTGATCTCCAACCCCAACGGTTGCTCGCCCGATCTTTGGCGTCCGCGTGCACCCGGAGGCGGGGTCGCGGACAAGACCGGTTGGGTTCTCGACTTCGACCCCGATTCGTCACTCGGTCCGGTGGAGCGGCACAAGGACTCGCTCGTAATCATCGAAGGCCTCGACCTGACCTGCAACTACGATCAGAAGGAGGTCTACCTGGGTCACAATGGAGGAGCCGTGGCTCCTCTTACGGGTCTGCACGCGCGCGCCCCAGAGAACGCTGATTCGATGCGTACGACGGGCCCGTCCATCGACTACGCCATTGCCAAGCGACTCAAAGTCGCGCCGTTTCTCTTTCACCCAACCGGCTATGCGGGCAACAACCTCTTGATCACGTTCGACGACGCAGGCGAGCGGGTCCCCTACGAGTACGAGCTACGGGCGAGCTTCGACAAGTGGTTCGGATCCTTCATGCCCCCCGGTACGATGCCCGATCCCAAAGCGCTCGCGCGCAAGCAGGCCGACCAGGCGATCCTCGACTATTTGAATGACGATGCCAAACGGCTGCGCATACGCTTGGCCGGGGCGGAAAGGCTCAAGATGGACGCTTTCATCGACGGGCTCAACCTGCTGCAACAGAAGATCAACGGCGGAAGCACCCCGGGCGCCGGCTGTCAAAAACCGGCGCGGCCAACCAACGGTCTCGGTGGCGAACAGACCATTCAAACGATGCTCCAGCTCACCGCACAGCTTCTTGCGTGCAACCTAACGCAGGTCGCCACGGTCAACCTCGACCCCGTCAACGGTGGCAAGATGCCGTGGCTGCCACCGGCGTTGGCCAACCTCGCTGTCCACAATGACATTGCCCACGGCTTCCGGCCCGGCGACCCAGTCAGCGGACGCAACCTCTCGATCGTCCATCGCTGGTATGCCACGCAGGTGGCCTATTTCATCGATCAGCTCAAGGGGATCCGGGAAGGAAGCGGCACGGTCTACGACAACACGATCATCCTCTGGAGCAACGAGCTCGGCGATCCGTCGCAGCATATGAACAACAACCTCCCCTTCGTGCTTGCTGGAGGGGGCGGAACCTTCAAGCGTGGCACCTATCTGAAGTTCGGCACCGGCGCTGCTTACAAAGATCCCCAGGACCCGCACAGCAGGCTGCTCACGTCCATCGCCAACCAATTCGGCATGAACACCATGGCGTTCGGCGACCCCCGGTACGCCGGCGAGTTGCCCGGGTTGACGTGACGTCGAGTTGGCCGACCCAAGCGAGCTTGGGTCGAGTGCCGAGGACGTTACCTCGGTTGGTGCAAGCCACCTTCAGTTGCCCGAATGCGAGTGATCAGGTAGCGGTGAGATGTGCTTCGCGCGTGGCTTTGGGCGCCGGCCTTGCTTGCGACGGCGTGGCCTGCCCTCGCGTTGGCCGAGAGTGGAGCCGAGCCCGAGCCCATTCGTTTGAGTTACACCGCATCGGACGGGTGCCCCTCGCGCGACGCATTTCTCGGACGCCTGCGAGCGCGGACCACTCGCTTCCGCGAGGCAGCTGAAGGAGAGGCCGCGCGCGTGTTCACGGTCGAGCTTGCCCTCGGTGCCGAAGCTTCCAGAGGAAAGTTCACCGTCCGTGCGCGTGACGGCTCCTCGGCAACGCGCGAGCTCAAGGCCCCGAGCTGTGAACAGGTCGGAGCGGCGCTGGCCTTGGTGGTCGCCATCGCCATCGATCCACAGGCGCTCGTCGAAGTCGCTCAGCCGAAAAGTGAACGTGAACCCGAGCCTCCGCCACTGCCTCCCGCGCCTCCCCCACCGAGCCCACCCCAGGACACCGCGCGCCGGCCCGATGTACATAGCAGCGAACCGATGGTGCGAACCGTTCGCGGTGCTTTCGGGCTTCGTTGGGACGAGGTGAGTGGTGTCACCCCCATGTTGCGGCCGGTGCTCCGACCCTTCTTCGAGATCATCGGCGATCGGCAAGGCGCCTTGGTTCCGGGTCTGCGCGTCTCGTTTGCGTGGACGCGCGACGCGCGCGTCGGAACTGCCTACGGCGAAGCGGATTTCTCATGGTACGTGGGCCGGATCGAAGCGTGTCCCCTTCGACTCGGCTCGGTGGCCGTCTCCCTGAGCTCGTGCGTGACATTCGACGCCGGCGCGCTGCGAGTCGTCGGACAGAACGCACCGCCGTCCACGGCTCGAACGCGACCGTGGATGAGCACCGGCCTCAATGCTCGCGGCTCGGCGCGATTGTGGCGTTGGTTGTTCGCCGAAGTCGAGGTCGGCGCCGCGGCGCCTTGGATCAAAGATCGCTGGCTCTTCGTCGATGGAACCGCGATCCAATCGGCCCCTCCGATCAGCGCATGGATAGGCGCGGGGCTGGGGTGTCGGTTCCCATGACGCGGCGTGAGGCCTTCGTTCTTGCCGGCGCCCTAAGTCTGGCCGGCTGCGGCAATACCTACGTCGTGCCGAACGGGGAATTGTCACCAGGCGAAGCCGGCGCGGGACAGGTCCTCGAGCTCGACGACGACATCGTCATTGCCGGCAGCTCTGATTGGCAGATCGAAGGGCACCCTGGGGCGCGCTGCATCATCCGCGGCAACGGCCATAGCATCCGCAGCTCGGTGATCGGGTGGACCGGGCATCTTTCGATTCACTCGTGCGACATCACCGGGCTCGGCACGGCTGACACACCTGGCATCAACTTGAACATGCACAACGCGGCGTCCGCGGTCATCGATGACTGCACGTTCGACGCGAGTGGCCAGGTCCACGTCATCAACTACGAGGAATCGACCTTCGATTTCTCGCACAACATCGTCCAGAGCACGTCACTCGTCCCTGCGGTGCCAGTGATCGCCGATTCGCAGCCTGCGTTCTTCGCGCAAGGGGGCGACGGCACCGGGAAGAAACGCTTCTCGGGCAACTTGATCCTCAAGTCCTCCGCCGATTTCCGCGCCACCAATTGGATGATCGGCGGAGACAGCGCGGTGGATGGCAATCGGCTCATCGGTCTGCGCGCGGGCTTTTTCGTCGAAGGATCCGGCATTGTGGTCCGCGGGAACTACGTCCACACGATCTTCCCGACATCTCCCGATCTGCCGAACGGACAAGAGGTGGCGCCGTTTACGATCAACCAACGATGGGACGATATGCTCGTCGAGCACAACGTCCTTCGCCACGGGCATTGGGTCATGCGCGGCGTTTCGGGTGAGGTTCGATACAACGCCATCATCGACGCCGACGACTCCGACTGGATCCGCAACCCCCAGCAAGGATCCAGGATCCATCACAATGTGTTCACCAACTACCTCGTTCCTGGCGAGGAGACGAACCCCGAGCCCAATCCCTCGGTGCAGGGAGGCATCGAGGTCATCGCCAATGTGACCTCGGGGGTTCAGATCTGGGCCAACACATTCGACGGCGGCGGGCCGGGCAAAGACTTTTACGGTCCGGCGATCGGCGTTGCCAACGGCTCCGCGCTCGACAGCGCTCGCAGCAACTTGTTCATGCGCTTTCCCCACCGAAACGCGGCGACTATCGGCCCCATTGGGACAGGCGATCCCAACACGCCCCCCATCCTCCGGTATGCCGATTACAATCTCTTCTACAACCCCAACGCACAAGGTATCGACAACTACGCGCTTGCGGTGGGGACCAAAGTCGAACGCCAAGACCCGGGATTTGGCGCGAGCGATGTTCCGCCGCTCGGTGCCGTCAATGCCCAAGTCGACCCGCAGATCGCCGGCCCGTTGGTCGATCGATTCCCGTGGACCGACGAACAAGTAGCAGCTGGCGCGATCACGGTCAGCGACATGCTGGCCTATTTCCGAGCGGTCTACGTACCTCGAGCCGGCAGCCCCTTGATCGACGTGGGCGATCCGCAAGACGGCAGCGGAGCAGACATCGGCGCGATCGGCGCGGGCAACCCCAACCCTGACGATCGGTTCGGCCAGTTCCCGGCAACGTCAACGCCGACCGATGCAGGAATCGCATCTTCAAAAGGACACGCCTCCGACGGACCATTTACTCTACGGTGCTCGATCGGCTCGCTGGGGTGCTCGCGCGATCTTCCGCCAGGTGGCTGGCTGGTCCTCGCTATCGCTCCTTTGCAATGGCTGCACCGACGCCGCGGCGCGAAGCGTGTGCTCAGGCGCTCTTAGCCATGAACATCTCTTCGTTCGTCTGAAGCTCTTGCATGCGCTTTCGAAAGCGCGCTCGGCCTCGATGCAGACGAACCCAGACCGTGGCGAGCTTGGTCGACGTCAGATCCGCGACTTCTTCGCCGTTGTGCCCGTCGAGCTCGAAGAGAACCAATACATCGCGATGTTTGGCGTCGAGGCTGTCGAGCGCGGCGTGAACGGTTTCGGCCTTTTGCTTTTCTTCGAGCTGCTCGCACGGGGTGGGCTCGAGCGACGCGATATCGTCGCCGAAGTCGCTTGCCAAGCCGTGCACCTCCCCACGCACACGCTGCTTGCGAAGTTGCCTTAGCGAAACGAACGCGGTGATGCGATAGAGCCAAGTGGTGAGCTTCGCGTCACCGCGAAACTCGTGCAGCCGGCGTTGCGCCACGATGAAGACCTCGTGGACGATGTCCTCGGCGTCGACCGAGGGGCCCGCGATGCGCAAAACCCAGCGACGTACGTCGTTGGCGTGCGCTGCATAGAGCGACGCGAGCTGAAGATCGGTGTTGTCGTTCATGGCTACCGCCGGGGGCTGGAGTTGGGCGCGACTAGAGGTAATGAGGACACCCCGCCATCGGGATTTGGAAATCGACCGCTCGGTTGCCGCTTGAAAGGCCGAGGCAGTCACGTGGCACGAAGCACTGATGAAACTCTCCAGATGGGTTGTCGGTTGCGGGCTTACGATCACGGCGTGCAGCATCTACGGCACCTCGAACGTTACGGAGAACGGCCCGGGGGGTTCCGCGCCCGTCACCGGATCCGGCGGCGCAGACGTCTCGCAACCCGTAGGGACTGGCGGAGCCGGGGTAGCAGGAGGTGGGGGGGCTGGAAGTGGCGGTTCGGCGGGACCCGCGGGGCAGGGCGGGACGGGCGCGGCAGCGGGCAACGATGCAGGCGGCGAGTCGAAGGCCGGGCTCCACATCACGTTTCCACCTTCGGGTGCAGTCTCCAACGACAGCATCGTGGTGCGCGGCACGAGCCGGTTCGCCGAGTCGGTCAGCGCGATTCAAGTCAATGGCATACCGGCCACCAGTACCGATGGATTCGCCAGCTACCGCACGGTGGTGCCCCTTCAGATGAACGGCAACAAGATCGTCGTGACGGCCGAAGGCGCAAACAAGGCGTTGCTTGGGACAGCGGAGGTCACGATCGAGCGATTCGCCGACGATGCCTCGATTCGCCGCGGTGGGGGTGACCCGTTTTCAACCTATCGACTCTTCGGCATGGTCATCGACACCGTGCAGCACGAGGCCATCATCTGCGACGACATTTTCGATGGACTCGCGCGGATCGACTTTGCGACGGGCAACCGCGCGCTCGCGTCTGCTTCGGAATCCTCGGCGAGGGGAATGGTCGGCAAGGGGTACAATGACATAGGCCAGCCGCGCGACGTGACGATCGATGCGCCGGGGCATGCGCTCGTCATCGACGGATCGACGCTCGTCGGAATCGATCTGCACACCGGCGATCGCACACTTTTATCGGGCAACGGTAAGGGAACGGGCCCCGAAGCGACGCAGTTCGGCAGCGTTGGCTACGACCAAGCTTCGGCCAGGGCCATCGCTATGGACTACCAAGGCAATGCTCTCGTTGCCATCGACCCGATCAGCGGAGCGCGCACGGTGCTGTCGAGCGCCACGATCGGAACCGGGCTGGCGCTCAACTCGTTTGGTGCGGTAGAGGTCGACCCTGCCCACGACCGCGTGCTCACCACCCGCCCCTATGCCAACCCCATCATCGCCATCGACATGAAGAGCGGGAACCGCAGTGTTCTTTCGGGCGATGGCGCAGGTACGGGCCCCGCACTGCAAGAGCCCGGAGCGTTGGCCATCTCCCCATCTCTCGGCGTCGTGTTCGCCTGGGACAAGAGCAAACATCTTTTCAGCATCGACCTAGCGAACGGAAACCGCCGCATCGTCGCCGACACCGCGACCGGAATGGGAGTACCCCTCGCATCCCTGGAGCACCTCGCCTTCGGCGACGATCTGCTCTACGGCACGCAAGGTGAGAGCGTTCTCGCCCTCGATCCGATCGAAGGACACCGCGTTGTCATTGCGAAGTAGTCAGCCGCAAGGTCAACGCGGAACCTA
>Ga0111538_10011103_pt1 | contig 11959 bp, 15 predicted proteins | sample SoiMethybrSBSTD1_FD_79669 | JGI IMG/M metagenome (GOLD analysis project Ga0111538, IMG submission 79669) | Bulk soil microbial communities from a Populus tree surrounding site in Tennessee, USA - Soil MetaG P. TD hybrid SBSTD1 (version 2)... | ecosystem: Environmental > Terrestrial > Soil >...
AGCACCGGTCGCTGCGCGGCGTCCGAACGGCCGGTCAAGAGCTCGAGCCCGAAGGACTCTTCGGCGAGCAGGTCGGCGAGCTGCATCTCCCGCGGCGAGTCTACGTCTTGATTGGGCGGCGGCCCAAACCGCGGCCGCGGGGTTTGGGCATCCGACGGTTGCTCGCCGCTACCCGCTCCCACCAGACTCGTTTGTCATGAGCACCACCGCGACACGCAAGAGCAGTCCCGCAGCGAACCGGAAGGCACTGCGCGAAGCCGTGGCCGCCCTCAACGAGGGCCGGCCGGAGGACTACCTCGCCCTGTTCGGGCCGGAGGCGCGCCTGCACGGGTTCCCGGCGGGGATCGAGGACGTCGATGGTCTTGTCCGCTTCCACGCGGCGACCGCCGACACGTTCCCCGACGCGGAGGTGACGCTCGACGACGCGATCGCCGAAGGCGACCGGGTCGCGACGCGCTTCACGTGGCGCGCGAGCCAGGGCCCCGGGCTGAACCTCGTCGCACAGGGTGGGGCGATGATGCGGTTCGCGGACGGGCAGATCGTCGAGTGCTGGAACCTGCCCACGGAGCTGCGCGCCGTCGCCGCGCAGTGACGGACGCTGACGTCGCCGCGGCGGTAGCCGCCGAGGAGCAGGGGATGGTCTCCCTGCTCACCGAGCTCGTCGCCGCACCGACGGTGCTGGGGAGCGAGGAGCCGGGTCAGGCAGTCATGCGGCGTGCGTTCGCCGGGTTGGGACTGGAGCCGGTGGATGTCCCGCTCGAGCCTGGTGAGCTCGAGCGGCATCCCGCCGGCGCGCCGTTCAGCTGGTCCGTGGACGGCAAGACGAACGTCGTGGCCACGTGGGGATCGGCCGGCGAGGGCCGTTCTCTCATCCTCAACGGGCACATCGACGTCGTCAGCCCGGAACCACGAAGCCTCTGGTCGAGCGACCCGTTCGTCGCGCGACCGGACGGCGAGTGGCTCTACGGGCGCGGGGCCGGAGACATGAAGGCGGGGCTGGCAGCGATGGTGGGCGCCGTCGCCGGCCTGCAACGGCTCGGTCTCCGGCCCCGCGGCTCGGTGCAGCTCCAGTCGGTGGTCGAGGAGGAGTGCACGGGGAACGGTGCGCTGGCGTGCGTGCTGGCGGGCTCACCGGCCGATGCCGTGATCGTCACGGAGCCGACCCGGGGCGCGATCTGGCACGCGCAGGTCGGCGTCCTGTGGTTCTCGGTGCGAGTGCTCGGGCGCGCTGGGCACGCGGGCGACGGGGGCCTTGACGCGATCGAATCCTCGTACGCGGTGATCCGTGCGCTGCGCGGTCTGGAGGCCGCTTTGAACACGGCCAAGCCGCCGCTCTACGCCGACTATCCGCACCCGATCCACCTGAACGTCGGCGTGATCCGCGGCGGCGACTGGCCATCGACCGTCGCGGGCGAGTGCGTGACGTCGTTCCGGCTCGCGTGCTTCCCGGGCGAGCCGGTGGCGCTACTGCGCGAGCGGGTCGAGGCGACAGTCGCCGGTGTCGCGGCCGACCTGCCGTTCGACGTCGAGGTCCTCTACGACGGCTTCCAGTGCGAGGGGTACGAGCTCTCAGCCGACGCGCCGCTGATCGGCGCGCTGGGCGATGCCGTCGAGCGGCTTTCGGGCGCGCGGCCGCCGCTGTTCGCATCGACCGCGACGACCGACGCTCGCACGTTCGCGCTGTATGCCGGCACGCCGGCCGTCTGCTTCGGCCCGACCGCCGAGGGCGAGCACGGGGTGGATGAGCGCGTCCACCTCCCTTCCGTCATCGAGACCGCCCAGGCGATCGCGCTCTTCATCGCCGACTGGTGTGGGCTGGAGGAGGTCGCATGAGCATCTCCGTGGTGGGCGATGTGCGCGAGGCGCGCGATCGCTACGTGTCGATGGGCGTGGCGACGCCGCCGCTGGTGGTGGAGTCCGCTTCCGGTTCTCGGGTGCAGGCCGACGACGGCCGCTCGTACCTCGACTGGGCGGGCGGGATCGGCTGTCAGAACCTCGGTCATGGGCCGTCCGCGGTCGTGGCCGCGATCCACGAGCAGGTCGACCGCTACCTGCATCAGTGCTTCATGGTCGGGATGTACGAGCCGTACGTGGAGGTCTGCCGGCGGCTCGCCGCCGTGTTCCCGGGTCCCGGTAACGACTACAAGAGCGTGCTGCTGAACAGCGGCGCCGAGGCGGTCGAGAACGCGGTCAAGATCGCGCGCGCGGCGACGGGAAGGCCGGCCGTGATCGCGTTCGAGCGCGCGTTCCACGGGCGGACGCTGCTCACGATGGGCATGACCTCCAAGGTGGTCTACAAGCGTGGGTTCGGCCCGTTCGCGCCCGAGGTCTACCGCTCGCCGGTGTCGATCGACGGTCTGCGGGCGCTGCTGCGCTCGGATGTCGACCCGGAGAGCGTCGCCTGCGTGGTCGTGGAGCCGGTGCAGGGCGAGGGTGGCTTCCACCCGCTGCCGCCGTCGTTCCCGGCCGAGCTGAAGGCGCTGTGCGTGGCCCACGGGATCCTCTACGTCGACGACGAGGTGCAGGCGGGTGTGGGCCGGACCGGGCCGACGTGGGCGATCGAGCACTACGGCGTGGAGCCGGACCTGCTGGTGTCGGGGAAGTCGCTCGGCGGCGGTCTCCCGCTGGCTGCCGTCACCGGCCGCGCCGAGGTCATGGATGCCGTCCACCCGGGCGGTCTCGGCGGGACGTTCGGCGGCAACCCGGTGTCGTGTGCCGCGGCGTGCGTGGTGCTGGACACCGTGGCGGCTCCGGCGTTCCGCGAGCGGTCGGAGCTGCTGGGTGCGCAGCTGCGCTCGCGGCTCGACACGCTGGCAATGGACGTCGACGTCATCACCGACGTCCGCGGCCTCGGGCCGATGCTCGCGCTCGAGCTCGTGGACGCCGCCGCGGCCGCTGCGGTGGTCGCGGGCGCGCGTGCGCGCGGGCTGATCCTGTTGACATGCGGGCTCGACGGCAACGTGATCCGGCTGCTGCCGCCGCTGACGATGTCCGACGAGGACTGCACTTTCGGGCTGGAAATCCTGCACGCGGCGCTCCGGGAAGCGGCAAACTGATGGCGTGGTCAGCCGCTATGTCGCCCTAGGAGACAGCACCACCGAGGGGATGGACGACCCGCGGCCGGACGGCACCTACCGCGGGTGGGCCGACCGGCTGGCGGAGCGGCTGGCGGAGGACAACCCGAACCTGCTCTACGCGAACCTGGCGGTCCGCGGCCGGCGGATCTACCAGGTCGAGGAGGAGCAGCTGGCTCCCGCCCTGGCGTTGCGCCCCGACCTGGCCACCGTCGTGGCGGGGCTCAACGATCTGCTGCGGCGCCGGTACGACCCGGACGCCACCGCGGGCTCTCTGGAGTCGATGTTGGTCGCGCTCCGCGGGGCGGGCGCGACCGCCATGACCTTCACGCTGCCGGACCTGTCCTGCGTGTCCCCGGTCGCCCGCATCGTCCGCACGCGTCTGTTCGCGTACAACGAGGCCATCCGCGAGGTCGGGCAACGCACTGGAGCGATCGTCGTCGACATCGCCGCCGAGCCTGTGGCGCTGGATCCACGCCTGTGGAGCGTCGACCGCCTCCACGCATCGCCGCTCGGCCACGAGCGCATCGCCGGCGCACTGATCCACGCGTTGGGGCTCGACCCCGACCGCTCATGGGCCGACCCCCTGCCGCCGCTCACTCCCCGCCGCCCCCACGCCCGGGTCGCCTCCGAGGTCGTCTGGGCCCAGCGCTACTTCACGCCCTGGATCATCCGGAGGTTGCGCGGCCGCTCGTCGGGCGACGGCCGGGTCGCCAAGCGCCCCGAGCTGGCCGCCGTCGAACGCCAAACGCTCTGAGTGTCCGAGACCTCGTTGACTCGCCGGGATGCCCTCAAGGGCGCCGTCGGCTTGGCGGCGCTCGGCGCCTTGCCGGCCGGCGCAGCCGAAAGGCGGGAGCGCGTGGCGATCGTCGGCGCCGGTGCGGGCGGCGTGGCCGCGGCCTACTTCCTGGCCGGGAGCTTCGACGTCGATGTCTTCGAGGCGCGATCCAGGATCGGCGGCCACTGCGATTCGCGGGTGATCAGGCACCGGGGCCGGAGAATCACCGTTGATCTCGGCGCGCAGTTCTTCCATCCCGACACGCACCCGATCTACGTGACGCTGCTGGAGGTACTGGGCCTCTACGACCCTGACAACCCGGCTGGTGACGCCACGGTGCAGGCTGCGGCGAGCCTGTGCATCTTCCGCACGGCCGGGGGCGCGCCGGTCTTCTCGTCGTCGGATCCGCTCGCGACGCCGCTGCGTGCGGCCGACTTCGCGACGTTCACGCAACTCGCCCGCCAGGCGGTTCTGTCGGACATGCCGTGGGAGACCACCGTCGACGCCTGGATCCGCAGCCTGCCGTTGCGGCCGGCCTTCAAGAAGAGCGTCCTGTTCCCGTGGATCACGGCGACGATCGGGTGTACGCGGGACGACGCGCGGCGAACGTCGGCGCGGTCGATCCTGCAGACGTTCGCGCTGGCGTTTCCGGCCAACCTCCTCGAAGGCGCCACCACGTTCAACTCGAAGATCGGCCTGCAGGGGAACCTGCAGCGCATGCTCGACCGCAGCCCGTCCGCCCGGGTGCACCTCTGCACGCCGGCGCAGGCCCTGAGTCGCACGCGCGGCAACTGGTACGTGCAGACACCGCGGGGCCGGAAGGGGCCGTACCGGTTCGTGGTGTTGAACGCGCCTCCGCGCGCTGGACGCGAGCTGCTGCGTCCGCTGCCCGCGTTCGCCGACGTCACCGAGCTGCTGGACGTGTACAGGTACTTCGACTCGCGCCTTCTCGTTCACACCGATCCGGCCTACGTGCACCCCGATCGCCGCAACTGGGGCGCCTACAACGCCGGGGTGCGCGGTCTCGAGTGCGAGGGCAGCGCCTGGCTCGGCGCTCTGCAGGAGCAGTCCGCCGCGGGAGCGAAGGTCCACGTGTTCAAGTCGTGGGCCACGCGCCGGCGCGCCGACCCGAAGCACATCCTCCTGGAGCGGCGGTTCAAGCACCCGTTGATCAGCCGCTCGACCATCAAGGCTGCACGCGCCCTGCGCCCGCACCAAGGGCGAAAAGGCCTGTACTTCAGCGGCCAGTACACCACCGGCATGGACCTGCAGGAGTCGGCGCTCTACTCGGCCATGCAGGTGGCCAAGGAGCTGGCTCCCGGCAGCCGGACGCTGGCGTCGCTGGAGAGGCGTCTGAGCGCGCGCGGACGCTCCGGCATCTCCTACGACCTCTGAGTCCGCAGCTCCTAACGCACTGATCGCCGCCGCAGCGCGTACCAGAGGAGCACGGCCTCGACGAGTGAAGGCGACCGCGGCGACTGAACGCTGTGCGATTCGCTATCCGCAACCGCTCGTCGCGGTCCCACTTCCGCGCCGGCAACCACAGCGAGACCGGCGATAGCTACGAGACCGCCGACAATACCCGCTGCGGTGAGGTTGGCAGCGGTGAGGATGACGTACGTCTCTCCGATTACGCGCCAGTCGATCACGAAGTCCTGACAGAGGTCTCCCGTACACACCGCAGAGCCATAGAGGCTCGCGCCAACGGCAACGACGACGTAGAAGAGCAGCACGGCGAAGAGGACCAGCTCAAACCGTGTGCGCGCCTGGCGGCGCAGGGAAAACTCCTCGAGTCCCAACGCGAGGAGGATCACAGGAGCGATCTGTGAAGCGGCCGAGTAGAAGCCCGGTGACACCGGACTCGTGCTGATCAGTTCATTCGTTACGAAAGCCGCGGCGGACGGGAGAATGAACAGCACGGCCACGCGACGGCCCCACAACGCACTCAGGATCGCCGCAACCACGACCCAAAACATGGAAACGACGACGTGGCTGTCGCTGAGGTCGAACAGCCCGGCCCCGATCACTTGTCCAACGACAAATACGCCGACGACTGTCGCGACCGAACCGGTCCATGTTCTGGGAGTTCGCATGAGCCTCTCCCGCGCTCAGTTTCACATAGAGCCAATCGCTCCTGCTCAGCGTCGACGGCGTGAGCCAGGCTCTACTCCCCGAAGAGCATCGTGTTCGACGTGCCGTCGGTGATATCGGCGAGGCTCGGGCGCTGGGGCGAGAACGCGAGGAACTCCGGGTCGGTCTGATTGTGCTGGTAGCCGGCCGTGAGGACCGTGGCGGCGGCGACGGCGAGCACTGCGAGCGTGGACTTGAGCATGATCTGCCTCTCTCTGGGCGGGAGTTGTCGGCGGGTATGACCCGCGCCCCGCACCAGAGGTTGGCCGCTTAGCCGCAGTGCCCGAACGGACTCGTGAAGCTGTCGTCGCCGTATGGCGTGCTGACCGTCGCGGCCCAGCGCACGCAGCGGCCGGGAGCCGTCTTGTAGACCGGGCCTGCGTAGTACTTGAAGTTGCCGTAGTCGACGACCCACGGGCGCCGCTTGCCCTTGACCTTGAGCGAGACGGTGGTGTACGTGGGCTTGCCGATGAAGCGGCGCTTCATCGTCACCGCGCAGTTCCGGCCGGTCGACCCGTTGTAGAGCAGGAACGTGGTGGCCAGCAGCGTCGTGTTACGGCTGCCGGAGTAGAGCTTGTGCTTGTCGATCTTGTGAAAGCCGGCGCCGCAGACCTGCTCGGCGGTGTACGGGTTGCGCTTGGCTGAGGCGGCGGCCGGCTGCGCGATCGCCATGAACGCGACGGCGCAGGCGGCGAGGGGAAGACAACGACTGATCATCAACCGTCACGACACACGCGTGCCGCCAAGGTTGCGCGCTCAGCTCGTGGTCAGCCGGTCCAGGATTCGATCCAGACCGCGGGCGACGGTTTCGAAAGTGCCGGCCTGCTCGAGCTCGCCCAGGAACTGCTCGTTGATCCCGCCGGCGGTGGCGTGGTCGCGTGCCAGCCGCGCGAAGCTCTCGCCGCTCCGGGTCGCCTCGGCAAGACCGGCGAATGTCGCCGCGACGTAGCGGGTCGCGGCAGGCGCCGGGATCCCCTGCTGCTCGAGCCAGGTGGCGATGGCGTTCAGATAGGCGAAGTGCGCAGCGATCGTGGCCGTCGAGGCGGAGAAGGCTTCGAACGCCGCCTCGTCGGGGAGCGCGACGGTCTCGCCGAGCCGATCGAACAGCGCCGTGGCCGCGGCGGTGGACGGATGGATGGGCGTGATGCCGTCGCGCCGGGCCACCGACGGCAACGGGATCACGCGCGCGACCTGTGTGGCAGGCGCGACCAGCCGCCGCAGCTGCCGCACGTGCACGCCCGCCATCGCGCTGATGACGACGCGGTCGGCGGGGAACCGGAGCTCGGCGAGCACCGTCTCCGCGACCTGCGGGCGCACGCACACGATCACCACATCCGCGCCGTCGACGACCGCCTGGTTGTCCGCCGCGACATCGACGCTCGCAAAGCGGTGCGCGAGGCCGGCCGCGATCTCGGCGTTGCGTGGCGAGAGGAGCACCTCGGGCGGGTCGTCGACGTTCTCGCACAGCCCGGTGACGATCGCCGCGCCGATCGCGCCGGCACCGAGCACGCCGTATCGGCAACTTGCCCGATCGCCGGTCGTTGATGAGGACATGAGGAGCGAGATGCTGGCAGCGGTGGCGGTCGCATCGACGGTCACGATCAGCGGCCCCGTCGTGTCGGACGGGAAGCGCTGGGCGGCCTGGAAGCCGAGCCCGGACCGCGCGGTCGTCTACGACGATCGCACCCGCACGCGCCGCCGGGTCTCCGTTCCCGATTGCCCGCTCGCCGGGGTGACCGCCGGCACCCTGCTGCTCCGGTGTCCCGAGATGCAGAACCCTCCGGAGCCGCTGTTGGTCGACGTCGCGACCGGCACGGTCACCAACGTCGGCGGCCCCGACCTCGTCTCGGATGCTCTCGGCGGGTTGACGTTCAGCGGCGTCGGATCGCGCGGCCTGCTCGTCGACAACCAGGGCTACCACTACCGACAGGTGTACGCGTTCGATTGGCGAACGCGCCGCCGCCAGGATCTCGATGATCCATCACGGGTGGTTGACCTCAACCGCCCCGAGCTGACGCGGCCGTTGTGCGACGGGCTGGAGCGCACCGCCGACCCCGGCGCGGACGACCCATACGAGAACGGCCCGCCGTACCTGCCGATGATCTATCGCGGGCGTCGCGCGCTCGAGTACGTGCGCGGCCGGATCCGGCTCTGGCGCTGCGGCGTGCGACGCCCGCGCGTGATCACGACCTGCGCGTGCCACGACTTCGAGCTCGCCAGGGGCCTGGTGACCTGGGCCGACACCCGCGCTCGCGCGCTCGATCTCGCGTCCGGCAAACGGCGTGCCTGGAAGCTCCCGGTCGGCTTTGGCCGCGTCGCGCAGGCCGGCCGCACGCTGCTGCTGTGGACCGAGCGATCGCCCGCGAAGCTGCGGATCGTGCGCTGGGCCAGGCGGCACGGATAGCCGCGGCACGGCGCCGCTAGACGTTGCGCGCGACCACCACCGCGCAGGAGAACACCGTCAGCGCGAGCGTCGCGGCCGCGGTGACGACCACCAGCCGTCGTGCCCCACGCGCCGTGCCGCCCGTGCGGCGGTGGTGGTGCAGCGCGCCGAGCGTCGTGAGGATCGCGAGGCCCAGGAACCAGGGCTCGTAGAACAAGAGATCCCAGAGAAACTGGGCGCTCTGGTCGCGCGTCGCCCAGCCGTTGAACTGCAGCTCGAGGATGCCGAGCGCGTCCAGCGGCTTGGTCACGTACGCGGTCAGCGCGTGCGCCGCCGCGTATGCGGACCCGGTGAGCGCCGTGACGATGACGAGCCGGCGCGGAAGTCGCAGGCCCCACGGCCGCACGAGCGCGAGCTCACCGAACGCGATGAGGAGGATGCCGGCCCCGGCGATCAGGCTGGCTCGCTGCATGCCGGCCGGGTCCGCGAACGTCCCCGCGAGCCCCAGTGTCCCGCCGAGCCCCTGGTAGCCGCGCACGAAGATCGCGTACGCAGCCGCCCAGGCGAACGCGGCGTAGCCGGCCCAGGCGAGCGACTGACGGCGCAGCTCGAGCACCATCGGGACCCGCGTGCCGGCCGTGCTAGTCACTCTCGATGGCGAACGTGTTGCCGTCGGGGTCCTTGAACCACGCGACCTTGCCGCCGCCCGCGCGTGGGGAGATCCCCTTGGCGTCGGTGACGATGCCGTCGTAGTGCTCGAACGTCACGCCCTTCGACGCGAGCTCATCGACCAGCCGCTCGACGTCGTCGACGTACCAGGTGGCCAGCGTCGCGGCCGACATCCCGGCGTTCGCCGGTGACGGATAGACGTGCAGGGCCGACTCGTAGACCTTGCTCCCGTCGGCTCCGCTGTCCGTCACGGCGAGGCCGAGCTTGCCCTCGTAGAACTCGCTCGCCCTCGCCATGTCGGACACCGCGATCGACGTGTTCAGCTTGTACCGACCGAGGCTCACCGGAAACGAACCGGGTGGACGAGCGCGTCGACGAAGAGGTCGAACGCCCGGCGCTTACGTTGTCTGCTCATGGGTCCACGGTCTCATCGCGGGACGCGCGCGTCAGTACGGGCCGCGCGCGTCACGCCTGCGGGCCTGCCCGAGTGCGGCGGTACGGCTCCCCGAAGTCACCTTCAGCTCCCCTTGAAGGAGCCTTCATGGCGCCTTAGGTAGACGCAGCCATCCTCGATGACATGGACGTTCTTCAACACATCGCGGCGATCGCGATCGGATCCGGTGCCGTGGTGCTCTTCGCGCTGATGGCCTGGGCCGGCCAGCACCAGAGCTAGGACACGCCGGCGCTCACCGAGCGCGGTGCCCGCTCGGGACGCGGGAGCCTCGGTCCGCGGCGGCGCACGGCGCGAAACAGCAGATACGGCAGCGCGAGCAGCGCCGGCGGGATCGCCAGCAGCGCCAGCGGCAGCAGCAGGATGAGGCACGGGACCGCGAGGATGATCACCGGCAGCAGCATGACTCCGAGGCCGGTGAGCAGGTCGAGCACTTCGGAGAGCATCTCGCCGACGGTGGGGGTCTCGTCTCGTGATGACATGGGGAGCTCCTGAAGACGGGGTCACTGACATGACCCGCGGCGTCGCGCCAACGTGACCGCACCCCAACCTCGGACCGCCCACGGCGTTCCTCCCCTAGAGCCGCACGACGGAGGAGGAAGGGATGAAGGTCTGGTCTACCGCGCTTGTGGCGCTCGCCGCCGCACTGCCCGCCGCGCCGACGGCAGGCGCGAGCACGCTCGGATCGATCTGCGAGCCGATCGCGAGCACCGCGTTCGTCGGCCGTGGCGGCGACGTTCGCGAGCCGGATCTGGGAACCGTCGCTGCGGACCTGCCCGCGAGCGCGAAGGGTCGCGCCGGCAAGAACTTCAAGGCGACGATCCCGGTGTACGTCCACGTGATCACCGACGGCGCGATCGGCACCCTCACCGACGCCCAGATCGCCGACCAGATCACCGTGCTCAACCGGACGTTCGCCGGCGGCGAGGGCGGCGCCAACACCGGCTTCTCGTTCCGCCTCGCGGGCGTCACCCGCACCGACAACGCGGAGTGGTTCTACGCCGGCCCGGGCGGCAACCCCGAGCACTCGATGAAGCGCGCACTGCACCAGGGCGGCGACAACGCGCTCAACTTCTACTCCACGACCGCCGGCGACTTCCTCGGCTGGGCGTACCTGCCCGACATCACCACCAAGCCGGGCCAGCAGTACCTCGACGGCGTCGTGATCGACTGGGAGTCGATCCCCGGCACGTCGACCACCTACGCGGGCCGCTACGACCAGGGCGAGACGGCGACCCACGAGGTCGGCCACTGGCTGGACCTCGAGCACACGTTCTACGGCGGCTGCAACGCGAAGGGCGACTTCGTGTCCGACACCCCGCCGGAGCGCACGCCGACGTCAGGCTGCCCGGCCGGCAAGGACACGTGCTCGCAGCCGGGCCTCGATCCGATCCACAACTACATGGACTACTCGTACGACAGCTGCTACACAGAGTTCACGGCCGGACAGACCCAGCGCATGCGCGACGCCTGGCTGCTCTACCGCGCCCCATGACGACAAGCAGGCGGGTGTGCACCTACGTCGAAGCTGACACTGGTCTGACGGTCTGACCGGATCCTTTTTCCGAGAGGAGCACGGCGTGAGTGCAGTGGCGACACCGACGGGGTACGACCCCGCCGTCAAGGCGAGTCCGTTCGACAAGCTCGCCTATCTCTTCGCGCTGGTGGGTGTGTACGTGATGACCGGCGCGTTGTTCTTCTACGGCTTCTGGAGCAAGGCGGTGGACGGTGACTTCAAGATCCCGCCGCCGCTCGAGGAGCAGTTCGACAAGACGTTCATCGGCACGTTCCCCGGCGCAAGCGCTTCGTGGGCGATCATCACCATCCTCGAGGGCCTCACCTTCCTGGTGCTGATCGCCAGCGTCGTGACGATGGAGTTCCGCCCGTCGCACCGCAAACCGTTCCTGCTGACCGCGCTCTCGCTGGCACTCCTGGTCTTCGCACTGCTGTCGTTCGGCCAGAACGCCACCGAACAGCACGAGTCGGTGGCAAGTCTGTACGGCTACTTCGGGGCGACCGTGATCATCATGCTGTTCGTGCGGACGCTGCCGCCCTACTCGAGCAACCGCTGGCTCGGCTGAGGCGGTCAGGCCCAGGGCAGGTGCGGGGCCTCGGGACGGCCGAGGCGCCAGCGCGGGAACGGAGCGTAGGCCTCACCCGGCGACGGCGTCTCGGCCTCCACCCCCGCACCGTGCGCCAAGGCGACGTCAGAGCGCGGGTAGTTGATCGTCCCGTCCTCGCGCCGGTGGCCGATCATGAAGATCACGCACGGCTGGTCGCCGGTGCCGACGAACGTGTGGCTCGTGTCCGGCGGGCAGTGGACGAAGTCCCACGCCTTCAGCGGCCGCTCCTGCTCCTCGATGATCAGCAGGCAGGTGCCCGACAGGACGAGGAAGTCCTCCTGGGAGGACTCGGCGTGGTACATGCCCGAGGGCTTGCCGGGCTCCAACACGGCCAGGGTGAAGCCGGTCTGG
>Ga0111538_10011105_pt1 | contig 11958 bp, 12 predicted proteins | sample SoiMethybrSBSTD1_FD_79669 | JGI IMG/M metagenome (GOLD analysis project Ga0111538, IMG submission 79669) | Bulk soil microbial communities from a Populus tree surrounding site in Tennessee, USA - Soil MetaG P. TD hybrid SBSTD1 (version 2)... | ecosystem: Environmental > Terrestrial > Soil >...
ATCGTCGATCCGTCGGTGCGGATAACCCGTGGCGATGATGGGCTGAATACCGATATCTGCGCCGACCGTGTCCATATGAGTCGACACGAGCACCGCGTCGGCCACGGTGCCCGGCAGCACAGCAATGAGATTGCCGACCTCATCTTGTGAAACCTGATAGATCAACAGCCAAGACACGCAAACCTCGGGGTCAGTCGTAAGCAAGAGTCAGGCCGCCTCCCGGCCTTGGACAGTCTCACAGTCGTAGGCGTCGCCGACCGAGCCGATGGAGGGGTCGATCTGCTCCACATCGAGGTGGTCGGTGAACCGGATCGAGGCGTATTGGCTGCCCGTGTCGGAGGGGTGGATCAGCTGCCCGAGCTCGGCGGGATGGCCCTCGTAGGTGCGCTGCCACAGCGCCATCCGCAGCGGAATCATCACCAGGTCGGTGACCTTGCTGGTCGCGGCGCGCCAGGCGAGGATGCGCTGGGCGAAAACATCGACGATGAGGGCCACATAGACAAACCCCAGCCAGGTCCGCACATAGCTGTAGGGGTCGGGCAGCAGCGCCGTGGCAGTCTTGCGGCTGGTGGTTTCTGCTGCCCGCCCTCCGAACTGGACGTGCCCATTCCTGAGCATCCGGCTCTCCACATGATCATGCCGTGGCGCTCGCCCAGGGTGTGGGGATGCGGGTTCCTCGGTAGCGGTAGCGGGTCAGGGGGACCTGCCAGGCGCGGAAGAACTCGATACTGCCGGCGCGGATCCTCCAGCTGGGGAGGTGGCGTGGGACCAGGGTGTGCATACCGATGCCGGGGTGTCGTTTCTTCAGCCAGCCGACGATCCGCCAGAAGGCGAAGTGGTCCAGATAGCTGAAGGTGCGTTTCGACAGCCGGTTTGATCCATCATTCCGACGCCGGGTCGCAATACGTCTCGGTCGCCTTCACCGCCGAACTGCTCGCCGCCGGGATCGCCGGCTCGATCGGCACCGTCGGTGACGCGCTGGACAACGCCTTATGCGAATCGACCATTGGGCTGTTCATGACCGAAGCGATCAACCTCACCGGACCAGCCTGGGCCGACCGCCGCGACGTCGAGTGGCAGGTCGCCCGCTGGGTCCACTGGTACAACACTGATCGGCTTCACTCCTCGATCGGGCACCTGCCCCCGGTTGAGTTCGAACATCACCACCGGCAGGCTAGAACCGCTACCCCGACCTGGAGGTCGCGTAAACCACACACCCTCCGCCGAACCCAGGGCGGTTCAGTCTGAGGGTCTGGACCTTGTTTGCAACTGCGACATGGGTGTGCAGATCCGGGTCGCCGGCTCGGCTGTCGCGGTGGGTGAACGCGGCGGCGACGAGGCCTTGGACGTTGACCTGCCGGATGCCTTGGGGTCCGGTTCGGGTGAACAAGGCATGCTTCTCGATAAACGTCAGCGCGTCCTGCACGGCAGCCTGGTGGGCCCGTTCGATCGCGGCAGCCACCGCTGGGTCGGCGACCGCCCATAAGGTCGACACCGACTTCACCCGGGAGAACGTCAGGTCATAGCCGGCGACTGTCTGGGTTCGTGGCCGGGAGTCTTTCGCGATCTGCCCGGCCAGCTCCCGAGCATCAATCGGCTCCCGACCATGCTCAGCGAGGAAGAACTCCCGGGCCACCTGGGTCCGTACCCGCGCCCGGTCAGCCGCTGTGATCGAGGCGTCGGCCGGCGATCCGATGGCAGCGTTGAGCGCCGCGATGCGCTTGGCCACCTCGACCCGGAACCGGATTAGATCGTTGTCGACGATCCTGAACGGCGCACCCAGCCGCGATGCATTCTGAAAGTCCCGCAGAGTGAGGTCTGGTCCTTCCAGCTGCTGCTGCCGCAGCTCAGCCAGCGGATGCAAATCGCAGCCGAACAAAGCTCGCATCTGCTCCGCCGTCACGGGATCGCCGGCGGCCAGGCCGTCGATCCCCTCCATCCCAGAGCCGATCCACACCCCAGGTGATTCACCGCGTTCGGTGTAGTACGACGCCAGACCAGTGTGACCTTTCTCGGTGGCGTCCAAGGCCGCCACCTGCCGAGTCAGGTAGTCATACCCAGACCCCGCGCTGTGAGCTTGTGCACACTCATCGTCACACCCACCCAAAGGGGGTACACACGCCCGTGCGGTCAGGCAAACCCGAGCTGCAGCCGACGGGTGCATCAGGTGTGTGGCACTCGAGGCTCTGAGAGTTCGAGGGGGTACGTCGGACCTGTCGTCGGTCCGACCGCAGGACACGAGTTTGAATGCAGAGGCGGATGACAACCAGGCTAGGGAGACGGATGGCGACGAGTGGCATTCGGTCTTGCGGAGTCATGCATCACAGAGAGGTCCGGCCGCAGGAACGGTAACCGCAACGGCCTAGTAAGGACAATCGACGGCGAGATCCCACGTGCGTTCTCATCGGGTCGCGCGGGAGGTCCCGCTCATCGCCACACTGGCGGCCCCCTCCAACCGACCGTTGAAGTTGCGTGTGCACGGTCGCGCATCGCCGCGCCAGCCTTGAACGGCCAGATTTCCTCGTTGATCAGCTCACTCCTCCTGCCTGCGGCAGGCTAGATGATCATGCTTGGTTCGAGGCCTTTGTGAGCGCCAGCACCTCCTCGTGCTGGTGTCGGATAGGCGGGGCCGCTCGCTGGGCTGTGATTTGACACAGCGATGTCTTTGACGCAGCCATTTCGCTATTGCCGCGACATGGCGATTCGGAGCCGTTCCTCTGGGTCGATGAAGTGGTCGTGATCATCTTGGCCAAGATCGAGCTGTACCCAGTTGATCTTGCCCGTGAACCGGCTGTCGCGCGCAGTGTAATCGGAGGTGACCGTGGTACCGGATTCGTAGCCGATGTCGGTCGTCTCGTCGGCGGAGAAGATCATCGGCTGAGTGGCGCCGACCCGGCCGACACCGACCTCTGTGCCGTCGAAGTACAGGGTGACGTCGCCGCCCTTGGCCAGCCCGCCTCCGTCGTAGGCGAATTCCGCGCGTATCTGATGGGTGCCGGCCGGAATGGATACGTCGGACTCAGTGGTGAACTCCTGGATGCCGAGCACGTTGTAGACGAACTTGGCCTTTCCAGCCTTCGTATAAACAGACCACCCGCCGAATCGGCCGCCTTGCGCGATGATCACACCGTGGACGCGGCCGTCGGGTATGACCACCTCGGCGGTGACGGTGAACGACTTGTTCTTGATACTGACCACGCTGTTCTCCGACAGTCGTCCCATGCCGGGGAAGAACAGCTGCGCGTCGCCGCGGATCAAAGTCGGTCGGCCCGCCATTGTTGGCTCGAGCCGCTCCGCTCCTCTGTCGTCAATCGGCAGCACGTTGTACTTGGTGGCCTCGATCAGCCAGAGCCGTTGCAGCTTGGCTAGCATCTCGGACCGCTCGGCCACCAGGTTGCGAGCCTGGCTGTAATCAGTGCCGTCATAGAGCTCCCAGACGTCATCATCCAACGCCGGGAGGCCGCCGACCATGACCCACGGTGTGCGGTGCTTGGTTACCGCGCTCCAGCCCTTGTGGTAGAGGCCACGGTTGCCGAACATCTCGAAGTACTGCAGATCGTGGCGCTCCGGCTGATCCGCCTCATTGAAGCTGTAGAGCATGCTGGTGCCCTCCATGGGCGACTGCTGGACCCCGTTCACCATGGCGGGTTCGGGGAGCCCGGCGGCCTCCAAGATCGTCGGCGCCACATCGATCACATGGCTGAACTGCGGGCGCACGCCACCGCGCTGCTCGATCCCGTTCGGCCAATGCACGATGGCGCCGTTGCGGGTGCCACCCCAATGCGAGGCGACCTGCTTGGTCCACTGGAACGGCGTATCCATCGCCCACGCCCAGCCGACCGCATAGTGGTTGTAGGAGCTCGGTGAGCCGAACTCCTCCACCTTGCTCAACATGAACTCCGGGGTCTCCAGAGCCGCCATCCCGTTGAAGTTGGCCAACTCGTTGAAGGCACCGTTCAGCGTGCCCTCCGCCGAGGCGCCGTTGTCGCCGATGATGTAGTAGATGATCGTGTTGTCGAGGACCCCGAGGTCATCGATCGCATCGATCAGCCGGCCTACGTGATAATCGACGTGCTCTAAGAAGCCGGCATACACCTCCATCTCCCGGGCCAGCACCGGCTTCAGCTCATCGGGCATGTCATCCCAGGCCGGAATCTCGACGTGTCGGGCGGTCAGTTCGGCGTCCGCCGGGATGACCCCCAGCTCCTTCTGCCGGCTGAACGTGCGCTCCCGCTGCACATCCCACCCGTCAGCGAACGCACCGGCATACTTGTCGGCCCACTCTTTCGGTACGTGATGCGGGGCATGCGTTGCACCTGGGGCGAAATACACAAAGAACGGCTTCTCCGGCATTAACGCCTTCTGCTGACGCATCCAAGAGACGGCCCGATCAGCCAGATCCTCGGTCAGGTGATAGCCCTCTTCTGGGGTCGCCGGCGGCTCCACCGGCGTCGTTCCGTCATACAGCGCCGGATCCCACTGATTGTTCTCCCCACCGATAAACCCGTAGAACGTCTCGAAACCGCCCCCAGCCGAGGGCCACGCGTCGAACGGGCCCATCGGCGACGACTGCCACACCGGCACCTCATGGCATTTACCAAACTGCGCGGTCGAATAGCCGTTCAGCTTCAAAGTCATCGCCAACGGCGCCTTGGTGTTCGGACGCAACGAGCTGTTGCCTGGAGCCGACGTTGCGGTCTCGGTAATGCTGCCCATCCCCACCGAATGGTGATTACGGCCGGACAGCAACGCAGCCCGCGTCGGCGCACACAATGCCGTCGTGTGAAAACGGTTGTACATCAATCCGCCCGCCGCGAGCCGGTCCGCTGTCGGCGTACGGCACGGACCACCGAGGGTGCTCGCGGCGCCGAAACCGACATCATCGAGCAAGATGATCAAAACATTCGGCGCACCCTCCGGCGGCAGCAACGGCTCGATCGGAGGGAAGGCGGTATCCGGGTCCTTAGCGTCATAGGTCGTCAGACCCGGCGCGGGGCGGTCAGGGATGGGCAACATCGTGCGTGCATGTCGGTCGGGACTCATAGGTTCCTCCAGAGGGTCGTCTCGAAGGCTCAGCGGCTCCAAGTCGCGGGCCTGTTCGCCCGGACCGATTTCAGTTCCTGCCGGTCTCGGCGGAACGCGCAGCCCGACCACTGCGGCCTCCGTTGACACAAACGTGTCACACAGCACCGCGGCAACGCCTCACCCGAGCTGGGTGAGATCTGCGTAACTCTCTTCGACACCTCTCCCTCGATGCCGCCGCCACTTCATCCTCGAACGCGGTGGCCGTGATGGAGCCTCCCCGCGTAAAAGCCGGGTTTCGTACCCGGCCCGTTGAGAGTTGGGTCATAACCTGACAAGCGGCTACTGCACCTCAGCGTTCTCGTCATGACGGCGTTGGCGCTAATCTTCTGGGATCGCCCGACTGAAGGGTGATCATCGGCTTCACGCTCGCCAGTACTTGTTTGCGCTGTTGATCATTGAGTTTCCTGGCCGGCCCAAACCCTGTTGCCACCCGAAACGATCGAGCAGGAACTCTTTGCCGCTGATGATCGCGAAAGCTCAGAGACTCACCACACACCGAAAGCCGATATGGGTCGTTGAGGTGTCAAGCGATTGCGGCGATCGCGCCGCAGGGCGGTATCGCAAGCAGTACTCCGGCGCGCACAGATGCGATCCACCCTTCAGCGCTTTGCGGATCGTCGGATCGGCGGCCGGCGCGGCCGTCGGCGAGGGGCCACAGCAAGGCGATGTCACGGCATGCCTCCTCTGATAGGTCGTTGTCGTCCACTCCCAGACATTGCCGATCATGTCGCTCAGGCCGAAACCATTGGCTGGAAACGATCCGACAGGAGACGTGCCGATCCAGCCGGCAGCGCCGGCGTTCTGGTACGGGAAATGGCCCTGCCAGGTGTTGGCCATCAACCGGCCGGCCGGCTTGACCTCCTCACCCCAGGCGTACGTCGACGGGTTGCCCGCTCGGGCGGCGTACTCGCATTCCGCCTCGCTCGGGAGCCGAAGACAGGCCCAGTTCGCGTACGCCTCCGCGTCGTAATAGGAAACCTGCACCACTGGGTGATGGGCCTTGTCGGTGATGCTTGATTCAGGCCCAAACGGATGTTGCCAGTCCGCCCCCACCGACCATCGCCACCACTGACGCCAATCGCTCAGATCGACCGGTCCGGTGGTTGGGCTGAAGACCAATGCTCCTGGCTCGAGATCATCGGCTGCAAGATCGGGAAACAGCGCCGGATCGAGTGGTCGCTCGGCCACCGTCACGTACCCGGTCTCGGAAACGAACCCCGAAAACTGGGCATTGGTGACGGGATGCTGCTCGATCGCAAAAGGCTCAACCTGCTCGTCATGAACCGGCCCTTCGTCGGGATAGAACTGCTCCGATCCCATACGAAAGAGTCCCCCAGGCAGTTCCACCAGGTCCGAGACTGTCCGCACGAGGATGACGCTAACCAGCCGCTTATGCGCTCGGCCGTCCGGGGTGGACTAGAGCCAAAGATCACCCCCGAAGATGAATGCCTCAGCTGGTCAATTCGGTTGTGGTGCAGGACGACTAGCCCAATGTCTCGGCCAATGTCAATGCCGGCATGCTCATGAATCCGATCGGCACAGTCCCCGGCATCCAGCCTTCGCGAACCCCACTTGGCCAAATGCCGGCGTCTACATCGCATCTCGCGTGAAACCTTCCGAGATGGACATCACCGTCGCATGAGTGCCGAAAGTGATCTTGAAAGTGTGCGGAGCGTGTTGATCTTGACCTGGCCCGCCGCCCCGCTCGTGAGGGTGGAGTTAGGTTCGAGGTTTCCGGTTATGGCACTTAGCCCCAGCTGCTTCTCCGGCGAGCCGGACGCGCCAGGGAGTTCCCGCTATCTGAAGCGAATCGGCTAGTGACGCGACTTCTGTCCCGGATCGTGACCGCCGGGCGGCGTCGCTTCTGCTTAGGGCTGAGCAAGGTCGGTGGCGTCGGGAGGGTGACGTGATGAGTCTGCGGTCGATGCGGAAGCAGCGCGGTTGGCACCGTCAGGCATGCACCCGTCGTGAACGCATAGGAGCCGATTTGGTATCGAGAGCGAGGTCCAAGATCATCACACAGTCGAGCATCCAAGATCATCATGGTGCGGGGGACGCCGATATGCTTTCGGTTGCTCACCGCATGTCCACAGGTCCCGATGGGGATTGCGAAGCTCCATTCTTTACGGACGATTTATATGTAAGCGCGACCGAGTCGCGACCGATTTCGCTGTTCGAGCGTTCTCAGAGGTCGACGGTCGAGATGTCGATCTTGGGACTGGGTGGGAGGCGTATTGATCGTGAGCAGGCGAACTGACGTGGCCGATGTTCCGGCCGTGCTTTATGGAGTGGAAGAAGCGGCAGCGCGCTTCGATTGAGTCGGTCGATGCTCTACGAGCTGATCAGGTCTGGTCAGCTGCGGACGGTCAAGCAGGGGCGTCGCCGTCTGGTGCCGGTGTCCGCGCTGGCTGAGTATGTGGCCAGTTTGGAGTCTGGTATCGCATGAGTAGTCGTCGTGCTCGTGGTGACGGCGGCTTGCATTGGGATCAGCGCCGTCAGCGTTGGGTCGCGACAGCGACCGTGGGCTATGACGGGCGAGGGAAGCGGCTCGTACGGCACGGCTACGGTCGAACCAAGACCGAGGCAAACGCGAAGCTGCACGACCTGCTCCGCAACCGTGAGGATGGTGTGGTCCTCACGCGGGACGGCTATACGGTCCGCCAGGCGGTTGAGGACTGGCTTGAGCACGGCCTGAGTAACCGCGACAAGCCGACACCTGACGCGAATCGCCATCTGTGCGAGAAGCATGTGCTTCCGTACCTCGGGGCGCGGAAGCTGCGGGATCTGACTGCCACTGAGGTTGATCGGTGGCTCGCGACCCTGGCCACATCTTTGAGCACCCGAACCCTCCAGGGAGTCCGGGCGTGTCTGAATCGAGCAGTGCGACGCGCGATGGCGCGCGACAAGGTGAAGAGGAACGTCGTCGAACTCACCGAGGTACCCACCGGCCTGCCGGGCCGCCCCTCAAAGGCCATGACTGCGCAGCAGACTGATGACGTGATCACAAAGACGGCCTCTGACCGGATGCATCCATACATCGTTGTGTCCCTGCTGACCGGGGCACGCACCGAGGAGTTGCGTGCGTTGCGGTAGGAGCATGTTCACCTGGAGGGGCGATCGGACATTACGCCGCCGTTCCGCCCTTTGTCGAGGTGTGGCGCTCGGTGCGCGCGGGCGGCGACACAAAGACCATGAAGTCGCGCCGAACGATCGCACTTCCGGATCTCTGCGTCAGGGCGCTCTTCACTCAGCGCGCTCAGCAGGATGCCGAACGCCGTGCGGCCGGTGAGCAATGGTACGAGACAGGCTTGGTATTCACGACAAGGCTCGGCACCGCGATGGATGCCGCGAATGTGCGCCGAGACCTCCGCCGCGCTCTGGCCCGAATCCCTGGCTTGAATCCCGAGGAGTGGACGCCCCGTGAGCTTCGACATTCATTCGTCTCGCTGCTCTCCGACGCGGGCGTGCCGATCGAAGACGTGTCCCGGCTCGTGGGGCACAGCAGCACCAGCGTGACAGAACTCGTCTACCGGCATCAGATCCGTCCCGTCATCCAGAGTGGCGCGACGATCATGGATCGGCTCTTCGGTTCCCCGGCCCACCGTCGGGCTGCCGAGGCTGCCGCCCTCAACAAAGAAGTAAAGAACCAAGGGATGCCTTGGTAGATCGTCGGCAAGCCGGGCTCCTATGAGTCGAGCTGCGGCATCAGCTATCGCAGCGCCCCCTCGCCACCTCGAAACGCCACCTCGAGCTTGAGCCGTTCGGGCTCACCCGAGCCCAGTTTCACGGCGTGCAAGCAGACACCGGCGTGGTCGGAGGTGTAGACCAAGTTGCCGACCGACGACACCCTTAGGTCAGGCCCGGCTGCCAGCGAGTAATCAGCCTTCAGACGACGTCTAAAACTGACAAGCAGCTACCGGAACCCGATGGTTAAGCATGAACCGGAACTGCACAGCCTTTAGACGAGGTTAGTCACTCAGTTAGTCACTCAGGCCAAGGTGATCAACTCGGGCGCCACTATCGAATAGCGCTCTGACAAGGATGAACTGTGGTCGGGGTGACAGGATTTGAACCTGCGACCTCTTCGTCCCGAACTCCGCGCAGTACCCGCAGGAAGCCATGTTTACGCTGGCCCGCACGCATCTGGATGAAGCCGAATGTGTTAGATCGTGCGGTCGTTGCTGTACTTCGCTGCTGTACTGACCTTCGGGTCCGTAGGTTCGGGCAGACGCTCCGTGTACCTATACGACGGTTCCTCGTAGGTTGGCGGCGACAGCTGCGGGGTGAACCCAGTCGTTCGGCCGACGCGAATTGCTGTGACGCCTACGCACTACGAGTCGCAAGCGTGTCGTCCATCAAGTGCTCGCCCCACGTGGCAAGGGCCGTGGATGTGTGGAGGCGTCCGTCATCGCCCAGTCCGTAGGCTGCTCACTTGGCTGCTCACTCTCTCAGCTTCGGAAGCCGCTGAACCGACCAGCCAAAGGGTATTGCACGCTCAGAGGAGCGCATTTGAGGACCAGTTTTGACGTGTTTCTGGAGCGTCGGGGGCCCGTGGAGGGCCAGAGAAGTTGATCAAGATGGCCACCGACCAACTTGACCGACGGTTATGGCCTAAGGCGCTGAAACAACGCCTTGGACCCATCGCGAAGAGCAGGCCCGTTCGAACGCCGCGTCTAGCGTCTGGTCTGCGCCTGTGCGGAACGGACGGTGAACCTATCAGGCGGGCCAAGCCATCCGATTCGTAGGGACCGTTCAATGGTTACGCACACAACGCCGATGCCCACAAACGGGTTATGTCTCGACCCCTCGTCCAGACGCGTCCGCATGAGGTGCGGGTGAGCGTCGCCGGCGAGGGCAGGAGTGTTGAAGTTCTCCTGAGTGGAGGGCCGTGCGTAGCGTCTGGCTCCCAGGCCCCGAACCGCCGGCCTACGCAAAGCGCCGATGGGGATACGTCTGGCGAAGATGCGCTCAGGCGGAGCGTTCGACCATGACGACGCGCTCTGGTGGTATCTCTTGGAAAAATGTCACATCTGCGATCAACATCTGGCGCGTCAGTTGCTGGGGTGCGGAGGGGTGACCTGTAGGGCTAGGCGGTGCTGAGATCGCGCCCACGCGAATGTTGCCAGGAAGCCAGCAATGAAGGCGGCCGTCCCGAGAAGCCCGCCCTCGGCCCCATATGGCCGCCCCGTCCAGAGCCCCGCCGACGGGTCATCGGCGAGGACGAGCACCGAGCCGTATTGTTTTTCCGAGGCCACCACACCGAACACGAATCCCTGCACAAAATCCCACCCAAAATGCAGGCCGATAGGGAGGGCCAGTTCACCGGTCAGGACATAACCGGTTCCGAACAACAAGCCGAAGATGACGATGTTGAACACGGTCAGCCACGTCGTATTCGGATTCGTCGCATGCGCCAGGCCAAAATAGACGGCCGGAATCACGACAGCGATGACCATCCCCCACCGTGCTCTGGCGACCCCCTCGGCCAGGTTCTTGATCGGGTATCCGCGATACGACGCCTCCTCCCCGAAAGCTACGGCCGCAACGGCGACGACGCCGACCAAGATCGTGGCTACAAAGGGCTGGCCCGGGGCCGGGGCAAAGCTGCCGGTAACGTTCACCCAGCCCACGGCTAGCTCCACGGCGAGAACCCCGAACAGGAGCAGCGCGCCCAGCACCAGTCCGAAGCCGAGGTCACTCCACCACTTCCGGCTGAAGTGGAAACCGTAGTCGCTCATCCTGCGATGATCGAGTACCCGACTCGCCAGGTACAACGCGGCGATGATCAAAAGCGCGAACACCAGCGCCCGAACTAAGTCCTCATAGAGGTCTGGGAGGCGCCCCGCCAGACCGGCCGCCACGCGGCCCTCTACCGCAGCCACGACAAGCAGAATCGCCAGAAAAACGAGCAGTCGCCACCCTGCCCGGAGGCGGCGGTCCCGTGCATTCCAGAAAAGATTTGCGATTGGGCTCAAGGTAGCTTCCCGTCCACAGCTATCCGCAGACTAGCCGTGTCATTATGCGGCGCAGACGCACGCCTGGCCGCGGGCCTTTGACGATCTGCGCCGCGAGCTCCTGGGCATTGACCGGGCACCCCAGACGTTGTGACGGTGCCGTCGGGATCGTCACGCCGCCGGGATATACGGGATCAGCGGATAACTATGCGAGGCTACAAACGCGCTGGTTTGGCAGGGCCAGCGGACGGAACGCGGCATGTGCACCGTCCATTGCGGGTGACGCGACAGTGACTGGCGCGGGCAACTGCGATGTGAGCGCACTGCCATGCCTCGAAACCCAGCCACCGTCTGGTCTGCACAGAGCCGCGGGTGAACCGCGGCTTCGTCACTCACCGAAATCCAAGGTCCCGCACATTGGCTCTGGGCGTCGGTCGACGTTCCGACTTGCTACGTTTGCGGGCGTGACCAGGTGGGCCGCGAGGCGGGGGTGAAGGCGGTCGTCTACGACCGGTACGGCTCCCCCAATTTGCTGCGGGTCGAGGAGGTCCCCCTGCCCTCGTCCGGCGTCGGCCAGGTGCGGGTGAAGATCGCCGCGACCTCAGTCAACCTCAGCGACTGGGAGTGCCTACGCGGATCGCCCGCGTACGCGCGGATCGGCGGGCTGCGGCACCCGGCTCGCCGGACGCTCGGATCGGATATCGCCGGCCTGGTCGACGACGTCGGGGAAGGGGTGACCCGATTCCGACCCGGAGACGAGGTCTACGGCGACAACCTCATGCTGAAGGGCGGCTTCGCGGAGTACACGATCGCGCCGGAAACTGCACTCGCCCACAAGCCGGCCCAGCTCACCTTCGTGGAGGCATCGACCATCCCGCAGGCGGGCGCGATCGCCCTGCAAGGCACGAAGACGGCTGTG
>Ga0111538_10011106_pt1 | contig 11958 bp, 8 predicted proteins | sample SoiMethybrSBSTD1_FD_79669 | JGI IMG/M metagenome (GOLD analysis project Ga0111538, IMG submission 79669) | Bulk soil microbial communities from a Populus tree surrounding site in Tennessee, USA - Soil MetaG P. TD hybrid SBSTD1 (version 2)... | ecosystem: Environmental > Terrestrial > Soil > Tree...
AGCTAAAGCTTGGGGAGAATGAGAAAGGCCGCTTACAACCGGCTCGGGAAAAAAACAAACTGTAAAGGATGTCATGATAATGAACAGCGCAGCGAGAACCCTGGGTCAAGAGACCCAATAGAACCAAACGCTGAAAGCGTTAGGCCTGTGCGAGGCTAACCCTTTCGGGGTTGAAAGCAAGGATTGTTGCCGTATTCCCAGGGTGGTCGCTTTCGCTCCAACCCTGGGCTTTAATTAGCGAACGCCTTCGGCGTTACAGGACAACGAAATTGAGGCTAAAGAAATGATTAGAACCAAAGTGATCCTTGTGCTCTTAGTTTTTCTGGCTGTCGCAATGGGCCATGAGGGAGAGCGATTGCCGAGCAGCGGCTGGACGGTTGGCTTTCGTTTATATCAGGCGGAAGGGTTTGATTCGATGCCCGTGCGCGTCATTGGCGTCAAGTCGGAAGGAGATAAAGGACTCACTGGTGTTGAATTGCGAAATCGATCTTCGAAGCCAGTGAGCTCAATTCGGATCGGTTGGTATGTGTCCACTGAAGGTGGACCAGGGACGATATTGGCGCAAGGCGAGACACCACTCCTTTCCGCATCGCTTCATGCAGATGAAAGTGCGCAGTTTAGTATCCCGCCGGTCTCTCTTGCGAAAATTCTGAAGCCCATCATGAAGGGAAACACACTGCGCGGAGACTTCAGTATTCAAGTAGCCGTAACGGAAATTGTCTACGAAGATGGTCCAAGCTGGAAGTTTTCGCAGCCGGCTAATGTGGCGCAAATTAAAGTGCACTACGCTCATGCTCCGCAGGGTGGGTGTGGTCAAGTTTGCAGATGGATTGCTGGGGTTGGATACGTGTGCGAATCGGTGCAGCAAAACGTCAGATGTATTGTATTCGGTGAGTCTTGCATCGTGGAATCCTGCGAGAGTGGTGGGAATTGATCCGCACGACAGATTTGAGAGGTGCTATGGTTTCATCGTCTTTTTTGCGCGTCCTGCTGGCATTGGTTGTGATTTCGCAACTCGGTGTTCTAACTATGGCCCAGGAATGTGATCGAGAACAAGCGTTCAGTTTGATTCAAGAACAGATCGCACAGTCAAAAACGCTGGAGAAAACTGCGGCACGAATATCAGTTCTTACACAGGGTGCAGATCTGCTTTGGCCTTACCGGCAGTCAGCGGCACGTTCCGCGTTTGAGGAAGCGTTTGAAGTAGCAAGCCAGGGTAACACTCCCGATCAGCGTTTTGTTGTGATCCGTGCTATCGCTCAGCGCGATTCCGAATGGGCGCGCCGTCTGGCAAAAGCTATTGCCGAAGAGAAGCGGAGCGATGAAGAGGCCGGTGTATCGACTGATAACCGTTATCGGGCCGAGACGCTGCTTAACGTCGCCGGGTCGCTATTACAAAACGACTCGAAACCCGCGCTCAGCTTTGCGCGCGCGAGCTTGCGATATCCAGCATCGGTTGCACTGGCGCGGTTTTTATTTCAGTTGTGGTCCGTGGACAAACAAGCGGCGAGCAGGTTTTATCAGCAGGCGTTGAGTGTCTATGCGAATGCACCGGTAAATCAGCTTCTGTATCTCTCTGCTTATCCATTTGGCATCAATCGGGTCGTTGGACCAGAGATGCAGTCGACATTTTTCGTTCTCCCGAAGGAGTTCACTCCAGACACGGCGGCGGAGAGCGCTTTCCTGGAAGTCATTCTTCGTCGAGGACAGGAGACGAAGGCGCGGCCGACGCAACCGGTGAGTGGTCCTGTCGCTCAGCCGGAGATCGTGCAGATTTATCTTGCATTGAACAGTTTGCAGGCTTCTGTGGCACGCGATCAACCGGCGTATGCAGGTCGTGTCATAAGTTTGGTAACGACACTTGAGCCGTTGCTTTCCGCGGAAGCACGTCACGAGGCTTCAAACATTGCGCGTTGGCACCAGGATCTTAATCTGTCACTCGAAACCATTGCCGAGCGGATCGAGAACGAGAAAGTTCCGGAGAAGAAAGATCGGCTGATCGCGCGTGGTGTTTTGGCGTCGAAGAGTACCGAGGAACTCGAACGTGTTGAAAGCCTTGTCGACAAAGTGAGCGAGTCGAAGTTTCGCGGCGAGTTGCTCGACTGGCTCTACTTCAAACGCACTCAGAAACTGGTTAGCGATGGACGTTTGGATGAAGCCGCACAGTTGATACCGAAGGTGAGCCAGGTGGACCATCGCGCGTACCTCGCATTCTTGCTGGCGACTGAAAGCACGAAAAAAATCAAAGACTCAGCGCTGGTGTTGCAGGTGCTGGAAGACGTAGTGAAGACGGCGCTCAAAGCTCCGAACACGAATGAAAAAGCGCGGACGCTTTTAGGATTGACGTCGACTTACGCAAAGTTCGACCGCACGCGCGCGTTTGAGATCCTGGGGGAAGCGATTAACGTCATCAACAAGATCGATGAACCCGATCTAACTTCAACCGCACTCTTGCGTCGCATCGGCACGGATCGTTTCACGATTCATGTAGCCTACGAGATGCGCACCTCGAGCCTCGACACCGTATTCCGCGAGTTCGCGATTGATGATTTCGTGAAGAGCCTCTGGCTCGCCAACCAACTCCCCGACAAACCCCTCCGCGCCACGGGAACGTTCGCGATCTCCGGACGCTGTTTGGAGATCTCGAAGGAACCGTCGCAGTAGTTGTCCATATCTGCGTACCTCTGAGATCCTCTGCGGTTTTTAGGCTCTTTTCACCGCAAGGCACAGAGGAACGTAGACGGGCGACGACTGATGAAAACTCACTTCAAAATGCCGGTGAGCAACGGTCAAAGCGTGTGAAGATCAGCCAAACCAGGTACGTCCTCGGTAGTTATGGTCGACAGTTTCTCCACACTAATATCCGTCATTTCCACTATTCGATTAGCTTGATTACTGATAGTCGACTCAAAAATATTTCGGGCTAACCTGCCATTGCCGAATGTTTCATCCCTAGTCTCGACCAGAACTGAAAATAGTTTCATGAGATCGTCTCTTGTGGACCGCGACATTTGATAACCGGCCCGTACACAAAAGAGATCGAAAATTTCAACGAGTTGCTGAGGTGTGTAATCTTCAAAATTCAGATATTTGTTAAACCGGGATCGAAGTCCAGGGTTAGAAGATAGGAAAGCATTCATTTTGTCGGTATATCCAGCGACAACTACTATCAGATCGTCACGATAATCCTCCATTGACTTAATAAGCGTATCGATTGCTTCCTGCCCAAAGTCCCAACCTTGTCCTATATTCAAGGAATATGCCTCATCGATAAATAGAATTCCGCCCAATGCCTTTTCGACTACATCTTTGACTTTCAGAGCAGTTTGTCCAACATAGCCGGCAACAAGTCCTGACCTATCAGTTTCAACGAGGTGTCCTTTACTTAAAATGCCGAGCGATTGGTAAATCTGAGCCAAAAGACGGGCGACCGTTGTTTTTCCTGTTCCAGGATTGCCATAGAAAACAAGGTGCCGGGAGATAGGCTGGGTCTCAAGGCCTTTGGACTGGCGGACCTGTTGAACCTTCAGAAAATTTACTAGTTGAGCGACATCAGACTTTACTTGCTCGAGTCCTACCAAATCGTTCAGTTCTGATAAGAGCTCCGGCAACGGCTTAGGTTCTTCATCTGTCTGTCTTGCCGAAGCCATCTGATCCGCTTCGCTGGCATCGCGGCCGCTTGGTCCACCGTGAACAGCGACCTCTTCAAATAAAAGCGTTTTGAACTCGGCAAGAGCTGCCTTTTCCGAGGGAGAGATCCGGCCATCTGCTTTGATAACAGCATTGGCAAATCGGAAGAACATCGCTTTTGCTTTTTCTGCGTAGTCAGTTCCGTACGTGTTGTCGTATTGCGAAAGATAGAAGATTGGCGTTGGCAACCGTAGCTGCCGATAGACCTCAGAATGGTCCCGCATGACACTTCTGAGAATGTCGCCATGTTGTCGTGCTGTGAGAAGGTCTTCGGATTCTTCCGGGGAGAAAAATTGATTGATATCTGCTAGAAAGCCTGCCTCATCATCCGTGAGCGCGCCATCGACAGTGGCGAAGTATGCGCCAATGACGGAAAGAGACGACCTTAAGGTCATCCATCCGTCCACTGTGTCATCTCCCTCCTCCCAAAAGGCCCATTCCGCCTGTTCTAGAGGATCGATCAGTTCATAGACGGTACCTTTCAAATACCGCAGCAGTGGCAGACTGTCCGGATGGAATGCCAATTCTACCTCCTTGTCACAATACCTGGTGTCGCGATGCGTTGTTGATATTTGGAATTGCCATCCTCTATCGCTCGCGCGCAGCGCTCACAGACCATGCTAATGAGATAACCCATCCTATAAATGTCCAACCGAAAAATAGATTTATGACGATGATGACTCCGCACTGGTGATGATTCCTAAAGATGGCAATGATGGTTGGTAAAAAGTAAAGACCCAAGCCGATTACAAGAAGTAGGAGAAGTAGGACAACCCCAACGATACCAGCTGCCTCGTCATTGCCAGCGCTGGCTATAAAGGTGACTGCCGTAAGAGCACAAACGAGCATGATTCTTCTTCACTTTCGAGCGGTCTGGAGCTTGAGAGAATTGAGTACCAGCACTGACGCCTTTCAAGAATGTCCGTCGCTTAATTCATGTATCAGATCCTGTTATTTCTCGCTTCAGCCAAGAACGAGCAAAGTCCCAGTCACGCTCAACCGTTTTTGTTGAGACACCCAAGAGCTTCGCTATCTCTGGAACAGTCAAGCCTATGAAATACCGACACTCAATGATTGTAGCCTTCCGTTCATCGACCTTCGCGAGTTTAGTCAAAGCCTCGTCAAGCAGGATTAGTTCCTCGGATTTCGTTTCGTCAGGCAGAGGGGCGTCAGTCACGTCAACGTGTTCCGCTTTCGTTCCTCTTCTGGCGTAATCGACCAATACTTGGCGCATGCGCCTGGCTACCAGCGCATAAAACTGTTTTCGATTCTCCCAACTCACGTTCTCTCGTATCAGTTTTATCAGTGCTTCATGGACCAGAGCGGTCGTCTGCAATATGTGTCCCGCTCTTTCATTGCGCATATATTTATGCGCGATCTTCCTCAATTCCTGGTCGACCAACGGCACCAGCGTATCCAGGGCTGCTTCGTCCCCCTTGCCCCACGCTTTCAACAATTCGGTAATTTCGTGCATTGGGTAGTCCTTGCGCACCTCAACAAAGTAATGGAATGAAAGGCTGATCCATTACATGTGAAAGTGTAGCCTGAAATCGTGCTGGCCCAAGACATATTGTCAGAGGTGCCATCGATGTATAGAATGCGGCCCACAACTGAGACCCAGAGCCGCGAAAATCTCTACTTAGCCGCTCGAACTTCCCACTCCAGGAGACAATTGAATGAAGAAGCCGGACTGGGATCGGATTCAAGAAATCTATCATGAGGCCCGAAAGCGAGCTCGCGCCGAGCGCCGCGCTTTCGTCGAACAACTCTCTGAGGGCAATACAGTTCTCGCTGGCGAGGTTTTGGAACTTCTCGCACTCGACGACCCTTCCTTTCTCGACGAGCCTATAGCCCACTTACCCCTTGCTTCTTCAGAAGAAAACGTAGTTGGGGAAACAATCGGCGAACGCTATTTCATCGAGAAAGAACTTGGCGGCGGTGGTATGAGTGGAGTTTATTTCGCACGTGATCTAAGGGTTAACCGCAAAGCTGTTGTCATAAAAATTCTTTCACAAGAGTTGATGGAACACCCTTATGCGCGGCAAAAGTTTGAACAGGAAGTAGAAGCACTATCTCGCATCCGTCATATCGGAGTGGTTGAGGTGTTCGATAAAGGCAAACTTGATGACGGCCGTCCCTACTTTGCGATGCAGTTTATAGACGGAAAGGATTTGCGCTCGCAAATACTACCGGATGGAATGAATCTTGAACACGCAGCCTCGATTCTGAAGCAGGTTGGCACCGCACTCCAACACGTTCATCAAAAGGGCATTTTTCATCGAGATCTGAAGCCGGAGAACATCTTACTCCGGCGCGGCACAGATAGTGTGGTGCTCATCGACTTCGGCATTGCACAGATAACGGACTCGGACGTCGCTCCAATTACAACTAATGGACAATCAGCTGGAACCGTAATGTACATGTCTCCGGAGCAACTTCGTCGTGAAGAAGTCACAGCCGCAAGTGATATCTATGCGATGGCAGTAATAGCCTATGAAATGGCTACCGGTCGACGGCCGTTTAGTCACGCCTCAGAGTCGCTGCTACTGGAACGACAGCGCAGAGGCGTCGACGTGAAGCCCGGCATTCTTCGTCCCGATCTCTCACCTAAGGCACAGGATGTCATACTTCGTGGATTGTCGTTTAAGCCGGGAGGCCGATATCAAAACGCAAAACAGTTTGGTGATGAACTAGCTCAGGCTTTTTTAGATTCGCGTCGCCGCCAGACAAAAAAACCGTGGTGGAAAGCGGCAACGTTTGTATTGGGCCTCGCACTACTTTCCTTCGGCATATATAAATACTGCCAGCACCCTTCGCCAACAAATCGTTCATTCAGTTACTACGTTACAGTTCAAAGAATGCGTGATGGTCAGCCGTACGAGAATTCGTTCAGGTCACATGGCGACGAGATGTATGACAGCGGTGACAGTTTCCGGCTAACCGTTTCCACTCCGGTTCCTGCTTATCTCTACGTATTCAAAGAAGGACCACCGGAGCAAAACAACACCAGCTTCACGATGATCTATCCTAAGCAGGCAACCAACAACGGTTCTCCAAGCGTCGGCGCAAATCAATCGGTGCAATCCGACTCGTTCACTTTTAGAGGCCCCCCGGGCGCCGAGAACTTTTGGATTGCGTGGTCGACTTCACCAATCGTCGAACTGGACGCTGCCATTAGCGAAGCTTTCAAACATCCTGACGGAGGCCTTACCGGCCAAACGTTGGTGGCTGTCAGACAGTACCTGAAAGCAAAGGAAGCCGAAATTAACACCACAACCTACAATTACAACGCCAATAAAACGGCGGTTGTGCGTGGGAAGCGTGACCTGCTAGTTACACTCGCTCAATTTAAGCATCGATAGCTCCCCCTCCACTTTCCTATCAAAAAAAGTCTTTCTGACATGACGGATTCCGGTTCATTCCTGCGCCATGTGTAAGTGAGTTTGCACATACGTGTCCGATATCCAGTTGGGATTGGACCATTTGCAGGAGGAAAATATGGCAGAAAAGATCCGGATTCTTTTTTTATCCGCAAATTCGTGGACCATGAGTCGGATCCTTGTGGACGAAGAAGCGAGAGAGATCTCCCAGAAGATTCACGAAGGCCGATACCGCGACTGTTTCGAACTGTACAAGTATCCAGCTACGCGGCCTACGGATCTTCAGCAGCAGCTCCTGAGGTATCAACCACATATCGTTCATTTTAGCGGTCACGGAAACAAGAGACAAAAAATCATTCTTGCCGGACGGCATGGCCGAGGTAAGTCAGTCGACCAACACGGACTGGCGGACGTATTCGCCCTCTATAAAAGCCATGTTCGACTGGTTCTACTTAATGCTTGTTTCACTAAGGAGCAGGCGCGGTCTATCTCTGAAGTAGTCGATTATTCCATCGGCGCCGCGAGACCAATAGGAGACAAGGCGAGCGTAGCCTTCGCCGGCGCATTTTATCGCGCGCTTGGATTCGGGAAATCTATCAGAGATGCATTCGAGTCCGCTAAAGCGGAGCTTGTGCTAACGAAGATACCCCGGTCGCGCGGAATCGAACTTTTCGTTCGGAGCGGGGTTGGTAACGATTCCTTTCCACGCCTTGACATCGATGGAATCGTGAAACGTCGTGCGACTGAGCGGAATAGAGGGTTGAAATCAGCAACGAGAGTCCGCTTTCAAGTCACAATCATTAAGACATTTCAAGAAGAGTTTTTGTCCGACGGTAAAACTATGGTTGGCACGCAGGTGTGATTCGCTCGAGCGACGACTCACGCCCGACCTGATGAAACTGTGTCTGGTGACTGCGCGCATCATGCACTTTGAAAGGAGAAAGAAATGCCTGTTAATAAACACGTACAACAGCAAGAGATCGGCAAGGATTCGGCAGGGAAGCCAGAACCGATGACCAGTGCTCTTCGCAAATCCGATCAGAAGGCGGCTGGTACCAGATTTGGCGTCTTGATTGATTGGAGAGAAGGGTCTAGCAGGTCCGGAACCTCAGGTCGTCATGGTCTCGCGCTCCGAGATGGTCGATAATCAAACGTGTCCCTTGTTCCTGGAGAAGGCAGCGTTGTGCCGCCTTCTCCTTGATCAGAGCTCTGTTCGATCATTCGTTGAAACTCTAAGATAGACGTGATAAATAGAGCATCCGTCTAAGATCCCACTGACGACGTAAGCAAGCGCTCGCCGTAAAGCAGGTCTCACGATTAGGTTTCCATTAAGGAATCTCGGCTCCAAATGCCATCGAGAAAAAGACGCAACCTCAAAACACAAGCCTTGTTGAGCATATTGTACATATGCTTCCGGATCGCCTTGGTAACAGCAGTCTTTTATCTACAAGAAACCGCATCAACCTTGAGTAACACGTCGACGAACAGTTTAAGAGTGCGGCCTTCAATGACGGCTCAGCCGTTCGACAGACGCGACGTCGACGCTCGACAGGCATTGGACCGTGCCGACGTGGTGCGCGCAAACTGGACCGCAGCTTCTCTCCGCGAAGCGATAGACCTATATGAGGAAGCAGCGTTACTCTGGACCTCCATTCCCGACCTTGCGCACGCTTCCGATGCGACATTGAAATCTGGCGACGTCCATTTTCTTATCTGCGAATATAAGCAAGCGTTCGAAAGATATCGGAACGCTGAAGAACTCGCTGAGAAGAGTGGTGACTGGGTGGCGCAAGCCAGGGCACTAAGCGGGATGGGTCTTGTACAGTCTTACATTGGAAATAACGAATTGGCTCAGACGCAGCTGACCAAAGCACTGCACGTTTTCGAACAACATGCCGCAGATCGAACTGCCGCTGCGAGGAATGCTCACGGAGAGGCACTTAGCAACCTGGCTGAAGTGAGTTACTCAAAAGGGGACTTCGTGAAGGCTTCGAAGCAACTCGAGAGTGCACTCAACCTTCTTCAGGATAATCGAGATGTTGAAGCAAAAGTGCATCTCTTCAAGAGCTACATAGCCGGGAGCATAGGCGAACCCGAGATAGCACTGGCAGAAATTTCTCAAGCCCTGCAACTATATCGCGAAACAAACAACACACGCGGCGAATGGCTAGCGCTTACAGCTATGGGATTACCGCATTCTTCCAAGACAGATGAGAACCCCGCAATCCAGTTGCATAGTAAGGCGATAGAGATCTTTCGTGCCATTGGAGATCGGCATAGCGAAGGCATCGCGCTTAATGCATTGGGCCAGGTTCATCAGAACCTGAAGGATTATTCGCGCGCAATCTCATACTATGAGAGCGCCTTGAAACTCTACCAGAATATTGGCTGTTTGGATGGGACGTCCCTCTCTACGTTCAATGTGGCCCTGGCACAGCGTCTTAGCGGCGAGTCTGATCAAGCACTTATAAGTTATGAGAGCTGCTTGAGGTTGAGCCGCACTGCAGGAAAGCGCCGCATTGAAGCGTATGTGCTTAGCGAGATTGCAACTATCTATGCCGCTCAGGGTCGTCATGAATTAGCATTTAGGCAGTACCAGGAATCGCAGCAATTCTATAAGAGTATTGGTGACCTCCGCGGACAAGCGATGGCTTTGAACGGGCTGGGCGATTTCTTTTTTCAGGTAGGGAAAAAACGAGAAGCATTAGACGTATACCGTCAAGCATTTCCCTTGAGCGAGAAGATGGGCGACAACGGAATTCTGCTTGCTACGCTTTATAACCTCGCGCGCGCTAATCACGCTCTTGGATTTCACGACCTGGCACTAGCTTTGATTAAACGATCTCTTAAACTGATCGAAGATGTGCGCGCGAACGTCGGAAGCCCCGACTTCCGCGCCTCATATTTTTCCGGAGTCAGAAAGCATTACGACTTGTGTATAGATATTTTGATGCAACTTGATCGACTCAGACCGCGAGAGGGTCTTGCGGCTGAAGCTTTCTTTGTAAGTGAAAACGCTCGGGCTCGGTTACTTATCGATCTTCTCAACGAATCGCGAGCCAATATACGTGAAGGAGTTGCGAAGGAACTTGTGGACCATGAGCGGAGGTTGAGAGTGTTACTTCAATCGCAGGCTGAATATCTAATGAATCTTTCTTTAAGCGGAAACGAGAGCGCTGAGGTGGCTGATCAGATTGCCGAACTTAAATTAGAGTATCAGACGGTTCAGGCGCAGCTGAGAGAAAAGAATCCTCGGCTATTTGCATTTGAAAAGTTCGTACCGCAGCACGTAGAACGGATCCAGCAGGCGCTCAGTGATAGTGACACAATGCTACTAGAGTATGCCCTGGGGGACGAGCACAGTTATTTGTGGGCCATAACATCCAACTCGATCCAGAGTTATGAACTGCCGCCCCGCAAAGTCATCGAAGACGCCGCAGGCGAACTCTATAATGTAGTTACGGCACGACAGGGAACCGGTGATCAAAACCATAATGACTATCAAGCCAAAGTTGAAGCCGCAGATAATGTTTATCCTGAAAAGGCAACTAATTTCAGTCGCATGCTGCTGGGCCCGGTGGCCGAGCGACTTGGAAGACGAAGACTTGTATTAGTAACGGAAGGAGCATTGCAGTACATCCCTTTCGAAGCATTGCCGGTACCATCAGCGCAAACAGCTAGTCCAGTTGCCACGTCAACTTTAATAGAAACGAATGAACTGGTAGTGTTGCCATCGGCTTCGACACTGATTGCGATCCGCGGCGCACAAAAGGATAAAGGTTCAACTGGCAAACTCGTTGCAATCATAGCCGATCCGGTTTTCGACGTAAGTGATGAGAGGGTGCAGAGCAATGTACTATCTCCTACGTCTGCCAAGGCTGCGGATCAAGAGCAATCCGCGCAACAGACGAGTGAAAAACTAACGCTCGCCCGTCTCACTCATGCTTCGGAAGAGTCGGATGCGATTTCCGCGGCAGCGCCTTGGGGGACAACGATAGTGGCCACGGGTTTTGAGGCCAGCCGCGAAACTGCTATGAGTCCGGAGGTTAGTCGAGCGCAGATCATCCACTTTGCTACTCACGGCTTTCTTGATAGCAAACACCCCGAACTCTCTGGGATTGTTCTCACTACGACAGAACGTAACGGCGCTAGGAAAAACGGCTTAATGCCGCTGCCCGATATTTACAGTTTGGATCTATCCGCTGAGTTAATTGTTTTAAGTGCATGCCAGACTGCTTTAGGAAAAGACATAAGAGGGGAAGGACTCGTAGGTCTAACGCATAGTTTCATATCTGCGGGTGCGAATAGCGTTGTTGCGAGTCTTTGGAAAGTGGACGACCGCGCCACCGCCGCTCTGATGGGTGAATTCTATGAAGGCATGTTGCAGAAAGGCATGACTCCATCTGCCGCACTTCGATCGGCCAAGCTGAAGATGATGCATGATAAGCAGTGGAGCGCGCCCTACTATTGGGCCGGATTTGTGTTGCAAGGTGACTACACGAACCGTATTACTGTTGACCGTCATGGATGGCTGCGTCCTGCTTTAGTCCTCTTGTTCTTGCCAATTCTGATTGCAGCCACCGTGCTAATTCTGCAAAAACGAAAGCGGCGCATTCCCCCAGGACAGTTCACTTAAACGGAATACCACGAGTTAATGGCCCGAGATTCGGCAATCCCACCCGAAAGCTTCGAGGAGATTCTCGCCTGGCTTGATCCTGATCGTGAGGCGGCTGCGACTATGTACGTTCAGCTTCGTTACGATCTCGCGAACATATTCAAGTGGAGAGCATGTAGCGATCCGGAAGGATTGACAGATGAAGTCTTCGATCGCGTTGCAAAGAAAGTACACGAGGTGCGGCCGACCTACGTAGGCGATCCGCGACTCTAT
>Ga0111538_10011107_pt1 | contig 11957 bp, 11 predicted proteins | sample SoiMethybrSBSTD1_FD_79669 | JGI IMG/M metagenome (GOLD analysis project Ga0111538, IMG submission 79669) | Bulk soil microbial communities from a Populus tree surrounding site in Tennessee, USA - Soil MetaG P. TD hybrid SBSTD1 (version 2)... | ecosystem: Environmental > Terrestrial > Soil >...
CTGTCTTCCTAACTTCAACTACCTTACTTCGACGCTGGAGCTGGTGTTGACGTACTGGGCGCCGGAGTGGCAGTGCTCGGCGCCGGAGCAGGCGTAGCGGGCGCGGGGGCCGGCTTCACCGCTGCGGTGCTAGGGGATGATGTGGTCGGAGCGGCAGAACTTTGAGCCGCTGCTGGGCGACATTCCATAACGTTATTCTTGGTTTCGCATTCGACCTTCGCCCCAACTTTCCAGCCTTCTCCCGCTTTCACCTGATGGTCTTTGCCATCACTGGTGTGCACAGTGGCCATGCCCTTGCCGTCCACGGCGCTCACGGTGCCTTGTACGCCACCAGCCATCACCAGGCTTGAGCCGAGTAGCAGGGTCCCAAGAGCCATCGTGGTGTTTCTCATGAGTTTCCGGTACATGTGTATGACCTCCGTCATAGTTGGGTTATCTATGCCTCCCCGTCTCTATCGGGGTGTGACAGCTCCTGTCGATGTCTCAGGTACGCTGCCTACGCCCCTGGACTAGAGCAAGTCCTATGCCACAGACTTACACAGGGCACGCATTTTTTATCGTGTCCTGTACTAACACTCTAATATGCTTGATTTACGACACTTAAGTGATGAGGAACGGTTTGCCCCTGGCACGCATGCCTGGGGCTCTACCGCTCGCGCACGGCGGAGGACTCTGGGAGAGAGGCGGAGACTGTCGGTGTACGGCGACGCCTGTAGCTCCCTCTCCCCGTGGGAGAGGGGACATGACCCTATGCTGCAAAGGAGCACCACTGTCGGTTCCCAACGACACAGTGTTTGCTACCCGGGTAGCTTCTGGTGGTATGGCCCTCAGTGCATTTGGCAGATATGTCGGTGCTAGCGCATCGTGTCGTTCTAGCGCAACAGTGTATAGTCATTGGCTTGCAGACATATGCCACAAGGTCTAGGATACACGTCATACCGACGACGCAACCGCATTATAGCGCTCCTGGTGGAGATGACCCTCATGACTGAGACGCCCTTACACTGGTTAACGATCAGCGAGTTAGCACAGCGCATCCGGCATGGTGCGCTTTCCCCCGTTGAGTTGACGGAGCATTTGCTGTCCCGCCTTGAGGCGTTGGACGGTACCTTACACGCTTTCAAACTCGTGGCACGCGAGCGCGCCCTGGCCCAGGCACAGGCCGCGGAGTTGGCCCTGAAGGCTGGCCAGGATGTGAGTCCTTTGCACGGAATTCCCTATGCTGCCAAAGACCTCTTCGACGTCAAAGGTTTACCGACGACCGCTGGTTCCAGCCTGCTGGAGCAGAACATTGCTGCTGCAGACGCGTCGGTCATCCGGCGCCTGACGCAGGCCGGTATGGTCCTGCTGGGGAAGACGCATACCGTACAGTTTGCTTATGGTGGTGTTGGCATTAACCACCATCATGGCACGCCGCACAACCCCTGGCATGCCGTACCGCACGCCCCGGGCGGTTCGAGTAGTGGCTCTGGTGTGGCAGTGGCAGCCGGTATGGTGCCGATGGCGCTAGGGAGCGATACCGGAGGGTCCGTCCGCATCCCGTCCTCCCTGTGCGGTACAGTAGGCCTCAAAACCACGGTGGGCCAGATCAGCCGGGCTGGCGTGTTCCCCCTCAGTTGGACCCTCGATTCGGTGGGGCCCTTGACCCGTTCGGTCGAAGACGCTGCGCTGGTCTACCAGTGCCTACAGGGCAGTGACCCTCAGGATCCCTCCACGCAAGGCATCTCACCGCAAGATGTCCTGACCCGTCTCAAAGACGGGGTGCGCGGCCTCCGTCTGGCCTTTGCCGAAACCATCTTCTGGGACCAGGTCGACGCGGAGGTGGCCCAGGCTGTCCGGTCCTGCGGCGAGGTTTTTAGCGGGTTGGGTGCCCATATAGAAAGTGTAGAATTTCCAGAAGCGGCAGAAGCCCAGGAACTCAATCCACGTGGGCTGGTGCTTGCTGCAGAGGCGTATACCATCCATCAGGCGCGCCTCGAGACACACTTTGAAGAATACGATCCCATCGTGCGTCAGCGCATGATACAGGGCAAGGACGTCAGCGCGACCGAGTATCTCAACACGACACGCGCCTGGATTCCGTTGCGCGCCAAGGTACTGGAGACCCTACGCCAGGTTGATGCTCTGCTCGTCCCCACGACCATGATGCCCCCGCTGCCAGTGGCTGAGATTGATGCCTCCATGGAGACGTACAGCACACGCAACTTGCAATATCTCCGCAACACGGCCATTGGCAATGTCTTGAACTTGTGCGGTCTGTCTGTGCCATGTGGTTTTACCAGCCAGGGGCTGCCCATCGGCTTGATGATCTACGGTAAACCTTGGAATGAGGATATGGTCTTGCGGGTGGGATATGCCTTTGAACAGGCCACTGACTGGCATCGCCGGACTCCTGATCTCGCCTGGGTGAGGAGTTTATAAATAGGACGCTATATAAAGTCGCCTGGCTCGACGCTCTGCATCGGTCTTACCGTCGCAGCTTACGTAGAAAATAGGCCCACATCTGCCGGAACGCCTCTGGATGATAAATACGCGCTTGCTTCTGGAGTGCTTCCGTGTCTGGCGTCCATTCTATCGCACCGTATTGCCTGGCCAGGAGCTGCATATGCGCTGCTTTTTCGAGCAGGATAGCGCTGACGCAGGCTTCTTCTACCGACGTGCCGACGACGACGATGCCGTGGTTTTTCAGGAGCAGCGCCCGGGACGCTCCGAGCGCTGCAGCTACAGCCTGGCCGAGGGCTGGGGTGACGATCAGATCGCTCGTTTGCGTGAACCGTGGCAGGATGGGCGCAAACAGAGCCCCTTCGTGATTCACCGGGCGTAATGGTTCCGCCACAGCTGAGAAGGCGGTGGCGTATGGCGGGTGCGTGTGAATGACGCACTGCACCTCGGGGTGTTGGCGATAGACCTCGGTGTGAATCGGGAATTCCACGTGGCGTGGTAAGGCTCCCGCCAGTTGCTTACCGTCCAAATCCAGCGTCAGCATATCATGCGGTCGTACTTCTTCCAGACCGAGCGTGGCAGGTTTCATCCAGATTTGCTCAGCGTTCTCGATACGGGCACTAACGTGTCCATAGATGGTGTCGGTATGGCCTTCCATAGAGAGGATATTGCAAGCGTATGCGACTTTGGTCTGGGTATCCATCCTGACTCTCCTTGTAGCAGTATGTCGTGTTTGTAGATTGACCATACCCCACATCTAGGACACAATAATGCTCGAACATAGCCAGTTATGGGAGAAGAAAGCTATGCAGGACTCCGCGTCATCGGCGCTGCTCCGCCACCTGGACCTTGCAGGTACCTACAACCTCCGCGATACGGGTGGCTACCGCACCCTCGACGGTCGCACCACGCGCTGGCGTACGTTTTTACGCTCCGATAGTCTGCATCGTGTGCCACCCATGGTGCAGACCACTCTGCTCAACTACGGTGTGCGCACGGTCATCGACCTCCGGCGCTCTGACGAGTTGCACATTGCCCCTAATGTCTTTGCGAGTTCGTCTGAGGTCGTGTATCACCACGTATCACTGCTAGTCGATAGCCTGCCCGATAGAAAAGTCGCTCCCCGCTCTTTGCCGGACGTCTATTGCATGATCCTGGAGCAGCGCCAGGATCAACTCCGCCAGACCCTGGCGACCCTGGCAGCACCAGAAGGATTCCCGGCCATCGTACACTGCACTGCGGGGAAGGACCGTACAGGGTTAATCGTCGCCCTGCTGCTCGGCCTAGTAGGAGTACCAGCGGCTACTATTATTGAAGACTACGCCCTCAGCTCGCAGTACCTGGTCGGGACTTACCTGGAGGAGGCGCGTCAACGTGCGGCGAACAATGGTATCCCCTGGGAATGGTTTCAACACCAGGTCATTTGCCCGCCTGAGTTCATGCAAACAACGCTGCAGTATCTCGATGCACGCCATGGCGGCATTGACGCGTATATGCGTCACATTGGCCTCAGTCAGGAGCAGTGTGAACGCCTGCGGCAGGCGTTGCTCGAGTGAGAGCCCGGGCAACAATGCACCAGTCACTTGCCTGCCGTCGGCTTCACCGCCCGTATAGTAATGAGCACCTCGTAATCAGGGTCGAAGTAATCGAGCTCGTCCTGCCGCAATTCCTCTGACACCAGCCCGTGCAGGAAGGCCATCGCGGCGAGCACATTGCCATGCGCCTGCACGGCGACATGCGACGCGGGAAAAACCTCAGTAAAAAGCTTGTGAGCGGAGAGGGACGTAAAGCGCCAGTACTCACCCCAATGGTCCATGTCCCAGCGGGCGACCTGGCTGATACCGTTGCCGGTGGCGAGCAACACCCCGCCGGGTTTCAGGATGCGATACAGAGTACGTAGGGCCGCACGCACGTCATAGATGAACTGCAGGGTCTGGGTGAAGATGACACAATCAAAGGTCTCTGACTGCAGATGCTCAGCACAGGTGAGGTCCGCCGTGATCGTGGCGCCCGGATGCTGTGGTGAGACATGCAGGACGTCTGACTGCTGAACGCGTGTGCCACCGAACTGTCGCGTATATGTATTGTCAGCGACTTCGAGCACGTGGCCGTGGATGTCAGCCGTATGACGTGCCAGGAATGACTCGATGTAGTAGCGGTCGATGCACTGGCCCCACTCTGAGCCAAAGATACGACCGATGGGCTGTAGTCGGCGGAGGGAGCCGAAGCGTACCAGCCCGACTGGAGGATGACGTGGCGGACTCTGAGGAGGTCCCCGCCGCCACAGGCGTGTAATATAGCGCCGGAGCGTGCGCAGCACAGCCTTCACCAGGGCATCTCCATCGTTTATACGAGTTCCAGATGTGCCTCAGTTGGCGTACAGGCCACCCCGTTGATCGGTACTATATCTTGTGGGCAGGCCGAGAAGGCGACCACGCAATCCATCTCGGCGCGTAGCAATATATAATCTCCTGGCTTACACACCGGCGGTTCAAAGGTCAGGCTGCCATCAGCCTTTACTGGAATGTTCATAAAGAGGTTCCAGGGGGAGGGCGTCTCAGGCGCCTGTAGCCCTAGCGCGACGAGAGCCGCAGCGAGATTATCCGTGCAGTTGTCGTGGTACGTCGTGCAGCCGAGCAAGACGTAGCGATAGCGGTCACAGGCCGCTATGAGCGTATCGTGTATCCCGGGCGAGGTATCCTCGACGAGCGTCAGGATCGGGCGGCGCTGATTGGTGACCAGACTGTCACCGACGCGTACCGTGATGCGGCTCAAAGCCGTACGCGTGTGCTCCATGGACATGCACTCCGTAAGCGCGGCGCTGTTGAAGGCCCAGGTATCGACGACCTGCTGGCCATGGGTGTTGATGACCTTGACGTGCTGGCCACGCCTGAGCGTAATGGCCTTGCCCTGGCGTGCTGGGATGGTGATAAGTGATGCCATATACGGACCTCCGGGGTCTACGCTACCAGGTTTACCCGCGGCTGGCCATCGGGCATAATCGTGGCCCGGTAGACGAGTCGTATGGGGCCTGGCATGGATAGGGTCATGGTTTGCTTACTCCCGCATATAGGTGCTTTTCCTCGTGGAGGAATGTATGAAAATTGTCATCACCGGTGGTGTCGGGTTTTTAGGGCAGCGTCTAGCACGTACCCTGTTACAGCGGGGTACACTCATTGGCCCCAGTGGCACCGAGGAGCCCATTGACACGATAGTGGTGTTAGACACGGTCACGCCAGAGCCGGCCATCGCCATTGATCCTCGTCTGTCCGTAGCCATCGGGGACATCACCGACCGTGCGATGCTGGCCCAAATCATCGATGACCGCACTACCAGTGTCTTCCACTTCGCGGCGGTAGTGAGCGCGGCGGCCGAAGCCGATTTCGACCTGGGTATGCGTATCAATCTGCATGGTACCCTGGCGGTGCTGGAGGCGTGTCGCGCTCTTCCCCACCCACCACGGCTGGTCTTCACCAGTTCCATCGCCAGCTTTGGCGGCCCATTGCCGGCTGTGGTGGACGATACAGTCCCACAGACGCCGCAGACTTCCTACGGCGCCCAGAAGGCCATTGGAGAACTGCTCGTGCACGACTACTCGCGCAAAAATTTTGTCGATGGGCGGGCGGTGCGCTTACCAACCATTGTCGTGCGGCCTGGGAAACCAAACCGAGCCGCCTCGTCGTTTGCGAGCAGCATTATTCGTGAACCACTCACCAGTCTGGACGCGATATGCCCGGTGTCGCCTGAGACCCGTCTGGCGATCTTATCGCCACGTCAGGCTGTTGTAGCCTTTCTACAGGCCCATAACCTTCCAGCGGCAGCGTTCGAGCACACCCGTTCCCTCATTGTGCCTGGGCTCTCCGTACAGGTTAGCGACATGGTGGCAGCGCTGCAGCGCGCCGCCGGAGCCCAGGCGGTGCAGCATATTCGTTGGCAACCAGACGCTGAAATCCAGCGAATCATCAGTAGCTGGCCAGGGGCCTTCACCTCCCAGCGGGCGCTGAACTTAGGCTTCCGGGCCGATGCCCATATGGACGCCATCGTGCAAGCATTTATTGAAGACGATTTGCCGGCTCAACGCGCCAATACCTGAGCGTCTGGCTGTATAGCACACCCGTGGTCGTACGTAAAGACTGCTGACGCTGCGTGCCTTGCGTGTTAGGAAGCGATGCGTTAGGATGGACAACTGTTGGTTACCCTCACACTGCTCTCTGGTAAGGAGAAGGAGTCCAGAGCATGGCCGTCTACGATTTTCGTCAGTATACATTAAAGCCTGGTGCCACCCCTGAGTATATGGCTGCTGTACGCGAGTTGGCGCTGCCCATCCGGCAGAAATACGGTATCAAGCTCGCTGGCTGGTACTACAGTGACGTCGGAGAGTTGAACCAGGTAGTGCATATCTGGGCATATCAGGATTACGACCATCTGAAGGAGGCCAAGGCGAAGGTTGCCGCCGACCCTGACTGGTCGCAGAAATATGGGCCGCGGGTGCGCGGGCTCATTGTGGCGCAAAAGACCTACCTCATGTTGTCGCCTGATTTTGCCCCGCAGCCCTTCTAGGGGTTAGATACTATGGACTGCCCTTGCTCCCAGCGCTCGTGCTGGGAGCGATGGTTTCTAATCAATAGGTAGCACAAAATGTCAGAGCTGCATACCCATCCTGCTGCGCTCAACCTGAGTGCGGAGGTCGTTGGATACCAGCGCTTCCTGTTCGTCTGTTTACCGCCCAGTGGGGCGGATAGTGCACTCGCTGACGCGCTGGACGGTCTAGGGAAGGGCATGGAAAACATGCACGATGTGGCAGGGCACCCATCAGCAGACGCCTTGCAGCGGGGCCGCTTTCAGTTTCTACGGGCTGAGCCCTCTCTCAGCGTGGAACGGGACCTCCCACACCCAGCGATCTCGAACGCGCATGCCCTCATCCGGCTCGAAGGCGCAACGCTTAACCCACTCGGGGGTTATGAAGAGGGCGTGCGCAAGCTGATCGAGTCGCGCGGCGGTACGGTAGAGACCTTGACAGGTGTGCAAAGACCGCGCAGCTATACGAGCCATGCCATGACTCAGTTCGCCTATACGTCAGCACTCGCACCGCAACCTGGCGCAGCATGCCCCATGGGGGTGGTGACGCCCCAGAACAAGACCGCTGCCTGGTGGGCCATGGACTGGATGCATCGCGAGAGTTTTTTCTTGCCGCGTTACGACGCTCAGGAACGTCTTGTCGCCAAGGGACATGCCTTGGCCGCAGCGGCGGGCATCCCCTACATCGTCCGCCGCAATGTGCATGCCCCTGACCGCTATGGATGCGCGGGGAGCTATGATTTCGTGCCATACTTCGAATTCGCTGAAGAGCATGCCCCTATCTTCCGCGCGGTTATGGCAGCGCTGCGGGATACGACCCAGAATCCCGAGTGGGCCTACGTACGTGAAGGACCTGAGTGGTGGGGCCGCCGCGTGAGATATGCTACTGCTCTTTGGGAAAACTGAGCTGGCTTACAGGATCTCACGTAATACGCGAGCAGACGAGGTGTATCGATGTCTGTACATGATAACGAGCAAGCTCTGTTGGCAGCCTTCTGTGAACTCTACGACTAGCTGGCGAACCGGTGTGAGCATGCGTCGGCCAATGCGGCCAATGAGCTACACGCATTTGCTGCACGCGTGCAGGAGCAGACCATTCTGAAGCCACTGCCTCAGTTTTTGCTACGCCAGGCGCACCTGATCACTTGCGGCAGAGATCTCACCGATCACCAAGGCAGCCGAGGTGGATGTGGCGTTGGGACGGTCTGGATCATCTCCTGGCTCTGCGCATGGTCGCGCTGTCATGACAGAGACTAACCCTATCGGCATGATCCACGAGGGGTTGGACACTAGCGCATGGGATATGCTATTGAGGTGTCCACAATGCAGCGTGTATCAATAGCTGACCTACGAACGCACGGCTTTGCTGATGCCCCCGTATGGGGCCAAGCGACGCGGGAAGACATCAGGAAATTCTGATGGTGCTTCATATTTGAGAGCAAGAAGCACTGTATTGAGATTGATGAACCAATCGAGGAGATCCTCCATAAGTACCTCTGAGACGGGCGATGGTAGTGAAGTCCATGTCATGCCACTGGCAGGGAACCGTAAAAAGCGTTCTGAAGGTGTGCTCGACAGATGCGATCTACCTTTGCCCGGGCGCTGACGTACTCGACCGCTCTGATCCGTCGAGCACGCCGGTGGCTCCACAAAGACGGTATAGTGCCGCCTAGCACCGTAAAAAAGTTGTGCTTGACCGCTCTCCGCCACCTAGTACTTTTTAGACATTTCCATGTGGACATGCGCAGCCTCTGACGGGTATGATGCTGTGCTCGGCGGTGCGCGTCCGTCGAAGACAAAGTTGACCTATTTGAATCCATCTTAAGCATACTAATGTTTGTCTGAGGTGGAATTCGGGGAGGAAGATGCAATTCGTAGCTAAAGGCCCCGATATTCCGGATGTGCTCTTGCTAGCGCACGATGAGGGCCGTGTGGTGTTTTTCTGCGGGGCTGGGATTTCCTATCCGGCTGGCTTGCCGGGATTCAAGGGGCTGGTGGATGAGGTCTATCGCCTTGTTGGCACGACCCGCACCGCCATCGAGCAGGACGCATACGCCCGCAATCAGTTCGATGCCACGCTGGATCTGTTGGAACGGCGCTTGCCCGGGCAGCGGTTGGTAGTACGCACCGCGTTGACGAAGGCCTTACAGCCCAAGTTGCTCCGCAAGGGTGCTACCGATACCCACGCAGCATTGCTGCAGCTGGCCCGCAATCGTGAAGGCGCGCTGCGGCTGGTGACCACCAATTTCGATCGTATCTTCGAGTGGATGACCAAACGCAACAAGCAGACGGTCAACGCTTATGCGGCGCCGACGCTGCCCATCCCGAAAAACAGCCGCTGGAATGGGCTGGTGTATCTGCACGGCCTTTTGCCGGCGCGCGCGGACAACAGCGCGCTGCATCGGCTGGTGCTCACCAGCGGTGACTTCGGCCTGGCCTACTTGACCGAACGCTGGGCGGCGCGCTTTGTCAGCGAGTTGTTCAGAAACTACGTGGTTTGCTTTGTGGGTTACAGCATCAACGACCCGGTGCTGCGCTACATGATGGATGCACTGGCCGCCGACCGGATACTGGGCGAGGTCACTCCCCAAGCCTACGCGCTGGGCGACTGTGAGCCCGGGCAGGAAAGCGCGAAAACCATCGAGTGGGAAGCCAAAGGCGTCGCGCCAATCCTATATGAAGTGCCTGCCGGATCGCACGACCATTCGGCCCTGCATCGCACGCTGAAGGTCTGGGCGGAAACCTACCGCGACGGCATTCTTGGCAAAGAGCGCATCGTGGTCGATTACGCCCTGGCGCGGCCATCGGCGAGCGCGCGGCAGGATGATTTCGTGGGCCGGATGCTTTGGGCGCTGTCACACGAGTCCGGGCTGCCGGCCAAACGCTTCGCAGATTTCAATCCCGTGCCACCGCTGGAGTGGCTGGAGGCGTTTTCCGAAGATCGCTACCAACGTGGAGACCTTGACCGCTTCGGTGTTCCGCCACGCCCGGAGGTGGAAAAGAAGCTCCGCTTCAGCCTGCTCCGCCGCCCCGCACCCTACACCCGCGCGCCGTGGATGTCGCTGGTTTCCGGGGGCGCTACAGATAGCCAATGGGATGACGTGATGTTCCAGCTGGCCCGTTGGCTCGTGCGGCACTTGAACGACCCTGCGTTGATCATCTGGCTAGCTCAGTGGGGCGGCCAGCTGCACGATCGATGGCAATGGCTGATCGAGCACGAGCTGGAGCGCTTTGCGCGCCTGGAACGGGAAGGGAAAAGGGCCGAACTGGCGGACATCCGCGCCAATTCCCCCAACGCAATCCCGCAACCGCTGATGCAAACGCTATGGCGTTTGCTACTGACCGGTCGAGTGAAATCACCGTGGCGCGATCTGGATCTTTACCGCTGGACGGATCGGTTGAAACGCGACGGCTTGACCGCCACGCATCGATTGGGACTGCGTGAGCTGCTGGCACCAAAAGTGGCTCTGAAGAAGCCTTTCCACTGGGGCGGAAGCGATGAGGAACCCAGCCCCCCAGAGCGCCTGACACAACTCGTGGACTGGGAACTGGTGCTGGCAACCGACCATGTCCATTCATTGCTCCAGGACCCGGCAGAAGCTGAAAACTGGCGCAACGCTTTGCCAATGCTGCTCGATGATTTTCAGCAACTGCTGCGTGATGCGCTGGACCTGCTTCGTGAGCTCGGCGAGGCGGATGACCGCAGTGATCGTTCCCATTGGGATTTGCCATCCATCAGCCCGCACTGGCAGAACCGGGGCTTCCGCGATTGGATCGCGCTGATCGAGTTGCTCCGGGATGCCTGGCTGGCCACGCGTGAAATCGACCCTGAGCGGGCAACCCGGATCGCGCAAGGATGGTTCGCCATGCCGTATTCGACCTTCAAGCGGTTGGCGCTGTTCGCAGCCAGCCACGATGGTTGCATCGCGGCGGATCAATGGGTGGATTGGCTAATAGTCGACGACTCGTGGTGGCTTTGGTCAGTGGATACGCAACGGGAAACGATGCGTCTGTTGGTGCTGCAAGGCGCTCAACTTTCGTCGGAAGCCAGAGCAAGACTGGAGGCCGCAATTCTTGCGGGACCACCGCGCGCAATGTACCCGGATGACATCGAACCCGAGCGCTGGCAGTCCTTCGTCGATCGCGAGGTTTGGGGACGTCTCGCAAAGCTTCAGGAAGGAGGCAGTACTCTCGGCGACGCCGCCTTGCAGCGTTACAGTAATTTGTCAGCAGCCAACCCGCAATGGAGACTGGCAAGCAACGAGCGCGATGAGTTTTCGCATTGGATGAGCAGCACCGGAGATCCGGATTACGAGGAAAGCCGCGATATCGATATTGCGCCGCACAAGCGGCGGGACCTGATCAATTGGCTCAAGCAACCGCCGCCTGCTCGCCGCCCATTTTACGAAGACACCTGGCGCGAGACCTACCGAAAGCATCTCTTGAATACTGGTTATGCGCTATGGGATCTCTCTTTGGAAGGCCTGTGGCCCGCTGGCCGTTGGCGAGAGGCTTTGCAGGCGTGGAGCGAGAAGGGGCGCGTGGCGCGCTCATGGCGGCTCTTTGCCCCGCTCGTCCAAACCATGCCCGACGAGGTTCTTCAGGAAGTCGCACACGCCGTCACGTGGTGGCTGGAGGCTGTGTCCAAGTCAATAGACCAGCAGGAAGCGATCCTTCTGGATTTGTGCCGTCGCATACTGGCACTGCCGCATCAGGACGGCGTGAACACCGATCGGCCGGTAACTAGGGCCATCAATCATCCGGTTGGCCACGTCACGCAAGCGCTGCTGAACCTCTGGTTCAGCAGCGAACCGAAAGACAACGACACATTGCCACCTGACGTTGAGCCGTTCTTCACTCAGCTCTGCGACACCGGGTTGGAACAATTCCGCCACGGCCGAGTGCTGCTGGCATCGCGGCTGATTGCACTGTTCCGC
>Ga0111538_10011110_pt1 | contig 11955 bp, 11 predicted proteins | sample SoiMethybrSBSTD1_FD_79669 | JGI IMG/M metagenome (GOLD analysis project Ga0111538, IMG submission 79669) | Bulk soil microbial communities from a Populus tree surrounding site in Tennessee, USA - Soil MetaG P. TD hybrid SBSTD1 (version 2)... | ecosystem: Environmental > Terrestrial > Soil >...
GCTCGAGGCCCTTGGGCAAGCCGCCGTATCGCGAGGCGGCGCCGCCGGCAAGGATGACTCCCGTGCACGGCGCCCGCATCATCTAGGCGCCGTAACGGTGGATCTGCGGCTGGCCGCTCACCGCGCGGCCGATGAGCACCATGCCTGACGCCTTCGCGATTTCCACCGCGATCGTCGACGGCACCGACGGCGTGGCGATCACCGACAGGTTGGCGCGGGCCGCCTTGTAGGCGAGCTCCCCCGAGATCCGTCCGGTCACGAGCAACACGAGGTCGTCAGGCTTGCGCCCTGATTGCACCGCGGCCCCCAGCACCTTGTCTACCGCGTTATGCCGTCCGATGTCCTCGGCGTGGAAGAGCAGCTGTTCGCCATCGGTGAGCGAGGCGGCGTGGATGCCTCCCGTTTCCTTGTAGCGGCCACCGCGCGCGAACATCTCCTTGAACAGTCCGCGCAATTTCGGTGTGTCGAGTTCGGGGGTGACTCCGCGACGCTTTGGCACGTCCGCAAGGCTGCCGAGAAACGCGGTCACGGAGCCGCAGCCGGATGCGAGGATGCGTCGCCGGCTCGATGAATCCACTGTGGCCACGCGCTCCGGAGCGATATCCACCCAGAATCCAGGCTCCTTCGCGCACGGACGCATCTTTGCGATGTCGGCCATGCTGTCGATGTAGCCCTCGCCGAACAGCCACCCGACGACGAGCTCGTCGAGCTGGTCCGGCGTGCACATCCACGTCACGACCGGAGTGTTGTTCAGCTCGAGCCAGACGGGCGTCTCGTCGACGGCGTCGAGGTTCGTGGTCTGGGGGCTGAGGTCAGTCACGGGCAAACGGGCAAACGGGCAGACGGGCAGAGGGGCTGACGTTGTCCAGTCACTAGTCACCAGTCACCAGAGCCGACAGCGTCTCGTCTTCATCAATCTGCACCGAGCGCACGCGAACCGCGCCCAGCGCAGCCTGCACGCGCTCGAAAATGAACTGCGCCAGGTTCTCGCCCGTAGGAATCAGCTTCCCGTCGGCAAATTCCGGAACGTCGAGGTTGATGTTCCGGTGGTCGAAGCGCGCAACGACCTCGGTCTCGAGCACCCGATCCAGCTGACCCAGGTCGACCACGAAGCCGGTCACCGGATCGACGCTCCCCTCCACTGTCACCGAACACGTGTACATGTGACCGTGATAGTTAGGCCGCGCGCATAGCCCGAACACCTCGACGTTCTTTTCTTCGCTCCAGTCTGGCCGGCGATATCGGTGCGCGGCGGCAAATCGAACTCGCCGGATCAGCTGAGCGACGTGCATCAGCGCGCGGCCGCCTTGATCAGCGAGGCTTGAACAGCGAGATGCCAATCATCAGGGCCGGGTTACGCGTCCAGTACGAGCGAGCTGCGCCCTGTGGCAGCACCGGCGGGTCCACCGTCGTCTTGATGTAGTACGTGTTCGGGTACCCGACGCGGTAGAGGTAGTTGCTCCAGTCGAACCGCAAAGACCAGTTGCGCGCCACCGCCCATGTGAGGCCCGCGCCGAAGGTCATGGTGAACGGAATCCCGAACCGGTACCCGCCCACGTCGGTGTCACCCCTGACGTCAGCCACCAGGCCAAAGCCGCCGTTGAAATACGGCGCGATACCATGCCACGTCTTGTGCCCCGTGAGCGACATCTCGAGCGCGGCATCCGCAAAAGCCATTGGAACCTGCTCCGTACCGACAACCCGCTCCGCAATCACCTTGTTCGGATCGATGATCGTTCGCTCGATCGACCCGCCAGCAAGGCGAACGCCGAAATAAATGGGCCCCGACATGTGCATCTGCCACTTGGCACCGACCATCGGACCTTCACGAGGCGCTACACCGACGGGATCGCGCTGCGCGTCGAAGTGGCCCGCAAAAAACGTCCAGTCGCGATTGTAGTCGCGATCCTGGTACGGGCTCTTGTCAGGCGGATATCCAACCTGGGCTCCCGCCGAGCTCGCAAGGGCCACGATCAGCGTTCCAGTAATCGTTCGAGTGAGCAAGGACTTCACAGAGTCTCCATCAGGTCATGAGGCGAAGGTCGCGCCCCGTCATCTCGGCCGGCTGCGCCAGCCCCATCATCGAAAGAATGGTCGGTCCCACGTCGCACAGCGCGCCGCCATCACGAAGAGGCTGGTCGCCGGCCGGATCAACCACCACCAAAGGTACTGGGTTTGTCGTGTGAGCGGTGTGTGGACCGCCGCTGTTCGGGTCGATCATGACCTCGCAGTTGCCATGATCGGCCGTGACAAGAAGACGGGCACCCGCCTTTTCACAGGAAGCCATCACCCTCGCCAGACACGTATCGACGGTTTCCACCGCACGAATCACGGCGGGAAGCACGCCCGTGTGACCCACCATGTCGCAGTTGGCGTAGTTGCACAGCGTGAAGTCGTACGAACCCGATTCCACCGCCTTGCAGAGGACGTCGGTTACGCCAAACGCTGACATCTCGGGCTGCAGGTCGTACGTCGCAACTTTTGGACTTGGCACCAATTCGCGTTCTTCGCAGGGGAATGGCTTCTCGATACCGCCGTTGAAGAAGTACGTCACGTGCGGGTACTTCTCGGTTTCCGCGGTCCGGAACATCGCTAGGCCAGCTCCCGAGACCACTTCCGCCATGATGCGCGCCATCGAGAACGGCTCGAATGCAATTGGGAAGCTGAACGTCCGATCGTAGGACGTCATCGTCGCGATGAACAGGCGAGGCCGCGGCCCCGTGTCGAATCCGTCGAATCCCTGATCGGTCAGCGCGCGCAGGATCTGCCGCATCCGGTCAGACCGGAAGTTGAAGCAGACGAGCGCATCGCCGTCGCGCATGGGAGCGACGGCCGAACCGCCTTCGGTGATCACGACGGGGTCGATGAATTCATCCGTCTGTCCGCGATCGTACGCAGCGCGGATCGCCTCGACGGGATCGGTCGCTGTGGGTCCGATAGCGCGCACCGACGCATCGTACCAGCGCTTCACGCGTTCCCAGCGGCGATCGCGGTCCATGCCGAAGTAGCGTCCACCCAGGCTCGCGATCCTGGCGCGTCCTCGAGTGCGCTCCACCGTTTCACGCATGAATTCGAGCGCCGACGTGGGCATGGTGTCGCGGCCATCGAGGAGCGCGTGAATCGCGATACGTGAAATCCCCTGGCGCTGAGCGAGCTCGACGAGAGCGAAGAGGTGTTCATCGAGCGCGTGCACACCGCCATCGCCCATGAGCCCCATCAGGTGCAGCGTGCCACCTGATTGCTTCGCTGCCTTGCAGGCGTCGGCGAACGCGGGGCGTGAAAAGAAGGAGCCGTCGTCGATCGCGTCGCTGATCCGGACGAGATCCTGCTTCACCACGCGCCCCGCGCCGAGGTTGAGGTGACCCACCTCACTGTTCCCCATCTGGCCTGCCGGCAGCCCGACGGGTTTTCCCGATGCCTGGAGCAGCGTTCGTGGGAATTTGTCCCAAAGGCGCGTCCATGATGGGGTCCTGGCGAGGGCAATCGCATTACCCTCGCGGTCTTCCCGATACCCGAATCCGTCGATGACAACCAGAACGACCTGTTTTTGGCGGAACGTCATGTGACGGGAGGAGCGAAAAGGGGATGAAGCGTCGGCGGAATGTAGCAAAACTCATATACCACCTGAGGGGGAACTGAATTCGATACTTGGGGTTCCGGTGTGGTCGGCGAGCGAGCATAATACGCGTCGATGTGCCGGGCTCGCGTGGGGATCCGGCTTGGTCTTTCGAACAAGGTTCGACGATGGTTCAGCCGTCCGGAAAGATGATCGTGAAGGGACGCGGCTCATGACGCCGTATACGAAGCGGCGTCGCTCGGAAGGCTCGCGCCGGATAACGCTGGTCGTCTCCGTGATGGCCGCAGTCGGCTACCTCGCGTTCCTGCGCCCGGCCGAAGGTCTCGATGCCCGCGCGATCAATCGTGGGTCCCTGGCGGCGCGCCCCGCGGCGGATGCATTCGGGCGCAGCGGACAGCTCAGGATGCGCTTCGCGCTCCCCGGCCTGCCGGTAGAGTATCCGATCGAAGTGCAGGGTGGATTGGATGAAGTTCGATACAGCTGGATCGCGCGTGGTGACTCGGTCCCCACGGGACAGCCGCGCCCGCTCGTTGACGGGCTGGTCGCCCCCGAAGCTCCGGGTTTCTACAACCTTCAGCTGACGCTGGCAGGTGAGCGTCGCATCGTGCGCGATCCGCCGCTGGCCGTGCTCGTGCCCCGTTCGGAGAAGAAGGGATCGTCCCTGAACGGCTACCAGATGGGCTTCTACAAGGGCGAGCGCGCGCGGCGCAGCGATCCCGAGGCGCCCGTGGGATTCGTCGAGATCGACACCGCGGACCTGGATCTTCCGGTGTCGGCGCACCTGCGGCTGGCCGATTTCCTCACGCGGGATCGCCAGAACATCTGGCCTCGTTATGCAGCCGTGGATCCCCGCCTGCTCGACAAGATCGAGCTGGTCCTGGCGGAAATCGGAACGTGGACCGGGAGCCCGGATCCCGACTCGGTGCGGTTCGACATTCACTCGAGTTTCCGCACGCCGGAGCACAATCGCCTGATCCGGAGTGCGGCGCGCGACAGCCGTCACCAGTTCGGCGACGCGATCGATCTCGCCGTGGATGCCAACCGCGATGGTCGCGTGAATTCGAAGGACACGAAGCTGGTGTCGATGGCGGTGGACATCGTGGAGCGGCTGCACCCCGACCTCGTGGGCGGCATGGGCATCTACTTGATGCGCAACCAGCCGTATGTCCACATCGACGCGCGGGGCATCAAGGTTCGCTGGCGCGGGTGAGGCGGTAACTCGCGAGGCCCGAGCACCGTACTGAGAGGTACAAGTCCGAGTCCAGGTTCGAGTTCAAGGAAGCCGACTTGGACTTGAACTCGAACTTGAACTTGAACTCATGACGCCATGAACCAAAGCCTCCGCGACCGCATCCTTCGCCACCTGGAACCGCTGTCGGACGAACGCGGCTACCAGGTGCTCGACTACATCGAGTTCCTCGAGTCGAAATACGCCGGCTCCGCCGCGCCGTCGCCGAGCATGTTCACGCGATTCACGGAAGGCGTCGAGGACACGCTGCGGGCGGGGAAGGTCTCAGCGTCTGCGATCAGCGAAACGATGGGACTCCTGAACAAGGCCGTGAATGTGCTGGGTGGCGTTGCTGCCGCGGGAAAGTCGGTTGCGTCTGACATTGCGACGGCAGGGAAGAATGTCGCGTCGGATATCGCCGCGGTGGCGACCAAGGCCGCTGAAGCGGCATCGGCTGCCGCTAACACGCCGGTGACTCCACCGCCGTCTCCGGCGCCTCCAGCACAACCATCGTCTCCTCCGGCCGCGGCTGATTCAGCGGAGCCGGACACTCCGAATCCCGGCACGGCATAGAAGGCCGGATGTGGCCTCTGGCCTGTGGCCCGTGGCCTATTAACTTTGGCTATGGCTACCAGAAGTTCCGAGAAATCGACACGGCCCGCTAACCCCGACCAGGGAAGCGGGCCGTCGCGCATCAGCGACAACGGGTCGCAACCGTCGCGCATCCGTGAGGCAGTAGCCCTCACGTTCGATGACGTCCTGCTGCTGCCGCGCCATTCCCCGACTCATCCGCGCGACGTCGACACCTCCACCCGCTTCACGCGTGGCATTGGGCTGAACGTCCCGCTCATCTCCGCGGCGATGGATACGGTCACCGAATCGGAGATGGCCATTGCAATGGCCCGCGCCGGCGGAATCGGCGTGCTTCACAAGAACATGTCGATCGACCGGCAGGCCGCGGAGGTCGACCGCGTGAAGCGATCGGAAAGCGGGATGATCCTCAACCCGTATGCGCTGTCGCCTGACGCGACGCTGCGTGAGGCGGTCGCGCTGATGACACGCTTCAAGATCTCCGGCGTTCCCGTCGTCGACCGCAACGGAAAGCTTGTCGGGATCATCACCAATCGCGACCTGCAGTTCGCGCGCGACATCGGGCGCCCGATTCGCGATGTGATGACGTCGGCCGGACTCGTGACCGCACCCGTGGGCACCACGCTCGACGAAGCGGAACGGATCCTCGGCGAGCACAAAATCGAGAAACTGCCGGTGGTCGATGCGGACGGGATCCTGCGCGGCCTGATCACCGTCAAGGACATCCACAAGCGGCGCCAATATCCGACGGCGAACAAGGACCAGCATGGCCGGCTTCGTGTCGCCGCCGCCATCGGAGCGGGCGGTGATTACCTGGATCGGGCGCGGGCACTGGCTGATTCCGGTGCCGATGTCCTCGTGATCGACACGGCGCACGGACATTCAGACGGCGTGCTCGCGGCCACGGCGCTCGTGCGCGAAGCCGTCCCCGACGTGCAGCTCATTGCCGGGAACGTGGCGACGCGTGAAGGAGCGGCAGCCCTGGTTGCACGCGGCGTAGACGCCGTGAAGGTCGGAGTCGGTCCCGGGTCGATCTGCACAACGCGCGTCGTGACTGGCGTCGGCGTTCCGCAGCTCACCGCCGTCATGGAAGCGGTCGAAGGGGCCGGTGATATTCCGGTCATCGCCGACGGTGGAGTCAAGTATTCGGGCGACATCGTGAAGGCACTCGCCGCCGGTGCTTCTTCGGTGATGATGGGATCGATGCTGGCCGGCACCGAGGAGAGCCCGGGCGAATCGTTCCTGCTCGAGGGGCGCCGGTTCAAGATGATCCGCGGCATGGGATCGCTCTCGGCGATGCAGGACGGCAGCGCCGATCGGTACTTCCAGGAAGGCGAGATGTCGCCGAAGAAGCTGGTCCCCGAGGGCATCGAGGGACGCGTTCCGTACAAGGGGCCCGTCGGCGATGTGCTGTACCAGATGGTCGGCGGCCTGCGGAGCGGAATGGGGTACGTGGGATGCGCCAACATCGTGGAACTGCGCACCGAGGCGGTGTTCGTTCGCATCACGGCCGCCGGATTGCGCGAGTCGCATCCGCACGACGTCCAGATCACGCGAGAGGCGCCTAACTACAGCCTCTAGTACTGCGATTGCACAGGGACGTCGTGAACGCGGTGCACGCAGGTTTCGCGGATTGACACCGTCGAGCGAGCGACAAAGGGCCGCTTGAACGCGGAACCAGCCGCTTGAGCACCGACCCGGGTTCGCGGCCCTTTGGCGCTCGCTCAATCAGCGCCCACCCGCGTAATCCGCGTGATCTGTGTTCAGGCCCTAATCGCGTAATCCCCAGCCCTCGAAGTGGTTGACAAGGCTTGCGGGGTGACCAAAGTTGCCGCCTTCCCCAACGCCGGAGCCGAGGATGGGCCTTTGGTCCAAAAAGAGTATCACGCAGCTGATGACGGAGTCCGAGGGAGGTGGCGGACCGACGCTGAAACGGACCCTCACCGCCAGTAACCTCACGCTCCTCGGCATCGGCGCGATCATCGGCGCCGGCATCTTCGTGCTGACTGGGCAGGCTGCAGCCCAGTACGCGGGCCCCGGAATCGTCCTCTCGTTCGTCATCGCGGGCTTCGGCTGCCTGTTCGCGGGACTCTGCTACGCGGAGTTCGCGTCGATGATTCCGATCGCCGGCAGCGCGTATACCTACGGTTACGCCACGCTGGGCGAGTTCATTGCCTGGATCATCGGCTGGGACCTGATCCTCGAGTACCTCTTCGCCGCGAGCACCGTGGCCGTCGGGTGGTCCGGCTATTTCACCGCATTCATCAGCTCACTCGGAATCCACCTGCCTGCGCAGTTCGTTGGTGCGCCGCTGGACGTCCAGGGGACGCACACGCTGGTGCGTTCGCAGATCTGCATCGATCCCTCGTCAGGCGGTATCGCCGTTGATGCGGTCAGTCACACGCCCATCAAAGTCGCCGATTGCGTTGCCCAGGGATTCCAGCTTGGAAGCGGCATCCTGAACGTTCCGGCGATGCTCCTGATCGCCCTCCTCACCACGCTGCTGGTGATCGGCATCAAGGAATCGGCCCGGTTCAACAACATCGCCGTCGTCGTGAAGATCGCGATCGTGCTGCTCGTGATCGGGTTTGGCTTCCAGCACGTGAATAACGCGAATTGGACGCCGTTCATTCCGCCGAATCTCGGTGAGTTCGGTCAGTTCGGCTGGAGCGGTGTGTTCCGTGCCTCGGGCGTGATTTTCTTCGCGTACATCGGATTCGACGCTGTCAGTACCGCGGCGCAGGAGGCGAAAAATCCGCAACGAGACCTACCAATCGGGATTCTTGGTTCGCTCGCCATCTGTACCGTCTTGTACATCCTGATGTCGCTCGTCATTACCGGCATGGCGAAGTACACTGAACTCGGTGTGCCGCATCCGGTGTTCGTCGCGATCCAGGCCGCGGGACCGGCACTGGCGTGGCTTGGGTACCTGGTCAACATCGGAGCCATCGCAGGCCTTGCCTCGGTCGTGCTGGTCATGTTGATGGGCCAGCCGCGGATTTTCTACTCGATGTCGCGTGATGGTCTGCTGCCGCCGATGTTCGGCAAGGTTCATCCGCGTTTCCAGACTCCGTACCTCGCCACGATCATCACCGGCTGCGTCGCAATGCTCGTCGCCGGATTCTTCCCCATCGGGTTGCTGGGCGAGCTTGTTTCCATCGGCACGTTGCTGGCGTTCGTGATCGTCAGTGCCGGAATCTGGGTGCTTCGCTATCGGAGCCCGGAACTCAACCGTCCATTCCGGACGCCGATGGTTCCGCTTGTTCCCATCCTCTCGATCATCATTTGCGGTCTGATGATGTACTGGCTCCCCAAGGACACGTGGCTCCGGCTCATCATCTGGATGGCCATCGGATTCCTGATCTACTTCATGTACGGGAAGCGTCATTCGAAGATCGCCAGAAGCCAGTAATCCGGTCGGCGTCGAGCCGATTGGTTAGATTTAGAGCGGCGCCCTCCGGGGCGCCGCTTTCTCTTTGCATACCGCAATGTCCAAGTCGTTTCTCGATATCTCTCGCGCTCGCCGAGACGCCATCCTTCGGATTGCAGGCGCGTTGAAAGGGATCACCACGGTTGCCGTCACGACGCACATCAACGCAGACGGTGATGCGGCCGGTTCCGTGGCGGCGATGGCGCGCTTGCTGCCCCGGATCGGGCCGAAGGCGGTGATCGTAAATCCCACGCCGTGGCCCGCGCTCTTTGCGTTCCTGAAGGAAGGGCTCGATGACCAGAGCGCTCGAGGCGCCGAAGCGCTCCGAAGCACTGGCGCCCTGATCTCGCTCGACGTGAGCGACGTCCGCCGGCTCGGCAGCCTCGCAACGGCCGCCAAGGCGATGCCGGGTCCACGAATCGTGATCGATCACCACGTGCCGACGGAGGAACCAGCGGGCGACATCGTGCTGGCCGACACCGCGGCCTGCGCGACCGGTGAGCTGCTGTACGATTTCGCGGTCGTCCTCGAACTCGAGATCGACCTGCCCGTGGCCGAGGCGTTGTACACGGCGATCCTGACCGATACCGGCGGGTTCCGCTACAGCAACACGACGCCACGGGCGCACGCGGTCGCGGCCGAGCTGGTGGCGCGGGGCGTCGATCCTGAGCACACGTACCGGCGGATCTATGCCTCCATGTCGCCGGGCCGGCTCCAGCTCCTGCGCGACGCGCTCGATACGTTAGGCGTGGACAGTGAGTTCGGGCTCTCGTGGGTCTCGGTGACGAACGAGGCGATGGATCGCTACGGCGTCGGCTCCGATGACCTCGACGGGATCGTCGAGCATCCGCGATCGGTGGCGGGCACACGGGTGGCGCTCTTCTTCCGCGACCTGGGCTACGGCAAGGTGAAGGTGTCGTTCCGGTCCACGGGCGATGTCGACGTCAACGAGCTCGCGCGCCAGTTTGGCGGCGGGGGCCACGAAAAGGCCTCGGGGGCGCTGGTCGCGGGAAGCCTCGAGGAAGTTCGCGATCGCGTCGTGAATGCCGCTCGCGACTTCATGGGTCCCGCGCCCACCGACGGCAACGGTACGTCGCCTCGTTAGGTCTCACGCCCAACGCCAGGCCCAGGCCCCAGGCTCAAATGTCCCAGAACCTGCAGGAACGCATTTCATCGGCGCTCGGAACCGTAATCAATCCGCGCACGGGATCGAGTGTCGTGGCGTCGGAAATGGTGAAGGATGTCGGCACCACGCTCGACGGGAAGGTCCGCCTGACGATGATCCTCGAGGCCGGCGATGACGCGACGCTCGTGCGCGACGTGCGACAGGCCGTGGAGCGAGTGTCGGGAGTTACCGCAGTGTCGATCGACGTGAAGGATCCGCGCGAGACGGCGCCCAAGCCGCCATCGAGGGGCGCGGCGGCGCGCGCGTTGCCGGTGATGGACGACCGGCCGCCAGCGCCCCGGCCGTCGGTTCCGCCGCCCGTGCAGTATCCGGGACTCGGTAGCATCATCGCGGTGTCGAGCGGGAAAGGCGGTGTCGGCAAGTCGACGATCGCCGTGAACCTCGCGGCAGCGCTCGCGTCCCGCGGCGCGAACATCGGGCTCATGGACGCCGACGTCTACGGGCCTAACGTCCCGCGCATGATGGGCGTGAACGCGCCTCCGCCGGTGGTGAACGAGAAGATCATCCCGCTGGAGGCCCATGGCGTGAAGGTCATCAGCCTCGGCTTCCTGATCGAGCGTGACCAGCCCGCGATCTGGCGCGGACCGATCGTGATGAAGATCGTCACGCAGTTCCTGCGCGACGTGAACTGGGGTCAGCTCGACGCGTTGATCGTGGACATGCCGCCGGGCACCGGCGACGCGCAGCTGTCGCTCGTACAGGCGACGCAGGTGCGTGGCGCAATTATCGTGACGACACCCCAGGACGTGTCGACGGGTGACGCGCTTCGCGGGGCCAAGATGTTCATGCGTGTCGGCGTTCCGGTGCTGGGCATCGTCGAGAACATGAGCTGGTTCGAGTGCCCGCATTGCGGCAAGCCGACGCCGATCTTCGGGTCAGGGGGCGGGCAGCGGCTCGCCGACGAGCTGGAGCTCCCGTTGCTGGGACAGGTGCCGCTGTACCCGCGTGTGCTCGAGGGAGGCGAAACCGGGCGTCCCATCGTGCTCGCGGAACCGGAGTCGGGCGCGGCGAAGGCAATTTCGGCATTGGCCGAACGAATCGCGCAGACGATCGGAGTTTCGATCGGGGCCTGACCAGCTGGTTGCTGATTGCTGCACGCTAGTGCTAGTACTGGTTGCCAGCGCTTGGTGCAATCACTCGAGCACCAGCCCCGGCACGCTGGACCAGCTCCAGCGGGCCGCAATCAGCATCCAGCGACGATGTCTGCAATCACTCTCCTGACTGATTTCGGTACCTCCGACGGCTACGTCGCCGAGTTGAAGGGCGTGCTGCTCAGCAACGCACCTGAAGTGCAGGTAGTTGACCTCTCGCACGATGTCGCGCCGCACGACGTGGATGCCGCGCGATTGGCCGTCGCCCGTTACTGGCGACGTTTCCCGGCCGGAACCGTTCACCTGGTCGTGGTGGATCCCGGCGTGGGATCTTCGCGGGCCGCCATTGCCGTTCGCAGCGATGGCCGTTTCCTCGTTGGGCCGGATAATGGCGTACTGTCGCCCGCGCTGCTCTTGCCGGGCGCTGAAGTCGTATCGCTCGCCGTGCCCGCCGACGCGGCGCCCACGTTCCACGGGCGGGATGTCTTCGCGCCCGCGGCAGCCGCCCTGGCGCGCGGGCTTGGGCTGCCCGCGTTAGGCTCGCTGCACGAAAGCCCGGTCATCCGCCGGACGCCGGAAGTGGTGCGCGAGCAGGATGGCTGGTTGCGTGGCGAGGTGATCGTCATCGACCGCTTCGGAAACGCGGTGACGAACCTGATCGGCGTCCATGACGGCGAGGTGCACGTCCGACAGCGGGCGATCCCCGTTCGTCGGACCTACGCCGATGTTGCACCGGGCGAGCCATTGGCCCTGGTCGGCTCGTCCGGCCTCATCGAAGTCGCGGTGCGCGACGGAAACGCCGCGATACGGCTTGGCCTCGAGCGGGGAACTGAAGTTCGGGTGCGAGGGTGA
>Ga0111538_10011114_pt1 | contig 11953 bp, 11 predicted proteins | sample SoiMethybrSBSTD1_FD_79669 | JGI IMG/M metagenome (GOLD analysis project Ga0111538, IMG submission 79669) | Bulk soil microbial communities from a Populus tree surrounding site in Tennessee, USA - Soil MetaG P. TD hybrid SBSTD1 (version 2)... | ecosystem: Environmental > Terrestrial > Soil >...
CACCCGCCTCTGCCCTACCCCCAATGCTGCAGCCGCGCTTGCCCCAGATACCGCTCCCGACCGGCACCGACCCAGAGAGTGTCGCCTTACGCGGTGCCATTCTCAATGGTGAACGGATTTATCAGCGCCTGTGCTATCATTGCCACGGTCGGCAAGGCAAGGGGGACAACAACGCGTATATGGAGGATATCGGCCATAAGCCAGCAGACCATACAGACCTCGCGACCATGCAGCGTCTGAGTGACACCGAGTTTTTTCTGGCCTTACGTGACGGCGTCAAAGACAAACGTGGTTGGTTGACCATGCCGCCGTGGTCCTCAGTACTGACGGCTACGGAGATGTGGGATGTCATCACGTATGTGCGGCGCTTACCCCTGGCAGCAGCACCACCCAACCCGATATCGGACATACCCCAGTGAGGGCTAGCAGAAAAATTGCTCTTGCCGCTTCAGAAGAGCATGGCAGTATGCTATGCTCTGCATCGAGGTACGCAGCAGGATGCACGCAGAAGGAGCCGGGCAGTGGCAGGGCTCAGCTTGACGTTCTGGCCCAATCCAGTCTATCGCAACCATCCAGCAGAGAAGCGCTGGTACTTTAGTGTGGCCGTACGGGAAGTGGCAGCGCAGCCTGTACACGTGGTGCACTACCGGGGCGAGTGGTATGATATGGACAGTCGGCTCCTGGATACGAAAGAAGAGCAGCTCGACATGCGTCTCGGGCCCTTACAGCATCTCTCCTATGCTGATTTATGGGTGACGAGCGCGCTCCCGCACTTTCGGTATCGCTTGATTCTCACTGGCCGAGATACGCACAATCGTGCAGTCAGTGCAGAGGGGATGCTGGTGTGTCAATAGAGGCATTGATCACGGCTGAAAAATGCTCTATAGTGTGGAACACCTCAGGAAGGGAAAGAAGCCGACGATAGGATTTGAACCTACGACCTACTGATTACGAATCAGTTGCTCTACCGGCTGAGCTACGTCGGCGAGGAACAGCGCCAGGGATGGTAGTCAATGTGACCGGATCCGTCAAGGATGATTTTTGCCGCGGCTCTCAAGGGCGGTTGGCGCAAGAGAGAGGGGAGCGCAGCGCATGTCCATGCAGGTGTTTATCAGTGGCTTAATTTTAGGCATTCTCCTGGGGATCCTTCTCTGCTATGTCTCTCTGCAATATCTCCACCGACAGCGCTTACGCTGTACAAAACGCGAAATCGATCGCTTGGCTGAGCAATTCCAAGAGCTGTTCCGACAAATTGACCAGGACAAACAACAAGGTCTGTAATCTCTTCATACATGCTGACGGATGCCCGCTAGGGATGCCAGCACGCTACGCTCTGCCCAGACGCGACATGGAGAAGCAAGGATGACCAGGTTGGCGGAGCGACCACGCCCATCACGCGTGGCTCTGTTTGTCACGTGCCTGGGCGATGTGTTTTATCCCGAGGTGGGCGAAGCTACTGTGCGTTTGTTGCATCGTCTGGGCATTGCCGTTGACTTCCCTCTTGGCCAGACGTGTTGTGGACAACCGGCGTTCAATGCGGGTTTTCGCCAGCCGGCTAGAGATGTTGCCAGGCGCAACCTGGCGCTTTTTGCCAATGCTGAATACATCATCGTTCCCTCTGGCTCATGTGCGGCCATGTGGCGGGTATTTTATCCGGAACTGTTTGCAGATGACCCGGTGCTGGGTGAACAGGCCGAAGCGCTGGCAGCCCGTACCTACGAGCTCGCGGAGTTCATCGTGCAGGTGGTAGGCGTCGAACGCCTGGGCGCGGTGTTCCACGGGAAGGTGACGTATCATGCCTCGTGCCATCTGCTGCGCGAACTCGGCGTAGCGGAGGAGCCACGTCGGTTGATCATGGCGGTGGAGGGGGCTGAGTTGGTCCCCATGGACCTGGCAGAACAGTGCTGCGGCTTTGGCGGCACTTTTGCTGTGAAATACCCGGAAATCTCCGATGCCATGCTGCAGAAAAAGATTGCCAGCCTCAAACGCGCCGGGGCCGACACGCTAGTATCGTGCGATGCTGGCTGCCTGATGCACATCGCTGGTCGCTTACGCCGCCAGGGCGAAACCATCCGCATCATGCACCTGGCTGAACTCCTCAACGCTGGCAGTGCCACAGACGCACAGGCCTCTGAGCCCTGAGGATGGGTCCGTGCCCACACCCATAGCAAGCCATACAGCGCCGCGCCGCACTGCCGAGCATCTCGGTACGGAAGGCTTTCAGGAACACGCCAGGCAGGCGCTCCAGGATGCCCCCCTGCAACAGGCCCTGCAACTGCTGGTCACCAACTTCGTGCCGCGCCGTGTGGCCGCCATGGCCGCCCTGGGCAATGCCGAAGAACTGCGTACAGAGGCACGCGCCATCAAAGAGCGCACTATAGCGCGCCTGGATGAGTACCTCGAGCACTTCGCCACCCAGGCGCAGCGTGTGGGTGTGCAGGTGCATTGGGCCCACGACGCGGCTGAGGCACGCCAGATCATCACTGGCATTGCCCAGCACATCGACGCGCACGTCATCGTCAAGGGCAAGTCAATGGCGACTGAAGAGATTCACCTCAACACGCATCTGGAGCAGCATGGCTACGAAGTGGTCGAAACGGATCTGGGCGAATACATCATCCAACTGGCCGGTGAGACACCATCGCACATTATTGCCCCGGCGATCCACAAGACTCGCCAGCAGATTGCCACGTTATTGCATGAGCATTTAGGTACGCCTTACACCGAGGTCATTCCGGAGATGACGCAGATCGCCCGCCGTGCCTTACGCGAGCAATTCCTGCGTGCTGACATGGGCATCACCGGGGCCAACTTCGCCATCGCTGAGACTGGTTCCATCGTGCTGGTCACCAATGAGGGCAACGGGCGTCTGTCTTCGACCATGCCACGCGTGCACGTGGCCGTGATGGGCATGGAAAAGGTCATTCCACGCCTGGCCGATCTGGCCGTTATGCTCAAGGTCCTGACGAACAGCGCTACCGGGCAAAAAATCTCCAGTTATGTCACCATGCTCACTGGGCCGCGGCGGGCCCACGACCTCGATGGCCCAGAAGAGCTGCATGTGGTGATTATGGACAACGGCCGCTCAGCCATCCTGCGCAGTGCCAATCGCGAGGCCCTGTACTGCCTGCGCTGCGGTGCCTGTTTGAACGTCTGCCCGATCTATCAGAATATTGGTGGCCACGCCTATGGCTGGGTCTACCCGGGCCCCATTGGTGCGGTGCTCACCCCGATGTTCACCGGCCTGGATACGGCCCAGCACCTGCCCCGTGCCAGCACGCTCTGCGGTGCCTGTCGCGAGGCGTGTCCAGTGAAAATCAATATCCCACACTTACTGCTCAATCTACGCCAGCAGTCGGTCGAACGTCACGATGCTCCCTGGGCCGAGCGGGTGCTCTTCACGCTCTGGTCGTGGATCATGCGCCATCCACGCCTCTACGCGTCCGTTATCCCCTTAGCGGCCCTGGCGCAAAAGCCGTTCGTCAAGCAGGGCTGGCTCTCCAGGCTGCCGGGGCCGTTTGCGGGCTGGACCCAATCGCGGGATTTCAAAGCGGTCGCAGCGCGGTCGTTTCGCCAGCGCTGGCAGGAGAGCCTGCAGCACGAACGGCCTGCGACGCACAGTGCCGCTCTGGAAGAAGGCATAGTGCATGAGTAGCCAGGAGGCATTTTTAGCGCGGGTGCGGCGTGCCTTGCATAAGGACCCAGGTCCCCTACCCTCACGCCCACCCTTATGGTGGAGTGATACCGACGTGGTTGAGCCGGCTGCCCAGCTGCAGACGCGTCTAGCAGCGCAGCGCCCGACGTTGCTAGCGCAGGTGCAGCAGGAGTTGGATGCCGCAGGTGGTGCCGTAGCACACGTGCACTCCGCGCCTGAGGCTGTGGCGTATATCACGCGCCTGGCACAGCAGAAGGACGCGCACCTGGTGGTACGCTGGCAGTCGGAGCTCCTGGATGCGCTCGAGGTCGATGCTGCCCTGCACCAGCAGGGCATTACTGTCCATACCACAGCGCTTCCTCCAGGCACAGTTGCTGGAGAAGCTACCAGTACGGCGACCATGACGACACAGCGTCGGGAGTTACGGGAATTGCTAGCACGTGCGGATCTGGGCCTGTCTGGTGTGGATTATGTCATTGCTGAAACAGGCACCCTGGTGCTCATGGCCCGCGCCGGCCAGATGCGGGGTGTCTCGCTCCTGCCGCCCGTGCACGTGGCCGTAGCACGGACCTCACAGGTCATTGCGACTCTGGCTGACTATCTGCTCCTGGCGCAGGCAGCGGGAGCTGACCCGCAGCAGTACCTGACGAGCTGTGTGTCGTTTGTAACCGGCCCCAGCCGCACGGGCGACATTGAGCTAAAGCTCACCGTCGGTGTGCATGGGCCTGGAGAATTACATCTGGTGCTGCTGGACGAACAGGTTGAGTAAGTGGCCTGCACATCACAGCCGCCTTCCATGCCAACGATCTTTCACGTCTCACCCAAGATTGCTCCCATGGCCCGCGTGGTAGCCAGGCCTTGATGCATCTGGGCAAGGACCTCCTCACGTTGACCCTGCGCGGCCAGCGCCCAACCCCGTAGGAAAGTTGCATAGCCCATATTTAACCCAAACCCTTGCTTGGTGCTGAGCGCGAGCACGGCCTCGGCCCGCTGCTGGGCGGCTGCTATCTCTCGCCGGCCCATATGGATCAGCCCTGCATAGTACAGGGCACGCATTAAGGTGAAGGCATGTGATGACGCCTGCGCATAGGTGAGCATCTCATGTGCCCTCGCTAAAACCTGGGCTGGGTAGCCGAGCTTCCACAGCACCCGGGCCATATAGCCCAGGCAGCGCACCATGGAGCCCTCGTCCAGGAGGAAGACCGGAGAGCGTCCGTGCTGGGGAACGGGGAGGACTATCGCCTGGGCCAGGTGCGCCCGGGCCGAGGCCATCTCACCCAGATAAAATAAAGGCTCCGCCATATCCACGTGGGCTCGCATACGGAACGTGGGGTCTGCTTGTGCCTGCGCGAGGGTGAGGCATTGCTCCGCTAACTCCTGAGCCGTCTGGTATTCCCCATGCCACCGATGGAATGCCGCCAAGCCTCCGAGCACCCTGAAGAGCTGTGGGGCGTCCCCGACCTGACGACACAGCTCCCGGGCGCGGGCAAGGGCTTGCCCGCGTTCTCGGGCCCCTGAGCCTTTGGTGACCTGCAACGCGCTACTCAGCGTGAGTTGTATATCCAATGCCTGACGGGCGTGCGCTGGGGTGTCCGGCATCGTCTGGAGCATGGAGAGGCCCTGCGTGCAGTGGGCTACCGCTTCTACATAGGCCGAGCGTGCGTTGCTATACTCGCCGGCCCGCTGCCAATAGCTCACTGCCTGCTCGCTGAGACCCGCCTCAGTATAGTGATGCGCTACCAACTCCGGCTGAGTGGCTGCGAGTTCGGGCCACTGCTCCTCAATCACCTGTGCGATCTGGCGATGATACTGCGTGCGCGTGCTATGGAGTAATGACTGATAGGCTACCTCCTGTGTCAGGACGTGCTTAAAAGTGTACGTAGGCACGGGCATCAGGCGTGTCTCATAGACAAATTCAGCTGCCTGCAGGGCTTGCAGACTCCGCCGCAACTCCTCCTCAGAGAGCCCGACGAGCGCCTGCAGGAGGGGTAACGTCACCTCCTGGCCGATGACGGCCGCGGCTTGCAGCAGGTCCTTCGGCGTGGGCGGCAGGCGATCAATGCGGGCTGCCAACACGGCGTGGATCGTATCCGGTACGGCGAGGGACAGGCGCTCTGCACCCTGCTCCACGACCGCTCGCCCCAACTCCTCCAGAAAGAAGGGATTCCCCTCCGCTTTCACCAGGATCGCCTGCGCCAGGGTCTCGGAGACCAGGACGGTATGAAAGGCCGCCTGCAGCACCTGCCGGCTGTCACGAGGCGTTAGCTGCCGCAGGGTCAGCTGCGTAGCGTAGGACTTGTCCATCCAGCGCGTCTGATACCCTGGACGGTAGCTCACCAGGATTAAAATGGGTACCCCCGCGACGCGCTCGACGAGCGTCGTAAGCCAGTCCTCCGAAGTAGCGTCGATCCAGTGCAGATCCTCAACCTCTGAGTAGTGCCTGAAAGGCCGTCAAGGCTGGGTAGTGAGGGGAGATACGCCGCAGTCCGAGTATAGCACAGGCGTAGGAGCTGACGAACGCGAAATTCTACCTGACACTCTCCAGTCGTTACGCTACACTTGGAGGCACATGTGCGCCAGAGGGGTTGACAGGTCACGTATACATGCACAACCATGCTGCACCGTGGAAGAGTATCGCGTGTGAGAGTAGGTGTCAGAAGAACAGTGTGCCGAAGATTTTGTTACAGAGAGAAGAAAAAGCCCAGGGAGCACAGAACTCGCCCCCTGGGCCTCTAGGGAAAGACAGGGGACTACCAGCGGCTACGCCGCTCGCCACCGCCCCTGTTACCGCCACCGTTACGGTTGGGACGCTGCTCCTGTGGCCGGGCTTCATTGACGACCAGAGTCCGTCCGGAAAGCTGCGAACCATGCAACGCCTTGATGGCTTGCTGTGCCTCAGCCGGCGAACTCATATCGACAAAACCAAAGCCTCGCGACTGCCCAGTATATTTGTCGGCAATGACACGGGCGGATTCAACCGTACCATGGGCTGAGAAGAGCTCTTGAAGCTGCTCTTCAGTTACTGAATAGGGCAAACCACCAACATATAACTTCTGACCCATGTTCTTCTCCTAAATACTGAGCGTCATCGTCTAAATACTGAGCGTCATCGTCGACCTTGAGAGATGACCACAAAAGGCGCAGAACATGGGGATCAATAACTTGCACACCATGATCTGATCAATTTTCCTTTGGGTATGATTCACAAGGCGAGATTATAGGGACCTGCCAAGTGTATCCGTGTACAATATGCAGTCTCATGAAACTGTCTCGTGTAAAGATAATCAAAGCATAGGCGATTTTTGGTCCCATGTCAATGTGTTTCTGCTATATGTGTCTGGTTCTTGACAAGAATGACACGGCCCTCGGATATTTTCATGGGTGTTATCCCTTATTGAGGGTACATAGTCATGCAATGGAGAACAAACATGGCCTTGGATATGAGGGAGATTGGTACTTTAGTCGCCCAGCACAGTCGATTTGTACAAGACGTCATGCAGGCCATGGAGCGCGTCATCGTTGGGCAACAAGCGATGCTCGAACGTCTGCTCGTGGGGCTACTGGCTAATGGGCATGTGCTCCTGGAAGGGGTGCCGGGGCTGGCCAAGACCCGCGCCGTGACCACCCTGGCGCAGGCGTTGCAGGCCGATTATCAGCGTATTCAGTTTACCCCTGATCTGCTCCCGGCAGACCTCATTGGTACGCTCATCTACCAGCCTCAAACAGGAGGCTTTCAGGTCCGCAAGGGACCAGTGTTTGCGCACATTGTCCTGGCGGATGAGATCAACCGTGCGCCGGCCAAGGTGCAAAGCGCCCTGCTGGAAGCCATGCAAGAAGGCCAGGTGACCATTGGCGAGGCCAGTTTTCCCTTGCCACAGCCCTTTCTCGTCCTGGCGACGCAGAATCCGCTTGAACACGAGGGCACCTATCCGCTGCCAGAAGCCCAGGTGGATCGCTTCATGCTGAAGTTGAAGATTACCTACCCGTCGCGTGAGGAGGAGCTGCAGATCCTGGAGCGCATGGCACATACGCAAGTTCATCCCGACATCAAGCCAGTCGTGACTACGGCAGACATTCTCGCTGCGCGTAGCGTCGTGGATGCCATTTACCTCGATGACAAAGTGAAGCAATATATTGTCGATATTGTCTTTGCGACGCGTGAGCCCCAGGCGTATAAGCTGGCGCTCGGGGATTATATTGAATACGGTGCCTCACCGCGGGCGACGATTTATCTGGCACTGGCCGCCAAAGCCTATGCTTTCCTCAGGGGCCGAGGCTATGTGACCCCACAGGATGTGAAGTCGATTGGTATGGACGTGCTGCGCCATCGCGTGCTGGTCACGTATGAAGCAGAAGCGGAAGAGATTACGGCCGAGGAGCTGATCCAACGGATTTTTGATTACCTCCCGGTGCCGTAATGTGCCCGATCCTCTCCTGGCACACGAGGGCATCTCACGACGATTATGTTACCACATGATATCTTACAACAGGTCCGACGCATTCATATCCGCACCAGTCGTCTGGTAGACGATGTGCTGGCTGGCGCCTACCACAGTACGTTTAAGGGGCGCGGCATGGAATTTGACGAGGTCCGCGAATACATGCCTGGGGATGAGGTGCGGACCATTGACTGGAACGTGACAGCGCGTCGGGGACAGCCGTATGTCAAGCGCTATGTGGAGGAACGCGAGCTGACAGTCATGTTGCTCGTAGACCTGAGTGCCTCTGGGCAGTTCGGCAGCGTGCTGCGCCTGAAGACCGAAATCGCTACGGAACTGTGCGCTGTGCTGGCCTGGAGTGCGATTCGCAACCACGATAAGGTCGGGCTCATCCTGTTCACCGACCACATTGAAAAATTTCTCCCGCCGCAGAAGGGCCGGCGCCATGTCCTGCGCGTCATTCGAGAAGTGTTATACTTCCAGCCGCAGGGGCGCCGGACGGAGGTGGGACGGGCTCTCGAATATCTCCGTACCATCAGTCGGCGCCGGACGGTGAGTTTTTTAGTCTCAGACTTCCTAGCCTCGGGTTACGAGACGCCTCTGCGTATTGCCCACAGGCGTCATGATATCATTCCCATTAGCATTACCGACAGGCGTGAACTCAGCCTGCCACGTCTCGGCTTTCTTGAGTTGCAAGACCTGGAGACGGGGGCTCACATCGTCGTGGACACCGCCAGTAGGGCCGTCCGCGAGGCCTATGCGCAACGGCGGGCCGCGGCAGTGGAGCGCCGCCGCCAGCTGTTCCAGACCCTCGGCATTAGTGCGATTGAGGTGCGCACGGATGAACCGTACATCCATCCTCTCATGCGGTTCTTTCGACAACGGGAGCGACGTCGTTGAGACGCGGCACATGGCTTATAGCCTGTAGTTTACAGCTCTGCGTGTTGTTGCTGAGTGGCATAAGCTATGGGGCGTCTCTGTCTGGCACACCCGCTCCAGCCAGCCAGGCTGCTGCCCTACAACCTGTCGAGCAGCAAAAGAGCCTCGGGGCAGTACGCCTGACACTCACTGCAGACCGGTCCAGTATGGGACTGACGGACACGTTAAAACTCACCCTGATCGTTGCAGCGCCACCGGCGGTGCCTATTACGCTGCCAGACGTGTCCAAGACACTGGGGCCCTTTGAGGTGATGCAGCATCGCACCACCGGGCCGCTCAGCCTGACGCCACAGACACAGCAATGGCAGCGCGAGTATAGCCTGGCAGTCACCGCGAGCGGCAGCTTCACAGTGCCGTCTCTCACGGTGCAGGTCCAGGAAGGCGACACACCCCAGTCACTGGCCACAGACCCGTTCTCTATCACGGTCACCTCGCTGGTCCCAGCGGACGCCGACCTGTCCGCCGTCAAGGACATCGTCCCGCCAGTGCCCCTGCTACGGCGCGGCATACCCCCCTGGGTGTGGATAATCGTCAGCGGACTTGCAGGGATGGGGCTCCTCGCTGGCGGCTGGTGGTGGTATCGACGTCGGCAGCGCGCTGCGGCCGTGCCGCTGGTGCAGCGCCCGGCCCACATACTCGCCCTCGCGGCTCTGGAACACTTGCAGCGTCAGGATCTCATTAGCCAGGAACGCGTCGAGGAGTTTTATGTGCGCGTGTCTACGATCCTGCGACGATATGTCGAGTTGCGCTTCGGCCTGCGCGCCCCAGAGCAGACCACGGAAGAGTTTCTTATCTCTGCCTTGGCCACCGGTGGGTTGATCGCGGCCCACCGCGACCTGCTCGAAGTGTTCTTACAGCACTGTGACCTGGTCAAATTTGCGCGCCATCGTCCAACCCCAAGCGCTATGCAGGAGACTTTCGAGAGCGCCAAAACCTTCGTAGAACACACGGCTGACCTGCACGTTCTGGTGACGGTACCGCAGTCAGGAGAGCCTGTCCTATGAGGCTGGCCAGTCCCTATGCGCTGCTCTTGCTGCTCTTTGTGCCTGTCCTGCTCTATCTGCGCCACCAGCAGCGGTATAGCGTGGCCGTGCGCTATTCCTCGATCGCCGACCTCGTAGGACTCTCCCCTTCCCTGGCGACGCGCTTGCGCTGGGTACTGCCCGGCTTGCGTACCCTGGCACTGCTGCTATGCATCCTGGCTCTGGCCCGTCCACAGCGTGGCATCGAGGCGATCAAGATCTCCAGTGAAGGCATTGCTATCCTCATGGCAGTGGATATTTCCGGCAGTATGGCGGCCCTGGATTTACAGGTTGATGGACATCAGAGCAGTCGTCTGGACGCGGTCAAGCAGACATTTCGCAGTTTTGTCGGGGGCGGTAAAAACCTCTCCGGGCGCGAGGGAGACCTCATTGGTATGGTGACCTTTGCGCGCTATCCCGATAGTCTCTGCCCGCTCACCTTAGACCACGATACCTTGCTCGCGCTGCTGGACCAGGTTGACATTGTCAGTGTGCCCGAAGAAGATGGCACTGCTATTGGTGAAGCGCTGGCGCTGGGGGTCGAACGCCTGAAGGACAGCACGGCCAAAAGCCGCATCATGATCGTGCTCACCGATGGGGTCAATAACGCCGGGGAGACCGAACCCCTCCAGGCGGCCCAGATCGCTAAAGCGCTCGGCATCAAAGTCTACACCATTGGGGCGGGTACGCGGGGTATGGCCATGATCCCAGTGCGCTCCCCCAGCGGCCAGATGGTGCTGCAGCGTACGCCGGTGGACATCGACGAACGCATGCTCACCGAAGTTGCCACACTTACCGGCGGCCAATACTTCCGCGCGACGGACGGTGCAACGCTGCAGGCGATCTACGCCGAGATCGATCGGCTTGAGAAGACGACCAATGTGACGGAACATTACCAGCAATACACTGAACTCTTTTCGTTGTTGTTGCTGCCGGCCCTGGGATGCCTGGTGTTGGAGATGGTGCTGGGCAACACGCGCTTCCGCAAGATTCCGTAGCTGGAGGACGGTCGCATGCGTTTTGCCGCTCTGGCCTATGCTCACTTCTTATGGCTGCTACCAGCGCTCCTGGGGTTGTACATCTACGCTTTTGCCCGCAAACGTCAGGCGCTGGCAGAGTTCCTAGATGTCGTGCTCACGCCACGTCTGGTACCCACGCTGAGCCGCGTGCGTCAGTGGTGCAAAGCGCTGTGTCTCATCGCGGCTGTTGGCTGTCTGGTGCTGGCGCTGATGCAGCCGCAATGGGGTCAGGAGTGGCAAGAGGTGCAACGCCAGGGCCGCGACCTCATGATCGTGCTGGACGTCTCGCGTAGCATGCTCGCGGAGGACATTGTTCCCAATCGGCTGGCACGCGCCAAAAGCGATATCAAAGACCTGGTACAGGTGCTTCAGAAAGAGGGTGGACACCGTGTAGGGCTGGTGGTCTTTGCTGGTCAGGCGAGCCTGCAATGTCCACTGACCCTGGATTATGGGTTCTTTCTGCAACAGCTCAACCAGGCTGGCCCCCACACCGTGCCCCGTGGTGGCACCTTGATTGGCGATGCGATCCGCAAGGCCCTCGGTGCCTTTGGCCCATTGGCCAATAATTACAGGGACATTATACTTATTACGGATGGTGAAGATCATGACAGTTTCCCTCTGGAAGCTGCCAAAGCTGCTGCTGCTGAGCAGGTGAGCCTCTATACGATTGGGGTGGGGGATGCGGTCAGCGGGTCGCGCGTGCCTGTAGCAGAGACAACCGGGCAGCGTACCTACGTGCAGTACCAGGGCCATGAAGTGCTTTCTCGTATGCAGGCCAATCTCCTGCTCGAGATGGCCCGCCTGACGGGTGGTGCCTATGTGCCAGCCGGCACACGCGCCATCGAACTCGACCGCATCTATACCGAAAAAATTGCTCCC
>Ga0111538_10011116_pt1 | contig 11952 bp, 19 predicted proteins | sample SoiMethybrSBSTD1_FD_79669 | JGI IMG/M metagenome (GOLD analysis project Ga0111538, IMG submission 79669) | Bulk soil microbial communities from a Populus tree surrounding site in Tennessee, USA - Soil MetaG P. TD hybrid SBSTD1 (version 2)... | ecosystem: Environmental > Terrestrial > Soil >...
GTACGTCGTGTCGAGCACCCTGGACCGGGTCGATTGGAACGCGGAGCTCGTGCGCGGGGATCTAACGACCGCCGTTCAGCAGCTCAAGCGGGAGTCGGGTAAGGGACTGCTCGCGGGAGGCGTGAAGCTCCCGCTGGCCTTGGCAGAGCTGGGATTGATCGATGAGTACGAGTTCGTGGTGCAGCCCAGGCTAGCGGGCCGGTCAATGCTGGATTCCGGGACCGCCGCCGCGCTGGAACAACCGCGCACCTTGGGCGTTAGGGCAGTTGCCCCCTCGCTGTTCTTTCGGAGAGAGACCATGTGGAAGGTACTAGTTGCATCAGCGGCGCTGGCGTTTCTCGCGGTTTCCGGCGCGCCCGCGTTTGCCGCCAAAGCCGGCAAGTCTCAGACCTGGGCAGAGAAGCGCGGGCACTGCATCAACCAGGCAAGGGGCGAGTACACAATTGACAAGGGCAGGGGCTGGAGATCGCGGTTTAGGGCCTGCATGGTTCAACACTGAGGCGCGGCCCCGTCGGCGGTTCCGGGTAATCGAGGGTCGAGCAACCCCCAGTAGGGACGGAACCGTCATGGCGAAGTTGTGGGAAGACATGACTACGGAAGAGAAGTTGGAGTGGTTGCGGCACGAGGATCAGTCCACGCGGCAAGTGATCGCAGGAATTGGCGCCCGTCTTGATGAGGTCGGGGGCGTCGTCGTCGAGCTCGAAAAACAGAACAAGGAATTGCAGGCTGGGGTAGCCGTCCAGAAAGGCCGGCTTCGTCCCGCCATCAAGACCTGACCGGCCGGTTTTGCCTTGCCGCGAGTGGCCGGATTTGGGGGAAAACCAGCCAGTACCCAGGCGAGCGGCGACGCGAGCGCCCCCGGCGTGGGAGGTGACCCGCACGCCAGGGGCTTCCCCCGTGGAGCCCCTCGCTCTGAGCCCCACAGGGGCAAGGACCGGGGCGAAATGAAAGACGGCCCGCCGACGAGAGGGGATTGGATCGACGGGCCGTAAGTCAGGACGCTCGAATGATCGAGCGTGCAAAGCTTACCGTGGGCAAATTAAGCGCGGCTCTGATCTGGATCAGACCGCGCTGGCGTGCCGCTAACGCACCGATGGTGGCGCTCGGGGGGGCACCTGTGCCTGACCCCACACGCCGTCGTCGTTGGCCGTCCGAACCATTCAAATCGCGTGTCCGTGACTACGCATGCATGACGCGGCCCGCGCATACCGCCCCTGAGTGTTCCACTCGGGGACTTGTCGTGCGTGGGGCGTGCATTTCTTCCACGCTTGCTCGTACGTGAGCTTTTTCACAGGCTTCGCCCGCTTCGTCTGAGCCGATGCGGTGTCGGCGAACCCAAATAACGGGACGATGGACAGCGCGACGGCGACGCTAAGTAGACGTGACTTGGACATGTCAACTCCTAGGTTCGAATTGATCGGGTTCCCGTCGATGAGTACCGAGAACGGAGCGTTTTTGAACGCGGCTGCCGAGCGGGATGTTGCCCGTGGGCGCAGCAAAGCCCTGATGACGGACCTTCGCTTTGACCTGGATCAGAATTGCTGGGCGAGCCAGCCCGGGCAGCTGGCGACGCCCCATTCGGGGGGCTAGCGCGCTGTCGTCCCCTTATTGTCACCACCGAAAGGTACTGTGTACGAGAGGGAGTGAGACGCGCAGGGGCTGCAACCGTGTATGGTCAGGGGCAGGGAATTCTTGATCGACGGAGCTCTTTGAACAGGAGGAACTGATGGCACCTGCTTATACGGTTGCCGCGCACTTCCACGTTCGCGCCGACGCGATCGACGTCATGAAGCAGGTGATCGATGAAGTCACGAGGCCGAGTCTCAGCGAGGAAGGCTGCCAGATCTACCATTGGTCACAAGGCGCCGAGGATCCGGCTCTGTTCCTGCTCTACATGGAGTGGCGCGACAAAGCCTCATTCGACGCACATGTTGCCTCGTCGCACGTACAGAGGGCCGAGCAACGATTGGAGCAAGAGAAACTGCTTACTGAGCCTGCCGGCGAATGGCACTTCTATCGGCTTTGAAGCCGGTGCTGTTGCAACGACCGCCAAGGCAGCAGCTGACGATCGAGCGCGAGATCAACGGCCGCCCGATCGAGCAGCGCCTTGCGCTGCGCCGTGAGCGAGTTGCGCCGCTGGTCGTGGACCTCGAGGCCTGGATGCGGTGCGGGGGTGACGCTTCGGTTGTAAGCGGCGTTTGGCCCCATCTTCCGAGCCAGCCTTTGAGCGGCGATATGCTCAGTTCGAGACCGCGTCAGCGCGAGCGAGCAGCAGCGGCGGCGCCGCGCAAATCCTGAGGGCTTGTTCTGTATTCAACTGTTGCGGAGGACTTCCGCGACCTGATGCGCTCGGATGCGGGGGCCGGAACGCCTGGATCATCGATCAGGACGATGATCGCGCGCTGGGTATCGAGAAAACCGGCCCGATCGACGAGGCGAGCAGTATTCTTGACTCATGCAGTGCGCCACATTTCTATTCTGGACTACCTCCTGGTCTGGATGACGTGGGATGGCCGTGAGGCACCATGAGAACATATCTCCTCAGCCTTGCTGTCGCGCTTTCGTCAGTGCCGGCCTTTGCTGCAAGCGACAGCGATTTGCGCGCAGCACTCGAGCAGCGTTTCAAGGGCGACCGTACCGGCGCCTGCACCGCTGCCGCAGTAATCGACAATGGCACGACGGCGAGCGCTTACGTTTGCGCTGATGCGAAATCCGAGCGCCCATTCGATGAGCGCATGGCATTCGAAATCGGCTCGGTGTCCAAGACGATGACGGCGGCATTGCTCGCCGAGCTCGTCGGGCGTGGCGAAATTGTGCTCGACGACCCCATTGCCAAGCTGCTGCCGCCGAAAACGATCGTTCCCTCGTTCGATGGCAGCTCGATCACCATCGGCCACATCGTCACGCACACCTCGGGGCTGCCGTCGTTCCCGTGGCGCTTGAATAACATGAAAAACCCCTACGCGCGCCTGACCGAGGCCGATCTCCTCGCCACCCTGGCCTCGACCCGGCTGACGCGCGCGCCCGGCTCGCAGTGGGAGTATTCGAATTTCGCGATGATGGTGCTGTCCTACGCGCTCGCCAAGCGCAGCGGCACCGACTTCGAGACGTTGCTGCGCGAACGTCTGCTCTCACCCCTCGGCATGAGCGACAGCTACATTGCCAAGCGCCCACCCAACGTGCGTGTCGCGCAGGGTCACCTCTCCAACGCCATGCCCGCGGGGCCGTGGGATTTCGATATTGACATGGCCGGCGTCGGCGGCGTGCGCGCAACCCTGCCCGACATGGTGCGCTACCTCGAAGGCCAGCTCGGCATGCGCGCGAGCCAGATCACGCCGGCGTTGGCGCGGACGCAACAGCAAGTCGCCAGTATCGGCGGCCATGCGATGGGCATGAATTGGGAAATTCTGTCCGCCGCGAACGGCCGCACGATCATCATGCATCCGGGCGGCACCGGGGGGTATTCGTCGTTCGTCGCCTTTGATCGCGCGGCGAAGCGCGCCGTCGTCTTGCTCAGCGACACGGCACTCACCGATCTGGGCGGCCTCCGCATGCTGGGGCTGCACCTGCTCGATCCCTCCCTGCCTGGCGGCGCGCCCCGCACCGTCGCGACCGCCGATGTCAAGCTGATCGACGCGCTCGTGGGCCGCTACCGTCTGCGAAACGGGCTGGGCATGGAGTTGCGTCACAAAGGCAACGCCCTGACCATCCAGGCCGACGCCCAGCCGGAGTTCGAGATGGGTTACGACAGCGCGGGCGATTTCTATCCGCTCAAGTTTGACGCATTGTTGCGGCCAAGACGCAAAGCCGACGGTACCTACACCTTTGCTTGGTTTCAGCTCGGCGGCGTTCTGGAGGCTGAGCGCATAGGCATACCCACCTCGGTTGCAACCGAATGGACGGCGACCGAGGCGCAGCTCAAGGAGTACGAGGGCAATTATCCACTTTCGCTCACCTTTGCTCTGCGGGTCTTTTCCACGGGCACCAAGCTCTTCGTCCAGGGCACCAACCAAGGGCCATTCGAACTCGCGGCCGTCGAAAAGGACATCTTCGTCGCCGAGTCCGTCGGTGCTGAGATTGACTTCGAGCGCGGCGCTGACGGCAAAGTGATGGCCTTGATGCTCAAGCAGCGAGGACAAGTTTTGCGTGGCGAGAGGCATTGAGCCGCGTCACCGCAATCGGCGCAGCAAGGCAGCTCGAGGGCAGCCGCCACTGTTCCTGCGTCGAACGCGACCAATCGGCATATCCGCCGTTGCGGCCGCTTTCGGGGCAGGAGCGGACCGGAAATGCTCGACATGAGTTTTTCTCGTTTTGACCTACAAGTGATGTTGGTCGAACGGCTGCGTGCGGGCGCAGCAATTTGGCGATTCCGCCATCCGAGCCTACACTCGTTCCGGTCGCGCAGCTGACAGGGGTGCGCTCGATAAGGAGGTCAGCATGGTTCGTGTCACGGTCCTCTACCCGAACGAATCCGGCAAGCGCTTCGACCACGCCTACTACGCCGGTAAGCACTTGCCCATGGTCATGGAGCGGCTCAAGGGTTCCGGCATGATTCGCTACGAAGTCGATAAGGGTGTGGCAGGGGGCGGTCCAGAGGGCTCGCCACCGTTCGTTGCCGCCTGTCATTTGTACTTCAATGCCGCCGCCGATTTCCAGAAGGGGATCGGCGCCCACGGCGCGGAGATCATGGGCGACATTCCTAACTATACAGACATCGCACCACAGATTCAGATTAGCGAGATCGTCGTGGGCTGAGACGGATCCCCCAGCGCGGCCCCGCACAATCATGCGGCTCGAGAAAACAGAACGTCACTCTCCGTTAGCGTACCGGTGAAGCCGACGAGGGTTACGGTGTCGATTGCGTAAGCCGTCGTGCTGCGGCTTTCCCGCTACGGCTCCCCACCAGTAGCGGGCTGATCGGAAATCCGCTTTCGGGGGGCCAAACCGCAAAAGATTTGCCAGTGGGCTGCCGGGCTAGTGCTTGTCATGAGTGGAGTGATGGCACCCTCCGAAGCCGCGTCACCGTCGATTGTCGCCGATCATCCTGTGGCACTCGCCGATCAGGAGGTTCTAGTCCAGCTGCGAGGCTTCTCGCCACGAGAATTGGTGACGGTCACGGCGACGCAAGAGTTTCGCCTGTCGCGATACCGGGCTACGGCTACCTTCCTCACTGATGCCAACGGTCGCGTTTCGATCGCACGTCAGGCGCCTTTGTCGGGGACATATTCCGATGTTTCGGCAATGGGACTCTTTTGGTCCGCGGAACGCTTGCCTGGAGAATTCAAGAAACCGCCCGACGATTGGGTGCTGAGCCCCTGGCAGGTCCGCCTTGAGGCCATCGGGGAGAGCGGCGCGAGAGCGGAACTCACCCTTGGTCGGCTCCTGCTTGGACCCGGCGTCACACGACAGGTCATCCGCACTGATGGCGTGGTTGGCACCTTGTTTCTCCCACCTGGCGAGGGCCCCCATGCAGCCGTCATCGTTGTCGGTGGCGGCGGTGGCGACGTCGACGAGTATCGTGGAGCGATGCTGGCGTCGCACGGGTATGCGGCGCTCAACCTCGCTTACTATGCACAACCAGGATTGCCGCGCGGCCTGGTCAATATCCCACTTGAGTATTTCGAGAATGCCATCGGCTGGGTGAGGAAGCAGCAGTGGCTGCGCGATCGGTTGCTCGCCGTGTGGGGCCCGTCGCGCGGCGGCGAACTGGCCTTGCTTCTGGGTGCGACTTTCCCGGACATCAACGCCGTGAGCGCATGGGTGCCGAGTGGCGTCATGTTCTGGGGTATAGGGCCGAACGAGTCGGGCGATCCGCGTGATCGCGCATCGTGGACCTTCAGAGGCAGGCCGCTGCCTTATCTTCAGCAAGACAATCCATTCGCCGAGAAGCAACCTGCCATTGAACGCGGCAAACCGATCGCCTATGCACCGATTTATCACTCGCATCTCAACGATTTGCGTGCCGTCGAGCGCTCAACGATTCCCGTCGAGAATATCCACGGTCCAGTGCAACTCGTATCCGGCGGCGACGATCAGATGTGGCCGTCCACTGAGCTTGCCGATATCGCCTTTCGCCGCTTAGAGGCGCACAAACATCCTTATCCGTTTCGGCACCTCAAGTTTCCCAAGGCCGGCCACCAGATTTTGGTCCCGCATGGACCGAGAACAGTGCTGGTCGGACTGATCGGTTTGCCGGGATTCGACGGTTACCTCTACACCCAAGGCGGGACGGCAAAGGCCAATGCGCAGGCCGGCGTCGAGGCGTGGCGTGACCTTTTGCGGTTCCTCGACGAAGCGCAAAGAAACCCGAAGTGACGCGCAGGCTCAGGTGAGTATTCCAGGTCGCGATACTCAAGGGCCGGCGTACTACGCGGCGCCGCCATCACAGGGCCGGCATCCGAAACCCTTCACAATAGCCGACATCTGCCGCCGTCTCACGCGGCACCGCGCTCGACTATTTGGATTGCCCTGACAGCTCTTTCCGCCGCGCGCGGATCGGTTCGTACGGCCCATACTTGTGCTGCTCCGCGGGAAAGCCGTCGGCAAACGGTCCGCTGGCCGTGTCCACCGGCTTCTGCAACCGATTGGGATAGTCTCTTTCCAAGTTGGGCTTCTCGGGCCGCGGCTGACTGTTGATGTAGGCGGCCACGTCATACGCATCGTCGTCCGTCAGCAAGGGCGCATCGAACGTCGTGCCGAACGGCATGTTGTGTTTGACGAATGCCGCGGCAGTCAACAGGCGATCCATTCCGGCGCCGTTATTGTAGCTGTCGGGCCCCCACAAGGGCGGGGAAAGATATCCCGCCCCGCTTTCGGCGCGCTGGCCCTGCCCATTCTCGGCGTGGCAAACCCCGCACAGTTCGGCGTAGACCTTGGCGCCATGCTGGAGATCCGCGGCGCGGCCGGGCTCTTTGACGGGCAGCGTGCCGGCACCGACGAGCCTGGCTCCATCCGGTATGCCGGCGGAGAGCCATCTTATATATGCCAGGAACGCCTTCATCTCCGGTGCGTCAAACGGAAGCGCACGCCCATTCATGCTGCGTTCCAGACAACCGTTGATGCGAACCTCCAGTGGCACAACATCCCCTTCTCGTCCGCGATACTGCGGGAATTGTCCCCAAACCCCGACAAGCGGCATAGCGTAGGCCTGCGTGCCGCCCTTGAGATGACAACTCTGGCAGTTGAGATTGTTGCCGGCAAAGCGCAGCGCCCGATCGGAGACTGTCGGGCCGATCCGGTTCGCGGTATCCGTCACCAAGGCGTGTCCGTATTTGACGAGCTTGCCGAGCGGGTCATCACCGACTGTCGCGATATCGGGAGCGGTCCAGCGCGCGAGATCGATAGTAGGAACTTCGGCAGCCAGCACAACGCCGCTCAGCGCGAGCGTGCCGGCGATCAGGATCGTCCTTCTGGGTGCCGGGAGCGGGCTTGTTTGTACCGAAAACCGATACCCGCACATAATGGTGATGAAGCCCGCCAAGAAGCGCATCGATATGATGCCTCCAGTCCGTTGAACCGATCGCGAAATTGGCGAACTGATAGCATAACGGATTGGCGAGCGTCAGGTCAGGGGCTTGCTGCGCTGCGAGATTTCGGCCCTGCTTACCGCCGCTTCGGGTCAGAATCGACAAAACTCAAATTGAGCATGATGCGTCCGCTTTCGACCAAACCGCCGTTGGGCCGGCCTCGTTGAGACTCGACCGCCAAGCCATGATTCAAGCTCCTGACCGAAGGGGCCGAATCCTGCGCTACGAAACTCTCCGACGAGGAATGGACTGCCCTCAAGCCGATGCTGCCGAATAAGCCGCGCGGCGTGCCACGGGTCAATGACCGCCGGGTCGAACGATTCTTCAACAAGATCAAGGACTGTCGCCGGGTCGCAACGCGCTATGACAAACTGGCGGCGAATTACCTCGCTTTCGTTCAGCTTGCGGCGATCAGACTATGGCTCCGCGTTAACGAGTCCACGTCCTAGCCAACAACGAGGATTGGTTGGACGGCAAAAGGGATAGGAAGGACTGATGCCGCGAGCCCGCAAAGAGTGCGGGGGGCGAGGCGGCTCGGCACTTGTGGCATCGGTGTGGTAGATTCTCGGGCAGGCTGGGCCCATGATTGCCTCATTGGCTCGGGTTAGAGCTGGGCAAGAGCGTCCCTCTCTTTGCTCGGCTCGCCTAAAATCGCATTCCACTGAACCAGAGCAATGCTGATGACAAAGAGCAAGCATGGCAGGGGGCTCGCTGAGTCGCGGGATAGCAAGGCCGAGCGGATTTATGCAGCGGCGATGGAGATCGTTGAAATAGATGCTCGGGACATGCAGGCGAAGACCGAACGGTTACGGACACTGCGGCTGGCAAGAGAAGGGGGCGCCAAGTCGGCTGACGAAAAGCCCGCAGCAGGAGCGACTGGGCGCCGCGCCCGCTGAAGCGCGAAGGGGCTCGCGCGCTCCTACGGTGCGACCGAACGTCCTGCCCGCCACGACGAGGCTGGTGCTAGTGTTTCTCCATGGCTGGTGATGTCGCCTCCTGGAAGGAACAAATCGCCCGGCTCGATGCCGCGCTTCGTCCGATTGTCGATCGTCGTGCAACATTCGGCAACTTGCTTTCCCTCATATGGCACGGCGCTTCCAACCCACTGCAAGAGGCGCAAGTGAACGCGCAGGCGGAACAACTCACTTCAGAATTCATCGAGTACTATGCAACCGGTGACGCCGAAATGCGTCTGGCCATTCGCCATCTCTTTGATGAGCATCCAAGCTTTTCATGGGCGGCAACACTTCCATATCAGCCGGTCACCGACGATTCCTTCCGCGCACATCTCATGCTGTTTTCCATGAAAGATCAGGAGCGGGACACCCGCGACGCAATCGTTACGCTGCAGACGATTTGCGGAAAAGCGAGATCAGCAGGCGTAAGGATAGACCCCATCATTGCAGAGATCGCAGGGCTATCCAGCGACATAGACAAATACGGCATGGGCTCGACCCGTACCCTTCTACGGCGCGCCATTCCCCATTCCGTGCGGGAGGCGTAGGCCGCCGATGAATTGGGTGAATCGTCTGTGGCGCCTTGACGCCCGTTCCTGCGCTCGCTTGGCGAGCTGGTCGTAGTCGTTCGCGATGCCGAGCATGATGCGCCGCGACTCCGGGTCCTTCATGCTCGGTCACTGGTCTTTTCGCCGTTACCCGAATGCGACGAGCCTACCGGACCGAGCGCGGCAAGTTCGTCAAAGAACTATTCAACATTTTTCGTCGACGATCAGATTCGCTACGTCCGTGAGCAAATCGAGGCTGGCGCCTCAATCTTTCGTGATGGGTTCGGGACTGGCGACATAGAAGAACAGCCCAAACGCCAGCGCGCAAATCGAGGCACTCCTTGCCCATTTCGAAATGATCTGCTCCCTGTACCACCGCAAGCTCCTATGTCGCAAAGACTTGGTCGATTTCGAATACAACATGCGGCGCGTCTGTTTGGCTGAGGGATTCGATGGATACTTGGAGATGCTTGAAGGGTGGCCGGAAGAACGGAGGGCTTAGCCAAGGACCTTACTCAAGTTTTGTCCGCTACGCTGCGGAGCATCGGTCCCGCCTCTGCAATGGAACGTGACCTGCATCCCCATGAGACGAGCGGCCCGGACGCCAACATGGTCGATCTGCGGCTCGAGTTGGCTGCTGGCTGCCCGAAGATCGCGGCCGGCAAGGTCTCATGGACCTCTGTGGCGTCTTCTACCCGGCCGCATCGGGCGTTGAGCGAACACCGAGCGCGAGCGCTTCCGCATCAGCGTCCAGCGCGAGGCGTAGGCCCTTGCTTTGATTTGACGCGCGGAATGCTTGTGCTAGAGGCGTTCCCATGGGCAAACAGTGGCAGGATTTCTGGACGCTGCTGTTCCTCGCAGTCTGGCTACGACGATGAGTCGCGACTCCGGCTACAAAAGGGGTCAGGACTGGTCGATCATGGATGTCGAAGATCTGCGGGACTTCGCCAAGGCCCTGACGATTGATGATCTCACCATCATCATGGCGCGGAGCCGTCAAGAGATTCAAGAGAAACTGGTTGAACTTGGCCTGTCCGCGGCGAAGGGCGATCGCAACGAAGACGAGAGCTGATCGCGCGCGAATGCTTACGGCCGGCGGCGCCGTGGAACGTGGGGATGCACTGAGCGTTTCAATGGACATGAGTACAGATGATCTCAAGGTGCGTGCCAACAAAGCCTTTAAACAGGTGGCCAGAATCGCGGAAGGCTCGCAGGCCGCCGCGGAGCGTGAAGCCGCCGACCAAGCGATTAGGGATAAGACCCAGCGACTGAAAGCCCTCCGCTTGGAAAAGGAGGCGACCGAACGGCTCAGGAAGCCGCCACCACGCGCGCTCCATGACGACTGAGCACATCGAAGCCTTAGAGGAGTTGCGCCGGCTAACCGTAGAGCAGCGGCGTCGAGTAGTAAGCGATTTGGCTGCGCCCCGAGAGAAGGGCGGGGCGCAAGACCTGCGCGAGATGCTCATCAGATTGCAGACGACCTTGGACGCAATTGACCGTGCGCTTGAAGACGAACGGGCGCTCGCAGAGAGAAGGTAGCCACGACAGTGGCCTGCGTCAGAGTGCATGAGGCTGCGCCCGCGATGTTGCTTCTCCTCTCGGCAGCCCTGATTATTGCGCCTCCAAAGTCCGCCGTTGCCGTGGAAGGTGCTCTCTATCGATGTCAGGCCCAGGATGCGGTTGCTCTCGGCAAAGATGGGACGTTCGAGCCGCAACGAGGTCGCCGCGTTTTGGCGAAATATCCAGGGATCGTTTGTCGTGGACACTAATACCGGTGTGATCCGCGACAAGGCCGGTCACCACCGATGGGCGGTAGTTCAGCGGGGGCCAACAGACAACGACTTTGTGGCCGTGCCAAATGACTGGGGATCGGCGGAACGACGAATGGCCATCGCTGGTAGGGATTTTCTGCTGCTGCGGGTACGCGCCTGGGTGGACCCAACGAAGGTGCTCTTCATGAGGTTCAGCCTCTCTATGTTGTTCAGTGGGACGTGCGAGGTGATCAGGTAAGATCTTTCCTAAACCCTATGCGAGGGCCATATTTGATTGAGGCGGCGCTCGCTCGCCGACGTGCTACCGGCGATCTCATTGAGCGGGCGCTTGACGAGGCGCGGGCGCGGCAGTTCAGACTGTCCGCCCGGTTTTGAGAGACACGCGGCTGAGCGTCCAGCGGGAAGCCTGAGGCGCCTCCCAGATGGGCCACTGCCTGCAGTTGCTACGAAAGGACAGCCCACAGTAGGATCGCGACCCCGAGCAACGCCAGGCCGAGGTTCAACGCCTGCAGCCAGATCAAAGAGCGCGATCTAGGGGGCCAGCCAAGGTTCATCCTGTGATGATAGGGCGTCTCGCTGATCGGCAAATGATGCAGGTCAAAAAAGAAAAAACCCGCCAGGCGAACCGGGGTTGGGCCCCTGCGAGGCAGACATGAAGACCTGCCCTGATTGCAACGGTGACGGCGTTACTGACAAAGGCACCGACAACGAGATGCGGTGCCCAACGTGCGGTGGGAGTGGTTTCGTGGCTGATGACAACGATGACAGGAACGACGAAGAAGTAATAAAAACCTAGCCCGGAACAAATCGTGGGAGCGGCGAACTTCGCAGGGGGTTGGGTGTTAAGCTCTCTTGTCCTCGGAGCTGTGACTTCAATGTTAGCAAATCCAAAGGAATGTCGCGTTCACGCTCGTCGCTGTGCCGAATGGGCGGCAGGAACCAAGAATCCCGAATTGCAGAGAAAGCTGTCGGATTTGGCGCGTACCTGGAACCAACTGGCGATCCAGCTGGAGGAAGCTCACGCGCTTCTAGTACTACTGCGTCACAATATTTGCCGATTGCGGTTGGCATAGCGGCCCCCGCAGCACGGACATCGCGGCAAGCTCCTGACAATCGCATCGATCAAGCGTATTCGCATAGTTGCGATTGA
>Ga0111538_10011117_pt1 | contig 11952 bp, 8 predicted proteins | sample SoiMethybrSBSTD1_FD_79669 | JGI IMG/M metagenome (GOLD analysis project Ga0111538, IMG submission 79669) | Bulk soil microbial communities from a Populus tree surrounding site in Tennessee, USA - Soil MetaG P. TD hybrid SBSTD1 (version 2)... | ecosystem: Environmental > Terrestrial > Soil > Tree...
CGGGATGGTTGGTCGAAAGCTCGCCCCGCTCCTCGGCCTCGCGGTAGCAACGCCCCCCGGCGGCGAGGACGACCGCGCCGGCGTCGATCGCCTGCTCGCCGCAGACCACGCGCCAGCCCGTCGGCGACGGCTCGAGCGACCTGAGCGGCGCCCTCGTGAACGTCCTGACCGACGAGGCCTCGACCGCCTCGCGCAGCGCCTTGGTGATCGCGTGTCCCGTGCGGTCGCCGACCTGCAGCAGACGCTTCCTCGACGCGCCGCCGCACTTGGCGAGCCTGTAGCCCCCGTTCTCGCGCGTGAACCCGACGCCGAGCTCCTCGAGCCAGTGGATCGCTCCCGGCGCCTCGCCGGTCAGAACCTCGACGAGCCGGCGGTCGGCCGTCTCGTGAGAGCTCTTCCAGACGTCCTCGGCATGCTGCTCCGGGGAGTCGTCCGCGCCGAACGCCGCCTGGATGCCGCCCTGCGCTTTCGCGGAGTTGCACGACTGGAGGGAATCCTTCGCCGCGAGCGCCACGCTCGCCCCGGCGCGGTGCGCCGAAACGGCCGCGGCAAGCCCGGAGGCGCCGCTTCCCACCACGAGCACGTCGACGGACACGGGGTCAACCATGGCCCGCCGAGTCTACCACTGTGTCTCTAATGTCAATCATTAGTCAGTCCTTATCGCTCGTTCAAGAACTCCACCGCTCCCGCCGATCACAAAGCGGTGACCCGCAGCGGCCTCGGAATCGTCTCGCTCGTCGTCAGCCTCGTGCTCGCCGGCGTCCTGTTCTCGTCCCAGCTCGGCACGGGCGGATCGAAGGCGTCGAGCCCTGACGAGAGCCCGCTCGTCCAGCAGGCGCAGGCCGCCGCCGCGGCCGCAGACGCGATGCAGGCCGAGCGCGAGCTCGCGGCGTACCAGGCCGAAAACGGCACCTTCGTCGGAGCAACGATCAACGGTGTCCAGGGAGTCACGCTCCTCCACGCGGAGCCGACGACGTTCTGCCTTCAGGTCGCGACAGACACCGGCGTCCTCTACGACGCCGGCCCCGGCGGCACGATCAGCGACCGCCGCTGCTGACGGCTACTTCGCGGGAGGTCGCGAGCTCGATCGCCTCGTCGAGCGGCAGTTCCCGTCCGCGCTCCTGCTCCTCCTCGAACCGCCCCGGCTCGAGCTTCAGGCGCGCCGCCTCCTGGTAGACGTCGATCCAGGGCTGGCGCTCAGGCGTCCGCGTCGCGCCGATCGACGCCAGGACTTCCTCGGCCGCGCCGAACAGGGCGGCCGCACGCACGCCCTCGCCGCCGGCCGCCGCGATTCCGGCGGCGGTCTCCAGGCACTCGGCTACGGCGCGAGGCTCGTTCAGCCGGCGGACGATCGTCAGGCTTTCCTCGACCAGCGACTGCGCACGATCGAGCTCGCCGCGGATGACGATCGCTGCTGCAAGCGAGCGCAGGCACGCCGCGACCAGTTGAGGGGTCCCGCCCACTCGCGCGAGCGCAAGCGCCTCTTCGCAGCGCGCGATCGCGGCGCCGACGTCCCCGAGCACGAGCTCGATCAGGCTGAGATCGTGCATCGCCGTCGCCGCGTTGAAAGTCGAGCCGAGCTCGGTCGCGAGCTCGGCGCCTTCCTCGTAGAGATCGCGTGCGCGATCGAAGTCCTGGCGGAACAGTGCAATGTTCCCGAGATTCGTGAGCACTGCCATCCGCCGTTCGTCGTCGTCGAGCTCGCGTGCAACATCGAGGCTCGCCTCGAACGCCTGCTCTGCGGCGTCGATGTCGCCCTCTTCCGCAGCCAGCACTCCCAGCCCGTTCAGCGCCTTCGCGCGCGAGACGAGCGGAGCGTCGGGGGCGGCCGCCAGCGCGGCGTCGAGCGCCGCCCGCCCTTCTCTCAGGTCGGCGTGTAGCTGCCAGAGCCGGCGTAACGCGCCGGCGAGGCGCAACGCCGTCGAGCCATCGCCGCCGCCGAGGGCGAAGGCGAGCGCGGCCCGGAAGTTGTCACGCTCCGCGTCGAGACGCGCCGCCCAGACGTCCTGGCTCGGCCCGTTGAGCTCCGGCTCGCCATCCTCGGCGAGGCCGGCGAAGTAGGCCGCGTGGCGGCGGTGGAGGTCCTCTTCCTCGCCGCTCGCCTCGAGGCGCTCGAGCGCGTACTCGTGGACGATCTGCAGCATTGTGAAGCGACGCTCGTAGCCTCCGGTGTCCACGACGAGGCTCTTGTCGGCGAGTGAACCGAGGACCGGCAACACGTTCTCTCCGTCCGCTGAACAGACCGCTTCAGCGGCGTCGAGCGTCCAGCCTCCCGCGAAGACCGAGAGCCGGGCGAAGAGCAGCCGCTCGGGGTCGTCGAGAAGCTCGTAGCTCGAGTCGATCGCGGCGCGGAGCGTACGGTGTCGCTCCGGTGCGTCCGCGACGGCCGCGGGCAGCTCCAGGCGCTTGCCGAAGCGGTCGAGCAGCTCGCCCGGGCTGAGGATCTTGACGCGCGCCGCCGCCAGCTCGATCGCGAGCGGCAACGCATCGAGAGCGGCGCAGAGCGAGACGACGTCCGCCACGTTCTCGGCCGAGAGCTCGAAATCTCGCTTTGCGGCCTGAGCACGAGCGACGAAAAGCGCGACCGCGGGAGCCACACGAGCCGCGTCGACATCGTCGGCCGCCCCCGGCAGCGCCAGTGGGCCGACAGGAAACTCGTGCTCGCCTCCGAGGTGCAGAACGGCGCGGCTGGTGACGAGCAACTGCGCATCGGGAGACGCCGCGAGCAGACTGCTGAGCAGCGGCGCCGCGTCGGTCAGCTGTTCGAAGTTGTCGAGCACGAGCAGCGGCGGGTCCTGGGCCAGCGCCTCCGCGAGCGCCTCCTCGACCGGGCGGCCCCCGACGCTCAGCCGTAGCGCGTTGGCGATCGTGGACGCCACGAGCCGGGCGTCCGAGAGGTGCGAGAGATCGACGAAGACGGCGCCGCGTGCCCCGGCCGAGGCGACGGCGCGAGCGACCTCGACCGCGAGCCTCGTCTTGCCGATCCCGCCGGGACCGGTGAGGGTCAGGAGACGGGCGCCTCCGGAGCGGAGCAGATCCACCGCCTGCATCAGCTCGACGTCGCGCCCCAGCATCGGCGTCGGCGGCGCCGGCAGGTCGACGCGCCTCGAAGCACGAGGGGCCGTCGGCGCGGCGAGGCTCTCGTCCTGTTGGAGGATCGCTCGCTCCAGCGCCTGGAGCGCCGGTCCGGGCTCGATCCCGATCTCGTCGACCAGGGTCTCCCGGGCCGCCCGGTACTCGGCCAACGCCTCGGATTGGCGCCCGGCGCGGTAAAGCGCAAGCATCAGCTGCGCCCGAGCCCGCTCGCGCAGCGGTTCGGAATCGACGAACGCGCGCAGGCGGGGAATCAGCTCCTCGTGATCGCCGAGCGCGAGCTCGGCGTCGGCGAGGTCCTCGAACGTACTGCGGCGAAGCTCCTCGAGCCGAGCCGCCTCGTGCGCCGCGAAATCTTCGTACGCCACGTCGGCGAAGGCCGGCCCGCGCCATAGCCGTTCGGCCTCTTGCAGAAGCCGGGCTGCGATCGCGGAGTCGCCGGCGAAGAGCGCGGCCCGTCCCTCAGCGGCAAGCCGCTCGAAGCGCCTGCTGTCGAGCGCCTCCTCGGGGACGTTCAGTTGGTAGCCCGTCGGCGTCGTCGCGACCACGGACCCGCGCTCGGCGCCGGCCTCGAGCAGGTCGCGAAGCGTGGAGACGTGTACCTGGAGTGCGTTCCTCGCCTTGGCCGGGGGCGACTCCCCCCAGAGCGCGTCGATCAGCCGCTCGTTGGCGACCGACCGGTTCGGCTCGATCAGAAGCGCCAGCAGAACCTTGCGCGGTTTGCCTCCGGAAACGGCGAGAGGCTCGTCCCCGCGCCGCACCTTGACCGGGCCGAGAACCGCATAATCAAGCCGATTTTGGCTGCCCATTCGCCTCCTTGGCCATGCCTTAAGCGGAGCTTAAGCGGGCGGTGGGATGCTGGCCGTGCCGTCAGTTGAGAAGTAGCCGTCAGTCCAGAAGCAGCAAACCGAGGAGAGGGGCGCGCGCGAGCGGCCGGGACGCCGTCACCCGGCCGCAAGCGTCGTTAATAGATCTCGCGGAACAGCCCTTCGATGTCAGCCGGAGTGGCCGGGCGGGGATTCGCCTTCGCACCACCACGTACAGACGCCGCCTCGGCCAGCGAAGGAAGGTCTTCCGCCGGGACACCCAGATCGCGAAGCCGCTCGAAGCCGCCGAGCCGCGCGAGCTCCCTTACGCGGGTCACCGGATCTTCGGTCTTCAGGGCTTCTCCAAACCGGGCGATCTCCGCGCCGGCGACCGGTTCGTTGAACCGCAGCGCCGCGGGCAGGCAGATCGCGTTCAGCGCGCCGTGCGGAAGCCCGTAGCGACCGCCGATCGCCTGGGCCATCGCGTGACCTAGGCCAAGCCCCGCGAGCCCGAGTGCGTGGCCGGCTGCGTCGGCGCCTGCAAGGAGCCGAGTGCGGGCCTGCCGGTCGTCCAGCAACGCGGCGACCTGAGGAAGCGCCTGGTTGATAGTGCGGGCGCCCTCGAGCGCAAGAGCGTCGGCCTCCTGGTTTCTGCCCATCACGTAGAGCGCCTCGGCGCAGTGCGCGAGGGCATTCATCGCGGTGCCGACCGACTCCTCGAGCGGGAGCGTGAGCGTCAGCTCGGGGTCGTAGACGATCCCGGCGAGCTTCGCGCCCGCGCCGCCACCCTGCATCCGACGCTGCGGATCCCTGATCCCAAAGCTCGGGGCCCACTCGGAGCCCGAGTACGTCGTCGGGACCGAGACCACGGGAAGCCCGGTCGCGACCGAGACCGCCTTGGTGAGGTCGATCGCGCTACCGCCGCCTACCGTGAGCAGGCCGTCGGCGTCGCCGGTCGCGGCGGCGATGTCGTCGATCCGGTCGCTCGGCACCTCGCTCCAGCGGCCGGAGGCCGGCAGGTCGAGCTTCGACCAGCGCTCGCTGGCGATCATGAACGGCCGCTCGACCCCGAGCTCGAGTAGGAGCTGCGATAGCTCGCGTAGGCCCCAACGAACGATCACGCGGCGAGCTTGGCGCGAGCGAACTCGACAAAAGCCTCGGCGGCGCGCGATGGCGAGCGCCCGGCCGGGCGGACAAGCGAGATCTCGCGCGCGGGCTCGAGGCCCTTCACGCGGGCGGTCGCCAGCGTGCCCGCGGCCAGCTCGGCATCGACGCCCGAACGCGAGATGAACGTCGCGCCGAAGCCGGCTGCGGCCGCGCTCTTGACCGACTCCTGCAGACCGAGCTCGAGCCGCACGTCGAGGTCGCGCAGACGCACCGGCCCGCGCCGCAGCTCGTCCTCGATCACCTGGCGCACACCTGCGCCCTCTTGCATGAGGATGAGCGGCTCCTCCCGGAGCTGATCGAGCGTGACCTCCTTGCCGGCGAACCGGTGGTCGGGAGGGACGACGAGAATCACCTCGTCGCGGAAGAAGGGCTCGAACACGACGCCGCGGTGCCGCGGGGACGCGCCGACGATCCCGAGCTCCAGCTCGCGCTCGGCGACCTGCTCGATGACGCGGCTCGTGTCGGAGATCGACAACGCAACCGTGAGCTCCGGATGCTCGCTCTGGAACTCGCCGAGCAGGACGGGCACGACCGTGCCTCCGGGCCCCGTGGAGGCGCCGAGCGTGAGCTCGCCGCGCAGCGCACCGTCCTCACCCGCAAGCTCGTCGAGAAGCTGCCCCTCGACCGCAAGCATCCGCTGCGCGGCCCGGTAGAGCCGCTGCCCGGACTCGGTCGGCTCGACGCGCCGCCCCGAGCGGTCGAGCAGCTTCGTGCCGAGCCGGTTCTCGAGCGACCGAATCTGAAGGCTGACCGCGGGCTGCGTGACCCCGAGCCGCTCAGCGGCCTGGGAGAAGCTCTTCCGGTCGACGACCTCGCAGAACGCGGCGAGCTGGCGCGTGTCCATAAGGATCTATTATGGCGACGTGCGCAAGTCACTATTGATCGTCGTCCCACTCGTTGCGCTCTCCGCGGGCTGCGGGTCGAGCTCGGCGACGAAGGCCACCACCACCACCGATTCGAGAGCGAACCAGAGCGCGGCGCGGTTCGCCGTCGACGTGCAGGCGGAGTTGAAGCGCGCGCATTTCGCGGCCGCGTGGCGAACGCTCCACCCTGCCGAGAAACGTGTCGTCTCGGCAACGCGGCTGGCCTCGTGTTATCCCCGTAACCAGTTTCCGGGTGCGGTCGCGTTTCGGGCCCGCGGGGTAAAAGACGTCCGCTGGCGGGTTCCGGGGACTGCCGACACGACTGACGCGAAGGAGCTCACGATCACCGCGACGTCTCGAACCGAGCCGAAGCAGACGTTCAAGCAGCACCTCGTCCGTATCAACGGCGCCTGGAAGTGGATGCTCAGCAGCGCGTACTTCGCGAAGGCGAAAAGCGGGAACTGTTAGTCACGCCGCGGCGAGCGCCGCGAGCACCTCCGGGCCGTAGCGCTCGAGCTTCGTGGGGCCGACGCCGGGAACCGCGGCGAGTTCGGCGAGCGTACGGGGGCCCCGCTCGGCGATCTCTTCCAGTGTCGAGTTGTGGAAGACGACGTACGCCGGCACTTCGTCGGTCTTCGCGCGCTCGAGGCGCCATTGCTTCAGCGTTCGGAAGGCAGGCGGGAGCTCGTCCTCCGAACGCTGAGGCCGAGCGGGCGAGCGCGTCTCGACGCCGAGCTCCGCAAGGAAACGGCTGGGCCGGCGCGTCCAGGTAAGGGCCAGGTGCTTCCGCGCTCGCGTGATGCCGACGTAGAGCAGACGGCGCTCCTCCGCGATCGCGTCGGCGTCACCGAGCGCCTGCTTGCACGGGAGTTCTCGCTCCTCGATCCGAGGCAGGAAGACCGCATCCCACTCGAGGCCCTTCGCCCGGTGCAGTGTCAGCAGATGGACGCCGCCCTGCGCGCCGTGGTCGAAGCGGGCGCGCAGCCACTCGATCCAAGCGCCGACATCCTGTGAGCCGTCGTCGAACTCCTCTGCAAGCTTGATCAGCCGGGCGAGGTCGCTCTGGCGCGTGAGCTCCCGTTCGCCGAGGCCCGGCGGCAGCGTCTCGACGAACCCGTGCTCGCGCGCGAGCCTGGTCACCTCGTGGGCCACCGAGCGCGAGGTCGACCCGGCGAGGCCCTTGAGCAGCTGGCGAGCGGCATCGCGCGTCAGCAGCGCCGCACCCTGGAAGGCGATCTCCGCCTCGCCGAATGCCTCTTCCAAGTCGACCGAGCGCGCGTTCAGCCTGATCAGCACTGCCATCTCCTCGAGAGGCGTTCCGGCCGCATGCAGCTCGCGCACTCGGTCGACGATGAACGCGGCCTCGGCCTCACCGTCCTCGAACGCGCGCAGCTGGGGATCCGGGCCCGGCCCATGCGTCTCGCGCAGCCGTTTCTCGGCCCCGCCGAGCCGCGGCACCAGCCGATTCGCGAGCCCGAGCACCTGCGGCGTCGAGCGGTAGTTCGCCTCGAGCCGCACCACCGTCACATCGGGAAACCGGCCGGGAAGCGCGAGCAGGTACTTCGGCGTCGCGCCGGTGAATGCGTAGATCGACTGGTAGTCGTCGCCGACCGCGCAGAGGTCGTCGCGGTCGCCCAGCCAGAGCTCGAGCAACGTCTGTTGGAGAAGGTTGACGTCCTGGTACTCGTCGACCGTGAAGGCGCGGTAGCGGTCACGCACCTGCTCGAGCGCCTCGGGCTCCTCCTCGAGCAACTCGATCGCGCGGGCGAGCAGATCCTCGAAGTCGAGGGTGCCCGCGGCCTCCTTGCGGCGCTCGTACTCGCGGAAGACCCGCGCCATCAGATCGTCCGGGATCGGCGGCTCGTGCACCCCGAGCGCGCGTCGGTAAGTGTCGGGCGTCAGGCGCCGGTTCTTGGCCCACTCCACCTCGGTCGCCAGGTCGGCGGCCGGCCGGAAACGGTACGGCCGCGGCAGTGTGTTGCCGATCTGCCGCAGCATCAACGCCTTCGACGCGAGGATCCGTCCGGGCACCTCGCCGCGAAACCAGCGGAGCTGCGCATAGGCGGCGGAGTGGAAAGTCCGGGCGCGCACGCCGCCCGCGCCAAGGTGCTCCAGGCGGCCCCGCATCTCGCGGGCGGCCTTGTCCGTGAAGGTGACCGCAAGGATCTGGTCAGCGCCGAAGGCGCCGACAGCGACCTGATTGGCGATCCGCCGGGTGATCGTCGTCGTCTTGCCCGAGCCGGCCCCCGCGAGGATGCAGACCGGCCCGCGCACCGTCTCGACGGCACGCCGCTGCTCCGGGTTGAGCCCGTCGAAGATCGCGCTCGCGTCCACCGGGCCACCCTAGCCCCGCGATGTGACGGCGCTGTGACGGTCGCGTGACTAGATGGCGCCGGAGAACGTGTCGCAGGCCGCAGGCTTGCCGTTCTCGTAGCCGCGCGAGAACCAGCGGCGCCGCTGCTCGGACGAGCCGTGCGTCCATGTCTCTTTGTTCACCTGTCCTTGCGTCTGCTCCTGGATCCGGTCGTCGCCGATCGCCGCCGCCGCGTCGAGGCCGTCGTTGATGTCCGCCTGCGTCAACTGCTCGATCAAACCGGTCTCAACCGCGTGCGCCGCCCAGACGCCGCCGTAGCAGTCGGCCTGGAGCTCCGAGCGGACGGCGCGGCTCTCCGGCCCCTGACGGTCGTTACCGATCTGCTTCAGCACACCGAGCTGGTCCTGGATGTGGTGCCCATACTCGTGGGCGATCACATAGGCCTGAACGAACGGCGCGCTGCCGACTCCGAAGCGGGACTGCAGGTCGTCGAAGAAGCCGAGGTCGATATAGACCAGCATATCGGCCGGGCAGTAGAACGGCCCGACCTGCGAGTCGGCGAGCCCACAGCCGGTCTGCACCTGGCCGGTGAAGAAGACGGTGTCGACGTACTGGTAGTGCCTGCCGCTGCGTTGGAAGACGCCCTCCCAGAACTTCTGGACGCTGTTGACGACGGCAACGATGCGGCAGTCCTCGCGCTCGTTCGCGTCCTGGCCGGTGCGGCATGCGGACGAGATCTCGCTCGGCGTGTCGCCCTGGCCGACCTGCTGATTGTCGAGGGGACCGAGCTGGCCGAGGCTGTCGTTGCCGCCGAGCAACGCGACAACGAGGTAGATGACGAGTGCGATCCCGCCGAGCCCGCCGCCGCCGAGCGCGAGCCCGCCGCGCCCAAAGCCGCCGCGCCCGCGGGCATCGGTGATCTGGCCCGGGTCGAGAGGGGCGTTGCGGCGGAAGCGCACGGCCGCTCTCTTACCTTTTTACGACCCGGCTTATGCCTAGGAGGGGTTGGCGCGAAACTGCTCGTCGTCGGCGTGCGATGCTCGTTCGCTGACAAGGACGCAGGGAGCGTCAATAGCCAAAGCTATTGGCGCGACTGAGGACGCCGCTCAGCGGGCGAGCAGCGTGCGCCGGCGGCACAGACTGCTTTGCGCCAAACCCTCCTAGTGAAGCGTGTCCTCGAGGACCGTGTCCGGCGCGGCCGCATATTGCGGCGCGCGGGACATCGCGGTCAGGCGCGAGACGACATCGAGCGTCTCGCCACGCTCGACCAGCCGCTCCAGCTCGGCCAGCTCTTCGTCCAGCCACGCGGCGTCGACCACCGGCCCGCTGACGCGGCGGATCTTCGGGTGCGCGGTCGCGACGACCTGCTCGCCCTCGCCCCACAGCTCCTCGTGCAGCTTCTCGCCGGGGCGGGTGCCGACGAAGTCGATGCCGATCTCGCCCGCGTCCTTGCCTGAGAGCCGGATCATCTGCTCGGCGAGGTCGACGATCTTGACCGGCTCGCCCATGTCCAGGACGAACACGTGGCCCTCGCCGCCGATCGCGCCGGCCTGGATGACGAGGGAGGCTGCCTCGGGGATCGTCATGAAGAAGCGTGTCATCTCCGGGTGCGTGACCGTGACCGGGCCGCCCCGCGCGATCTGGCGGCGGAAGATCGGAATCACGCTGCCGGACGAGCCGAGCACGTTGCCGAAGCGGACGGCCACGAAGCGGGTCGAGACGTCGCCGCGGGCGCCGTAGGCCTCGACGACCCACTCGCAGACCGCCTTAGACTGGCCCATCACCGTCTTCGGGTTGACCGCCTTGTCGGTGGAGACGAGCACGAAGCGCGATGCGCCGTACTCGACGGCCGCGTCGGCAACGACCTTAGTGGCCAGCGCGTTGTTGCGAACGGACTCGAGCGGGTTCGCCTCCATGAGCGGCACGTGCTTGTACGCAGCAGCGTGGAAGACGACGTCGGGCTCATAGCGCTCGAATACCTGCCGCATCTTCGTCGGGTTGCCGACGTCGGCCAGCACCGGCACCGCCGCCGAGAAGCCGCGCTCGCCCACGAGCTCACGCTCGATCTCGAACAGCGCTCCCTCGCCGAGCTCCACGAGGATCAACCGCTGCGGGCCGAGGTGCGTCAGCTGGCGGCAGAGCTCGGAGCCGATCGAGCCGCCGGCGCCGGTCACGAGCACCGTCTTGCCCTCGACGTAGGGCATCGCGGAGTCGAGCTCGACATGCACCGGCTCCCGGCCGAGAACGTCCTCGACCTGGACCGGGCGGATCTGCGCTGCGAGGTCGACCTCGCCGGAGATCAGCTCGTGGAGGCCCGGCAGCGTCTTGACCGGGACGCGGTTTTCGCGCGCGGTCGAGACGACTGCGCGGCGAAACTCACCCGATGCGGACGGGACTGCGATCAGCACCTCGTCCGGCCGGTTGTCGCGCAGCAGGTGCGGGAGGTCGGCTGTCGCGCCGAGCACGCGAACGCCGTGGATGCGGATGTTCTTCTTGCGCGGGTCGTCGTCGACAAGCCCGATCGGCGTGTAGCCGAGCTGCGGGTTGCGGTGCATCTCGCGGATCGTGTCGCGCGCCGCCTCGCCCGCGCCGATCACGAGCACTTCCTTGCCGCGCGCGACCAGGCGACCCGGCGCCGGCCGCTCGAACACCGAACGGGCGATCAGCCGCGAGCCGGCGACGAGACCCAGCAGGAGCAGCCAGTCCATCACCGCGACCCCGCGCGGCAACCGGACCTCCGGGACGGGGTTGGCGAAGTAGACGGTGACCGACGCGACGAGAGATGCCACGGTGACGCCCCGTGCCGCGCTCCACATGTCGCGCGTCGACACGTACCGCCACCAGCGGTCGTAGAACCCGAACAGGATGAAGACGACCAGCTGGATCCCGACGACGATCAGGATCGTTTTCGTGAAGAGGGTCTGGTAGTAGCGCGGCACCCCCTGGTCGAAGCGGAGGTGGAACGCTGCCCACCAGGCGAAGGCGATGAAGCCCGCGTCGGCGACCACCTGCCAGATCCGATGTCGGTTGATCGGGATCAAGACGCGGCACCCACGGTCGAAGCTTCTCGCATTACTGAGACGACGCGCTCCTGAACCTCGGCGGGGATGCCGGCCCACATCGGCAGCGCGAGGTTCTCCCGCGAGGCTCGTTCGGTCTCCGGCAGCGCCGCGTCGTCGTAGCCGAGGCGTCGGAGCGCGGGCTGGAGATGGGTCGGCGTCACGTAGTAGGACGCATGCCCGATCTCGGCCGCGGCAAGCGCCTCGGCGAAGCGGTCGCGCTCTGGGCTGCGCACGACGTACATGTGGTAGACGTGGCCGGGCTCGTCGTCGGGCAGCTCGCACAGCTCGCCGAGCCCAAGCTCGACGTAGCGTGCGGCCGCTTCGCGCCGGGCGCGGTTCCAGCCGTCGAGCTCGCCGAGGAAGAGGCGCAGCGCCGCGGCCTGGAGCTCGTCGAGCCGCGAGTTCGTGCCCACGTACGTGAACGTCTTCTTGTCGCGTGACCCATGGAACCGGAGCAGCCTCACCCGCTCTGCGAGCTCCTCGTCGGTCGCGGCGACGAGGCCGCCGTCGCCGAAGGCAAAGAGGTTCTTCGTCGGGAAGAAGCTGAAGGTCGAGGCGACGCCGGTGGTCGCGACCCCGCGCGCGCCGAACGCCTGGGCTGCGTCCTCGATGATCGGCACGCCGATCGACGCGAGCGCCTCGAGGTC
>Ga0111538_10011118_pt1 | contig 11952 bp, 11 predicted proteins | sample SoiMethybrSBSTD1_FD_79669 | JGI IMG/M metagenome (GOLD analysis project Ga0111538, IMG submission 79669) | Bulk soil microbial communities from a Populus tree surrounding site in Tennessee, USA - Soil MetaG P. TD hybrid SBSTD1 (version 2)... | ecosystem: Environmental > Terrestrial > Soil >...
CAACGGGCGCAAGCTGATCGAAGGCCAGCCCAAGGAGCCGGACGTGGTCGACATCGAGCTCAGCTTGCTCCTGTGCAAGCTCGCGGCGCCGGTGCCCGACGGCGTCTCGCAGTCCGAGGTCGCCAACAAGACCACGTTCCCCTACGCGGCCACGCCGTGGGAGTCCTTCTCCAGCGGCGTGCACGCGCCACCCAGTATGTAACCGAGCAGCGAGCGAGAAGTAGCCAGGAAGTCGGAACCGTCCGCGAAGGAGTCAGCGCCGCTTGGGACCGCTGGCTCCTTTCGCGGACGGGGCCGTTTTGGGAATGGAGAACGTGTCGCAGCGCATGCCGCAGCGCCCGCTGGTTGCCCCCTCGGGAACCAGGCAGGCGCCGCGGCATTCGCGATCCGATTCGCAGCTTTCGTCGTAGTTCCTCGGCATGACGCAAATGCCGCGGACACAGCGATTGCCCTCCGCGCATTCCTGGCTGGCACAAGGCTGGCCGGTGGCTGGAAGGGGCGAGGCGCTGCAAAGACCCTCGCGACAGCTCGAGCCGCGCCCGCACTGCGCGTTGGAGCTGCAGGCTCCGCCCGCGCTGGTGAAGGTGACGCAGCGCCCGCTCGTGCAGTATCCCCGGGCGCATTCGGGATGCGCCGTTTCGGCCCCGAGCTGTAGCGTGTACACGCCGAGCGTATCGATGGCGCCCCCGCAGGGCGAGCCCTCGGGGCGCGGTTCGCTGCAAATTCCGGCGCGGGTCGCGGTCAAGCCGCGGCAATACAGGTCCGGCGCACACTCGAGCGACGAGCGGCACAGCTTTTGCGCCGCGACCTTGCCGTGGATCAGGCCGTCGCAGAGCGCGGGAGCGGGCGGCGACGAAGGGCCGACCCAATCACAGCCTTTGGTGCTCTCGGTGACCGCTGCGGCACAGCGCTCCACGTCGGCGGCCGCGAGCTCGACGGCGCCGCTCCGCAGCGCGTACGACAGGGTGCGAATGCACTGCGACGCCGCCGAGAACCCCGGCGACGTTTTGCAGCACGCCGCGCGGCGCTGCACCGGCAGATCGAAGACGGCGGTGCAGAAGCGCACCGCCAGCGCCTCGGGCGCCCCCGCGTCCGCCGGGTACACGGGCTGGATTTCCGTGTCTTCCTGCGTCGGGTGCGCGCTCGGTCCAGCGCTCACCGAGCTCGAAGGCGCCGCCTCAGTGTCGCTCTCGGGCGGCGCGCCGCATTTGCAGCCGGCGTTGCCGGCGCAGAACAGGCTGATCACGAAAATGGCGCTTTTTGCCAAGGCACGGCTCCAATGAGGATGGCGACTCTATACGAAACTCGGACGCGCGCGGATGGCGCAGGCTTGCTCGCGGTGATGGCGCTCGCGCTGGTGCTCGCCGGCGCTTGCCGGAACGAGAACACGGCCCCAGCCCCTGCCGCCCGAGCCAGCGCGGCGGCGAGCGTGCCCGACCAGCTTTTGCCGGGTGCGGCGCGTGCTCTGGCCTTCGCCGACCCGCGCGATGCCGAGCCGATCGATCACCTGATCCGCGCGCAGCAAAAGCGCGCCCAGGCGCCTTCGATCAACACCGACCCGCTGGTCTTGCTGGGTCGTTTCTGGATTCGCAAGGCGCGCGAGACCTCGCAGCCGCGGTACTACCTCAACGCGCGCGCAGCAGCGGACCTGGTCTTCGAGCGCGAGCCCGAGAATCGGCTGGCGAAGAATCTCGTCGCCACCACCCTGCTCAACGAGCACCGCTTCGCCGACGCGGCGACGCTGGCGCGCTCGGTGCTCGCGCGCGACTCGGAAGATCTGGAAGCGCTCGGCACGCTGGCCGACGCGCTGATCGATCTGGGCCGTTACGACGAGGCCAAGACCACCGTCGATCGCCTGAACGATTTGAAACCAGGTCTGCCCGGTTACGCGCGCGCTGCACACCTGCGCTGGCTGCACGGCGACTCCGACGGCGCGCTGCAGAGTTTTCGGCTGGCGATCGCCGCCGGCAACGACCCGACGCATCCCGAACCGCGCTGCTGGGCGCTGGTGCAGGCCGCCCAGGTGTTCTTCCTGCGCGGCGACTACGCCGGGGCCGACGCAGGCTTCGGCGCGGCGCTCAAGGACTGCAAGAACTTCGCGCCCGCCCTGGTGGGCCGCGGTCGCGCCGCGCTCGCGCTCGGCGAAACCGCGCGCGCCGTAGCTCTGCTCGACCAGGCGTTTGCCGAGCACCCGACGCCGGAAGCGGCGTGGCGGCTGGGCGACGCGCGGCTCGCCGCGGGCGATCGCGCCGGCGCGGAGCGTGCGTACGCCGTGGTGGCGAACGCCAGCGAGGATCCTCGGACCGTCGCCCAGTTTCTCGCCAGCAAGGGCAGGGATCTCGAGCGCGCCGTCAAGCTCGCGCAGGCCGAGCTCGAGCGGCGGCCGGGCATCTACACGCTCGACGCGCTGGCTTGGGCGCTGCATCGCGCGGGCCGCAGCGCCGAGGCGCGAACGCACGCCACCCGGGCACTCCGGCTCGGGACGCCCGACCCAACACTGCTTTGTCACGCGGGTGCCATCGAAGTGGCTTCCGGAGACGCGACACAGGGCTACTCGCTAATCGAACGCGGTCTGAAGTTGAGCCCGCGTTTCGATCCGACCGAGGCCGAAGCGGCGCGGCAATTACTCGAGGCCCGACCGCGCACCGCCGCGGCGCCCTGAGACGCGCGAGATCCGACCGTGCTGCCGGCTCGTATGCCGGTAGCACGAATGAGTCGAAGTGTAGCACGCGGACAAATCGCATGTTATGGGCGCCGCGTGACGCAAAACATCGCGGCAGGCGTCGCCTTCGTCGTCGCCTTGGCCGCGGCGAGCGCGGCGCACGCGCAATCCGTGACGGCGCCGCGCCCGATCGAGCAGCCCAACGCCGAATGGCCGCCGGACCACGTGCTCGAGCACGACATGGTGATCCCGGTCGTGCTGCTGGTCGACAAGGACGGACACGTCGAGGAAGCCAGCGTCGAGGCCGGCGTGGGCGAGCCGTTCGACTCGATCGCCGTGCGGACCGCGTTGAAGTGGCACTTCGAGGCCGCTCACGACGCAACGGGGCCGGTCAGCGCCAAGATCCGCGGCGTGGTGCGCTTCGTCGGCGTGCCGCGTGCGCAGGCTCCGTCCGGGAGCGCAAAGCCCTCCGAGCACAAGAACGCCAAGCCGCACACCCACCTGCAGGTCCATCCGCACGCGCATGCCGAGCACAAGCAGCAAGCGCCGGCGAAAGTGCCGCCCCCGCCCGCCGCGGACGAGACGGTCGTCAACGTGCGCGGCCAGCGCGCCCCGCGCAGCGCGTCCGCGACCGTGATCGAGCGCGACGTCCTCCGGGCCGCGCCGCATCGCAACGCCAGCGAGCTCTTGTACGTGGTTCCGGGCGTGTTCGTCAGCCAGCACAGTGGCGAGGGCAAGGCGCATCAGATCTTCTTTCGCGGCTTCGATGCCGTGCACGGGCAAGACGTCGAGCTCTGGGCGGGCGGCGCGCCGGTCAACGACGTGTCGAACATTCACGGCCAGGGCTACGCCGACCTGCATTTCATCATCCCGGAGGTCGTCAAAGAGATCCGCTCGACGCCGGGCACCTACGATCCGCGGCAGGGCGACTTCGCGGTCGCGGGCACGATCGAATACGTGCTCGGTTACGGGGAGCCCGGGACGACCGCGAAAGCATCCATCGGCAGCTTCGGCACGCGCCGCTATTTCATGGCGTATCACCCGAAAGACGCGAACGACGCGACTTTCGGCGCGTTCGAGCTCTACGCGACCGACGGCTTCGGTCCTTCCCGCGCCGCGCGCCACGCCTCGGCGATGGGCCAGGCCACCTACAAACTCGGCGACGGCGTTGCCGCGCGGGTGATGGCCTCCACCTACGCCGGGCGCTTCGATTCGGCGGGCGTGCTGCGCCTCGACGACGTCGAGTCCGGTCGCGTCGATCGCTTCGCCACTTACGACCCCAAGCAGGGCGGCTACTCCTCGCGCACCCAGCTCGCGCTCGAGCTCGGCAGCGAACGCGATCGCGAGCGCGGGCAAGAGGGCTGGTCGATCTCGCCGTTCGTGATCTTTCGCAGTCTGAAGCTGCGCTCGAACTTCACCGGTTTCTTGAAGAGCCCCGAAGGCGACTCGATCCAGCAGCGCAACGACGCGACGACGGCAGGTGCGCTCGCCGCGTACCATCGCCCGTTCAAGCTGTTTTCGGACCGCGATGCATTCGAGGCCGGCGTCTACCTGCGCTCCGACAGCATCGAACAGTCGCAGCACCGGCTCTCGCTGCTCAACGATCGCGTCACGGACGACGAAGAGGCTCCGGGTGTCGACGCCAAGGTGCGAGCGACCGACGTCGCGGGCTACGTCGACACCGATCTGCATTTCCTCCCTCGGCTGTCGCTGCGAGCGGGCCTGCGCGCGGACGGCTTGTCGTATCTGGCAGAGGACACGGGCGGAGCCGCCGAGGGCCAGACGCGCTCGTCGATGGGCGGGCAGCTCTCGAAGCGCGGCACGCTGAATTTCGGCGTGCTGCCGGGCTTGAACGCACTCCTGAGCTACGGCGAGGGGTTTCGTTCGCCCCAGGCGCGCAGCCTGGGAGACGGAGAGACCACGCCGTTCACGCGCGTCGTTTCCTACGAGGCCGGGCTCCGCTACCGCGACGCCGATCGCTTCCAATCCTCGCTCGCCGTTTTCCGCACCTCGCTCAGCGACGATCTCGTGTTCGACCAATCCACGGCGCGCAACGAGCTCGTGCCCGGCACGAGCCGCACCGGCGTCGCGGCCACTCTCGGCGCCCAGCCCAGAAAGTGGCTCGTCTCCAACACGAGCTTCACTTACACGCGCGCCACGTTCGACGACAGCGGCGTAGAGTTCCAGAGCGGCGACCTCTTGCCTTACGTGCCAGAGTTCGTGGCGCGGTCGGATCTGGCGTACACGCCGGTGCTTGGCCATGCCTTCGGCCATCGCATCGAGTCGCACTTCGGCACCGGCCTGACCTATCTGGGACGCCGTCCGCTCCCGTTCGCGGAGCTGGGGCACGACGTGTTCCTGCTCGACGCCAGCGCCGAAGTCCGGATCGGTCCGGTGCAGGCGGGGCTCGAGGTCTTCAACCTGCTCGGCGCCGAATGGTACGACGGCGAGTTCATCTACGCCTCGCAGTTTCGCGGCGCCGCGTCGCTCGTGCCCGTGCGACACGTCACGGTGGGCCCGCCGCGAAGCTTCTTGTTTTCGATCGAGATCTTCGTGTGACGAGGAGAGTGTGCGATGACGCTTCGATTCAATGCCTTCGACCCATCGAAAGCCCGGCGCGCCGCGCGTTTGAGCACGCTGAGCGTCCTGGCCTTCGCCGGCCTGCTCGGCACGGGTCTCGTGCTCGAAGCCTGCAGCGCCGACGGCGGAGACACGACCAGCGGCAAGCGCGTCGTGCTCCATACGCGCGTCGATCTGGAGCCGAGCGCGGCGTCCAGTTTCACGACCGCGACCGGCTGGAAGGTGACACTCACCAAGGCGGCACTCGCGACGGGGCCTTTTTACTACTTCGACGGTCCTCCGCCGCTCGTCCGGCGCGACGAGCAGCGCGGTTTCCAGTACGCACTGCGTTTTCTCGGCATCGCCGTCGCGCACGCGCACCCCGGCCACTACCAGGCCGGCAACGCCATGGGCGAGATGCTCGAGCCGTACAGCATCGATCTTCTGGCCGGTACGGCCGACTTTCCCGACGGCGACGGCATCACTGGCACCTTTCGCTCGGCGCGCTTCAGCTTCGGCACGCCGCCGACCGGTCCCGCCGCCGGCGCGGTCGGCGGGCACGCGGCGCTGACCGAGGGTAAGGCCGAAAAAGACGGCGAGAGCACGCGCTACTTTCGTGCGAGCGCAGAGCTCGCTGACATCGCGAAGAGCGCCGCCGAAGGTCACGTCGAAGGCTGCGAGTTCCACGAGGTCAACGTCGGCGCGGACGGGCTCGTTACGGTGCTCGTGAACCCGAGCGTTTGGTTCAACCTCGTGGATTTCACGCTGGTCGAGCCGGGCAGCGAAGCTGCGCCGACCGAGTTCGCAGCGGGCACGCAGCCGCAGATCGCATTCGCCCAAGGCCTGGCTCAGCTGTCTGCCTACAAGTTCACCTATTCAGCACAGTGATTTTGAAAGGAGCTGGTCGATGTTTCGGCCTCTGATCCTCGGCGTTGTGTTTGGCCCAGGAGCCGTGGCTTGCGGCAGCGACGACCCGACCGGGTCGGGCGGCAGTGGCACGGTTCAGTTCACCACCTGGGGTGAGGAATACATCGAGGACGAGATCCCCGCCGATCCGGGCGACTACTCCGGTTTCGTCGACGGCTGGAGCGTGACCTACGACAAGTTTCTGGTGAACATCCAGGGCATCACCGTCGCGGATGCGTCCGGCAAGGTGGGCGCCGCGATGCAAGGCTCGAAGCTCTTCGACAACACGGTCCCCGGCGTGAAGAGCGTCATCGATTTCCCCGGTCTCGAAGCCAAGGCGTGGACGCACGTGAGCTACCAGATCGCACCGGTCACCGCCGCGACCGAGCTCACGGCGAGCGCCACCCAGGCCGACAAGGACCTGATGCTGCAGGGCGGTTACAGCCTGTACGTCGACGCGACGGCCACGAAAGACGCGGTCACGAAGCACTTCGCCTGGGGCTTCGCGATCGGTACAGAGTACAAGCAGTGCCACTCCGAGCAGGACGGCCGAGACGAAGAAGGCCTCGTGGTCACGAACAATTCGTCACTCGAAGCCCAGCTCACGACCCACGGCGATCACCTGTACTACGACCGGCTCCAGTCCTCGCCCGACCCGGCGATCCAGACGTCGCTGCGCTTCGATGCGCTGGCGGCCGCCGACGCCAACGACGACGGCGAAGTGACCTTGCAGGAGCTCGATGCCAAGCCGCTCGACGTCGTGCACTACGACCCCTCGGGTCTCGGCGCGGCGACGCACGGTGCGTTCGTCACGTCCCTGGCGCGCACGGTCGGGCACTTCCGCGGCGAAGGCGAGTGCACGATCGCATCGCTGTGAATGCCGCAGTGAGCCGAGTGCTCGCGCCTATGCGCTCTCGAATCCGGCCGGTAGCTCGAGCACGAAAATGCAGCCCTTGCCGGGAAGATTTTGAACTCGGATGTTCCCAGCGTGGGCGTCCACGGCCTGCTTGGCAATAGCGAGACCGAGCCCAAAGCCGCTCTCACGGCTCTCCAGCCGCACGAACGGCGCGAACGCCTGCTCGACCTTGCCGGGTTCCAACCCTCCGCAGCAGTCCTCCACCTCGATCACGGCTCGTCCGTTCGCGATGTTGCCCCGCAGCTCGACCACGCCCCCCGGGTGCGAGTACTTGACCCCGTTTCGAAGCAAGTTACCGAGCGCGGATCTGACGAGGCGGGGATCGACGAGCATCGGCTCGTCGCTCTCCACCAGAATTCGAATTTGCACACCTTTGGATTCGGCTTCGGACGCAGCGCCGATCTCGACGTCGTCGAAGAGTTCCTTGAGCGTCGTTTCTTGCCTGTGGAGCTCTACCCCCGAGGCAACTCGCGCCGTCTGCAAGGTCTGATCGATGAGAGCGGTCGCGCGATGAAGTCCCCGCTCAATCGCGCCGACCGATCGACTGGCTGGCAGCTCCGTCTTCCTTTTGAGAAGCTCGAATGCCATCGTCGCCGACGAGATGGGCCCACGTAGCTCATGCGCAATGAAAGCAAAATGCTCATTGGCTTGCCGGACGAGCTCGGCATCCCGCCGGTGCGAGTACTCCGAAACTGCGTTCGCGATCCCGTCGATGATTGCATCGAACAGGACGTCGTACTCCCGCAAGACGATCCGTGCACCTGCTTCGGTTGCCGTGTCCACGATCACTTTGCGAAGCGCGCCGTACTCGCGCACGACCGAATCCAGGCTGAACCCGAGTCGAAGCCGCTGCGCGCCATGACCGGCGGCAGTCGAGCTTTCCGCGTCAGGGGCCTGGCTGCTGGGCTGCGGTTCGTCTCTGTCCGCTGCCAGTACGGCGATGATCTCGTCAAGAAACGCAGGGATGTGGTCAACCAGCTCGAGCGTCGGCATCGCTTCGGGCGCGAGCGTTCCGCGGACTTCGAGCTTCCACCGCTGAACGATCTCCTCGTGCTTGGCGGCGAGCACATGGTGTAGTGCCATCGCCTTTGGATATGCCACGCTAGTCAAGTCCGGGCTAACCGTAGGAGGTCGGCTGTACGAGCGCACGGTGGCGATGCGAGCCTGCAACCCCGATTTGCGGCGGTGTATCCAAATGCCCCGTAAGGGCCCGCCGAGTCTGAAGGGACGGACCGCAGATCGCTTGTCGCAGGGACGACCAAGCTGGTAGCTGGGCACCGGTTCTACGCGCGGTTGGGCGTCCGGCGTCACATGTAAGACCATGCGAGTTGATCTGTAAATGATGACCGGATTCATGATCCGCTAGCGCCGAACGGCAGCTAACCCTCACCGAGCTCGAAGGCATCACGCAGAAGGGATGCAACGACATGCTTGGCCGCCGCGATCGTGCGTTCTTTGAGCGTGGCAATGCTGTGTCGCACGGCTACGTCGAGCAGCGCCGTTCGGGGTGCGCCGCCGCTTCGCACCCGCCGCGCTCACGCCTAGGCCTTCTTGGAGCGGCGCCGCTTCGCGCGTTTTTTCGGCACTTTGGCCCCTGACTTCCGCGCCTGGGAGAGCGCGATCGCGATCGCCTGCTTCCGGCTCTTCACCTTCTTGCCCGAGCGCCCGCTCTTCAGCGTCCCGCGTTTGCGCTCGTGCATGGCGCGTTTGACCTTGTTCTGCGCCTTCGGTCCGTACTTCCGGCGCTTACCCGACTTGCGCGTGGCCATCGGCCGCGATCAAAAGCACATTGCGTGCCGCTAGGAGCGCGTCGTCGCGCTCCCTCGCGGATAATTGCGCGGTCAACAGTTCAACTCGCGCGCTACGCAACGCCTGGTACGAAACCTGCGATCGAGGGTGCACCTCCGTAGCATTCAACGCGGGCCACGAGCCCAGGGAGTCGAACCATGAAAGCGACCGAGCTTCTGAAGGCACAGCACCGAGAGGTCGAAAAGCTTTTCAAGAGCATCGAAAAGGCGAAAAAGGACGAGGAAAAACCAGCGTTGTTCGAAGAGCTAGCGGCGAACCTCGTCGCGCATGACGCGATCGAACGCGAAATCTTCTATCCCGCGTGCGAGGAAGCGATGGGGATGACAGAGCTTCTGGGTGAGGCCCTCGTCGAGCACGGTTTGGTCGAATTCAGCCTGTATCAGGCCGACCAGGCTCAGGGGGACGACGACTTCGAGTTCAAGTGCACGGTGCTGCAAGAAGTCCTCGATCACCACGTGAAGGAAGAGGAGAAGGAGTTCTTTCCCAAGGTCGAAAAGGCTCTAGGCAAGGCTCGCCTCGAGGAGCTCGGCGAGGAAATGGAGCAAGCCTTCGAAGCAGCCAAGGAGGAGGACTTCCGTGTGCCCCTCCAGCGCAACCTGAAGCAGGTCCTCATGGGCGCGGTCAAAACCGGCGGCAACGGTCACTCGAAGCGGGCGGTGAAAAAACCGTCTCGCCGAGCCGCTGCCGGGCGTGCGAGCTCCTGAGCGGCCGGGGGCCGGCGGCGCAACGTGCGCGCCGTCCGGCCCCAGATGTCCCAATAGGAGCCATGCGCGGCACGACCAGCGTGGCGATGCCGCCAGCGGTGCCCGGAAGGTTGGCTGCCGTTCATAGTCTCAAGCGAACTTGTCGAATCCGGCGCTCCAGCCCCGCTTGATCTGCGGTTTTGCCTCATCCCAGCGGCGATCCGGCTCGAGCACAGTCCACTCATCACGAAGTTTTGCTTCGAGCCGATCGTTCCATTCGTTTTCGTCGGCGTATTGCCGGCGTGCCCCGTATCCGTATCGCATGGCAGATTCGGCGTCGGACCAATCGGTGTCGGGGACCGGTTGGTTGGGCGGTGGGATTGGTTTAGTTCCGATCGCCTGCTCGATCGTGTCCCCGAGATCTTGATTGAGCTCCTTACCGCTGCTGCACAAGTCGGCCTTCGTTTGCTCCCAGTCCCGACGCAAAGCTTCCCTGATGCGCTCCCAGGCGGAGTCGTACTGTTGATCCCACCACGCTGGTTTTTTTGTCGATGCGTCCATCAGCGCCTCCCATTGAGCGAAAGCTGATTGCGAAGCACAAGGCGTGCCGGGGGCAGGGCGCTGCGCCGCGTTTGCCCAGTCGGCCACTGCTGCAAAATGCCAGAAGCGGGACAGCGCGGCGTCACGTTGCCGTGCTGGAGCGGCGACGCACCTTGGGGCGGTGCAGCAAGGCATCTGCCAACACGCCAGTGTCGCTCGCGAGAGGTCGCTCCGTGCAGTGGACACTACGCGCTGGGCGGCGACGTGACAGCGCCGGCGGATTGCGTGGACGTCGCCATCGTCGGTGGCGGACCTGCCGGCTTGTCAGCAGCGCTCGTGCTGGGGCGTTGCCGCCGCCGCGTCGTGGTCTTCGACTCGGGCGTTTATCGCAATGCCAGGGCGCATGCGGTCCACGGCTTTCTGACCAGGGACGGCATCCCGCCCGAAGAGTTGCGGCGCCTGGCCCGCGCCGAAATCGGGCGCTACGACGCGGTGGAGTTTCGGGATGCGCTGGTGAACGGGGTCGTGCGCGAAAACGAGAGCTCCTTCGTCGTTCATGCCGAAGGGCGTGCCCCTCTGACTTGCAGGAAACTCCTGCTGGCGACGGGTCTGATCGACGAGCTTCCCCGCATAGCGGGTGCCGAGGAGCTTTTCGGAGACGGCGTTCATTCGTGTCCTTATTGCGACGCCTGGGAGTTCCGTGACAAGCCTCTCGTCAGCTGCGATCGCGGCGGCTCCTACTCGACGACGTTGCTACAGTGGAGCCGCGAGCTCGTCGTCTGCAGCAACGGTCCGGCGCAGATCGATGGGGAGCTGCTCCGGCGGTTCGACGCGATGGGCGTCGCCATCGATGAGCGTCCCATAGCTCGATTCGAACGCGACGAGCGGCACGTGCGCGTCATTTTCGAACACGGTGAGGCCGTCCGTTGCCGCGCCGTGTTCGTCAATGCTCGATGCCGGCCGCGCAGCGATCTGGCGGCGAAGCTCGGGTGCAAGATGGACGAGCAGGGTGGCGTCTGTGTCGATCGGCACGAGTCGACGTCGGTGCCCGGCGTCTACGTAGCCGGCGATGCCTCGCGTGATGCGCTGCAGGCCATCGTCGCGGCTGGAGAAGGGGCTGCGGCAGCGATGGCGATCAACTCGGCTTTGATTCGCAACGGTTTGGCCCGAGACGGCTAGGTCTTCGGATTCGAGTGCCAACCGAAACCCGCTCGCGGCGCGCCGAGCCTGCTCGGGCGTTTCGCCACCCGGGGCGTGTTTGCGCCGCAGGCGACGCACCTTCGAGCTCCGGAATTGGTCCCGTAGTTGCAGGGCCCTGTCTATCCAGAGGAGAAACCATGGGCATCATCGTCTTCATCCTATTCGGTCTGATCGTCGGTTTCGTCGCGCGCGCGCTGCTTCCGGGGCGCCAGTCGATGGGAGTCGCAATGACCGCAGTCCTGGGGATGGTCGGTTCGGTCGTCGGCGGTCTCGTCGGCAATTTGCTAGCCGGACGTCCCCTCTTCGACCTGCACGCCGCGGGCTTCATCGGTTCGGTGCTGTGTTCGATTGCGCTCCTGGCGGCGATCGCAGCTGGGGGCCGCCGCCGCGGTCTGGCCTGAGCTAGTCCGCTCTTGCAAAAAAGGTCAGCGGATCAACTCCGTGTGACCTCGCGAAAGGCATCGCTCACGTCGTGAGCGGTGCCTTTTGCCGTACCTGGGCGCGGGAGTGGCGCCCGAGATTTCGTGCCTGACGGCGTTCCACAGTCGGCGAGCAGAGGCATGAAGCAGGACGCAGGTCCCCCCCCTTTTCTTAGCGGCTTCGGCCCAGTGTAAGCGCGTGCCAGCGACGGTGATGTGCGAGTTTCTGAACTTCGATCGCTTTGGCTACATTCAAGG
>Ga0111538_10011119_pt1 | contig 11952 bp, 8 predicted proteins | sample SoiMethybrSBSTD1_FD_79669 | JGI IMG/M metagenome (GOLD analysis project Ga0111538, IMG submission 79669) | Bulk soil microbial communities from a Populus tree surrounding site in Tennessee, USA - Soil MetaG P. TD hybrid SBSTD1 (version 2)... | ecosystem: Environmental > Terrestrial > Soil > Tree...
CGAACGAAGCGCGAGGTTTCCGCTGTGAAGGACCCGACCGAAGAGCTGACCGATCTCGCCGAGCGCATCGTGGAGCGTGCGCTCGCCGCGGGAGCCGACGTGGCCGAGGCGAGCACGCGCGCCGGCTGGGAGCTGAGCGCGCGGATCCGGCTCGGCGAGCCGGAGCTGATCGAAGAAGCCGGCCACCGCAGCGTCGCGTTGCGCGTGATCCGCGCGCAACGCGTGGCGATGACCTCGACCAGCGACCTCAGCCCGGCCGGGCTCGAGCGCTGCGTCGCCGATGCGATCGCGTTGGCCGAGCTCAGCGAGGCCGACCCCTACGCCGGCCCGGCCGAAAAAGAGCTGCTTTCCCGGCCTCCTTATCCGGATCTCGATCTCTACGATCCGAGCGTGGAAGCGATCGACGCCGACCAGGCGGTACGGCTCGCTACCGAGGGCGAACGCGCGGCGCTGGATTCGGATCCGCGCCTCAAGCTGAGTGAAGGCGCGACGTTTTCGCGCACCACGTCGTCGAGCGCGCTCGTCCTTTCGAACGGCTTTAGCGGCGCGCTGCGCGGCTCCTACGCGTCACTGGTGGTTTCGCCAGTGGTCGAGGACGAGGGCGGGAAACGACGCCGCGGTCACTACTGGACGGCGCAGCGGCACTTGAAAAGACTCGAGGACGCCGCAGCGGTCGGGCGCGAGGCCGCGCGCCGCACGCTCAGAAAGCTCGGCGCGCGCAAGGTCGAGACCTGCGAGGCGCCCGTGGTGTTCGATCCGGACGTGGCGCGCTCGATCGTGGGCACGTTCGCCGGCTGCATTCTGGGCGGCGCGCTCTGGCGCAAGTCGAGCTACCTGCTGGAGCGAGAGGGCACCGAGGTCGCGAGCGCGCTGGTGACGCTGGTCGACGATCCACTCTTACCTCAGGCGCCCGGCTCACGGCCGTTCGACGGCGAGGGCCTATTCTCGCGCAAGAACCTGGTGGTCAAAAACGGCGTGCTCGAAGGCTTTTTGCTCGACAGCTACAGCGCTCGCAAGCTCGGGCGCGCATCGACCGGGAGCGCGGGGCGTAGCGGCGGCTCGATCGGCGCGACCACCAGCAACTTCGTGCTCGAGGCCGGCACCACGACGCGCGATCAGATCGTGCGCTCGACCGCGCGCGGCCTCTACGTCACTGACATGATGGGCTTCGGTTTCAATCCGATCACCGGGGATTTCTCGCGCGGGGCGTCCGGGTTCTGGATCGAGAACGGAGAGCTCACGTTTCCGGTGAGCGAGGTCACGATCTCGTCGAACCTCGACGCCATGCTCAAGGCGATCGATGCGGTCGGCGACGATCTCGAAATGAAGACGTCGACCGCAGCGCCGACCTTGCGCATCGCCTCGATGACGATCGCGGGAACCTGAAGAATCAGGGATCCGGGACGACGTTCGGAGCGCCGGGGGACGCGCCGTTGCCGCCGTGCAGCGCGAAGGACGAGGCCACGTCGTCAAGGGCCCAGGGCACGCGCCTGGCAACGCTGACGCCGGGTTTCGGCTTCGGGCTCGCGGGAAAACGCGAAACGATCGCACCATCCGGTGCGCGCAAGATCAGCGGCTCGCCGGAGTTGGCGAGGCCGCTCTTGCCGAGCGACGGCAGGCGCAGGAGCGGCGTGCCCGGCTCGGGCGGGGCGTCCCACGGCGAGCTTTCCGAAAAACCCTCGGCGACGAGCAACGCGAAGGCTCCGGGCTCGAGCAGTTGCGCGGGCAGTGGAACACGGCCGCCCACGTCCTCGATCACCCAGCCCTCGAGCTCGACCGCTTCGGTGCCGTCGTTGACGAGCTCGACCCATTCCTGGGCCGGCTCCGGTCCCAGCGCATCGGCCAGGACCTCGTTGACGACCACGCGGGCCCGCGGCGGGCCGCCGCTGAGCATGGCGGTCCCGATAACCGAGCGACCGGCTGGATCGATCACGGTGAACGAAAGCTCGAGCGGGTCCCCCGGTTTCAGCCCGCGCACCACCTGGCGCTGTCCCGGCTCCAGCACGCCGGAGAAACTCACCGGCGCGCCCTCGAGAATCCAGAACGTCGGCAGCTCGAGGCCCCGCAAGATCAGCCGATCGTCCTCGACCAGCGCGCAGCCCGGTCCGAGCGCCGATTCTTCGATTGCGCAGGCGAGCGGCGAAAGCTCGGGCAGCGGCGTCACCGCGAAGGGCGCCGGATCGAGCGCGAAGCCGAGCGCGCGCACCGGCGGAACCAGGAGCGCGCCTTCCGGCGCGGGCTCGAACGCGGTCAGCTGCAAACATCCGGCGAGCGGCGTACCGCCGCCCGGACTCGCGACCTCGGCCGCGAGCCCGAGTGGGTCGAGGCTGACCACGGCGCTAGCTTCGGGCGTGGCCGTGTCGCCGCAAAAAATCGCCCGTTCGACGCCGGCTCCGGCGTCGGCTGGCGGCCAGCGCCGCGCCATCAGGGGGGCATCCGTCGCGGCGCTGATCGAAATCTCCGCGATCACGCCCGAAGCAGGCGCGGCGAGGGTGTAGCTTTCGCCCGGGGCGAGCGGCAAGGACGGCGCGACCACGATTTCGCGACCGCTCGTGCTCCAGGCCAGGGCCGGAACCACGCGCTCGAGCAGCGTGTCCGGCGCCGCGCGCTCGCGGATGCGACCGACGTGGTAACTCGAAAGCAAGCCGCGAAACAGCCTGACCTCATCCGCCGAATCTGCGGCCCGTTCGGGCCAGCTCACGTGCAGGCGCAGCACTGGGGGTGCCGCGGCAGCCGGGGAGTCCGGCTCGATCGCGAGCGCTGCTACGGCGTCACGCGCGGAGCCCGCCCCGCGCTCGGGCGGCTCGGGCAGTGGGCTCGAGCAGGCGGCGAGCGCGAGCGCGACCGACACGAGGATGCGACGCAATGGATCCATGCGCTCGAACCCCCATCGACGGCTGGCAGACCAAAGTTGCGTGCTACCGTCGCCGCGTGACGCCCGAGGAGATCAAACAGCTTCGCAAGGAGCTCAATTGTACGGCGCGCGAGCTCGCCACCACGCTCGAGCTCGATCAGAAGGACGTCCTGGCCTGGGAGGCGGGAGAGCTATTTCCCACCAAACGCCACGTCACCATCATGGAGGGCTTGCGCAAAAAGGGGCCGGCCGCGATCGTGCGCACCCCGAAGGGCAAGGCCAAGAAGGTGGGGGTTCAACGCCTCGACGATCCCAAGCTCTGGGAGGTCGTACGAAAGTTGCTCGAGCACCCGGCGCTGTTCGATCAGGTAGCGAAGCTTGCCGACGGCTTCCCGGACCCCGCGCGGCCCGGGACCGTGAAGGGCGCAGGCGCCAAGGCTGAGGACTAGAACCGAAACGGCTGAAGACGACTACTCCTCGTCGTCATCGTCGTCGTCGTCGTCGTCGTCGTCATCGTCATCGTCGTCGTCCTCGTCATCGCCGTCGTCATCCTCGCCGTCGTCATCCTCGTCATCGCCGTCGTCGTCATCATCATCTTCGTCGTCATCCCCGTCCTCGTCCTCGTCCTCGTCCTCGTCGTCATCGTCGTCGTCTTCGGGCGACGCCTGCTGAGTGACGGTTTGCTCCGGCTGCTCCAGCGAGCTCGAGTCAGGGCTCTCGGTCGACGCCGCCGGCGGCTCGAGGTCGATCGGACCCTCCGGCGCTTCTTCGCCAATCTGACGCTCGAAGGCGCGACGCGACTCGTCGCTGAGCTCCGTGAATTCCCGCAATGTCGGCAACTGGCTCAATGACTGCATACTGAATAGCTCCAAAAAATTCTGAGTCGTACCGTAGAGAAGGGGTCGTCCAGGTTCGTCTTTCTTTCCGAGGATCTTCACCAGATCGCGCTCGAGCAGCCCCTTCAGCACGGGCCCGCAATCGACGCCGCGAATGTCGTCGACCTCGGGGCGCGTGATCGGCTGGCGGTAAGCGATGATCGCCAGCGTCTCGAGCTGCGCGCGCGACAGCCGCACCGGGCGCTGCGCGAGGAAATTGCGAACGTAGCTCGAGTAGCGCGGATTCGAGCGGAACGCGAAGCCTTCGGCGACCTCGTCGATGAAGATGCCGCGCTCTCGATAGTCGTCGCGCAGAAGCTGCAAGATCTCCTGGGTGCGCTTCCTGTCGATGCGTGCCGCACGCGCCAGCTCCTTCACCTCGACCGGATGGTCCGCGACGAAAAGCAGCGCCTCGAGCAAACCCTTCAGGTAGTCGGTAGTGTCCTTGAGCGCGCCGTCGTCCGGCTCGAGCTCGGGGGGCGCTTCGCCGTCCGCGTGGACGGAGGCCTCGACCTCGCTCACCGGAGTCGCCTCCTCGAGCACGGCGGGCTCCGCGTCCGGTGCCGGGGCTTGCTCGTCAGTCGTCGATCGTCTCGCTCTTGCCATCTTGATCGCCTTGCGCGTCCTGTTTGCGGTCGGTATCGCCGAGCGCCGTGACCGCGGCGTCCGCCAGTTGTCCGATCTCTTCGTCGGCTACGGCGAGCTCGACGAAGATCGGTTCGAGCGGACCATCTTGCAGCAGCTTCGTCATCCGCAAACGCGTCATTTCGAGCAACGCCAGGAACGTGACGATCAGCTCGGCGCGGCTCTCTTGACCGGCGAACAGGTCCTCGAACGCCACCCGCGCGGAGCTCTTGAGCACGTCCGCGAGCTGGATGATCCGGTCCGTGATCGAGAAGCGCTCCAGGCTGATCTCGTGATCGAGCGTGGTTTTCGCGCGATCGAGCACGCCCTGGAAGGCGTCGAGCAGCTTGAACAGGCTGACCTGCGCCAGCGGTGCCGGGCCCTCGACGCTCGGCGCCGGGGCGCCGCGCTGAAAAACGTCGCGCCCGAGCAAGCTTCGGCCACCCAGGCGCTCCGCGACTTCCTTGTACTTCTGATACTCGAGCAGGCGCCGTACCAGCTCCGCACGCGGATCGAGTTCGAGCCCCGCCTCTTCGTCCTGGTCCTCGGGCGGCGTCGGGAGCAGCATCTTGCTCTTGATGTGAGCGAGCGTCGCCGCCATCACCAGGTACTCGCTGGCGACGTCGATGTTCAGCTCCTGCATCAGCGTGATGTACTCGACGTACTTTTGCGTCACGAACGCGATCGGAATGTCCAGCACGTCGAGCTCGTGCTCGGCGATCAGGTGCAAGAGCAGGTCGAGCGGCCCCTCGAAGCTCGGCAGCTTCACCTGGTAGCCCGAGCCCGAAGTTCCGTTCGGCGCACTCGCGCCGGCGACCGCCGGGGCGGGCTCCGGCGCGCTCGATCCGTTCGGCTCGTCGCTCATGCGGGCGCCGAAGCCTAGTCACACCGACCGGAAGGTCCACGGAATTTCCGTCCCCGAAGAAAACGCTCCGGAATCGGCAACGTTCGTCCGCTCAAGAGCGCGGTGGCGGCCGTCGTTTTGGGGCGGGGGCCCCAAAACAAAACTAGGGAGCCGCCGAGCGAAAGTTCCTTGTGGCGGCCGGGCTTTTGTGCCGATCGCACGTAAAACGGCCGTTACCCGCGCCCATGCTACGTTGGTCGTGGAAAGGTGCCGCTAACGGCAACGATGGGCGACCCCGAAAAAGTCTGCTCGCGCTGCGGAGCCAGCTATCCCACCGGCGTCATCTTCTGTCCCAAGGACGGCACGCCGCTCGGAGCCCGCAAGACCGAAATCGTCGACGACCCCTACCTCGGCCTCAACATTGCCGGGCAATTTCGCGTCGACCAGCTGATCGGGATCGGCGCGATGGGGCGCGTGTACCGCGCCCACCAATCGGGGATCGACCGCGACGTCGCAATCAAGATCCTGCACCGCGATCTCTTGCGTAATCCCACGGTAATCGCGCGCTTTCACCGCGAGGCCAAGGTGGCGAGCCGGCTCGTGCACCCGAACGTGGTCCAGATGCTGATGACCGGCGAGCTCGAACGCATCGCGCGCGACGTCGGCGGCGAGGCTTATCTGGTCATGGAGTACCTCGACGGTATCTCGCTGCGCTCCGCGCTGGCGGCCGCCGGCGGCGCCTTGCCGCTACCGCGTGCGCTCCACGTGATGCTTCAGGTTTGCGACGCGGTGGGCGAGGCGCACGCGCAGGGCATCGTGCACCGCGATCTCAAGCCGGAAAACGTGATGCTGGTGAAGCGCGGCGACGACACCGAGTTCGCCAAGGTCCTGGACTTCGGCGTCGCCCGCATCGAATGGACCGACGCCTCGGTCGCGACGCAGGCCGGCGCGATCTTCGGAACCGCTCGCTACATTTCGCCGGAAGGAGCCCAGGGCGCAAAGGTCGGCGCTCCCGGCGACGTGTATTCGATCGCGACCATGTTGTTCCAGTGTCTGAGCGGTGAAACGCCGTTCGACGGCGACAGCCCGGTGGCGATCTTGCTCAAGCACACCAGCGCTCCACCGCCCGACCTGCGTAGCCGCACGCGGGCGAGTTACGTTCCAGAGGCGATCGCGCGGCTGATCGCGGCGAATCTCACGAAGGACCCGAGCGAGCGCTGCCGCGACGCGCGCGAGTTCGGACGGGCGCTGCTCGAGGCCGCCCGCAGCTCCGGGCTCAGCGCCGATGATCTGGTGGTGCGCTCGACGCTGGTCGCCAACGCGCGCGGAGCGCTCCAGCTTGCCAGCATCGAGCGCACCAAATCGATGGGACTCACGCCCGAGCTCGCCGCCAAGATGCGTTCGGGCGAAACCTCGCTGCTCGAACCCGAGCACCCGAAGACCGAAAGTGCGAGCGATCCGCGGACGAGCTCGGCACCGAACCATTTGTCGCCGGGCCGCTCCAGCGTCGAGCCGACGTTGTCGGACGCGCCGCTCGAAGAAATCCCAGCAACGCAGAGCGCCGATGGCGAAACGAGCTCGCTGCTTTCGATGCCGACCGGCCCGCACTCCTTGCCGGCGCGTTCGAGCTGGCCCGTGCAGAGCTATCGCCTGCCCGAAGAGCGCGCTTCACCGCTGCAGCGCTGGCTGCTGATTGCGGCTTGTTTCGTGCTCGGCGTCGCGATCACGGCGATCGCGGCGCATCGGCTCGGCGCCTTCGCCGAGCACGAGCCTTCCGTCGAAGCGTACGCCGATCGCGCGCGTGCCGCGCTCGCGGCCGGCGCGTTCGACAAGCCGCCGGGCGAAAACGTCAAGGACATCACCGACACCGCGCTCCGGCTCTGGCCACAATCCGACCAGCTGCTCTCGATCCGGCGCGACGCCGCGCGCACGCTGACCGACAGCGCGCGCTCGCTCCGTACCAAGGATCGCTCCGAGGCGGCGCGGCTGCTCGCGCTCGCGACCGAGCTCGACGCAGCCAACTCCGACGCGCAGAGCTTGGCCAGCGAGCTCAGGGCGCCGCCGGCGCGGGAAACCACCGCGCCGGCGCCCGCCAGCAAGCCCGTGGAGCCGACGGCGGAGCGCGCTTCCCGGACGCGACCGGTGAAAGCGCCGCTGCCGCCCGCGTCCGCTCCTCCCGCCAAGCCGGCACCAGAGGCGGAACCGCAGGCCCCGCCGCCACCCGCCGCTTCGGCCCCCGGAGGAGGGCGCTGGCTTTGACAGCTCGGCCACGACGCCTTCGCGTCCTGTGCGCCGCGCTCGCCGCGTTCTCGCCCGGTCGCGCCTTGGCGGAGTCCGACGCGCCACGCTCGCATCCTGGTGGGCTCGAGGCGCCGGCGCACCGCCCGGTCGGCATTGCCGAGGCGGGCATCGGCTGGCTCACGTTGCCCGGCGCCGAAGTGTGCGTCGACACCGACCGCCTGGACTGCGACGAGGGTGACACCAGCCTCGAGCTCGAGATCTGGCAGCTCTATCGCGCGAACCTCGCCTTCGCTTTCGGCGCCGGGATCACGCTCGGCCTGGTTCCGACCACCGACGCCCCTGCCCGCACCGCGCAGCCCGCGGCCGGCGAGGAGCCGATCGTTCGCGACCACAGCCGAGGCTATTTCACGATCGAAGCCATCGGCCGCTATTACCCCTTCGTCGGCCAGAATCTCGAGGCCTGGGTGGGCCTGACCGGCGGGCTCGTGGTGGTGAGCGACAGCTACTCTTCGAACCAACCCGCCAGCGACAACGCGCTGGTCGGACCGCGCGGGCAGACCATCCGCACCGAGGGTTACACGATCGGGCTTGCGACCGGTGTTGCTTACGCGCTGGCGCCGAACTGGTCGCTCGGCGCGAGCCTGCGCTACGGAAGCTGGTTTCTGCCGGGCACCGCCGCGTCGAATCCGCTCGGCGACGCCGCGTCGTTGACCGGTCAGAACAATCTCTTCGCGGTCGGCATCAACATCGCCTACCGCATCGCGCTCTGAGCAAACCCACAAAAGCAAACGGCCGGCCCCGAACGCTGTCCAGGGCCGGCTCGTTTACGGGCGCTCAGCGCGCCCCTCACCACCACATCGGGTTCTTCTCGATGAACGACACGAGCGCGTCGTACTTCGGCGACTCCGTGCGGGCCTGATGGAGCGACTCGAGCGCTCCCCAGCGTCCCCACTTCGAGTACGCCATGCAGTTGACGTAGTGCACGAACAGCTCGCCGCCGTTCTGCCGCCACGCGTCCAGGTAGCTCGTGTACACGGACTTCATCCGCGGATGGCGATTCACCGCGTCGAACAGCGCGTTCAGCTCCTCGTCGTTCTCTGCGCCGTAGATGCCGGCGAGATGCTGGCCACCTTCGTAGCTGATCAGCTTGACGCCGTGTGCCTTGGCGATCGCGGCCTGGTCCTTGATCCAGGACACGGCCTGCGGCACCGCCTTGGTCTCGAGCTCGGTCAGGAGCTGCTCGGGAGTCATCCCGCGCACGCGCGCGACCTGATCGGGCGAACCATAGTCACCGCCGAAGTAGGGCGCGATCGCCAGCGCGTCGGTGACGCCCTTGGCCGCGGCAAAGTCGAGCGCGGCCGTCGAGGCGAAGCTGTTCGCGGCCTGTGAGCCCAACACGCGCACCAGGCGCTCCTTCGGCAACGCCGCGCTCCAAAGCGCGAAGATCTCCGCCGAACGCTTGGCGTGGTAGCGCATGGCTGCCTCGAACGCATCCGAGCTCAGACCGAGCGCTTTGCCTTGCTCCTCCATGTACTTGGACTGCTCGAAGGCGCCGTTCCAGACCTCGTTCGAGTGCTCGACGTAGGCCTTGACGTTGGGGTTGAGGCGCTCTTTGACCAGCGCGGCCCACGCCCGCACGTAGGCGTCGTCGGCCTGATGGTACACGGTGAACCACGGATCGGCACCGAGCCGGTTCGTAAGCTCGATCATGATCTCGATCGGGGCTCCCGCGATAGTCCAGCGCGCGTCGTCGACCATCGGTCGATCCGACCACGCCTTTTGCGTCGAGTTGTTGGTCGCGCTCCAGTCCATGAAACGGATCACGCGGTACGGCGCGAGCTTCTCCAGAAACTGCGGATGGAAGATCTGCGTCGCGTGGTTCTGCTCGAAGCTCTGACAGGTCGCTCCGGCGTCGCACGCCGTCGAGGCGTCGCAGTACTTTAGGCCGTCGTTCGAGCACACTCCGCCGGGCATGATCACGCGGATGTTCTTGAGCGGCGCCGCCTTGTCGACCGCGGTGATGTTGAGGCCGATGCCGCCCTTGCCGACGTTGATCACGTCGCGTCCGGGTTTCGACGCCGCCGCGTTCTTCTGGGCTCCGCCCGCGTACTCGATCGTCCCCTTGCCCTCGTAAAGAACCACGTACTCCCCTTGCGGGTAGTCGTCGCCAGCGTCCCAGAACATCACCGTGCGCGCGATCTGTCCGGACGCGAGCGAACGCACCCAGCCGTGCTCATCGACGTCGACGGTGCGGCCGTCGTCCCACGTGTCACCAGTACCCGAGGTCCAGGCGCGCGACGATTTCATCGCGTCGACGAATGCCCACTCCCCCGAATAATCCGTGATCGGACCCAGATTGGTGCCGAGCGGCGACTTTTGGTTCTGCGAATTATCGACGGGATTTCCCGGTGTCCCGGCACTGCCGCCGCCGGCACTGCCGCCGCCGGCACTGCCAGCACTGCCGCCACCGGCGCTCCCGCTTCCGGCACTGCCGCTTCCAGCACCGCCGGCCGACCCTGCCGCGCCGGCGCCGGCCGTGCCCGCACTGCCCGGCACTCCGCCAGAACCAACACCGGCCGCGCCACCGCTTCCCGCGGCGCCACTGCCGGCCGCACCGGCTTGGGGCGAGCCCTGCTGCAATTCATCGGCGGTTCCACCGCCGCCACATGCGGCGCCGGACGCTCCTCCGGCCACCAACAGACACACGTACGTTGCGCGCTTCAGCGCGTTTTTCGCTTTGGGCATGGCCGCGGACACTAGTGGTCGAAACTCGATGTTCAAACGAAAAGTGATTTTCGAATCGCACGCGCGCGCCGCGCGAACTCGCATTGATGCGGCCTCGTCACGAGACGCGATCCATCGCGCGTGACACGGAATCAGTTTCGTCTCATGACGACGCGTCGCGCCGCATCGCGATGTCGATTTTTCTTTTAACGCGCGCTCGCGAGCGCTGATCGAACGGTCCGTCCCGACGCGCTCTCCATCGCGGTCGATTCAGCGCGTTTCGGCAGCGACGCCCCTGTCCGCGCTCCGCGCCAATCGATGGTCTGGCAACGGTTGGCTGGCCATCATTTTCTTGCCTCGAGCGGCGCCCCGGACGCGACGGCAACGCATGCAGGCACGCCCGACGCGACGTAACAGCGCGGCAAGTCATGGAAACGAGACGAGCCGCCGCGAACTGATGCTCACACAACGGTTGCCTGGCCCTCGATTGGCGTGAACGGATCGAGCGCTCGGTTCGCGCGGCGCTGATTTTCGAGCTTGGCGGAATGCGTTGCCCGGGGCAGGTGGCGAAGTGGCGAAGTGGCGAAAATCTGGCGACGGCCGCCGGTGATTCCTCACCATCACTCGGGCGATTCAGGGGTTGCGGGTCGAACGAAGCCTTGGCGTTTGCGGAGCGGGAACTAGGCTTGGTGCACCCTCATGCAACACACGAAACTCGGACGATCGGGAGTCAAAGTCAGCCGCCTTTGCCTCGGCACGATGAACTTCGGCGGCCACACCGCGGAGCCGGACAGCCATCGCATCATGGATCGCGCGCTCGACGCGGGAATCAACTTCTTCGATACGGCGAACGTCTACGGCTATCGGATGGATCAATGGGGCGTCCTGCCGAAGGAAGGGCCGACCGAGCAGATCATCGGCAACTGGTTTGCGCTCGGCGGCGGCCGGCGCGACAAGGTCGTGCTCGCGACCAAGGTCTACGGCTCGATGTACGAAGGACCGAACGGCTCGAAGCTTTCGGCCTATCACATTAGGCGCGCGTGCGAGGACAGCCTGCGCCGCTTGAAGACCGATCGCATCGATCTTTACCAGATGCACCACGTCGATCGCGACACGCCATGGGAAGAGATCTGGCAAGCGTTCGACGTGTTGATTCAGCAGGGCAAGGTGCTGTACGTCGGCAGCAGCAACTTCGCGGGGTGGCACATCGCGCTCGGCAACGAGCGAGCCGCGCGTAGAAATCTCTTCGGCCTGGTCTCCGAGCAGAGCCTTTATCACCTGAACGCGCGCACGGTGGAGCTCGAGGTGCTGCCCGCTTGCCAGGCACTCGGAATCGGAGTCTTACCGTGGAGCCCGCTCGGCAGCGGCTTGCTCGGCGGTGTGCTCCAGAAGATCACCGAGGGACGGCGCGCCGGACAACTCGTGCAGGGGAAGCTCGAGAAACACCGGAACCAGCTCGAAAAGTACGAGGCTCTGTGCGCCGAGCTCGGGCAAGCGCCGTCGAACGTCGCGCTCGCATGGCTTCTGCACCAACCCGCGGTGACGGCGCCGATCATCGGGCCTCGCAGCGAAGAGCAGCTGAAGAGCGTGCTCGGCGCGGTCGAGCTCAAGCTCAGCAAAGACACGCTGGACAAGCTCGACGCGATCTGGCCGGGTCCGGGCGGGGCGGCGCCGGAAGCGTACGCCTGGTGAGGCTCAAGGGACGCCCGCCACGCCCCCGGCGAGCAGCTCGACCATCCGGTCGAGAGCGAGCGCCGCGACGGCGAGCAGCACCAGCGATCGCAACGGCG